>Ga0208609_100108_pt1 | contig 38840 bp, 36 predicted proteins | sample SubbioR11_8A_Apr_FD_184813 | JGI IMG/M metagenome (GOLD analysis project Ga0208609, IMG submission 184813) | Serpentinite rock and fluid subsurface biosphere microbial communities from McLaughlin Reserve, California, USA - CR11_8A_Apr (SPAdes) | ecosystem: Environmental > Terrestrial > Deep...
CGGCCCGCGCCGTCGAAGCGGCGGCGCTGGAGTCTGCCGGGATCACCCAGGTCGAAGCCTCGGCCGCCTACAGCCAGCGGGTGCTGCATCTGGCGGCGTCGAACGGGTTCTCGGGCGGCTACGGGCGGACCTCGACCTCGCTGTCGGCGGTGGCCTTCACCGGCCAGGGCACCGACATGCAGCGCGATTATGCGGGCGAGGGGCGTATATACGCCTCGGATGTGCCGTCCCCGGTCGAGATCGGGCGGCTGGCGGCGGAACGGACTCTGGCCAGGGTCGGGTCGGTGAAGCCGAAGACCGGGACCTTTGCCGTGGTCTACGATGAGCGCGTGGCGGCGTCGCTGGTCGGGCACCTCTTGTCGGCGATCAACGGCACGTCGATCGCGCGCGGGTCAAGCTGGGCACGCGATCTGCTGGGCAAGCAGGTGCTGCCCAAGGGTCTGTCGCTGGTCGAGGACCCGCATCGCAGCCGCATCGGCTCGTCCCGGCCCTTCGACGGCGAGGGGCTGCCGACCAGGCGCCGCGAAATCGTCGCGGATGGGGTGCTGACCGGCTGGGTGCTGGACCTGGCGACGGGGCGCAAGCTGGGGATGCCGTCGACCGCGAATGCGTCGCGGGGGACCTCCGCGCCGCCCTCGCCCTCGACAACGAACATCGACCTGACGCAAGGCTCGGTCAGCCGCGATGATCTCTTGCAGCAGATGGGGACAGGGTTGCTGGTGACGTCGATGATCGGGTCGACGATCAACCCGACGACGGGGGATTATTCGCGCGGGGCTTCGGGCTTCTGGGTCGAGAATGGCGCGCTGGCCTATCCGGTCCATGAATGCACCATCGCCGGAAACCTGCGCGACATGCTCTTGCGAATCATCCCGGCCAACGATGCCCGGTCGCATCTGTCGACGCGGGTGCCGTCGATCCTGATCGACGGGATGACCCTTGCCGGCGCGTGATCTTGCCCTTCTGACCGACGCCGCGCGCGAGGCCGGGCGGATCGCGATGCGCTATTGGCGCCGCGACCCGCAGGTCTGGGACAAGGGCGGCGAGCATGGGCCAGTGACCGAGGCCGACCTTGCCGTGAACGAGATGCTGCAATCCAGGCTGCTGGCGGCACGGCCCGATTATGGCTGGCTGTCCGAGGAGACCCCTGATTCGGTGGACCGGCTGGCTGCGGATACGGTGTTCATCATCGACCCCATCGACGGCACGCGCGCCTTTGTGGCCGGGGAAGAGACCTGGGCTCATTCGCTGGCCGTGGCGCGCAAGGGCAAGGTCCTTGCCGGAGTGGTGTATCTACCGGCCATCGACCGGATCTACGTGGCCTCCGAGACCTCGGCCCCGCTGCGGGATGGTGTGGTGATCCGGGCCAGCGGGCGCGAGCGGCTGGAAGGGTCCAACATCCTGACGACAAAGGCGAACATGGCGCCCGAGAAATGGCCGGGCGGGGTGCCCGAGATCACGCGAAGCTTCCGTGCGTCGCTGGCCTACCGGATGTGCCTGGCGGCCGAGGGGCGGTTCGACGGGATGCTGACCCTGCGTGACGCCTGGGAATGGGACATCGCGGCGGGGTCGCTGATCGCGGAAAAGGCTGGGGCGGTGGTGACGGACCGGATGGGCAAGGCGCTGCGGTTCAACACGCGGTCGGCGCTGGCCGAGGGCGTGCTGGCTCTGCCGCCGAACCTGCACGCCGAAGCGATGGCGCGGCTGGCGGCGGCGTAAGGGTCTATACAGTCCGGCAAGTTTCGGTTACTGGCCCCCCACGGTCGAGATTCCGGGACTGTGGGCGAGGAGGCCCGCACCAAGGGGACAGAGGCCGTTTGGCTTTGATGGGCGCATGGCTTCGCCCCCCTTTGGAAAGACATCATGACGATTGAAAACGTGGCCGCGCCGCTGGCGCAGGCTTTGGCCGCCAAGGGCTATGAGGCACTGACTTCGGTGCAGGACGCGGTCCTGGCCGAAGGCGTCGCCGGGCGCGACATGCTGGTCTCGGCGCAGACCGGCTCGGGCAAGACGGTGGCCTTCGGGCTGGCGATCGCGCCCGAGATCCTGAACGGCCAGGACGTTCTGCTGTACGCCGATCACCCGCTGGCGCTGGTCATCGCGCCGACCCGCGAACTGGCGCTGCAAGTCGCGCGCGAGCTGGAATGGCTCTACGCCGGGGCCGGGGCCAAGATCGCGACCTGCGTCGGCGGCATGGACTACCGCACCGAAAAGCGCGCGCTGGACCGCGGCGCGCATATCGTTGTCGGCACTCCGGGCCGGTTGCGCGACCATATCGAACGCCGCAGCCTTGACCTGTCCGGTCTGAAAGCCGCAGTGCTGGACGAAGCGGACGAGATGCTGGACCTTGGCTTTGCCGAGGACCTGGAGTTCATCCTGGCGGCGGCGCCCGAAGAGCGGCGGACGCTGATGTTCTCGGCCACCGTGCCGAAGGAAATCGAAAAGCTGGCCGGGACGTTCCAGAAGGACGCGCTGCGCATTGCCGCCCAAGGCGAAGCGAAGCAGCACGTCGACATCGAATATCACGCGCTCAGCGTGGCGGTGCGCGACCGCGAACATGCGATCTTCAACGTGCTGCGCTATTACGATGCGCGAACCGCCATCGTGTTCTGCAAGACCCGGGTGAACGTGAACCACCTTTTGGCCCGCATGGGCAACCGGGGGTTCCAGGTTGTCGCGCTGTCGGGCGAGCTGTCCCAGCAGGAACGGACCCATGCGCTGCAGGCGCTGCGGGACGGGCGGGCGCGGGTCTGCATCGCGACCGACGTGGCCGCGCGGGGCATCGACCTGCCGGGGCTGGAGCTGGTGATCCACGCCGACCTGCCGTCCAATTCGGAAACCCTGCTGCACCGGTCGGGCCGCACCGGGCGCGCGGGCAAGAAGGGCGTCTCGGCGCTGATCGTTGCTCCGGCGGAATACAAGAAGGCGCAGCGTTTGCTGGCCGGCGCAAAGGTCGTGGCCGAATGGGGTTCGGCCCCCGGCGCGGATGACGTGCAGGCCAAGGACGACCTGCGGATTCTGGAGCACCCGTCGCTGACCATGCCGATCGGCGACGATGTCGGCATTGCCGGCGATCTGCTGGAGCAATTCGGCCCCGAAGCGCTGGCCGCCGCTTTCGTGCGGCTGTGGCGCGAGGGGCGCTCTGCCCCCGAGGTGCTGTCCACCGACCTGCCGGTCCCGCCGGCGTCCGCTCCGCGCGAACGGGGTGAGTTCGGGCCATCGGTCTGGTTCCGCATCAGCGTCGGCCGGGCTGGCCGGGCCGAGGCGCGGTGGTTGCTGCCCAAGATCTGCGACGCGGGCAGCATTGCCAAGGACGGCATCGGCGCGATCCGGGTGCGCGAGGACGAAACCTTTGTCCAGATCGCCGAAGCACTGGCCTCGCGGTTCGGGGGCACGGTCGAGCTGGACAAGGGCCTGACGATGGAACGGATCGAGGGCGAGCCGGACTTCGACAAGCCGCGATTTGCCAAGCCCGAGCGCCCCGAACGCCCCGAGCGCCGCGAAAAGCCCGCCTACACGCCCAAGCCGCCGCGTGTGGTCGAGGAGGGGGAAGCCGAGGCTCCGGCCCGCGAATACACGCCGAAGCCGAAGCCTGAGCCGCGCGTCGCCGAGGCGCGGCCCGAGTGGAAGGACAAGCGGGACGACCGTCCCGCCCGCCCGGCCTATGCGGAACGCCCCGCCTACGCCGACCGCGCTCCGCGTGCCGAAGGGGTGGACGAAGCCCCGAAGAAGCCGCGCTGGAATCCCGACCAGAAGGCGGCCCCACGCTCGACCGGGTTCAAGAGCCACGGCGGCGCGGCGGATCGTCCGGCCCGTGCGGTCGGCTACAAGAGCCATGCCTCGGACGGCGGTGGCTACAAGGGCAAGCCCGAGAACTACAAGCCGCGCGGCGAAGGCGCTGCCCCCCGTGCCGAGGGTGATCGCCCGGCGCGCAAGCCCTATGCGGCCAAGACCGAAGGCTACAAGCCGCGGGGCGAGTATGCTCCGCGTGCGGACGGCGACCGTCCGGCCCGCAAGCCCTATGCCGCCAGGACCGAAGGCTACAAGCCGCGCAGCGAGGGGTTCAAACCGCGCGAGGATGGCGACCATCCGGCGCGCAAGCCCTATGCCGCAAAGCCCGAAGGCGTCCGCCCGCGGGACGATGGCGATCGGCCGAAGAAGACCTATGCCCCCAAGGGCGACGACGCGCGGCCCTATGTCAAGCGCGACAGTGCCGGCAAGCCGGGTGGCCCCAAGAGCTTTGGGACCAAGAAGCCTTTCGACCGGGCCGCCGCGTCCGACCGTCCGGCCAAGCCACGCGCGGATGCCAAGGACACCTCGAAGCGGTTCGTGCCGCCCAAGGGTCCCAAGCGCTAAGGGGTGAAAGACAGCACAGCCGCCGGACCGCAGGTCTGGCGGCTGGCACGGCGCGGACATCGGTGCGGGCCTGCTCGGGGTCGATGGCACGGACGTCGACTGATCCTCTGGACAATCGCCGACGGCGCGTTTAAACGACGCCTCGCGTAGCCCCAATAGCTCAGCTGGTAGAGCACTTCATTCGTAATGAAGGGGTCGGCGGTTCGAATCCGTCTTGGGGCACCATCTTCCCGCTCGTGGCAAAACACTTCGACAGAGCCTGCCCAAGGCGCCGGACCGTCAAAGCTCCTCGACCGCAAGGACCCCCTGCATGGCCTTGATCGCGCCCTTGATCTGGGGCGTCACGGGGTAGGTGTCGGGCAGGGTGATGTCGACCTCGCGCCCGGCGGGATCGGTGACGCAGAGGGTGATCGTGGCCCGGCTGCGGCCTTCGACCCGTGCCAGCAATGCTGCCAGCGAGATCGCGGCCTCGGGGCGGACAAGGTGGATGCGCAGGTCGGCGGCCCCGGCCGTGGCGGCGACCGTGTCGATGGGGGTGATGCCCTGCGCGAGAAGTTTGAGGGTCTCGCCTTCCAGCTCGGCCTTGACGGTAAGGACGACGTTGGACCCGGCGTCAAGGTGGTCGCGGGAGGCTTCGAGGACGTCGGAGAAGCAGGTGACTTCGTACAGGCCGGTGGGGTCGGAGAGCTGGACGAAGGCAAAGCGGTTGCCCTTGGCGGATTTGCGTTCCTGTCTTGAGGACACGGAGCCGGCCAGTTTGGCGATGCAGGGGCCACGTTCGGCCTTGCGGGTGACTTCGGTCAGCGTCTCGACGCCCTTCTTGCGCAGTGCGGACATGTAGTCGTCAAGCGGGTGGCCAGAGAGGTAGAAGCCGACGGCCTGGTGCTCCTGGGCAAGGCGTTCGACGGGCAGCCAGTCGTCGCGGAACGGCAGGCGGGGTTCGGGTATGTCGGCCCCGGCGCTGCCGAAGAGCGAGACCTGGGAGGAGGCGGTGGCCTCGTGGATCGCGGCGGAGTAGGCGACGAGGGGGTCCAGCGCCTCGAACACGCGGGCGCGGTTCGGGTCAAGCCGGTCGAAGGCCCCGGCACGGGCAAGCATTTCGAGGGGGCGTTTGCCGATGCGCTTGAGGTCCACGCGGCGGGCGAAGTCGAAGAGGGTGGCGAAGGGCCGGTCCTCGTTCCTCTCCTCCAGCCTTGCGGCTTTCGTCGAGTCCTCGTCCCTGAAGCGGCGCGCCTGGACGATCAGCTGCATCGCGTCGACGCCGACGTTCTTCAGCGCGCCCAGCCCGTAGACCAGCGCGCCGTCGCGGACGGTGAAGCTGGCAAGGCTGGCGTTGACGCAGGGGGCGATGGTCGCAAGGCCCAGCTTGTCGACCTCGCGCTTGTAGACGGCCAGCTTGTCGGTGAGGTGGATGTCGCAGTTCATCACGGCCGCCATGAACTCGGCCGGATAGTTGGCTTTCAGGTAGGCGGTCTGGTAGCTGACCACGGCATAGGCGGCGGCGTGGGACTTGTTGAAGCCGTAGTTGGCGAATTTTTCCAGCAGGTCGAACACCTCTCCGGCCTTGGCGGCGTCGATCCCGTGCGTGGCTTTCGCGCCCTGGATGAACTTTGGCCGTTCACGCGCCATTTCCTCGGGGTTCTTCTTGCCCATCGCGCGGCGGAGGAGGTCGGCGCCGCCCAGCGAATAGCCGGCCATGACCTGGGCGATCTGCATCACCTGTTCCTGGTAGACGATGATGCCCTGGGTTTCGGCCAGGATGTGGTCGATGGTCGGGTGGATCGATTCCAGCTGGCGCAGGCCGTTCTTCACCTCGCAATAGGTCGGGATGTTCTCCATCGGGCCGGGGCGATAAAGGGCGACGAGGGCGACGATATCCTCGATGCAGGTGGGCTTCATCCGCCGCAGCGCGTCCATCATGCCCGAGCTTTCCACCTGGAAGACGGCAACGGTCCTGGCGGCGGCATAAAGGTCGTAAGCGGGCTTGTCGTCCAGCGGGACCAGGTTGATGTCGAAGCTGATGCCGCGCAGGGCCAGCAGGTCCATCGCGTTCTGGATCACGGTTAGGGTCTTCAGCCCCAGGAAGTCGAACTTGACCAGGCCCGCCGCTTCCACCCATTTCATGTTGAACTGGGTGGCGGGCATGTCGGACCGCGGGTCGCGGTAAAGCGGCACCAGCTGGTCCAGCGGGCGGTCGCCGATCACGACGCCCGCGGCATGGGTCGAGGCGTTGCGGTAGAGGCCTTCGATCTTTTCGGCGTAGTCCAGCAGGCGCGCGACGACCTCTTCCTTCTTCGCCTCGCGCAGGCGGGGTTCGTCGGCCAGCGCCTTGGTGATCGAGACCGGCTTTACCCCTTCCAGCGGGATCATCTTCGACAGCTTGTCGACCTGCCCGTAGGACAGTTGCAGCACGCGGCCCACGTCGCGGACGGCGGCCTTCGACAGAAGCGCGCCGAAGGTGATGATCTGGGCCACCTTGTCGCGGCCATACTTGTTCTGGACGTAGGTGATGACCTCTTCGCGGCGGTCCATGCAGAAGTCGATGTCGAAGTCGGGCATCGACACGCGTTCGGGGTTCAGGAAGCGCTCGAACAGCAGCGCATAGCGCAGGGGGTCAAGGTCGGTGATCGTCAGCGCATAGGCGACAAGGCTGCCCGCGCCGGACCCCCGGCCCGGACCGACGGGAATGTTGTGGTCCTTGGCCCATTTGATGAAGTCGGCCACGATCAGGAAATAGCCGGGAAAGCCCATCTTCTCGATGATCCCAAGCTCGAAATCCAGGCGGGCCTGGTATTCCTGGGGCGTGGCGGAATGGGGGATGACCGCAAGGCGGGCCTGCAGGCCTTGGTTGGCCTGACGGCGCAGCTCGTTCACCTCGTCATCGGCGAACTTCGGCAGGATCGGCTTGCGCTTCTGCACCGCATGGGCGCAGCGTCTGGCGATCTCGACGGTGTTCTCCAGCGCCTCGGGCAGGTCGGCGAAGAGGGCGCACATCTCGGCTTCGGACTTGAAGTAGTGCTGCGGAGTCAGGCGGCGGCGGGGCTGGCTCTGGTCGACATAGGCCCCTTCGGCGATGCAGATCAGGGCGTCATGCGCCTCGTACATCGAGGGGGCGGGGAAATAGACATCGTTGGTGGCGACCAGCGGCAGGCCCAGTTCATAGGCAAGGTCGATGGCGCCACGTTCGGCGAGGGCTTCGGTGTCGGACAGCGCCCCGCCGGGGCCGGGGTGGCGCTGCAATTCGACGTAAAGCCGGTTGGGGTAGATGGCGGCAAGGCGTTCGAGGATCGCGCGGGCCTTGGCCTGCTGGCCGGTGGCATGGAAGCGGCCAAGCGGGCCTTCGGGGCCTCCGGTCAGGCAGATCAGGCCCTCGGCGTTCTGGGCCAGTTCGTCCAGCGTCACCTGCGGCAGGTTGGCCGCGCCGGTCATCGCCCCGTCGATGTAAAGCCGCGTGTTGAGCCGCATCAGGTTCATGTAGCCTTGTTCGGTCTGGGCCAGCAGGACGATGGGCGCAGGCTGACGGGGCTTTTCGCCGGGCTGGGCGGGGTCGTGGGCGATGCTGATCTGGCAGCCGACGATGGGCTGGACCCCTGCCCCCATCGCGGTGACGGAAAACTCCAGCGCCGCGAACATGTTGTTGGTGTCGGTCACGGCGACGGCGGGCATCTGCGCCTTGACACAGAGTTCGACCAGTTTTTTCACCGGCACCGCGCCTTCAAGCAGCGAGTGTTCGGTGTGGGTGCGAAGGTGGACGTATCTGGGGTTTGCGCCGGGCATGACCAAGGCTTAGGCGCGGGCTGGTCCGATGGCAAGCAGCAGCGCGGCCTGCCGCAATTTTCGGCAAATCCGGATAACAGCTTCGCATTTTCACAACATGTTTGTTCTTGCCTTGAATCGGCAGGCCGCGCTTGATGAAAGAAAAGCTCAAGGGGCGCGTGGGTCGCTTTACGCCGCATCGGGCGGCCACGCAGACTGCCCTCACCGGGGAGACCGCGGCGGACTGACGAATGAGCATAGCGTTTCTGTTGAACGGAACGCCGGTTCGCATCGAGGGGGAAGCCCCGACGCGGACTCTGCTGGACTGGCTGCGCGAGGTGCGCGGGTTGGCCGGGACCAAGGAAGGTTGCAACGAAGGCGACTGCGGGGCCTGCACGGTGATGGTCACCGATAAAAGCGGCAGCCGCGCTTTGAATGCCTGTATCCTGTTCCTGCCCCAGCTGCATGGCAAGGCGGTGCGGACGGTCGAGGGGATTTCCGGCCCGTCGGGTGAGATGCACCCGGTGCAGGCGGCGATGGTCGCGCATCACGGGTCGCAGTGCGGGTTCTGCACTCCGGGGTTTGTCGTGTCGATGGCGGTGGCGCATCTGAACGGGGCCACGGATCACGACGACCAGCTGGCGGGGAACCTGTGCCGCTGCACCGGCTATGCGCCGATCATCCGGGCGGCCGAGGCGGCGGCGGATGAGGCGGTGCCGGAGTGGATGGTCTCGGACCGGGAGGCGGTGGCCGGCTTTGCTGCGGGGGAGGCGGGGGTGTTCCGGCCCGCGGATTCCGATGCGCTGGCAGAGTGGTATCTGGCCAACCCGGATGCGGTGCTGGTGGCCGGCGCGACGGACGTGGGGCTTTGGGTGACCAAGCAGCTGCGGGACTTGGCTCCGGTGGCGTTCCTGGGGGGTGTCGAGGACCTGAAGGGGGTCGAGGTGCAGGGCGGGCAGTTGCATGTCGGCGCCTGCGTGACGATCAGTGCCCTGCGCGATGCGGTGGCGGAGCGGTTGCCGTCGTTTGGTGAACTGTTGCGGCGGTATGCGTCGGTGCAGGTGCGGAATGCGGCGACGATCGGGGGGAACATCGCCAACGGCTCGCCCATCGGGGACGGGCCGCCGGCGCTGATCGCGCTGGGCGCGACGCTGCATCTGCGGCGCGGCGACGAGATGCGGGCGATGGCACTGGAGGATTTCTTTCTGGACTACCGCAAGCAGGACCGCCGCCCGGGAGAGTTCGTGGCGGGGGTGTCGTTCCCCGAGTTCGCGCCAGCCCTGCGGTGCTACAAGATTTCCAAGCGGTTCGATCAGGACATCAGCGCGGTCTGCGGGTGCTTCAACGTGGCGGTTGAGGCGGGTGTGGTGACGCAGGCCCGGATCGCCTTTGGCGGCATGGCGGGGGTGCCGAAGCGGGCGTCTCTGACCGAGGCGGCGTTGGTCGGCAAGGCCTGGACGGAGGCCACGGTGGACGCGGCGGCAGCGGCGATGGCGGGGGATTTTGCGCCCCTGTCGGACATGCGCGCCAGCAGCGCCTACCGGATGCTGACGGCGCAGAACCTGCTGCGACGGTATTTCCATGATCTCGCGGGCGTGCCGGTGTCGGTGCTGGAGGTCGCGCCATGAGCATGGGCAAACCCCTGCCGCATGACGCCGCACCCCTGCACGTGACCGGGCAGGCGCGATACATCGACGATCTCTCCTTCCCGGCAAATGCGCTGCATCTGGCGTTCGGGCTGTCGAGCGTGGCGCATGGCGAGATCACCGGGATCGACCTGACGGCGGTGCGGGCGGCACCCGGCGTGGTCGCGGTCATGTCGGCGGAGGATCTGGCCGAAATGCCCGATTGCAGCCCTTCGGCGCATGACGAGCCTTTGCTGGCGGTGGGCCGCGTCCATTACGTCGGGCAGCCGGTGTTTCTGGTCATCGCCGAAAGCCATCTGGCGGCACGAAAGGCGGCGCGGCTGGGGAAAGTTTCGTATCGCGAACTGCCCGCGTTGCTGACGGTGGATGAGGCGCTGGCGGCGGGGAGCCGGTTCGAGCAGGGGCCGGTGGTCTGGGCGAAAGGCGATGCTGCGCGGGCAATCGAGACGGCTCCGCGCATCGTCGAGGGGTCGTTCGAGGTCGGCGGGCAGGAGCATTTCTATCTGGAGGGGCAGGTCGCGGCGGCGCTGCCGCAGGAGGGGGGCGAGATGGTCGTCCACTCCTCGACCCAGCATCCGACCGAGGTGCAGCACAAGGTCGCCCATGCGCTGCATCTGCCGATGAGCGCGGTCCGCGTGGAAGTGCGGCGGATGGGCGGCGGGTTCGGCGGCAAGGAAAGCCAAGGCAACGCGCTGGCGATTGCCTGTGCGGTGGCGGCTCGGGCGACGGGGCGGCCCTGCCGGATGCGCTATGACCGGGATGACGACATGGTCATCACCGGCAAGCGGCACGACCTGCGGATTGTCTATCGCGCGGGGGTGGATGACCAGGGGCGGATCCTGGGGCTGGAGTTCACGCATCTGTTCCGCTGCGGCTGGTCGCAGGACCTGTCGCTGCCGGTGGCGGACCGGGCGATGCTGCATGCGGACAACTGCTATCACTTGGCCCATGTGCGGATTGAAAGCCACCGGCTGAAGACCAACACCTGCAGCGCCACCGCCTTTCGCGGCTTTGGCGGGCCGCAGGGGATGCTGGGGATCGAGCGGGTGCTGGACCATGTGGCGTTCGCGGTGGGGCAAGAGCCGCTGGAGGTGCGCAAGGCCAACTTCTATCGCGGGATGGCTGACCCCGGGGGCCAGCCCCCGGACCCCCGGGATATTTCCGGACAGAAAATGTCGAAGGGCGCGAAGGCGGGGGAGGTGGACCTGTCCTCGCGCGGGGCGGCGGCTTCGGTGGGGTCGCATGTCCTGCCGCCAGACGGGCGGGTGCAGACGACGCCGTATCACATGCCGGTGGAGGATTTCATCGGGCATGAGCTGGTGGCGGAGCTGGAGCGTTCGTCGGACTACCGCGCGCGGAAGGCGGAGATTGCCCGGTGGAACGCGGGATCGCCGGTGCTGAAGCGCGGGATCGCGCTGACGCCGGTGAAGTTCGGGATCTCGTTCACGCTGACCTGGCTGAACCAGGCGGGGGCGCTGGTGCATGTCTATCAGGACGGCAGCATCGCGCTGAACCACGGCGGGACCGAGATGGGACAGGGATTGTTCCAGAAGGTCGCGCAGGTGACGGCCTCGGTCTTTGGCGTCGATACGTCGGTGGTGAAGATCACGGCGACGGATACGGGGAAAGTGCCGAATACCAGCGCCACGGCGGCTTCGTCAGGGTCTGACCTGAACGGGATGGCCGCGAAGGCGGCGGCCGAGACGATCCGCGGGCGGCTGGCCGAGTTCATTGCCGAAAAGCATCAGGTGGAGCCTGCGGCGGTGCGGTTCGAGGGTGGAACGGTGCAGGTGGCGGGCGAGGTCTATGACTGGGCGCGCGTGGTGGCCTGGGCCTATCAGGCGCGGGTCAGCCTGTCCTCGACGGGGTATTACGCGACGCCGAAGATCATCTGGGACCGGGTGAAGGGCACGGGGCGGCCGTTCTTCTACTTTGCCTATGGCGCGGCGGTGACGGAGGTGGTGATCGACCGGCTGACCGGCGAGAACCGGATCCTGCGGGCCGATATCCTGCATGACACGGGAACCTCGCTGAACCCGGCTCTGGACATCGGGCAGGTCGAGGGGGCCTATGTGCAGGGCGCGGGCTGGCTGACGACCGAGGAGCTGGTCTGGGACGCGAAGGGGCGGCTCGCGACGCATGCGCCCAGCACCTACAAGATCCCGGCCTGTTCGGACCGGCCGCGCGATTTCCGGGTGGCGCTGTGGGGCAAGCCCAACCGGGAGGATGCGGTCGGCAAGTCGAAGGCGGTGGGCGAGCCGCCATTCATGCTGGGGATCTCGGCGCTGTATGCGCTGTCGGACGCGGTGGCGGCCTGCGGGGATGGGTCGGTCTATCCCAGCCTGGACGCCCCGGCGACGGCAGAGCGGGTGCTGATGGCCGTGCGGAGGGTGGAGCGTCATGTTTGACCTGGGGGCATTGGCGGCGGCTTTGGCGGCGCACGGTCGGGTAGCGCGGGTCGTGATTGCGGGCGTGGAGGGGTCTTCTCCGCGTGAGGTGGGGGCGTCGATGCTGGTCTGGGATCAGGGGCAGTCGGGGACGATCGGCGGCGGGGCGCTGGAGTTCGAGGCGGCGGCGAAGGCGCGGCTGATGTTGGCCTGGAGCCCCCCCACCCCAGCCCTCCCCCACGGTGGGGGGAGGGGGCCTGCTGCGTCTGGCATCGAGCGCAGCGTCTCCCGGAACGCGCCTCCCTCCCCCCGCGTGGGGGAGGGATGGGGTGGGGGGGCTCGGGTCGAGAAGATCGCACTCGGGCCGTCGCTGGGGCAGTGCTGCGGCGGGGCAGTGGTGCTTTGGACGGAGGTGTTCGAAGCGGTGCCAGAGGCTGTGGCCGGGGTCATGGCGCGGGGGCGGGGCGAGATGCCCTTGGCGGTGAAGCGGGTTCTTGCGGCGGCGCGCGGGCAAGGGGTGCGGCCTGCGGTCGGGCTGGTCGCGGGCTGGCTGGTGGAGCCGGTAGCGCAGGAGTGTCGCGAGATCTGGGTCTGGGGCGCGGGGCATGTCGGGCGGGCTTTGGTCGCCGTGCTGGCCCCCCTGCCGGGGATTGCGGTGACCTGGGTGGATGTGGCGCCGGAGCGGTTTCCCCAGGGGGTGCCGGAGGGGGTCACTGTGGTTCCGGCGAGTGACCCGGCCCTGGTGGCGGATCATGCGCCCCTGGGGGCGGAGCATCTGGTGCTGACCTACTCGCACGCCCTGGACCTGGAGCTGTGCCATCGGCTGTTGCAGCGGGGCTTTCGCTCCTGCGGGCTGATCGGGTCGGCGACGAAATGGGGGCGGTTCCGGTCCAGGCTGCGGGCGCTGGGCCATTCCGGCGAGGCAGTGGCGCGGATCAGCTGTCCGATTGGCGACCCCTCGCTGGGCAAGCATCCGCAGGCGATTGCCGTGGGTGTGGTGGCGGAGCTGTTGAAAGCGCCAAAGGCGGCGGCAAGGGAGAAGCGGGCATGACGCGAGCGGAGCTTCTGCGGCCAGAATTGCTGCGGGTCGAGGGGATCACCAAGGCCTATCCTGGGGTGGTGGCGAACTCGGATGTGTCGTTCTCGATCGGCGAGGGAGAGATCCACGCGCTGCTGGGCGAGAACGGGGCGGGCAAGTCGACGCTGGTCAAGATGATCTACGGGCTGGTGCGGCCCGACAGCGGGACGATGACCCTGCGCGGGGCGGCGTATCAGCCGGGCAAGCCCGCCGAGGCGCGGCGGCTGGGGGTGGCGATGGTGTTCCAGCACTTCAGCCTGTTCGAGGCGCTGAACGTGGCCGAGAACGTGGCGCTGGGGATGGAGAAGCCGCCGCCGATGCGGGAATTGGCGGCGAAGATCAGGGCGGTTTCGGAGGAGTATGGCTTGCCGCTGGACCCGTCGCGGATGGTGGGGGACCTGTCGGCGGGGGAGCGGCAGCGGGTGGAAATCATCCGGTGTCTGTTGCAGGACCCGAAGCTGTTGATCATGGACGAGCCGACCAGCGTGCTGACGCCGCAGGAGGTGGAGATCCTGTTCAAGACGCTGCGCCAGCTGTCCCGCGAGGGGACCGCGATCCTGTATATCTCCCACAAGCTGGAAGAGATCAAGGCGCTGTGCGACGAGGCGACGATCCTGCGGCGGGGGCGCGTGGTCGCCACCTGCACGCCGCGCGAACGGACGGCGCGAGAGATGGCCGAGCTGATGGTCGGCCAGGCGCTGAAGGCTCCGGAGCGGCGGCCGGGGGCCAAGGGCGAGGTGGCGCTGGGGGTGTCGGACCTGTCGGTGAACTCGCCCATTCCGTTCGGGACCTCGTTGAAAGCGGTCAGCTTCACGGTGGCGAAGGGCGAGGTTCTGGGGATCGCGGGGGTTGCGGGAAACGGCCAAGATGAGCTTTTGCTCGCATTGTCGGGCGAATTGAAATCGGCGGCGGACAAGGTGCGGATCGCCGGGCAGCCGGTGGGCGACCTTGGGCCGACAGAGCGGCGGCGCGCAGGCTTGGTGGCCGCGCCCGAGGATCGGTACGGGCATGCGGCGGCGCCGGACATGTCGCTGGTGGAAAATGCCTTCCTGACGGCAGGTGTCCGCAAGGGGTTGACGAAGCACGGCTTCATCGACTGGGGCGCGACACGCGCCTTTGCCGAGGAGATCATCGCGGGGTATGACGTTCGCACTCCGGGTCCCGACGTGGCGGCGCGGGCCCTGTCGGGGGGGAACCTGCAGAAGTTCCTGATGGGACGCGAGTTGATGCAGGGGGCGAGTGTCATTGTCATCAACCAGCCGACCTGGGGCGTCGATGCGGCGGCGGCGGCGCAGATCCGGCAACAGGTCCTGGACCGGGCGGGCGAAGGTGCGGCGGTGGTGGTGATCAGCCAGGACCTGGATGAGCTGCTGGAAGTCGCGGACAGCTTTGCGGTGCTGAACGAGGGGCGATTGACCAGGCCTCGGCCGACCGAAGGGCTGACGATGGACGAGATCGGGCTGATGATGGGCGGGGCGCATGGCATGGAGGTCGCGCATCATGTGGCATAGGGGCCAAAACTCTTCGAAGAGTTTTGCAAATTCCTTCGAAGGAATTTGGCGCGGGGAGGATGTGTTGTGCTGAGGCTGGAAAAGCGTCCCACCCCCAGCAAGTTCTGGCTTTATGCGACACCGCCCGTCGCGGTGATCCTGACGATGATCGCGGGCGGCATCCTTTTTGCCCTGATGGGCACGAACCCGTTCGAGGTGATCCGCACGATCTTCTGGGACCCCTTGTTCGGCGAGTTCGCCTTCTATCTGCGCGGGCAGCTTCTGGTGAAGGCGGGTCCGCTGATCCTGATCGCCATCGGGTTGGCCCTGGGGTTCCGGGCGGGGATCTGGAACATCGGGGCCGAAGGTCAGTACATCATCGGCGCCATCTTCGGCGCCGCGGTGGGGCTGGCGGTGTTTCCGACGGAAAGCCGGTGGATATTCCCGGTGATGATCGTCGCCGGAGCCTTCGGCGGCTGGGTCTGGGCGATGATCCCGGCGATCCTGAAGACGCGGTTCAACACCAACGAGATCCTTGTGTCGTTGATGCTGGTCTATGTGGCCGAGACGATCCTGGCCAAGGCCTCGACCGGTTTCCTCAAGAACCCCGAGGGGATGGGCTTTCCGGGCAGCCGCAATTTCTCCAGCTATCCGGCGGCGCAGAACGCGTTTCTGTATGAGCCTCTGGGGCTGCATTGGGGCGGTGTGGCGGCGCTGGTGACGGCGGTGCTGGCCTATATCCTGCTGACGCGGCATCAGGCGGGGTTCCAGATCCGGCTGGCGGGCCAGGCGCCGCGGGCAGCGCGGTTCCACGGGGTGTCGCCCGCGCGGCTGGTGGTGCTGTGCATGGGGCTTTCGGGCGCGCTGGCCGGGCTGGCGGGCATGTTCGAGGTGACGGGGCCGGCCGGGCAGATCAGCATCGACTTCAACACCGGCTACGGGTTCACGGCGATCATCGTGGCCTTCCTGGGGCGGCTCAATCCGCTGGGCATCGTGCTGGCAGGGTTCATCCTGGCGCTGACCTATGTGGGGGGCGAGATGGCGTCCACGAGCCTGGGCCTGCCGGATGCGGCGATCCAGGTGTTCCAGGGGATGCTGCTGTTCTTCCTGCTGGCGGTGGATGTGCTGACGAATTACCGGTTCCGACTGGCTGTGGGGGCGCATTGATGGACTTCTTCGGTGGGATCAATCCGGTCATCCTGATCGCGACGCTCATGGCCTCGGCGGTGCCGATCCTGCTGGCGGCGCTGGGCGAGGCGGTGGTGGAACGCTCGGGCGTGCTGAACCTGGGCGTCGAGGGGATGATGATCATCGGCGCCTTGGGCGGGTTCGTCGTGGCGGTCGAAACGGGAAGCCCGGTCATCGGGTTCTTCGGCGGGGCGGTGGCGGGGGCGCTGCTGAGCCTGATCTTTGCGACCCTGACGCAGGTGTTTCTGGCGAACCAGGTGGCGACGGGGCTGGCGCTGACGCTGTTCGGGCTGGGGGTCAGTTCCCTTGGCGGGCAGGGGTACAACGGGATCAAGCCGCCGGCGACGGGGCAGCTCTTGCCGGATGCGCTGGCCGATCTGCCGGTGGTGGGGCCGATCCTGTTCGGGCATGACTGGGTGGTCTATTTCAGCATCGCGATGACGGCGGTCCTGTGGTGGGTGCTGAAATCGACCCGCGTCGGGCTGATCATCCGGGCGGTCGGCGAAAGCCATGAGGCCGCGCATGCGCTGGGCTACAAGGTCAACCGCATCCGGCTCATGTGCATCGCCTTTGGCGGGGCGATGGCGGGGATGGGCGGGGCATACATCTCTCTTGCCAGGGTGCCGCAGTGGGTGGACGGGATCACCGCAGGCGCGGGGTGGATCGCGCTGGCCATCGTGGTCTTCGCCAGCTGGAAGCCCTGGCGGGTGTTGATCGGTGCTTATCTTTTCGGCGGCATCACTGTCCTGCAGCTGAACCTGCAGGTCGCAGGCAGCGGCATCCCGGTCGAGTACTTGTCCATGGCCCCCTATCTGATAACCATCCTGGTGCTGGTCATCATGTCGGCGGGGCGCAAGGCAAACGGCGCTCCGGCCGCGCTGGGCCAAAACTTTCATGCCTCACGCTGAGGCGCATAACTGCGGGCCGAAGGTGCCCGCCACCAAGGGGAGTACAAGAATGAAACGGAGAAATCTGCTGGCAGGCGCCGTGACGGGCCTGCTGCTGGCAAGCGGCGCGTCCTTCGCGCAGGGCATGGACAAGGTGAAGGCCTGCTTCGTCTACGTCGGCCCGATCGGCGACGGCGGCTGGACCTACCAGCACCACCAGGGTGCGCTGGCCGTGCAGGAGGCCTTTGGCGACAAGGTCGAGATCCAGTATCAGGAAAACGTGCCCGAGGGCGCGGACGCCGAACGTGTGCTGACCCAGATGGCGCTGGGCGGCTGCAACATCATCTTCACCACCTCCTTCGGCTTCATGGACGCGACGAACGCCGTCGCCGCCAAGTTCCCCGATGTGAAGTTCGAACACGCGACCGGCTACAAGCGCGAGCATCCGAACGTCTCGACCTACAACGCACGCTTCTACGAAGGCCGCGCGGTGCAGGGCCTTATCGCGGGCCGGATGACCAAGTCGAACAAGATCGGCTACATCGCGTCCTTCCCGATCCCGGAAGTCATCATGGGGATCAACAGCTACTTCCTGCACGCCAGGAAGGTGAACCCGGACGTCGAGCTGTCGATCGTCTGGGCCTTCACCTGGTTCGACCCGGCGAAAGAGGCCGATGCGGCCAAGGCGCTGATCGACCAGGGCGTGGACGTGATCGCGTCGCACACCGACTCGACCGCTCCTCTGGCCGAGGCCGCCAAGACCGAGGGCAGGGTGATCGGCTTTGGCCAGGCCTCGGACATGGCGATCCCGGAATACATGCCGACCCCCCGGGTGTCGTCAATCATCGACAACTGGGCGCCCTACTACGTCAAGCGCGTGGGTCAGCTGCTGGACGGGACCTATGCCCAGACCGACAGCTGGGAGGGGATCGCGGCAGGCGAGGTCGAGATCGGGACGATCACCGAGGCGGTTCCGGCCGAAGTGAAGGCCGAGGCGGAAGCCATGCGCGACGCGATCGCGGCGGGGACCTACCACCCGTTCACCGGGCCGATCAACAAGCAGGACGGCTCGCCCTGGCTGGCCGAGGGCGCGATTGCCCCCGACAGCGACCTTCTGGGGATGAACTTCTACGTCGAAGGCATCGTCGGCGACATCCCGCAGTGATCCATCGGCCTTGCCGGTGACAAAAGGCCCGCTTCGGCGGGCCTTTTCGTTGGCCGGTGGCCGTGGCAGGCTGCGGTCATGACGGACATTTCACAGGGGCTGGCCTTCGGGGCCATGCAATTCGGCACCACGGCCGATGCGCGCGCGGCGGCTGGCATGGTCGAGGCCTGCCTGGCCGCCGGACTGCGCGATTTCGACACCGCGCATGGCTATGGCGGCGGGGCGTCCGAGCGGATGCTGGGCGACCTGTTGCGCGGGGTCGAAGGGGTGCGGATCGCGACCAAGGCGGGCTATGACGGGGGCGCGGGACGGGCGAACCTGACGGCGCAGCTGTCGGAAAGCCTGGACCGGCTGGGGATGCCGATGGACCTGCTGTACCTGCACCGCTTTGACCCGGACACTCCACTGGACGAGACGGTCGCGACGCTGCTGGGCTTCCAGGCGCAGGGCCTTGCAAGGCGGATCGGCGTGTCGAACTTTGCCGCCTGGCAGGTGATGAAGGCGCAAGGCCTGGCCGCTGCGCTGGGCGGGCGGATCGACGCGATCCAGCCGATGTATTCGGCGGTGAAGCGGCAGGCCGAGGTCGAGCTTCTGCCGATGGCGCAGGATCAGGGGCTGGCGGTCTACAGCTATTCGCCGCTGGGCGGCGGTCTGCTGTCGGGCAAGTATGCGGCGGGCGGGCAGGGACGGCTGACCACGGACGCGCGCTATGCCCGCCGCTATGCCGGGGTGCCAGAGGGCGTGGACGCCGCCTTTGCCCGGCTGGCGGCCGAGGCGGGGCTGCATCCGGTGACACTGGCGGTGGCCTGGGTCATGGCGCATCCGGCGCGCCCGGTGCCCATCGTGTCCGCCCGCGACGCGGCGCAACTGGCGCCTGCGCTGGCCGCGGCAGGTCTGCGGCTGGACCCCGCGCTGCATGCTGCCGTGGCCGCCCTGGTGCCTGCCCCGCCGCCCGCAACCGACCGCAGCGAAGAGGGACCGGGTTGAAACCGGCGGACGGGAATGGTTTGACGGGCGGGCAAAGCGGGAGACGGGCAGAGCGGGAGATGGGCATGGACGCGGATTTTCTGGTCATCGGCGGCGGGATCGCCGGGATTTCGGCGGCGGCGCGGCTGTCGGTGCTGGGCTCGGTGATCGTGCTGGAGGCCGAGGAGGCGCTGGCGCACCATGCCTCCGGCCGCTCGGCGGCGCTGTTCGAGCCGCGCTACGGCGCGCCTGCGGTGGTCGGGCTGTCGATGGCGTCCGAGGCGCATTTCCGCAGCGTGCCGGGGGTGCTGTCGCCGCGCGGGCTGTTGCTGTTGGCCAAGGCGGACGGGGCCGAGGCCTTCGAGCATGACCTGGTGGACATGGCCTTCGACCGGATCAGCGTCGAGGAGGCGCGGGCGATCGTGCCGATCCTGAACCCGGATACGGTGGCGATGGCGGGCTATGCGGCGCATGCCGAGGATGTGGACACCGACCTTCTGGTGCAAGGCTTTGCGCGCGAGGCGAAGGGGCGCGGGGCGCGGATCGTGACCAGGGCCAGGGTCAGCGCGATTGCCAGGGACAGCGCGGGCTGGCGCGTGACCTCCGGGGCGGGAGAGTTCACCGCGCGGATGATCGTCAACGCGGCGGGGGCCTGGGTTGATGAGGTGGCCCGGATGGCGGGCGTGCGGCCCTTGGGGTTCACTCCGTATCGGCGGTCGATGGCGCGGATTCCGGCTCCGGGCGGGCATGACGTCAGCAAATGGCCGATGATGTTCGGGCCGGGCGAGGACTGGTATGCCAAGCCCGACGCAGGCGCGCTGATCGTCAGCCCTGCCGAGGAGGACCTGAGCGAGCCGCACGATGCCTGGGCCGACGACATGGTGCTGGCCGAGGGTCTGGCGCGATACGAGGAGATGGTGACCGAACCCGTGACGCGCCTGTTGGCCAGTTGGGCGGGCCTGCGGACCTTTTCGCCAGACCGGGTGCTGGTGATCGGGCCGGATGTGCGGGAGCCGTCGTTCTTCTGGCTGGCGGGTCAGGGCGGGTACGGGTTCCAGACCTGTGCCGCGGCCAGCCTGCTGGCGGCGGACCTGATCGGCGGGCGCGTGTCGGAGCTGGGTGTGGAACTGGTGGCGCAGTTGTCGCCTGCCCGCTTCGGTTGACGCAGGTCAACGCGAGGTGCACCGGCGGATGCGATCAGGGGCCAATCAAGGAGGCCCCGATGTCAGACACACCCTATGCCGAGAAGATCACCGAGATGCGCCGCGAGCTGCGTGCGCTGAACGCTCTGGTTCCCGAAACTGCAAGGGGCTTTGGCGCGCTGTCGAAGGCGGTGAAGGAGAGCGGTCCGCTGGGCTTGAAGGAGAAGGAGTTTGTCGCGCTGGGCATGTCGATCATCCTGCGCTGCGAGCCTTGCATCAACTTTCATGTCGAGGCGCTGATGAAGGCCGGGGCCACGCGCGAGGAGCTGGGCGACGTGCTGGCGATGGCGATCCAGATGGGGGGCGGTCCGGGGCTGATGTATGCCGGGCACGCGCTGGCCTGCTGGGACGAGCTGGCCTCCGCATAGGGTCTCTGCGCGGATCGTTGCGCATCGCGGCCAGGGCAGTGGGTCGGGCCAGACTTCAAAGGTGACAGTCAGGGCAAGTCGCGGCAGGCTGCGGCCATGATCCGCAGCATTTCCCTTGTGATCCTCGTGGCTCTGGCCGCCTGCGGGCAAACCCGCCGCGAGGCCGCGCCCGAGGCGCCGGAGGTCTCGGTCACCAGCTCGAACTTCTCGGACAGCGATCCGAACGACTGGCCGGGCCGGTCCCCGGACCGCTATCCGGTGCACGGGATCGACCTGTCGCGGTTCCAGACCCAGGTGGACTGGACCACGGCGCGGGCCAATGGGGTGAATTTCGCCTTCATCAAGGCGACCGAGGGCGGCGATCTGGTCGACCCGATGTTCGACAGCCACTGGCGCGGCGCGGGGGCGGCAGGGGTGAAGCGCGGGGCCTACCACTTCTTCTACCACTGCCGCCCGGCAGCCGAGCAGGCGCGCTGGTTCATCCGCCACGTGCCGCGCACGCCCGGCGCCCTGCCCCCGGTGCTGGACCTGGAATGGACTCCGTTCAGCCCGACCTGCACCATCCGCCGCGACGGGGCGACGATCCGCGAGGAGGCGCGGATCTTCCTGGACATCGTCGGGCGGCACTATGGCCAGCGCCCGATGATCTATACCACCGTGGACTTCTTCGACGACACCGAGCTGTGGCGGCTGCCGGGGGTGGAGTTCTGGCTGCGCTCGGTCGCGGACCATCCGCACGGGGTCTATGACGGCAAGGCCTGGACCTTCTGGCAATACACCTCGACCGGGCTGGTGCCGGGGATCGCCGGGCGGGTGGACATCAACGTCTTTGCCGGATCGAGGCGGGCCTGGGCGGACTGGCTGGGGTCGCGTGGGCTGTAGGACCGCGTTAGCGCACTCTTAAGTTGTGTGGCGGAATCGGACACGGATTGTCGCCAAATGAGCGCAAGGCCGACTCGGTAATTGCCCTGACATGCCATAGTCCTGCCCCGCTTCCGCAGGAAAACAGGGTATGACCGAAAGGACGGCCCCAATGAAAAAGACGATCAAGCTGCTGAAGAAGATTGGCCTTGGGCGCGTCCGCAAGGCCGACGAAGACACGGCGTTCGACAAGCGCCTGAAGAAGGTGAACCGGAACCGGATCGTGAATCACATCGGCCTTGGCGGCCCGGTGTTCAAAAGCCGATCTGAAGAGACGGGAGCCTGAGGCCAGCCATCAGGTCACGCAGTTCCTGCCGGGCAGCGATGTTCGACAGGTTCAACTGATCGACGCCGGTGTCCTTCAGGTCCAGCAGCGTCAGGCCGCGCGGAAACAGTTCGCGAAACACCACACGTTCGGAAAAGCCGCTCAGGACGCGAAAGCCGATGCGGCGGGACAGTTCCTCCAGCGCGGAGCCGACCTTCTTCTTGTTGTGCATCTGCTGCGCACCAAGCCGGTTGCGGACGACGATCCAGTCGATCGGGGCAAGCTTGGCCTGCGCCCGCATCTGCCGCGCGCCCCAGACCATTTCGGAATAGATCGACGGCCCCTTGATCTTGCCGGTCAGCCCATCGACGCGGGCCAGCAGGTCGAAATCGACGAAACTGTCGTTCAGCGGAGTGATCAGCGTATCGGCCAGCGTGTGCGCCACCTGGGACAGGCGCGTGTGGCTGCCGGGGCAGTCGATGACGATATAGTCCATCGCGCTGTGCATCGCCTCGATCGCGCGGGTCAGGCGCTGGTCCTGGGCGTTCTCGGTGGTGCCGGGATCAGCCTCGGGCAGGTCGCGGTAATCGGGGGTGGGCAGGTCAAGGCCGGTCTGGGCCAGATAGGCGCGACGGTTCTCGATATAGCGGCCGAAGCTCTTCTGCCGCAGGTCAAGATCAAGCGCGCCGACCTTCTTGCCAAGCCGGGCCAGCGCGGTGGCGACGTGCATGCAGGTGGTGGACTTGCCCGAGCCGCCCTTTTCGTTCCCGACGACGATGATCCGCGCCATGCTGTTCCCTGCCATGCGTCCCGGCGCTTTCTTATGCGGGGACCAGGGCAGGGGAAAGCGGGATTTCGCCGATGCGGCAAGGGCGATTGCCAAGCGGAAATCGTGGCGAGGCCGTCAAGGGTCTGGGTCCGGGGTTTTCGAGCGCGTCGGTCGCCCGGAATGGAAAGGGGCGCACCCTGCGGCACGCCCCCCGGTCTTGCCGTCGGCTTGGATCAGAAGCCCAGGCCGGCGTATTTGTTCTTGAACTTCGACACGCGGCCGCCGGTGTCCAGCAGCTTGGCCTGCTGGCCGGTCCAGGCCGGGTGCGCCAGCGGGTCGATGTCGAGCGACATCTGGTCGCCCGGCTTGCCCCAGGTCGACCGGGTCTCGTAGGTCGAGCCGTCGGTCATCTTGATGGTGATGGTGTGGTAATCGGGGTGGGTATCGGCTTTCATCATCCCGCTCCTTATTCGGCTTTGGCTTTGTAGGTGGAATCCTCGGCGATACGGGCCGATTTGCCGCGACGGTCGCGCAGGTAGTACAGCTTGGCGCGGCGAACCTTGCCGCGACGCACCACCTCGATGCTGTCGATGTTGGTCGAATAGAGCGGGAACACACGTTCCACGCCTTCGCCGAACGAAATCTTGCGGACGGTGAACGAGGCCGCGATGGTGGCACCCCCCTTGCGGCCGATGCAGACGCCTTCATAGGCCTGCACGCGGCTGCGGGTGCCTTCGGTCACCTTGTAGCCGACACGGATGGTGTCGCCGGCCTTGAAGTCCGGGATGGTCTTGCCAAGGGAAGCGATCTGCTCCGCCTCGATCTGCGCGATGAGGTTCATGCGCGGTTCCTTTCATGCCTGCGGTGTTTCCCGCAGAGGTGATGCCGCGCCAGAGCTTCCGGTCTTCGTCCGGGTCCCGCTTGCTTGCGCAAGAAGCCCGCCGCAGGTGGCGCCTGCTTTTGTGATGTCCGCGCCCCGTGCGATGACCCTGCGGAAGAAGGCAGGCAGGCAAAGGGAATCGTGTCCGATGGGCTGATGACCCCGGACTGCGCGCGTATATGGGGAAGGCGGGGTTCGGTCAAGGGGGCGGGGGCCGTCAGGGCTTGCGCTTGTCCCACATATCCGGTCGCCGCTCACGGGTCAGGTCTTCCGACTTCTGCCGCCGCCACCGGGCGATTTCGGCGTGGTTGCCGGATTGCAGGACGGCGGGGATCTCCTGCCCCTCCCAGATGGCGGGGCGGGTGTAGTGCGGGTGTTCGAGAAGGCCGTCGGAAAAGCTTTCCTCGTCGGTCGAGGCGGCGTTGCCAAGGACGCCGGGGATCAGGCGGACGGTGGCGTCAAGGATGGCCTGGGCGGCGATCTCGCCCCCCGTCAGGACGAAGTCGCCAAGGGAGATCTCCTCGACCTGGTGGCGGTCGAGGACGCGCTGGTCGACGCCTTCGAAGCGGCCGCAGAGCAGGGTCAGGCCCTCGGCCTGGGCCAGGCGGCGGGCGGTGGCTTGCGTGAAGGGCGCGCCGCGGGGGGAAAGGTAGATCACCGGCCAGCGGGCGCGGTCGACCGGCGTGCCGATGCAGGCGTGGCGGAAGGCTGCGTCGACCACATCGGCGCGCAGGACCATGCCGGCGCCGCCACCGGCGGGGGTGTCGTCGACGTTGCGGTGCTTGCCGTCGCCAAAGGTGCGCAGGTCGATGGTTTCCAGCTGCCACAGGCCGAAGTCCAGCGCCTTGCCGGTAAGCGACAGGCCCAGGGTGCCGGGAAAGGCCTCGGGGAACAGCGTGATGATCCTGGCCCGGAACGCCCCCTTGACCACGCGCGGCTCGTCCAGCAGGTCGCGGGGTTGCAGGCTGGCCTGGATCGACAGACGACCGTGGCTTTTCGGAGTGTCGGACATGGGCCGGGCTTAGCGCGAAAGCCCCGCGCTGGAAAGCCCCGGATCAGGCGGTGCGGGGGGTGGATTTGGCGTGAAGCGGCGTTTCGGGCACGACGGACACGGCCCGAGGCCCAAGCGCGGCCTCGACAGAGCGGGCAAGAGCGCGCAGGCCGTCGCTGAGATCGGCCTGGACATGGGCGGGAAGGTCCGAAGCGGGCAGGCTCTCGGCCACCGCGCGCAGCTGGTCCGGCGCCGGGAAGTCGCTGGCGCGGCTTGGGAAGGCAGCGATCAGGGCCATCGCGCGGGGCACGTACAGCCGCAAGAGGTCAAGGTTCCCATTGGCGATGTCGAAGGCTTTGGCCATGCTTTCCGCGACCTGGCCGGGGGCGACAATCTCGGGCTCGGTCGCCCAGAACACCAGCGCGCGGCGCAGGGCGTCGTGGCTGCGGCTGGGCTTGGCAAGCGCCGCCGTCAGGGCGTTCAGCCGAAGCTCGGCGGCCGGGACATCCAGCGCATCGGCGACGGCAGCAGTGACCGTGGCATCGGGGGCGGTGTCGGGCAGGTTCAGAAGCGGGATGATCGCGTTCGCGGCAGCACCGGCGGCATTGCCGGAATGTGCGGCCTCGGCCTCGTCATCCAGGAAATAGCCCTGGCTGGCCGCCTCGCGCGCGTCCCAGAGCATCCGGCACAGCGGGATGGCAAGGAACGACACGGACAGCGGCACAAGCGGGTCGAGCGCGACGGTCCCGATACCCGCCAGCCCGCCAAGGCCCCGGCCGATGCCGAACAGGACGCCGACCAGCAGAAGCTGCGACAGCAGCTGTGCAAGGGCAGAAAGCCAGGCCTGGGCCGTCAGCCATTCGGCCGGGGTTTCGGGCCATTGTTCCGGGCGCAGCACCATCAGCCAGACGACGAAGATCGCGGTGAAGGAAAACACCATGCTCCAGCCAAAGCCGCAGAGGCCGGCAATCAGCGGCCCGACATAGAGCAGGGCTGCAATGCCCTTTACCAGGCGCATGCGCGTCAGCATGACCCATTCCCTTCCCTGAACGCCACCGTCCCCCTGGTGGGCCGATTACACGTCTTCGTCCGGCACGTCGACGACAAGGCGGCCTGCGGCCAAGTCGACATTGGGCACGATTGCTAGGGTAAAGGGCAAAAGCAGGGCCGATTTGTGACGGCTGCCGGATATTTCCAGGATATCCCCAGCACCGTGGTTGTAGACGGCAGTGACCTTGCCGATCAGCTCGCCGCCAGGGTCATAGGCGGAAAGGCCGATCAGGTCGGCGTGGTAGAACTCGTCGTCGGGCAGGCTGGGCAGGCGGTCGCGGGGCACGTGCAGCGTCGTGCCGCGCAGGGCGTCGGCCTGCTCCTTGGTGCTGACGCCCCGGATCCGTGCGCCAAGCCCCCCCGCGACGGGGCGGGTCAGGGTGATGTGGTATTCGCGGCTGCCGTCTTCCGACAGCAGCGGGCCATAGGTGCCGATGTCGGCGGGCTGGGAGCAGAAGGATTTCAGCCGGACCTCGCCCGAGACACCGAAGGACCCGGCGATGGCGCCAATGCAGATCAGGTCGGACATCAGCGGGTCTCCAGATGCAGGGCGTGGGCGCGGGTTTCCCAGCCTTCCTTTTCCAGTTCGGGCACGGTGTCATCCTCTTCTGGCCAGCCGATGCAGAGATAACCGATGAAACGCCAGCCGACAGGAACGTCAAGGTCGCGCAGCAGGCGGTCCTGATCCAGGATCGAGACCCAACCCAGGCCAAGGCCCTCGGCGCGCAGGGCAAGCCAGAGGTGGGTGATCGCGCCGACGACCGAATAGGCGCGGGTTTCGGGCATGGTGGCCGCGCCTAGGCCCGCCCCTTTGGCTGTGGTGTCGTCGCAGAAGACCGCAAGGTGGACCGGGGCTTCGGCCATGCCCGACAGCTTCAACCGGCTGTAGGTCGCGGCGCGGTCGCCGTCAAAGCCCTTCAGGGCCTGGGCGTTGCAGTCGCGGTAATTGGCCAGACAGGCGGCGCGGCGGTCGGGGCTTTGCACCCGCAGGATGCGCCAGGGTTCGGACAGGCCCACCGACGGGGCCAGCGCAAAGGCCTGCAGGCCGCGGGCCAGCAGGGCTTCGGGAACCGGGTCGGTGCGGAAGCGGCGCACATCGCGCCGCCACCGCATGAGCGCGGCCAGTTCCTCCCGGAAGGCGGGGCTGAACTGGCCGCTCACGAGGGTTACTCGGTCGCCGCTTCGGCAGCCGGTGCGGCAGCGCGGGCGGCCTTCTTGGAGGCGCGCTCGGCCATCGCCTTGCCGGGGGTGCCGGACTTCAGGTTGGCGCGGGCGGCCTTCGGGCGGACGCCGGCGGCTTCCAGGAAGCGGGCGACGCGATCGGTCGGCTGGGCGCCTTCGGACAGCCAGTGCTGCACGCGCTCCAGGTTCATGACGACGCGCTTTTCGTCGTCCTTGGCCAGCAGCGGGTTGTAGGTCCCCAGCTTTTCCAGGAAGCGACCGTCGCGCGGCATCCGGCTGTCGGTGGCGACGATGGAATAGAACGGGCGCTTCTTGGAACCACCGCGCGCGAGACGGATTTTCATAGCCATTTGGTTTTCTCCTTTGAATGGCGGGTCAACGGGGCAAGCCCCTGTTATTTCTGCAGTTTCTCGTGATGCCTGATGACTTCGCTGATGATGAAGGTCAGGAATTTCTTGGCAAGGTCCGGGTCAAGGTCGGCCGCCTGCGCCAGCTGGTCCAGCCGCGCCATCTGCCGGGCCTCACGGTCGGGGTCCGAGGGCGGCAGGTTGTGTTCGGCCTTCAGGCGACCGACGGCCTGGGTCTGCTTGAAGCGCTCGGCCAGGGTGTAGACCAGGATCGCATCCAGCCGGTCGATGGCGTCCCGGTGTTCCTTCAGCAGCGCGGCGGCGCGGGTTGTAGCGTCCATCAAAGCCCTCTTTCCGACATCTGCATCGCGTCCGCTGTCTGCCGAGTTTTCATGCCCGCACCTCCGGCGCCGGGTGGCGCCAGATGGTGATCAAGGTGCCGAAGACTGTCGCCTGCCGTTCCGGGGCGGCACCAAGGCGGCGGGCAAGGGCTTCGGAACGGGGATTGGCCGGGTCGATGTAGCTGATCGGCGGGTGGGCGGTGATCCGGGCGTGGTAGTCGTCCCGCGCGGCACGGGCCGCTTCGACGCCGTAGCCCCGGCCCTCGAAGCCATCGAAAAGGTGCCAGCCAAGCTCGGGCTCGTCCCAGCCGTCGTGGAAGATCATGCCGATGCGGCCGATGAAGTCGCCCGCCTTCGTCTCGACCGAGAAGAGACCATAGCCGCGCAGCACCCAGTGGCCCAGGTTGGCCAGCAGGCCGCGCCAGACCCATTGCCGGTCACGCCCGCCGCCGACAAAGCTGGAGCGGGGGCTGTCGTTGAAGGCAAGCATGGCGGGAAAGTCCGCCTCACGCGGTTCGCGCAGCACCAGACGGTCGGTCTGAATGACCGGGATCGTCAGGTTGATCTGGTGCGCGGCGGGCGGTGTCATTTCTTCTTCATCAGCCCCGACATGCCCGCAGGCAGAGTGATCCCGCGCGGCAGGCCGCCCAGGCCGGGGGGCAGGCCGCCAGCCATGCCGCCGCCCTGTTGCATGCCCTTGGCCAGTTCGGCCAGCTGATCCGGCGACATCTTCGAGGGGTCGGGCATGCCGCCTCCACCCGCCTTTCCGCCAAGGAACTGCTTGATCATGTTCTTCATCGCGCCGCCCTTGCCCATCTTCTTCATCATGTCCGCCATCTGCTTGTGCTGTTTCAGCAGGCGGTTGAGGTCGGAGACGTCCAGCCCGGCACCAGCGGCGATGCGCTTCTTGCGGCTGGCGGCAAGAAGGTCGGGGTTCGCGCGTTCCTTCTTGGTCATCGAATTGATCAGCGCGATCTGGTGATGCAGCATCTTGTCGTTCAGGCCGGCGGCCTCGGCCTGGCCCGCCATCTTGCCCATGCCGGGCATCATGCCCATCAGGCCCTGCATGCCGCCCATCTTCAGCATCTGGTCCAGCTGCAGCTTCAGGTCGTTCATGTTGAACAGACCCTTGGCGAAACGCCTGGCCATGCGTTCGGCCTGCTCGGCCTCGAAGGTTTCCTGCGCCTTTTCCACCAGGGCGACGATGTCACCCATGCCCAGGATGCGGCCCGCGACGCGTTCGGGGTCGAACGGCTCGATCGCGTCCATCTTTTCGCCAAGGCCGACGAAGCGGATCGGCTTGCCGGTGACGGCGCGCATCGACAGGGCGGCACCGCCGCGTCCGTCGCCGTCCATCCGGGTCAGGACCACGCCCGAGATGCCGACCTTGCCGTCGAATTCGGTGGCGACGTTGACCGCGTCCTGGCCGGTCAACCCGTCGACGACCAGCAGGGTTTCGCGCGGCTGGGCGATGTCGCGGACGGCCTGCACCTCGTCCATCAGGACTTCGTCGATGTGCAGACGACCGGCGGTGTCGAGGAACACCACGTCATAGCCGCCGAGGTTGGCCTGCGTCTTGGCGCGCCTGGCGATCTGCACCGCCGTCTCACCCTTCACGATGGGCAGGCTGTCGACCCCGATCTGGGCGCCGAGGATCGCCAGCTGCTCCATCGCGGCGGGGCGGTTGGTGTCAAGCGAGGCGAGCAGGACCTTCTTGCCGTTCTTTTCCTTCAGCCGCTTGGCCAGCTTGGCGGTGGTCGTGGTCTTTCCCGAGCCTTGCAGGCCGACCATCAGGATGACGCTGGGCGGGTTGTCGATCTTCAGCGCCTCGGGCGTGTCGTCGCCGGCGAGGACGCGGATCAGCTCGTCATGGACGATCTTGACGACCATCTGGCCGGGAGTGATCGACTTCGTCACCGCAGACCCGGTGGCCTTTTCGGTCACGCGCTTGATGAAGTCGCGGGCGACGGGAAGCGAGACGTCGGCCTCCAGCAGGGCGACGCGGACTTCGCGGAGCGCGGTGACGACGTCGGCCTCGGACAGCGCGCCGGCCTTGGTCAGACGGTCGAAGACGCCGCCAAGGCGTTCTGACAGGCTTTCGAACATCGCGTCACCCTTTCGTTGCGGTTGCCCCGATATGGGGCGGCGAACCCAGGACGCAAAGCGGAATGGCACCCGTGGGCGCACCTGCGCTGACGGATGGCGATCCCGGGCAATGCCCAAGGGACCGGAAGCTGATGCCTCCGGGGAATTGGGCTGGCGGATACGCCCGCGACAGGCCCAAGTCAAGCGGCAAGGGTGATCGGCGGCAGGTCGTCCAGGCTTTTCACCATGTCGCAGCGCACAAGCAGGCCGTCCAGCGTCTCGCGGTCGATCCAGGGAAACCTCTCGGACAAGGCGCGCTCGACGGCGGCGGCATGGCGGCGGCCGGGCGACCATCAAGCAGCTCGCGGCGGGCTTTGTCCTTGCAAATCGGCCCTCAAGCGGGGTTCATGTGCATGGATGCACCAAGGAGGGCGGGATGGAGAACTGGGACGAAATCCGCACGGCATTCCAGGTGGCGCGGCTGGGCACCGTCTCGGGCGCGGCCGAGGTCCTGGGGGTCCACCATGCGACGGTGATCCGCCACATCGACGCACTGGAGAAACGCCTGGGGGTGAAGCTGTTCCAGCGCCATGCGCGGGGCTACACGCCGACGGAATCAGGGCGCGACCTGCTGGCAGTGGCCCAGACGACCGAAGAGCAGTTCGCCCACCTGGTCAGCCGGATCAAGGGCCAGGGCGAGACTGTCGCGGGCGAGCTGGTGGTGACGTCGATCTCGGGGATCGGGGACCTGCTGACGCCGGTGATGGTCAGCTTTCAGGACAAGTTCCCGGATGTTCGGGTGCGCTTCCTGACCGACATGCGGGTCTTCCGGCTGGACTATGGCGAGGCGCATGTGGCGATCCGCGCGGGCAACGGACCCGAGGAGCCGGACAATGTCGTCCAGCCGCTGACCCGGATGCAGGCGGCGCTTTACGCCGCGCGCAGTTATGTGGACCGCCACGGGCGCCCGAAGTCCGAGGCCGAGTTTGCCGGGCATCGCTTCGTCTGCACCGATGCCGAAGTCACCCGCGCGCCCTTCCACCGCTGGCTGCGGGCGACCGTGCATCCCGATCAGATCGCCTATGCCGCGACGGAAGCCACGGCCCTGGAGCAGGCGGTTCGGCAGGGCGCGGGGATCGGTTTCATGATGAGTTTCCGTGCCCTGGAAGACCCGGACCTGGTGGAAATCCTGCCCGCGCGCGCGGAGTGGGAATCCCAGTTGCGGATCGTGACCCATGTCGACCTGCACCGGACCCGCAAGGTGCAGGCGTTCCTGGTGCATCTGAAGGACGCGGCGAAGGACTGGAAATCCTGCGGCTGATGCTGGTCGGCCAGATCCTGTCTGGCCTGTCCAGGCCCGCGCGCGGGCATCTGGCGATGCTGGCCTTCTCGGCGCTGGTCGCGGGCTCCTTCTCGCTGGGAGTGCTGGCCGCGCCGCACATCGACCCCGGCGCCTTGTCGGTGGTGCGGTTCATCCTGGCGGGAGTGCTGGTCGGAATGGCGGCGGCGCTGACGACAGGCATCCCGCGCAGCGCCTGGGTGGCTCCGTGGCGCTATCTGGTGCTGGGCGGGCTGCTGGGCGCCTATTTCGTGCTGATGTTCGAGGGGTTGAAGACCGCGCCTCCGGTCTCGGCGGCGGCGGTGTTCACGTTGACGCCGGTGATGGCGGCGGGGTTCGGCTGGCTGTTCCTGCGGCAGCGCCTGACCGGGCGGATGGCGCTGGCGCTGGCCATCGGGGGGGTGGGCGCGCTGTGGGTGATCTTCCGCGCCGACCCTGGCGCGATTGCGCGGCTGGAGATCGGGCGCGGCGAGGTGATCTATTTCGTCGGCTGCGTCGCCCATGCGGCCTATGCTCCGCTGGTGCGCAGGCTGAACCGGGGCGAGCCTGCGGTGGTCTTCACCTTCGGGATGATGCTGGCGGGGACCCTGCTGCTGGCGCTTTACGCCTGGCCTGCGGTGCTGGCGACGGACTGGCCCGCGCTGCCGGGGATCGTCTGGGTGACGCTGGTCTATGTTGCGGTGGCGGCCAGCGCGATGACCTTCGTGCTGCTGCAATACGCCACCCTGCGGCTGCCCGCCGCGAAGGTGATGGCCTATACCTATCTGGTCCCCAGCTGGGTCGCCCTGTGGGAGCTGGCCCTGCATGGGTCGGTGCAACCCGTCCTCGTGCTGGTCGGCGTGGCTATGACGGTGCTGGCGCTGGCGTTGCTGCTGAAGGAATGAACCGGGCCGCTCGTCGGTGCCTTCGTCCCTCCTCGCTTGCGAAGGGGAGCCTCGGTCAGGGAAGGAACGCCGCCAGCCCGTCCAAGAGGTAGCGGTCCGCCAGGTCCAGCGTGCCTTGGGTATAGGCCGGACCGCCCAGCGCCACTGCGGTGTCGCTGTCGGCGCGGGTGGCAAGCCAGGCGGTCAGCAGGACCCGGCGCAGCAAGATCAGCGACGGGATCATCGCGCGATCTTCCGGTCCCGAATTCGCGATGCGGCTGTAGCCGTCGACCCAAGCCGCAATCAGGTCAGGCAGGCGCGGATCGGTCTCGATGAAGCTGAGAGCGGCGGCAAGGTCGTAGACCCACCAGCCGAAGCCGCAGTCGTCGAAGTCGATGGCGGTCAGGGTGTCGCCCGCAACCATCAGGTTGGCCAGCCGCAGATCGGCGTGGATCAGGCCAAAGACCTGCGGCCCGGTGCCGTAAGCGTGCAGCTTCGCTGCCAGCGCGTCGGTCGCGCGGGCCAGCAGCGCTTCGCCGTCGCGGTCCAGGCCCTGCGCCTGTCGCCAGTGGCCCCAATGCGGTTCGGGTCCGAGGATGGTTTCGACGTCCCAGCGCTTGCGGGTGAAGCCGGGCGGCGGCGTCCATTGCCGCGCGTGAAGGTGCAGGCGCGCAGTGATCTCTCCCAGCGGCGCGAACCAGCGGGCGAGGTCGTCGCCGGGCTGCAGCTCCTGGCCGTCGATGGGGGCGAAGGCGACGATGTGGCGGCCTGCGATCCCGGTCACCAGGCCCTGCGCGCCGGGGATGGGACGGGTGGTGGTCAGGCCGGACAGGTCCTGCAAGGCGGTCAGCCAGGCCAGTTCCGAGGCAATCTCGGGCGGCGTGTGATAGCCCTGCCGGTGAAGGCGCAAGATCAGGTCCCCCGCCCGCCACGTCTCGTTTTCCGAGCGGTTGAGCAGGGTCAGCGGCGTATCCTCGGGCAGGCCGTAGGCCGCAAGCGCCCGGCGCAACAGGTCAGACATCGCCGCCCCGGCGCAGCAGGTAGATGTCCATGATCCAGCCGTGCTCGGCCCGCAACCGGGCGCGGGTGGCAAGGATGCGGTCGCCGACTTCGGACAGCGGCCCGTGGATCAGCGTCTCTTCGGGCATGCCGACGTAAGCGCCCCACCAGATTTCGGTGTCGGATGGCAGCACGGTGAAAGCGCCGCCCTTGTCCAGCATGACCGCCAGCGTGGTCGCCCCCGCAGGCCAGCCCTGGTCGCGCAGCTGGCGGCCGGTCGTGATGGTGACGGGCGCGGCAAGGGTGTTCAGCGGGATCGCATGGGCCGCCGTCAGGACCTGCAGGCTGGTGATGCCGGGCACCACCTTGACCGCGATGCCGGGCAGCCGGGCCGCGATCCGCAGGGTGCTGTCGTACAGCGAGGGGTCGCCCCAGACCATCAGCGCCACCGTCCGCGGCCTGGGATGGTGGGAGGCGATGGTCTCGGCCCAGACCCTGGCGATGGCATCGTGCCAGTCGTTCACCGCGCCAAGGTAGTCGTCCTGCTCGGCCCTCTGCGGCACATCGTAGTCGGCCACGGGGACCGGGGCGGTCAGGACCTGCGACAGGATCTGGCGGCGCAGGTCGGCAAGATCCGATTTCGCCGCGCCCTTCCGGGGGATCAGGATCAGGTCGGCCCCGTTCAGGGCGCGGACGGCCTGGCCGGTCACATGGTCCGGGTTGCCCGTGCCGATGCCGATGAGGAAAAGCGTGGTCATTCCGGCCTTGTGCAGGCAGGCGCGGCCCTTGGCAAGGCCGCGCCCTGTGCGGTCAGGCGTAAAGGCGCGGGGTGACGAGGGGCGAGCCCTTGCCCTTCAGCGCCTTGGCCCCGGCCAGAACGGCCAGGTCAGCCAGCGGCTCGATCAGGATGACGGCCATGTAAGCCACACCAAAGCTGCCAATGGCGGCAAGGTTCGCCGCGCCGAAGCCCGCGCCGTAGATCGCCCAGAAAGCGACCCAGGCGACGACTCCGCCCTGATAGACCGCCGAAAGCGCCAGGACCTGGCTATACCGCAGGTCAACGTAAGCGGTGCCGGGGGCAATAACGCGCTTGGCCAGTTCGTGCAGCGCAAAGAGCGGGACGAGGAGCGTGGTCAGGTTCATCCCGTATTGCGGCAGGTCGAAGGGCGCGAAGAAAAGCCCCTGGATCAGGAGGCCCATGGCCAGACCGATGGCGGCTGGTCCTGCCCCGAGGATCAGGAACAGGGTGGAGCCGAGGATGAAGTGGACCTCCGATACGCCGACGGCGAAATGCGGCATGACCTCGAAGAAGACGAGGACGCCGAGGGTGGCAATGGCGGCCCGCGCGGCAACCGAGGCGAGGCCGCTTTGGCGGGTCGCCGTTGCGATGTGGTAAAGCGCCACCCCGCCCGCGGCGGCTGCGGTGGCGTAGCTGAGCGCGATCTTTGCCTCGCTGACGAGGCCCGGTTCGATATGCATTTGTCCCTCCTGTCCGTCACACCCGACGGCGGTTGATGTCCGTGCAGGGCCGGTCTCCTGGCTGGCGGATCGCGGCGGGCCCTTGCCTTCCCACCCTTCCGGGCAGTGGCTTTGCTGGACCCGCTCACCGCTGACAGTCGCGGGGGCGGCTGATGACACGGGCCCCCATTGGGGTAAGCCCGCTCCTCATTCCCGTTTCAGTCCCGGCGCTTTGCGCCTGTGTGGGACACCTTGCAGGGGATGTGTGCGCCTTTGCCGGGGGCCGGGCAAGAGAGAAAGCGACAGGCCGCGGTCAGTCCGCGACGCCGTCTGCGAGGCGGCCGATAAGGATAAGGCCGGGGAGGGGGGAGCGATTGTCCGCCAGCGCCTGGGCGAGTTCGGCCACGGTTGACCGGTGCAGCACCTGCTCGGGCGTGCTGACGGCTTCGGCCAGCAGCGCGGGGGTGTCGGGTGGCAGGCCGTGGGCGATCAGCGCCTCGGCCAGCGCCGGGAAGGTGCGCTTGCCCATGTAGATGACGGTCGTGGCACCCGGATCGGCCAGCGCGGGAAGGTTCAGGCCGGGCGGCAGCTCGCCCGTGGTATCGGCGGCCGTGATGAACTGGACGCGCTGTGCATGGCTGCGGCGGGTCAGGGGGATGCCCGCTGCGGCAGCGGCAGCCGAGGCCGAGGTGACGCCGGGAATGATCTCGCAGGGGATGCCGGCGGCGCGGACCGCGGTCAGTTCCTCTTCCAGCCGCCCGAAGATGCCGCTGTCGCCGGATTTCAGCCGGACGACATGCGCTCCGGTCAGGGCATACTCGACCAGCAGGCGGCTGACGTGGTCCTGCTTGGGCGAGGCGCGACCCGCCCGCTTGCCGACGCCGACCATGTCCGCACCGGGCCTTGCCAGTGCAAGAATCGGACCCGAGGACAGGTCGTCGAACAGCACCGCATCGGCCAGGCCCAGCGCCTTGACCGCCTTGACCGTCAGCAGGTCCGGGTCGCCGGGACCGGCCGAGACGAAAGAGACAAACCCGGTCATCCGCGCCCCCGATTTCCGGCCGGACCCGCGACCAAGGCCTGCGAAGGCCCGAAACCGGATAGTCCGCCAACTCCGGGCGCGGGGGGATGAGTTCGGGTCATGCGCTTGCGATCAGGTGGAAGAAGGTGCCGGTCGATAGCCCGCCTCCCGGCTGGAGTCGAGTGCTGCCGGTCTCGGGGACCGCACCACCCGTGGCGTCACTGACCTGAGCCAGGGGTGCGTCGGGTTGGCTCAGGATCGTGGAGTAATGGAACTCATGCCCCCGCAAGAGGCTGCCGGGTGGATGGCCGGGGATGGCCCTGACCAGCGTGGCGCAGCGGTAGCCAAGGTGCATCTTCCGCTGCTCGAAGCTGGTGACCAGACCCAGAAGCCCCGCCATCCGATGCCGGTTGCCGTGCCGGTCGACGATCGCCTCGCCCATCGCCATGTAGCCGCCACACTCGCCGTGGACGGGTCCGGTCTCGGCAAAGGCGCGCAGGCCGCTGCGGAAACGGTCGGCCTGGGCCAGCGTCGCGCCGTAAAGTTCAGGGTAGCCGCCCGGAAGCCAGCAGACGTCGGCCGATGGATCGGGCGCTTCATCGCCAAGCGGAGAAAAGGGCAGGACCTCGGCCCCGGCGGCGCGCCAGCCGTGCAGAAGATGCGGGTAGGCGAAGCTGAAGGCCGCGTCCCGCGCCAGGGCGATGCGCTGGCCGGGCGGGGTGATCTTCGGCACCGATGCGGGCGTCGCGCGTGTCCTGGCGGCGGCCAGAAGCGCATCAAGGTCCACGCCTTCGCGCATCAGGGCCGCAGCCTCGGCAATCAGCGACTGCAGCGCGGGCTGCTCTTCGGCCTGCACAAGGCCCAGGTGCCGCTCTGGCATGGCGATGGCCGGACGCTTCGGCAGGACGCCCAGCACGGTGATCCCCGCCTCGGCCATTCCGGTCCGCACCAGCGCCTCGTGCCGGGGGCTGGCGATGCGGTTCAGGATCACGCCCGCCACCGTGACTCCGGCGCGGAACCGCGCCAGTCCCAGCGCCACCGCCGCCGCGGTCTGCGCCTGACCGCTTGCGTCGATCACCAGCACCACCGGCCAGCCCATCCGCGCGGCAAGGTCGGCACTGGCCCCGTTGCCAGCGGCCCCCGGCGCGGCCACCCCGTCGAAAAGGCCCATGGAGCCTTCGGCCAGCACCAGATCCGCGCCTTCGGCCACCGCCAGCAGCCCGTCCAGCATCGCCCCCGGCATCGCCCAGCTGTCCAGGTTGAAGCTGTCCCGCCCGCTTGCCGCCCGGTGAAACGCGGGGTCGATGTAGTCCGGCCCGTTCTTGAAGGGCTGCACTTGCAGGCCCCGCTCCCGCAACGCGGCCAGCAGCCCCAGCATGACCGTGGTCTTGCCGGTGCCACTGGCAGGCGCGGCGATCAGCAGGCCGGGACTCATCCGCCCGTCCCCGGAAACCGGGGATCGGTGCCGACGGGGCGATAGCGGCGGTCGTAATCGCCTGCGTAAAGCCGGCTTTCCTCGAACCCCTCCTGCGCCAGCGCCGGACCGACAAGGATCAGCGCCGTCCGCTCGACCTCGGCGGGCACGGCGGCCTTCAGCGTGGCAAGGGTTGCCCGGATGATCCGCTGGTCGGGCCAGGAGGCGCGCCAGACGACAGCCACCGGGCAATCCGCGCCATAATGCGGGATCAGGTCCGCGGTCAGCTTGTCGATCAGGTGGATCGACAGATGCAGCGCCAGCGTCGCCCCCGTGGCGGCGAACGCCGGCAGGTTTTCCCGCGCCGGCATCTGCGTCGCCCGCCCCTCCACCCGCGTCAGGACCACCGACTGCGCCAGCCCGGGCAGCGTCAGCTCCACCCCCAGGGCCGCCGCCGCGGCGGCGAAAGCGGGCACCCCGGGCGTCACATCATAGGGGATGCCAAGCGCCCGCAGCCGCCGCAACTGCTCACCCATCGCCGACCAGACCGACAGGTCCCCGGAGTGCAGCCGCGCAACGTCCTGCCCCGCTGCATGCGCCGCGATGATCTCGGCCATGATCTCGTCCAGCGACAGGGGCGCGGTGTTCACCAACCTGCACCCGGCAGGGCAATGCGACAGCACCCCCTCGGGCACCAGCGACCCCGCATAAAGACAGACGGGGGACGCGGCGATCAGATCCCGCCCCCGCAGCGTCAGCAGGTCCGCCGCTCCCGGCCCGGCACCGATGAAATGGACAGTCATGCCCCACCCTCGCAGAGACCAGCCCCTGCCCTTTCACATTGGCCCAAATATCCCCTGCGGCGCACGCCCGAGCCGGTTGCGCGCCCTGCGCGCGCAGAGGCGAGACAAAAGGCTGGCGCCGCAAGGCGCGCATCATCACAGCCGCCCCTCACCCCAAGCCCTCCGCGATGGCAGCCGTCGCCGTCCCGTCCGCCGATACGGCCCGCGGCCCCCGCAGCCGCGCGCCCTGGCCCGCCGCCGCCAAAGCCGCCGCCTCGGCGACCGAGCCGGTGCCGAACATCGCCTGCACCCGGTCCGACCGCGTCAGCGTGGCCTGCCCGGTCAGCGCCGCATCGGAAAGTGCCACCACCGGCAACCCCAGCACCTCGGCCAGCGGGGCAAGCCCCTTCGCCTTCGCCGCCAGCGTCGCAAGATGCGTCACCTCTCCCGAACCCCCGGCCCGCGCAAGCGCATCCTGCAAGGCGGCCAAGGTCACCCCCGACCGGAAGCCGAACCCCGCGACGATCATCTTGTGACGCTCCATTGCAGGATCGGGAAACCGGCCTTCCAGCCGCGTTTTCCGCCGACTGCGACGGGCTCGGAGAGGTCTACCTTCAGCAGGCCCCCCCCCATCCGCGCCGACCAGTCCAGGACCAGCGCCTCGGTCTCGATCGTCACCGCGTTCAGGACCAGACGGCAGCCCGCAGGCATGATGTCCCAAAGCCGCAGCAGCAGCGCCTCGGACGCCCCGCCGCCGACAAAGACCGCATCGGGCGCGGCCAGGCCGTCCAGCCCTGCGGGCGCGCGGGCTTCGTGCAGGCGGTGGCGGTGGCCCAGGCCGAAGGCATCCACATTCCCCCGCGCCCGGGCGGCGCGGGCAGGATCGGCCTCCAGCGCCTCGACGCGCCCAGCCCCGGCCAGCAGCCACTCGATGCCAATGGAGCCGGAACCGGCACCGATGTCCCACAGCACCTCGCCCTTGCGCGGGGCCAGCGCCGAAAGCGTCAGCGCGCGCACCGGGCGCTTGGTGATCTGGCCGTCGTGCTGGAACAGCGTGTCCGGCAGGCCAGAGGCGCCCGGCAGGCCGGGATCGGCGGCCTCGATGGCCACCGAGACCGGGGCCGCCCAGACCGTGGCTACCCAGACCGGGGCCCCGATTGGGTCAACCGGAACCCCTGAGGTGATCCGCTCCAGCGGGCCGCCGAGGCGCTCCAGCACGGTCAGGCGGGCATTCGGATGCCCGTTCGCCGCCAGCCATTCTGCCAGTTCCCCCACTGCCGCCCCATCGCGCAGGGTGCAGATCGCCCGCACGCCCCGCCCCAGAAGGGGGCGCAGCCGGGCAAAGGGCGCGGCGTGCAGGCCAAGGCAAAGCACCTCCTCCAGCCGCCAGCCCAGCCGGTTCGCGGCAAGCTGGAAGGTCGAGGGCACGGGGTGCGAAATCCATTCCCCGCCCGACAGATGCGCCATCAGGCTGCCACCCGCGCCGAACCAGAACGGATCGCCCGAGGCCAGGACAACCGTGGGTTTCCCGCGATGGGCCAGCACCGGCGTCGGGTCGAAGGGCACCGGCCAGGACTGCCCCTTGCCAGCCGCCCCGATCAGGTCCAGATGCCGGGGGCCGCCGAAGATCGCTTCGGCGGCGGC
>Ga0208609_100114_pt1 | contig 37908 bp, 37 predicted proteins | sample SubbioR11_8A_Apr_FD_184813 | JGI IMG/M metagenome (GOLD analysis project Ga0208609, IMG submission 184813) | Serpentinite rock and fluid subsurface biosphere microbial communities from McLaughlin Reserve, California, USA - CR11_8A_Apr (SPAdes) | ecosystem: Environmental > Terrestrial > Deep...
CGAACGCGAATTCAAGCGCTTCATCGACGGCAACAGCCACCGCGTCGCGCTCGACGCGGTCGACGCGCCCTGCGTGCTGCTCGAGTACGCCGGCGAGCTGCGCGCGATGCAGGACAACTGGCCGCAGATCCGCTTCCACGCGCTGCGCGAGCACGCCGGGCTGGTGTTCCAGAAGCAGCTCGACGGTTGAGCCGCTGGGCTGCTATTGCGGCGCCGATGGCATGCGCGCCAGCAGATCCTGGAGCAAGGGCTTGAGCGCGGGCAGCTCGACGGTCAGGATGTCCCAGACCGTGGTCGGTGAGATACCCAGCTAGCCATGGGCCACGCGGTTTCGCGTGCCGACGATCTCTCGCCAGGGGCCGGCCGGTGCCAAGGCACGCTCGGCGGGTCCGAGCCGCGTTGCGGCCTCGCCGATCAGCTCGATGTTGCGCAGGATCGCGTCGTAGCGCATCTGGTCCTGCAGCAAGCTGTCGAGGTTCAAGCCCGGCGTAGCGCATCGCCCGCTCGGAGAACTCCAGCATGTCCGCCACGAACAGGCGGCGGTCGCGATCGGCGTCAGATGGTGACGGCATCCCGCTCCACGTAGGGCCGCAGCCTGGGGCGCAGCGCATCCTCGGTGACCACATCGATGGCGCGGCCGAGCAGATCCTCCAGGTAGAACTGCACCCCGAAGTAGCGCTTGGCCGTTGCCGGCCCGTCGAAGCTCACCAGCACGTCGACATCGCTGTCCTCGCGCGCCGTGCCGCGCGCGAAGCTGCCGAACAGCCGCAGCGACGTGACGCCGAAGCGCTCGGCCAGCACCGGCTTGTGCCGGGCCAGCCGGGCCAGGAGTTCGTCGCGCGTCATGGCGCGATCATGCCGCAGCGCGGCGGCCGGCGTCCGCGGCCGTGGCAGGGCCTGAGACTTCCCGGCGTCAGCCAGGGGAGACCACGCCGCGACGGCCACCCGCAAACACCAGCGAACCAACCCACTCGAAAAATTCAACAGAGGCGTTTTCGACGTTTACCGTGGCCGCGCCGGGCGCGCGCTGGTCGACCTGCTGCCGCACCGAGCCGCGGCCGCCGGGTGCCGGGTGCGCGCAGGCGCTTCGATAATGGCCGCCATGTCCGCCGCCGCTGCTGCCGGCTCGCGCCTGGCGCTGTACCTCGACCTGATCCGCTGGGACCGCCCGGCCGGCTGGCTGCTGCTGCTGTGGCCGACGCTCTCGGCGCTCTGGCTGGCCGCGGGCGGGTTTCCGGGCTGGCATCTGCTGGGCGTATTCGTGCTCGGCACGGTCCTGATGCGCAGCGCCGGCTGCTGCATCAACGACGTCGCCGACCGCGACTTCGACCGCCATGTCCAGCGCACCGCGCAGCGCCCGGTCACGCGCGGCGCGCTGCACCCGGCCGAGGCGCTCGCGCTGGGTGCGGTGCTGGCGCTGGCCGCGTTCGCGCTGGTGCTCACGCTCAACGCGCCGACCGTGCTGCTGTCGTTCGCCGCGCTGGCCATCGCCCTCGCCTACCCCTACGCCAAGCGCGTCGTCGCGATGCCGCAGGCGGTGCTAGGGGTGGCCTTCAGCTTCGGCATCCCGATGGCCTACGCCGCCGTGCTCGGCGCCGACGAGTGGTCGCTGCCGGCGCTGCTGGCGGCGGTGCCGCCGCTGGCCTGGGCACTGCTGCTGGCCAACCTGTTCTGGGTCCTGGCCTACGACACCGAGTACGCGATGGTCGACCGCGACGACGACCTCAGGATCGGCATCCGCACCTCGGCGATCACGCTGGGCCGCCACGACGTGGCTGCGGTCATGGCCTGCTACGCGGTGCACCTCGCGGCCTGGGCCGTCATCGGCGGGCTGGCGGGGCTGGGCGGGGTCTTCCTGCTCGGCGTCGCGGTCGCTGCGGCGCAGGCGCTGTGGCACTGGCGGCTGATCCGCGACCGCAGCCGCGCCGGGTGTTTCAAGGCCTTCCGCCTGAACCACTGGCTGGGCTGCGCGGTGTTCGTCGGCGTCGCGGCCGATCTGGCGCTGCGCTGAGTCGGCCACGCAACGCCCGCCGGGCCGGCGCGCCCCTGCACCCCGCCCCCAGTAGAGCGGCTGTCGAGCGACCGTCGCGGCCAGCGGCCCCGTCGCGGGCACGGAACATGCTTGCTTCCGGCTTGTATACGACATTGTGCACCATTGCAGTGACTCCTCCCGCCGCGTGTCCTCCCCGCCCCCTGGGCTGCGCCCGCCCGAGCGTACGCGGCCGAACCCGCCGCGCCGGTTTGCTGCCGCCACAGCGCCGCGGGCCGGCCTCGGACGGGGCGCGCGGGGCAGGTCGATCGCACCAGGCTGGCGCGCGCCATGCCCCTCATTGGTGTCAGGCCGGCCGCGGCCTCGATCGCCCTTTGCGCTGCCCCGCCCGGGCGGCCGGCCACCGCGCCGCCTGCTGCGGCCTGCGCTGGCCCGCGATCCGCGCGCTGCCGCAAGGCGGGCCGCGGCCAGAGGGTCACCGCGCTCGACCCACCTGAACCCGAGCCACTCACGTAGGGAGTCCGACCCATGATCCAACGCCGCACGCTCCTCGCCGGAGCCGCCCTTGCCTCGATCGCCATGCCGTACATGGCCCGCGCGCAAGCCGTACGCGCCGTCAGGATGGGCTCGCTGCGCCTGATACTTTCGATGACTCCGCATTTCTACCAGCGCTTCTGTTGACGGCGACATAGATGCGCACCTATTCGCCGCTCTCGCGCGTCAGCGCATCGACCCAGGGCAACACGAAATGTGTGTCGGCAAAGTTCTGCCAGCGTCTGGAGGGGCTCAGCGCATCGAGCTGCGCCTGGTGGCTGGCCTGGAAGTCGAGATAGTGGGCGCGGTAGTGGGCCGTGCGTTCGGGCGACAGCGCCGGCAAGAGGCAGATGAATCCGTCGCGGTCGAACTGCGCGCGCAGCGCGGAGCGGGGGGCCGTTGCGGCGGCAGGGGTCACGAGCGGTTCCGGGCGTATCGTCGATAGGCGGCCGTCAGATCGTGAGCTTGCGCGCGCGTGCCACGACCGGCCAGCTTTCGTCGGCCACGCCCTTGTGCACGGCCCAGACGTCGCTGTGCAGTGCCATCGTCGGGCAGATGTGGCGCGGGATGCCGTACAACACGTCGCCGACCCGGTAGTCGGCCGCGCGCGGCGTCTGCACGACCAGGTGTTCTTCGCTCTGCGAGACCAGCGTCGCGTCTTCCAGGCCCATCAGGCGCACGCGCGGCTGCGGCATTTCGGCGGCCACGGCCTTGTGGCCGAGGTCCAGGCACAGGCGGTCGGGCGTGGGTTTGCTGATGATGCGGGTCATCAGCATCGCGCCGTTGAGGAAATGGTGGTCCGGGCAGACCTCGGCCTGGCCGAAGTCCCAGAGCACCGTGGTGCCGGCGCCGACTTCGGTGTCGGGCTGCTGCGCCAGTACCGCGAAGGTCGGCGTGCCGCTGGCGATCAGCCGCGGCACCGTTAGGCCTTCGGCGCGCATCTGGTCGCGCAGCTGCCAGACCGGCGCGAACGCGGCGTCGACCTGTCTTGCGAGTTCCCGGCTGTCGGCATTGCGCAGGTGGCCGTCATAGGCATGCAGTCCGCCGACGGTGATGCCGGGCGCCTTGCACAGCGCGCGGTACAAATCGGCGGCGGCGGCGTCGGGAACGATGCCGGTGCGGTTCATGCCGACGTTCAGGTCGAGGTACAAGGTGACGAGCACGTTCTCCGCCACCGCGACGCGGCTGATCGCGGCGAGGTTGGCCGGGTCGTCGACGAGTGTCGCGAACCGGGTGTCGGGGAAGCGGCGCATCAGTGCCACCAGCCGCAGCACGTTTGGCCCCACCGGCTGGTAGGCCAGCAGGATGTCCTCGCCGCCGGCGGCGGCCGTCATCTCGGCCTCGGCGATCGTCGACACCTTGAACTTGTGGATGCCGGCCTCGCGCTTGAGCGCGATGATCTGCGGCAGCTTGTGCGTCTTGACATGCGGGCGCAGCCGCTCGGCGCCGCCGGCCATCGCGACCATGCGCTTGAGGTTCTGCTGCACGCGATCGGGATAGACCAGCACGGTCGGGGTGGGGATGGCGTCGGCGTTGGAGATCTGGTACCAGGCGGACACGGTGTGGGCTTTCAGGCAGGGCGGGCGCGGGCCCGGCCGTGGGTCGGTCATGCCGCGCAGACGTGCGGCGCATCGTCCCCGGGGCATTTCATTTTAGCGGCGTGGGGGGTGGTCGGCGACGAAGCGAATACCGGCAACGAACCAAGGCGGCGCGATGCCCAACGCCGCTTCGAACAACCTGTCATGCATGCGAATCGCTCCTGCGCGCCATGGCCGATGCGTCAGCTTGCCGCATCGGCCATGACGACCAGCGTACCGGCTGGCCCCCGGCGTCAAGGGTTGTTGACGGCGACATAGATGCGCACCTATTCGGCGGCGCTATTCGGCGGCGAGGCTGCGGTTTCGGATGACCTGGCGGTGATGGTCGAGCGTTGTTGAGGTCATGAAGTGCAGATGGCCCCGCGAGGGGCCATCTGCATGTTGGGTTGGAACGCGAAGCTGCCGTCAGAATGGCTCGTCAGGATCGAACTCTGGCGGCGGCCCGTCGGGTACGAGCTGATCGCGCCAAGCTTGCTGCACCTGTGACCCGTAGGCCGCCCACAGAGCACAGCGCAAGGCGTGCAGGCACTCGAACACGGCCAGGGCCTGCTCGGGCGACCAGTGCCTGGGGATGGTCACCCTCGGCGTCGTGTACTCGCTCATCGGCCAGCCTTGCGCGGACGCGGCGCCGTTGCCTTGGCCGTGCGCGCAGCCTTACGTTGTGCTTCGCGCTCTTCGGCTTCCTTGGCCCGGTACGACTCGCCGTCGATGCGCACGACTTCGGCGCGGTGCATCAGCCGGTCGATCAACGAGACCACGCAGGCCGCGTTGGGGAAGACCTCGCCCCAGTCGGCGAACGCCCGGTTGGTGGTGACCACCGTGCTCTTGTGCTGGTAGCGCCGGCTCACCAGCTCGAGCAGCAGATCGGCGTAGCGGTTGGAGAACGCCAGGTAGCCCACCTCGTCGATCACCAGCACGTCAGGCGCGGTGTACTGGCGCAGCTTCCTGCGCAGGCCCGAGTCGCTGTCCAGCGCGGCCAGTTCACCCAGCAGCTGTCCGGCCGTGGTGAACAGCGCCGTATGCCCGGCCAGCACCGCCTGGTAGCCGAGGTTGCACGCGCACATGGTCTTGCCCACGCCATTGGGGCCATGTAGCGGATGCTGCGTTCGACCCGGCCCTTCTCGTTGCCTCGCGCCACGGCGACCGGGCGCGGCTCGAAGCGGTAGTGGCCGGCCAGGGCCAGCAGCACCGGGTTGAAGCGGATCGCATCACCCTGGCGCTCGAGCACGGCGCTCTTGAGGTTGTCGTACAGCAGCACCCGGGCCAGGCCCAGTGCGGCGAAGGCCTCGACGTGGCCGCGCAGGAAGCTGTCCATGCGGGCATCGAGGAAGAAGCGCAGGAAGATCTGGCGCGAGTAGCTCAGCACCATGACGAAGGCCATCAGCGGGCGCCGGGCGCGACCGATGGGCAGATGACCGAAGTGAGCCCAGTCCACTTGCGCCTGCTCGCCCGGCAGGGTGCGCAGCCGCAGGTAGGCCTCGGCCGAGGGGCGCGGCGCGCATGGCGGCGATGAGGTGGCGGAAGTGCTCGCCGCTGCCGACGTAGCCACGTTGGCCGACCATCACGTACAGCCGTGCGGCGGTGAGCGTGGGGAACTTGGCCAGCGTCTCCAGGATGAAGGGCCGGAACACATCGATGCGGCTGGGCCGCAAGGGTGGTGACGCCACCGGCGCGCCGTTCAGGGCGAGCACGCGCCGCACGGTGTCGCGGTGCACGTGCAGTTGGCGCGCGATGGTGCCCACGCGCCACTTCTCGGCGGCGTGCAGGCGCAGGATCTGCGCGACCAGCTCAGGGGCTATGGTCATGGCGCCTGCCTGCCAACAAGGTCGCCGGCATCCGCAGCCGGCCACGGCGCAGGAATCCCTGGCGCACCCACGTCCCCAGCAGCGCGGAGCAACGGGCGCAGCACGGTGCAGCGCCGGCTTCGGTGGTCAGTGGAGATGGCGTCACGGCGGCGGTGGCGTTCAGGGGCAATGAGGCGGTGTCGTGTGTCCATGTGGCCAGTGGAGCAGCACCGACCCCGGCCTGTGAACCCTGATGCGTCACACTATTTGCGCCGACCCGGCCGGCAAGACGGCGGTTGCGCCAGCGTCGTGTGCGCGCCGCGTGGGCCATGCGACCGCGGCGAGAGCGCTGGTAGCGCTGGGCGGCATCTCGCCGCGCGGCGTCGCGAGCCTGGCGTGAGCACGCCGCAGTGCAGTACCGCTGGCCACGGTCGCAGTGGCTGCACAGCAGGACCTGGGTGCGGCAGGCGTGCGCACAGGAACAGGCGGGCGGGACGGTCCATGCGCACCCCGGGCAAACCGAAGTGCTGGACGCCACGCGTCCCAGCGCGCCACACTGTTGTGGCACCGCCTTCATCGGCACGGTGTAGGGTACGGCGCGGTCATCAAGCTTCCAGGCCAGAGAGACCGCATGCCGTGCCCACCTTCTTCGGCTTCGGGCACGGTTGTATCGCGCCCCGAAGTTGCGGACCAGGTCGGCGCATGCCCCTTGGCCCCTGCAGTCGTGAACGACGCTTGCAGTTCCCGAGCGCCCCACATGCACTGCCCACCGACAGCGGCGCCTCGCCTGCCTGGCCGCCCTGCAGCGCGGCCAGGCAGGCGAACAACGATCAGCTGAACAAGGTGCTCAGCTCAGCACCGGCGCAAGCCCTGCCGAACCCGCAAACCACATCCGCGCCCTCACCGCCGAATATGTGCGGTTCCTGGTCACCGATGACAGAAGGAAGTGGGATTCTGAGCGCTTGTCGCGGCGGCGGGCGCCTGCCGGTGCCCTGTTCACTCCAACGTCGCCTGCCTCACTGCATGTTCCCAGCGCGCCATGAGTTCCTGGGCGCGGCCGCGGGGCATGGTGGGGAGGAAGCGGCGGTCGACCTGCCAGAGGGCGGCGAGTTCGTCGAGGTTCTTGTAGACGCCGCATTGCAGGCCGGCCAGGCAGGCGGCGCCCAGGGCGGTGGTTTCGACGACCTTGGGGCGCACGACGGGGATGCCCAGCAGGTCGGCCTGGAACTGCATCAGCAGGTTGTTGACGCAGGCGCCGCCGTCCACGCGCAGTTCGGTGACTTGCGAGAGGCTGGCCGTTAGCGCAGCGGGCCGAGCGCCCGGCCGCGCCGAAGCCGGCCCGCGTTCCCCCGGGGGACCGTCCGGTGTACCCGCCGGACGAGGGGCAGACAGGTCGCGGCTCATGGCCTGCAAGAGGGCGGCACTTTGGAACGCGATCGATTCCAATGCGGCGCGGGCGATGTGGGCGACGGTGCTGCCGCGGGTGAGGCCCACGATGGCACCGGTGGCCCTGGGTTTCCAGTAGGGGGCGCCCAGCCCGGTGAAGGCGGGCACGAACATCACGCCACCCGAGTCGGGCACGGTGTCGGCCAGGTGCTCGACCTCGCCTGAGGTCTGGATGGCGCGGATGCCGTCGCGCAGCCACTGCACCACGGCGCCGCCGATGAAGACGCTGCCTTCGAGGGCGAACTCGGGCACGGGGGCAGGCTGCGCGGCGCTGGTGGTGACCAGGCCGTTCTGCGAGAGCTGGAAGCGCTCGCCGGTGTGCATCAGCATGAAGCAGCCGGTGCCGTAGGTGTTCTTCGCCAGGCCCGCCTTGAAGCAGGCCTGGCCGAACAGGGCGGCCTGCTGGTCGCCCGCGATGCCGGCGATGGCCAGGTGCTTGGGGCCGTGCTCGTCGAGCAGGCCGGGCACGACTTCGCCGTAGCGGTGGCTCGAGGGATGGACCTCGGGCAGCAGCGAGGCCGGAATGTCGAGCGCGCGCAGCAGCTCTTCGTCCCAGCGGTTGTCGCGCACGTTGAAGAGCATGGTGCGCGAGGCATTGCTCACGTCGGTGGCGTGTACGCGCCCGCCGCTGAGCTGCCACACCAGCCAGCTGTCGACCGTGCCGAAGGCGAGTTCGCCGCGCTGGGTCCTGGCGCGCGCCCCGGGCACGTGGTCGAGGATCCACTTGAGCTTGGTGCCCGAGAAGTAGGCGTCGATGCGCAGGCCGGTCTTGGCCTGCACCACGGGTTCCAGACCGGCGGCACGCAGGGCTTCGCAGGTGGGCTCGGCGCGGCGGTCCTGCCAGACGATGGCGTTGTAGACGGGCGCGCCGGTAGCGCGGTCCCAGACCAGGGTGGTTTCGCGCTGGTTGGTGATGCCCAGGGCGGCGATGGCCTGGGCGCGCGCGCCCACCTGGGCCAGCACCTCGCGGGCGGTGGCGAGCTGACTGTCCCAGATCTCGCGCGGGTCGTGTTCGACCCAGCCGGGTTGGGGGTAGAGCTGGCGGAACTCGCGCCGGGTCATCGCGACGATCTGGCCGTCGCGGCCGAAGACGATGCTGCGCGAGCTGGAGGTGCCTTGGTCCAGCGCAAGGATATAGCTCATGCCGTGTCCGCAGGGGCGACGATGCATTGCACGTCGGCCTCGGCCAGCAGGGCCGGGAAGGGCTCCGGGGGCGATGCGTCGGTGAAGAGACGGTCGAGCTCGCTGACGTGGCCGAGCTCGACCATCGCGGGGCGGTTGAACTTGCTGTGGTCGGTGGCGAGCCAGATCTCGCGCGAGTGTTCGACGATGGCGCGCGAGACCTTCACCTCGCGGTAGTCGTAGTCGCGCAGCGTGCCGTCGGCCTCGATGCCCGAGATGCCGATCAGGCCGATGTCCACGCGGAACTGGCGGATGAAGTCGACCGTGGCCTCGCCGATGATGCCGCGGTCGCGCGAGCGCACCACGCCGCCGGCGACGATGACCTCGCAGTCGGGGTTGTCGCTGAGGATGGCCGCCACGTTGAGGTTGTTGGTGATCACGCGCAGGCCGCGGTGGCGCAGCAGCTCATGGGCCACCGCCTCGGTGGTGGTGCCGATGTTCAGGATGAGCGAGCAGCCCTCGGGCACGGCCCGGGCCACGGCACGTGCGATGTGGCGCTTGGCTTCGGCGTTCAGGCTCTGGCGCTGGCGGTAGGCGATGTTCTCCACCGTCGAGCTGGGCACGCGCACGCCACCGTGGAAGCGTGCGATCAGGCCGGCTTCGCTGAGCATCTTCACGTCGCGCCGCACGGTCTGCAGGGTCACGCCGAAACGCTCGGCCAGGGCCTCGACCGAGACCGAGCCGAGGCGGCGCACCTCGTCGAGCAGTTGGGACTGGCGGGGATTGGGCGTCATCAAAAGTGGGCTTGACATGCCGCGCATTGTCCTGCGCGGGTGGGAAAGCGGCGCCGCGAACCCTAAGCGAACAGAACAGAAAAGACATGAGTGTTTACCAGCCCTTGCGTTGTTCGAAATTTCCGTCTAAAACGAAAAAAGAGAAGCAAAACGAACACAATCGAACATTGCCTCGGGAGCCCACCTTGGACCGCGTGCCCCACGCCTGCATCGACCGACCCGACACCGCCGCGCCGCAGGGGGCGCCGGGCGAGCCCCTGCGCTGCGACATGCTCGTCGTGGGCGGCGGCATCAACGGGGCGGGCATCGCGCGCGACCTCGCCGGGCGCGGCCTCGAGGTGGTGCTGTGCGAGAAGGACGACCTGGCCTCACACACCTCGTCGTCCTCGACCAAGCTGATCCATGGCGGGCTGCGCTACCTCGAGTACTACGAATTTTCGCTGGTGCGCAAGGCACTGCAGGAGCGCGAGGTGCTGCTGAAGAGCGCGCCGCACATCATGTGGCCGCTGCGCTTCGTGATGCCGCACGACCCCGCCATGCGCCCCGTGTGGATGATCCGCGCCGGGCTCTTCCTCTACGACCACCTGGCGCGCCGCGAGGTGCTGCCGGGTTCGGAGACCGTCGACCTGCGCCGCCACGCTGCTGGCGCGCCGCTCAAGGGGCAATACACCAAGGGTTTCGTCTACTCCGACGGCTGGGTCGACGACGCTCGTCTGGTCGTGCTCAATGCGCTCGATGCCCAGGCCCACGGGGCCACCATCCTCACGCGCACGCGCTGCACACAGGCACGCCGCGGCGCCGAAGGATGGCAGGCCACGCTGCAGCCCGCCCGGGGCCCGGCCCTGCAGGTGCAGGCCCGCGCGCTGGTGAACGCCGCCGGCCCCTGGACCGAGGAGTTCCTGCGCCGCGACGCCGCGCAGAAGAACACCAAGTCGCTGCGGTTCGTGAAGGGCAGCCACATCGTCGTGAAGAAGATGTTCGACCACCCCATGGCCTACATCTTCCAGAACCCCGACAAGCGCATCATCTTCGCGATTCCCTATGAAGACGACTACACGCTGATCGGCACCACCGACGTCGAGCACCATGGCGCCATCGGCACCGCCCGGATCGACGAGGGCGAGATCGCCTACCTGTGCGAACAGGCCAGCCGCTACTTCCGCCAGCCCGTCACCCGCGAGGACGTGGTGTGGACCTACGCCGGCGTGCGCCCGCTGCTCGACGACGCCTCGAGCGACCCGTCGGCGGTGACGCGCGACTACCTGCTGGAGCTCGACACCGCTCAGGCGCCGCTGCTGTCGGTGTGGGGTGGCAAGATCACCACCTTCCGCAAGCTGGCCGAGGAAGCGGCCGACCTGCTGTGCCCGCCGCTGGCGCACGCGCCTTCGGGCTGGACCGAGGGCCGCTACCTGCCCGGGGGCGACCTGAGCGAGTTCATCGGCGCGCCCCGACGCCCCGACACCGACTTCGAACGCTTCGACCAGGCCCTGGCCGGGCGCCACCCCTGGCTGCCGGCCGGCATGCGCCGCCGCCTCGCCCGGGCCTACGGGTCGCGGGTCGGCCTGGTGCTGGGCACGGCCGCTCGCCTGGAGGACCTGGGCCACGAAGTGGCGCCCGGGCTGTACGAGGCCGAGTTGCACTACCTGTGTGCCCACGAATGGGCCACCTGCGCCGACGACGTGCTGTGGCGCCGCAGCAAGCTGGGCCTGCACTACAGCGAAGCCCAGCACGCCGCAGTGGCGCAGTGGTTCGAAACCCATGCCGAGCAACGCTGGAGACGACATGCAGTTGATGCTTGAAGGCATCGAAAAGCGGGTGGGGGGACAGGCCCACCTCTACCCCCTGGACCTGAGCCTGGTGCCCGGTGCCGCGACGGTGCTGCTGGGCGCCACGCAGGCGGGCAAGACCTCGCTGATGCGCCTGATGGCCGGGCTCGATGCGCCCACGCGCGGGCGGGTGACGGTGGATGGCACCGACGTGACCGGCGTGGGCGTGCGCCAGCGCAATGTGGCCATGGTCTACCAGCAGTTCATCAACTACCCGTCGATGACGGTGCGCGACAACATTGCCTCGCCGCTGAAGCTGCGCGGCGAGAAGGACATCGAGGCCCGCGTGCAGGCGCTGGCGGCCAAGCTGCACATCGAGCCCTTCCTGCAGCGTTTGCCGGCGGAACTGTCGGGCGGCCAGCAGCAGCGCGTGGCCCTGGCGCGCGCGCTGGCCAAGCAGGCGCCGCTGATGCTGCTGGACGAACCCCTGGTGAACCTCGACTACAAGCTGCGCGAAGAGTTGCGCGTGGAGCTCACCCAGCTCTTTGCGACGGGCGACTCGACGGTGGTCTATGCCACCACCGAACCCACCGAGGCCCTGCTGCTGGGCGGCTACACCGCCGTGATGGACGCGGGCGAGTTGCTGCAATACGGCCCCACGGCCGAAGTGTTTCACCGCCCGCAGTCCATCCGCGTCGCGCGTGCCTTCAGCGACCCGCCGATGAACCTGCTGCCCGGCGAGGCCGCCACACTGGGCGTGCAGTTGCCGGGCGACGTGCGGGTGGCCGTGCCGCTGCCGTCGAACGGCTCGCGCAGCGTGACCCTGGGCGTGCGTGCCAGCGCCCTGCGCGTGCAGCGCCGCGAGGGCGATGTGGCCCTGCCCGGCACCGTGGAGCTGGCCGAGATCTCGGGCAGCGACACCTTCGTGCACGTGGACACGCCTGCGGGCGAGGTGGTGACCCAGCTCGCCGGCGTGCACTACTTCGACCTGGGCACGTCGATCACGCTCTACCTGCGCCCCTCGCAGGTCTATGTCTTCAACGAGGCCGGCGTGCTGCTCGTGGCGCCCGAACGCCTGACCCGGAGGGATGCCTGATGGCCCGCATCGACCTCGACCTGGCCCATGCCTACAAGCCCCACCCGACGCAGGACAGCGACTACGCCCTGCTGCCGCTGAAGATGAGCTTCCGCGACGGCGGCGCCTACGCCCTGCTGGGCCCCTCGGGCTGCGGCAAGACGACCATGCTCAACATCATTTCGGGCCTGGTCACGCCCTCGCAGGGCACGGTCACCTTCGACGGACGGGATGTCACCCGCCTGAGCCCGCAGGAGCGCAACATCGCGCAGGTCTTCCAGTTTCCGGTCATCTACGACACCATGACCGTGGCCGAGAATCTGGCCTTCCCGCTGCGCAACCGCAGGGTGCCGGCCGATCGCATCAAGCAGCGCGTGGGCGCCATCGCCGAGATGCTGGAGATGAACGGCCAGCTCAACCAGCGCGCGGCGGGGCTGAGTGCGGATGCCAAGCAGAAGATCTCGCTGGGCCGCGGCCTGGTGCGCGAGGACGTCTCGGCCGTGCTCTTCGACGAGCCGCTCACGGTGATCGACCCGCACCTGAAGTGGCAGTTGCGACGCAAGCTCAAGCAGATCCACCACGAGCTCAAGCTCACGCTGATCTACGTCACCCACGACCAGGTCGAAGCGCTGACTGTCGCTGACGAGGTGGTGGTGATGATGCGCGGGCGCGCCGTGCAGGAGGGCACGGCCGACCAGCTCTTCGAGCGTCCGCAGCACACCTTCGTGGGCCACTTCATCGGCTCGCCGGGCATGAACTTCCTGGACGCGACAGTGGTCGACGGCCAGCTGCACATCGGCGCCTGCCAGGTGCCGCTGCCGTCCGACAAAGCCGAGACGCTGCGCCAGGCGGGCGCCTTCGTGCTGGGCGTGCGGCCCGAGTACGTGGCGCCGGCCCGTGAAGGCGAGCCCGGCGCCGTGCCGGCGCGGGTCGAGCAGGTGCAGGACATCGGCACCTACTGGATGCTCACGGCCCGCATCGGCGAGGCGTTGCTGCGTGCGCGCCTGAGCCCGGAAACCGCAGCCCCGTCGCCGGGCCAGACGATGTGGCTGTCCCTCGTGGGCCCCCACACCTGCTACTACAAGAACGAGGAGCTGCTGGCATGAACGACGAGCTCAAGCCCGTCAACCAGAAGGCCTGGCTGCTGGTGCTGCCAGTCGTCCTGGTCATGGCCTTCGTGTCCGTGCTGCCGTTGATGACGGTGGTCAACTACTCGGTGCAGGACATTCTCGCCCCCGGGCGCAGCGTCTTCGTCGGCACCTACTGGTTCGCCGAGGTAATGCGCGACCAGTCGCTGCACGCCGCGCTGTGGCGCCAGCTGATGTTCTCGCTTGCGGTGCTGGCGGTGCAGATCCCGCTGGGCATCCTGCTCGCGCTGTCCATGCCTGCGCACGGCTGGAAGGCGTCGGCGGTGCTGGTGTTGGTGGCGCTGTCGCTGCTCATCCCCTGGAACGTGGTGGGCACCATCTGGCAGATCTTTGCCCGCAGCGACATCGGCCTGCTGGGCGTCACGCTGGCGCACCTGGGCTTCGACTACAACTTCACCGGCAACGCCACCCACGCCTGGCTCACGGTGCTGGTGATGGACGTGTGGCACTGGACTCCGCTGGTGGCCCTGCTGTGCTACGCCGGCCTGCGCAGCATTCCCGACGCCTACTACCAGGCCGCGCGCATCGACGGCGCCAGCAAGTTCGCCGTCTTCCGCTACATCCAGCTGCCCAAGCTGAGGGGCGTGCTGATGATCGCGGTGCTGCTGCGCTTCATGGACAGCTTCATGATCTACACCGAGGTCTTCGTGCTTACGGGCGGCGGCCCGGGCAGTGCCACCACCTTCCTCAGCCAGTACCTCACCACCAAGGCCGTCGGCCAGTTCGACCTGGGACCTGCGGCGGCCTTCTCGCTGATCTATTTCCTGATCATCCTGCTGCTGTGCTTCATCCTCTACAACTGGATGCAGCGTGTGGGCACGGCTGCCAAGGAGCCCACCAAATGAACACGCCCCGCTTCCAGAAGCGCACGCTCTTCCTGATCGCCTACCTGGTCTTTGCCATTCTGCCCATCTACTGGATGGTCAACATGAGCTTCAAGACCAACCAGGAGATCCTGTCGGGCTTCACGCTTTTTCCGCAGGACTTCACCTGGGACAACTACGCGACCATCTTCACCGATGCGTCGTGGCGCGACGGCTACATCAACTCGCTCACCTTCGTGGCCATCAACATGGTGATCACCCTCACCGTGGCGCTGCCGGCGGCCTATGCGTTCTCGCGCTACCGCTTCATCGGTAACAAGCACATCTTCTTCTGGCTGCTGACCAACCGCATGACACCGCCTGCGATCTTCCTGCTGCCCGTGTTCCAGCTCTACACCACGCTGGGCCTGATGGACACGCACATCGCCGTGGCGATGGCCCACCTGGTCTTCACCGTGCCCCTGGCCGTGTGGATCCTGGAAGGCTTCATGAGCGCCGTGCCACGGGAGATCGATGAAACCGCCTACATCGACGGCTACAGCTTCCCGCGCTTCTTCGTCACCATCTTCCTGCCGCTCATCAAGCCGGGTGTGGGCGTAGCGGCCTTCTTCTGCTTCATGTTCAGCTGGGTCGAGCTGCTGCTGGCGCGCACCCTCACCAGCGTGGACGCCAAGCCCATCGTGGCCACGATGACGCGCACGGTCTCGGCCGCGGGCATGGACTGGGCCACGCTGGCCGCGGCCGGTGTGCTCACCATCGTGCCGGGGGCGATCGTGATCTGGTTCGTGCGCCGCTACATCGCGAAGGGTTTCGCGATGGGGAGGGTCTGAGATGTTCGAATGGATGGCCTGGACGACACCCGTGGCGGTGTTCTTCATCTGCATCGCGCTCATGCTCGTGGGCATGACCGTGTGGGAGATCAAGTCGCCCACCACCTTGCGTAAGGGCTTCCTGCCCATGGCCACGACGCGCGGCGATCGCCTCTTTATCGGGCTGCTCACAGCGGCCTACCTGAACCTGGCCTGGGTCGGGCTGGGCGAGACCTTCGTCGAGTGGTTCTCGCTCGAGCAGGCGCCCTCCGTGTGGATCAGCTTCCTGGCCTCGATGGCCCTGCTGGTCGTGATCATGCGCAAGGGCTAGACCGACAGACGCAACTCGGGACGCGGCCTGCCACTTCCCCAGGCCGATGTCCGCAAGCACGAGGGGAGCGCTCATGAGGAGACCTGTGATGAAAGTGCAACTGAGTCGCCGTGAGGCTATCACCTTCACAGCGGCCCTGTCCGTCGGACACCTGGCCTGGGCCGGCGAGGACGCCGCGCGCCGGTGGATCGACGCCGAGTTCCAGCCGTCCACGCTGAACAAGGACCAGCAGCTGGCCGAGATGAGGTGGTTCATCGACGCCGCGGCGAAGCTGCGGGCCCGTGGGGTGAGGGAGATCTCGGTGGTGTCCGAAACCATCACCACGCACCAGTACGAGTCCAACACCCTGGCCCGGGCCTTCGAGGAGATCACCGGCATCAGGGTCCGGCACAGCCTGATCCAGGAAGGCGACGTCGTCGAGAGGCTGCAAACCTCGATGCAGTCGGGCAGGTCCATCTACGACGGCTGGATCACCGACTCCGACCTGATCGGCACGCACTGGCGCTATGGCATGATCATGCCGCTGTCCGACTACATGACCGGCGCCGGCAGGGAGTTCACCAACCCCGGCCTGGACCTCAAGGACTTCATCGGCACGAGCTTCACCACCGCGCCGGACGGCAAGCTCTACCAGCTGCCCACCCAGCAGTTCGCCAACCTCTACTGGTTCCGCGCAGACCTCTTCGAGCGCCAGGACCTGAAGGACCGCTTCAAGGCCAGGTACCGCTATGACCTGGGCGTGCCGCTGAACTGGAGCGCCTACGAGGACATCGCCGAATTCTTCACCAAGCACGTGAGGCAGATCGATGGCAGGCCCATCTACGGCCACATGGACTACGGCAGGAGGGACCCGTCGCTGGGCTGGCGCTTCACCGACGCCTGGCTGTCCATGGCCGGTGCCGCCGACATCGGCATCCCCAATGGCAGACCGGTGGACGAGTGGGGCATCCGCACCACGCCCGATGGCTGCCACCCCGTGGGCGCCTCGGTGTCGCGCGGCGGCGCCACCAACTCGCCGGCGGCCGTCTTTGCACTCAGAAAGTACATCGAATGGTTGAAGGAGTACGCCCCGCGCGAAGCGATGGGCATGACCTTCAGCGAAGCCGGCCCGGTGCCGGCCCAGGGCCAGATCGCGCAGCAGATCTTCTGGTACACCGCCTTCACGGCCGACATGACCAGGCCGGGCCTGCCGGTGGTGAACGCCGACGGCACGCCGAAGTGGCGCATGGCCCCCGGCCCCAACGGCCCCTACTGGAGGCAGGGCATGCAGAACGGCTACCAGGACGTGGGCTCGTGGACCTTCTTCAAGAACCACGACGCCAACCGCACGGCCGCCGCTTGGCTCTATGCCCAGTTCGTGACCGCCAAGTCGGTGTCGCTGAAGAAGACCATCGTGGGCCTGACGCCCATCCGCGAAAGCGACATCCAGTCCAGGGCCATGACCGACCTCGCACCCAGGCTGGGCGGCCTGGTCGAGTTCTACCGCAGCCCGGCCCGGGTGGCCTGGACGCCCACGGGCACCAACGTGCCCGACTACCCGCGCCTGGCGCAGCTGTGGTGGCCCAACATCGCCTCGGCCGTCGCCGGCGAGAGGACGCCCCAGGCCGCCATGGACAACCTGGCCGAGGAGATGGACCGGGTGATGGCCCGTCTGCAGCGGGTCGGCATGGTCAACTGCGCGCCCAGGCTCAACCCGAGGAGCGACCCGTCCAGGTGGCTGAGCGACACGAACGCGCCGTGGAAGAAGCTGGCCAACGAAAAGCCCAGGGGTGAGACCATCGAGTACGAGAAGCTGCTCGCCGCCTGGCGCGCCGGCCGCGTGCGCTGAGTTCCCGGGAAGGGGGCCCACCGGGCCCCTCGTTTCACGGCCCTGTGGCGTCTCCCCGCAGGGCCTTTTTCATGGGCTGTGCAGGGCGCCGTCGACGAGTTCGATCCAGGGCTGCACCGGCGTCATCGTGCCGGCCTGGAACAGCCAGTCCAGGGAGTGCTCGGCGTCCGCGATGAAGCCGTCCAGGCTTGTCAGGAGTCGGCGTAATCCGGCCACCCGGAGTCGGCATATTCCGGCCACTTGGCTTGGCGCGGAAGGGCATCTCGAAGCACTCTGTGGACGGCGCTATTTTGCCGCGGTGACGGAGCCCTGGTCCCGCACGCTCCTCGCCGGAGCCGCCCTTGCCTCGATCGCCATGCCGTACATGGCCCGCGCGCAAGCCGTACGTGCCGTCAGGATGGGCTCGCTGCGCCTGATACTTTCGATGACTCCGCATTTCTACCAGCGCTTCGCGCCGGACAACCTGCGTATCGAGATCACGACCTTCGACAGCCCGACCGATGTCAAGAATGCGGTCGTGACGCGCTCGGTAGAGTTCGGCGGCTTCGGCATCGCCGCCGCCACCCTCGGCGCCGCTGCCGGCGAGCCGGTGGTCGTCGTCGGCGCCTTCGGCAACCGCGGCCTGGGGCTGATCGCGCGCGCCGGCAGCGATATCCGCACCGTCGCCGACCTGCGCGGCCGGCGCGTCGGGATCTGGCCGGGCTCGACGCAGGAGGTGTTCTTCCTCGAGCGCCTGCGCCAGAGCGGCATGACGGTGCGCGACGTCCAGAGCATCCGCGTGCCTTTCGGCGAGATGCACGCCATGCTCTCGCGCGGTGACATCGACGCCTACATGGGCGCCGAACCCGGCCCCGGCCTTTCGTTGTCCTCGGGCGTCGGCCAGCTCGTCGAGTACCCGTACGGCACCGCGATGGGCGGGCTGAACATGATCTTCGCGACCAGCGATCAGGTGGTCGCCCAGGATCCGGCGCTCGTGCGCAGCATGCTGCGAATTCATCGCCGCGCCTCGGAATGGATGATGCAGAACCAGGCCGAAGTGGCCGAGGCCACGGTGCGCATCCTCGGCGCGCAGCGGGCGGCGGTGAACCACGCGTTCGCCAACAACAACATCGAGTATGCGTGGCGACTCGACGCAGCGGTGATGGCCCAGGCGCGCACCTACGCCCAGCACATGCTCGAGCTGCGCCAGATCCGCGCGCTGCCGCGGTTCGAGACGTTCCTCAACCCGCGCTTCTCGAGCGAACTGGCGCAGGAAGCATGATCGACGCCGGAACCGAGGCCAAGGGCGGCGCGCTGGCCGCCGCAGCCGGGCCGCCGGCCTGGTCCGGCTTCGTCGAGCGCGTCAAGCCCGCGCTGCTCGCGCTGATCGTCCCGGGCCTGCTGCTCCTGCTCTGGCACCTCGCCAGCACGCAGGGCTGGACGCGCCTGATCCCGACGCCGGCCGAGACGGCCAAGTACATGGTGGACTTCGCGGTCGGCGGGATCTGGGACGACGCCTTCAGCGCGACGCTGCACATCCACCTGCTGGCGTCGATCCAGCGCGTCTACGGCGGCTTCGCGCTGGCCGCACTGGTCGCGATGCCGCTCGGACTGATGATCGGGCGGATCCTGCTGGTGCGGCAACTGCTCGATCCCTTCCTGCAGCTCATGCGGCCGATCCCGGTGACGGCCTGGCTGCCGCTGTCGATGCTCCTGTTCGGGCTCGGCCCGCGCTCGGCCTTCTTCCTGGTCTTCCTCGGCGCGTTCTATCCGATCCTGCTCAACACCGTGTTCGGCGTGCGCAACGTCGAGCCGCGGCTGTTCGAGGCCGCCGCGATGCTCGGCTGCAGCGGCCGCGCACAGTTCTACAAGGTGGTGCTGCCGGCGGCGCTGCCCTCGATCTTCACCGGTCTGCGGCTCGGCCTCGGGCTGGCCTGGTTCGTCATCGTCGTGGGCGAGATGACCGGCGTGCCGCAGGGACTGGGCGCCGTGATCATGGACGGGCGCACCCTCTCGCGCACCGAGCTGGTGATCTGCGGAATGATCGTGATCGGGGTCGCCGGCTACCTCTCCGACCGCATCGTCGTCCTGCTCATGAATCGCCTGCTGCGCTGGAGCCCGACGCATGTGGCCTGAACGCAAACCCCACTGAACCATGGCCGAGCTCCCCATCCTCCACGTTCGCGGCGTGGGCAAGACCTACGCCCTGGGCGACCAGCGCATCGAAGCCTTGCGCGGAGCCGACCTCGTCGTGCGCAAAGGCGAGTTTGTCTGCCTGATCGGCGCCTCGGGCTGCGGCAAGTCGACGCTGCTGCGCATCGTCGCGGGCTTCGAGCCACCGAGCACCGGCACCGTCGAGATGTGGGGCCAGCCGGTCACCGGCCCCGCCCCCGACCGCGGCATGGTGTTCCAGGATTACGGGCTGTTCCCGTGGCTGACCGTGCGGCAGAACATCGGCTTCGGCCCTGCCGCGCGGCGCCGGCCGCAGGCGGAGGTCAAGGCGACGGTCGAGCGCTTCGTCTCGCTCGTCGGTCTCGGCCGTTTCGCCGACGCCTATCCGCACCAGCTCTCGGGCGGCATGAAGCAGCGCGTGGCAATCGCGCGGGTGCTCGCCAACGACGCCGAGATCGTGCTGATGGACGAGCCCTTCGGCGCACTCGACGCGATGACGCGCGAGCGGCTGCAGGACGAGCTGCTCGAGATCTGGCAGCGCACCAGGCTGACCGTGCTGTTCGTCACCCACTCGATCGAGGAGGCGATCTTCCTGGCCGACCGTGTGGTGGTGATGGAGCCGGGGCCGGGCCGGATCGCGTCCGAGCACGGCATCGACCTGCCGCGCCCGCGCGACGTGTCCTCGCCCGAGTTCAACGCGCTGCGGCGCGACCTCGGCGGCCGGCTGCACAGCCACCACGCGAAGAAGGCGGCCTGAGCGCCGAACGGGGCCATCGGGCCGCAGCGCGCAGCTGCGAGCGCGACGCTGGCGTATCCTCGACCACGATCGACCGCAGCCCCCGTCCCGCCATGAGCGTCACCGTCGTCAAGCACCCGCTGCTGCAGCACAAGCTCACCTTTGTGCGCAGCGCGGACACCACCACCGACAACTTCCGCCGCCTGGTGCGCGAGATTGCATCGATGCTGGCTTACGAGGTCACCCGCGACCTGCCCACCGAGCTGGTCGAGATCAGGACCCCGATCGCGGCGTGCCGGTCGCCCGTCATCAGCGGCAAGAAGCTGTGCCTGGTGTCGATCCTGCGCGCCGGCAACGGCATGATCGACGGCATGATCGACCTCCTGCCCGGCGCCCGCGTCGGCCACATCGGTCTGTACCGCGACCCGCGGACGCTCGAGCCGGTGGAGTACTACTTCAAGCTGCCCGAGGACATCAGCGAGCGTCTGGTGATCGTCGTCGACCCGATGCTGGCCACCGGCAACTCGGCGGCCGCCGCGCTCGGCCGGCTCAAGGCGGCGGGCGCCAGCAGTCTCAAGCTGGTCAGCCTGCTGGCTGCGCCCGAGGGCCTGCGCACGGTGCAGGCCGCGCACCCCGACGTGCCGATCACCGTGGCCGCCATCGACGAGCGGCTCGACGCGCAGGGCTACATCGTGCCCGGCCTGGGCGACGCCGGCGACCGCATCTTCGGCACCCGCTAGGCGCGGCAGCGGACGGCCCCCTCGGGTACGCGCTGGCGCGTGGCTCGCGCGAGCGCTGCCGGCAGCCGGCTGCAGCGGGCGCCGTCCTGGCACGAAAGCTGCTGCACTCAAGCTTGCATACCATCTCGTGCACCATTTCAGTGTCCACCCCGCTCCACTCTGTTGCTGCCCCTGGCGCCGAGCCGCTGCGCAGCCTGGCCGACTGGCGCGCCGCCTACGCGCGCGGGGCCCGGCCCGGTGCGCTGCTGGGCGAGCTCGCCGCGCGCCTGCGGGGCCGTGAGGGCGACCCGGCGCTGATCCATGTGGTCGCCGCCGACCGCCTGGCCGCGCGCTGCGCAGCGCTGGAACAGGCCGCGCAGACCGCCCGCACCAGCCTGGCGCAGTCGATGCCCCTGTTCGGTGTGCCCTTCGCGGTCAAGGACAACATCGACATCGAGGCGGAGCCGACCACCGCGGCCTGCGCGGCCTACGCCTATCGCGCCGGCACGAGCGCCAGCGTGGTACGCCGGCTCGAGGCGGCCGGCGCGGTGTGGGTCGCCAAGACCAACCTCGACCAGTTCGCCACCGGCCTGGTCGGCACGCGCTCGCCCTACGGCCGCCCGGCCAGCGTGGCCGATGCCACGCGCATCAGCGGCGGCTCGAGCTCGGGCTCGGCGGTGCTGGTCGCGCGCGGTGACGTGCCCTTTGCGCTCGGCACCGACACCGCCGGCTCGGGTCGCGTGCCGGCCGGCTTCAACGGGCTGGTCGGCTTCAAGCCCACCCCTGGGCGGGTCAGCAGCGCCGGCCTCGTGCCGGCCTGCCGCAGCCTGGACTGCATGTCGGTGTTCGCCCACGGCGTCGACGATGCCGCCGAGGTCCTGGCGCTGATCGAGGGCGCCGACCCACTCGACCCGTACTCGCGCTTCGAACCCGGGGCGGCGACGCTGCCTGCGGCGCCGCGCCTGGGCGTGCCAGGTGCCCCGGTCTTCTTCGGCGATGCCGGCTACGCCCAGGCCTGGCAGCGCGCGCTCGAACAGGCCCGGGCGCGCGGTGCACGGCTGGTGCCGATCGACTTTGCCGTGCTCGACGAGGTCGCCGCGCTGCTCTACGACGGGCCCTGGGTCGCCGAGCGCCTGGTCGTGGTGCGCGACCTGCTGGCGGCCAGGCCCCACGCCTTCGACCCGGCGGTGCGGCGCGTCATCGCCGGCGCCGAGCGCTGGAGCGCGACCGACGCCTTCATGGCCGGGCAGACGCTGCGCGCGCTCGCCGGCCGCGCCGCGGCGCTCTGGCAGGACTGCGATGCGCTGCTCGTGCCGACCGCGCCCGGGCACCCGACCTTCGCCGAGGTCGACGCCGACCCGCTCGGGGTCAATACCGCCCTCGGGCGCTACACCAACTTCGTCAACCTGCTGGGCTGGAGCGCGCTCGCGCTGCCGGCCGGCCGCACCGGCCGGGGCCTGCCCTTCGGCGTGACCCTGATCGGCCCGGGCGGCGCCGACGCGGCGCTGGCGCGCTGGGGCCGGCGCTGGAGCGAGGCCGACGCGGCGCCGCTGCCCCCGGCCTGGCCGGCCAGCGAGGCCACGCTGCCCATCGTCGTCGTCGGCGCCCACCTGTCGGGGCTGCCGCTGAACCGCCAGCTGACCGAGCGTGGCGCGACGCTGCTCGCCGCGACCGCGACCGCGCCGCGCTACCGGCTGCACGCGCTGCCCGGCACCGTGCCGCCCAAGCCCGGGCTGGTGCGCGCCGCGGCGGGCGGCGCGGCAATCGAGGTCGAGGTCTGGTCGATGCCGCAGCGCGCGGTCGGCAGCTTCCTCGCGCTGATCCCGCCGCCGCTCGGCCTGGGCTCGATCGAACTCGCCGATGGCCGCTGGTGCCACGGCTTCGTCTGCGAAGCGCATGCGGTCGAGGGCGCCCCCGACATCACCGCCTGCGGCGGCTGGCGGGCCTGGCTGGCCAGCCGCGGCCAGGCCTGAGCGATGGACCCCCGGCGGCTCGACGACCTGCTCGACGCGCAGTGCGCGCTGCTCGGGCTCGGTCTCGCCGCCGAGCACCGGCCGGGCGTCATCCGTTACCTGCAGCTCGCCCGCGACCTCGCCGCGCTGGTGATGGACTTCCCGCTCGAACCCGCCGACGAACCGGGCACCGTCTTCGTCCCGGTGACGCCGCGCCACCGCCGTGTGGAGGACGCATGAGGGCCACCGCGCGTGTCGAGGCCGCGCTGGCGCGCATCGCCGCCACCGACGGCCGCGTCAACGCCTTCACGGCGGTGCTCGCCGAGCGCGCGCGGGCGCGCGCCCAGGCGGTCGACGCGCGCGGCCTCGAGGGCCCGCTGGCCGGCCTGCCGTTCGCGGTCAAGAACCTGTTCGATCTGGCCGGCCTGCCCACGCTGGCGGGCTCGAGGATCGAGCGCACGGCCGCCCCCGCGCGCCGCGATGCGCTGCTGGTGCGCCGGCTGGAAGCCGCCGGCGCGGTGTGCGTGGGCGCGCTCAACATGGACGAGTACGCCTACGGCTTCACCACCGAGAACTCGCATGCCGGCCCCACCCGCAACCCGCACGACCTCGCGCGCATCGCCGGCGGCTCGAGCGGCGGCTCGGCGGCCGCGGTGGCCGCCGGGCAGGTTCCGCTCACGCTGGGCTCCGACACCAACGGCTCGATCCGCGTGCCCGCCTCGCTGTGCGGCGTATTCGGGCTCAAGCCGACCTTCGGCCGCCTGCCGCGCACCGGCACCTACCCCTTCGTCGCCAGTCTCGACCACCTCGGGCCGCTGGCGCAATCGGTGGCCGCTCTCGCGGCCGCCTACGACGCGATGCAGGGGCCCGCTGCCGACGACCCGGCGCAGGCGCCCCGCGCGGCCGAGCCGACGCTGGCCGGAATCGATCACGGCAGCGCAGGCCTGCGCCTGGGCATGCTCGGCGGCTGGTTCCGCCAGATGGCCCTGCCCGCGGCGACCGCCGCGGTGGAGCGCTGCGCGCAGGCGCTGGGCGTCACCCGCGTGGTCGACTGGCCCGAGGTCGAGCGCGCCCGCGCCGCGGCCTTCCTGATCACCAACGCCGAGGGTGCGGCGCTGCATCTGCCCGACCTGCGCCGGCGCGCGCACGACTTCGAGCCCTTGTCGCGCGCACGACTTCGAGCCCTTGTCGCGCGACCGCTTCCTCGCCGGCGCGCTGCTGCCCGCGGCGTGGCTCGTGCAGGCGCAGCGCCTGCGCCACTGGTTTGCGCGCCAGGTGGCGGCGAGCTTCGAGACGGTCGACGTGCTGCTGGCCCCCGCCACCCCGTGCACCGCGCCGCCGATCGGCACCGAATGGCTCGACATCGCTGGCCAGCGCCTGTCCGCCCGCGCCAGCCTGGGCCTGCTGACCCAGCCCGTCTCCTGCATCGGGCTGCCGGTGGTCACCGTGCCGCTGTGGGGCCTCGATCCGGCCCAGCCGCGGCTGCCGATCGGCGTCCAGGTCATCGCCGCCCCCTGGCGCGAGGACCTGTGCCTGCGCGTCGCCCGCGCGCTCGAGGCCCAGGGGCTCGCGCAGGCCCCCGTCGCGCGTCTGGAATGAAGGGTCGCCGATGAGCCTGCCGCTGCCGATCAACCTGCCCGCGGTGCACGCCGAGGTCAGCGCGGTGTTCGCGCGCTACGAGGATGCGCTCGTGAACAACAGGCTCGACGTGCTCGACGAGCTGTTCTGGGCGAGCGCGTGCACAGTGCGCTACGGCGTCGCCGAGAACCTGGTCGGCATCGAGGCGATCCGCGCCTTTCGCGCGGCCCGCCCGGCCAGCGGGCTGGCCCGGCGTCTGCAGCGCACGGTGATCACCACCTTCGGCGCCGATGTCGCGACCGCGATGACCGAATTCCGCCGCGACGGCTCGCCCGGCCTGGGCCGCCAGAGCCAGACCTGGGTGCGCTTCCCCGAGGGCTGGCGCGTCGTCGCGGCGCATGTCAGCCAGATCGACTCGCCCCCGACGGCGACCTGAAGCTGCGCCGCAGTCCGCCCCCCACCGCCCCACCCCAAGGAGCAGGCCCATGCCCCAGATGCCCCGCTCGACGGTCAGCCGCCGTCGCTTCCTGGCCGCCAGCGCACTCGGCGGCAGCGCGCTCGCCCTGCCCGGCGCGCTGCCCCTGGCCTGGGCCCAGGCGCCGATCACGGTCGGCGTCATCTACGTCGGCCCGCGCGACGACTTCGGCTACAACCAGTCGCACGCCGAGGCCGCGGCGCAGCTCAGGAGCGTCGCCGGCGTCAGGATCGTCGAGGAGGAGAACGTACCCGAGACGCAGACCGTGCAGCGGACGATGCAGGGCATGATCTCGCAGGACGGCGCAGGCCTGCTGTTTGCGACCAGCTTCGGCTACTTCGACCCGCACATGCTGGCCGTCGCGCGCCGCAACGAAGGCGTGCGCTTTGCCCATGCCGGCGGCCTGTGGACCCAGGGCCGGCACCCGCCCAACACCGGCAGCTTCTTCGGCTACATCGACGAGGCCCAGTACCTCAGCGGCGTGGTCGCCGGCCACCTGAGCCGCAGCAAGCGGCTGGGCTTCGTCGCCGCCAGGCCGATCCCGCAGGTGCTGCGCAACATCAACGCCTTCACGCTGGGCGCACGCGCGGTCGACCCGACGATCACCACCCAGGTCGTCTTCACCGGCGACTGGTCGATGCCGGTGCGCGAAGCCGAGGCGACCAACGCGATGGCCGACCAGGGCATCGATGTGTTCACGATGCACGTCGACGGCCCCAAGGTCGTCGTCGAGACCGCCGCGCGGCGCGGCCGGATGGTCTGCGGCTACCACGCCAACCAGGCCTCGCTCGCGCCCAACGCCTACCTGACCGGCGCCGAGTGGAACTGGATCACCGCCTACCGGCAGCTCGTCGACGCCGCGCGCGCCGGCCGGGCCCACCCCAACTTCGTGCGCGGCGGCCTGCGCGAGGGCTTCGTCAGGAGCTCGCCCTATGGCCCGATGGTGGGGGAGGCTGCGCGCCGCAACGCCGAGGACGTCCGCCGGCGCATGCTGGCGGGCAGCTTCGACATCTTCGCCGGCGAGATCAAGGACAACACCGGCCGCGTCGTGATCCCGCGCGGCACGGTGCAGCGCCAGACCGACGTCGAACTCGAGCGCATGAACTACCTGGTCGAGGGCGTGATCGGCCGGACCTGAGGCCCCCGGGGCCGGGCCACCCCGGCCTGCGCCCGGCTCGACACCCCCACCGCCAGACCCGACGACGGCAACCGCATGGCCCTGCGCGACAGCATCGAATCGATCGCCCTGCCGGTGCTGGCCCTGGCCGGCGGCCTGCTGCTGTTTGGCGTCTTCGTCTGGGCCGACGGCCACGATCCGGTGCAGGTCTGGCGGCTGCTGTTCGCCGGGGCTTTCGGCGACGCGTTCTCGCTGCAGAACACGCTGGTCCACGCCGCCGCGCTGATGCTCACCGCGCTGTGCGTGGCGCTGCCGGCGCGCGCCGGGCTCACCGTCATCGGCGGCGAGGGCGCGCTGGTGCTCGGCGGGCTGGCCTGCGCGGCGCTGCCCTTGCTCGTGCCGCTGCCCGAGGGCGCGCCCGGCACGGCCCTGCTGCTGGTGGCCGCGATGGCCGCGGGGGCGGCCTGGATCGCGCTGGCCGGCGCGCTGCGGCAGTGGCGCGGCGTCAACGAGACGATCTCCAGCCTGCTGCTGGGCTTCGTCGCGATCGCCTTGTTCAAGCACCTCGTCGAGGGCGTGCTGCGCGACCCGGCGAGCCTGAACAAGCCCGGCACGACCCCGCTGCACGAGGCCCTGCACATCGGCACGCTGCCGGGCACCGACGTGCACTGGGGTCTGGTCTTCGGCCTGGCCTGCTGCCTGCTCGCCGCCTTCTGGCTGCACGCGACGACCCACGGCTTCGCCACCCGGGTCGTGGGCGGCAACCCGCGCGCGGCGCAGCTCGTCGGCCTGCCGGCCACCCGGCTGGTGGTGCTGGCCTGCGCATTCGGCGGCGCTGCGGCCGGGCTGGCCGGCGGCATCGAGGTCGCGGCGGTGCATCACTCGGCCAACGCCTCGCTGATCGTCGGCCTGGGCTACACCGGGATCCTGGTCAGCTTCGTCGCCCGCCACCAGCCGCTGGCGATCATCCCGGTGGCCATCCTGTTCGGCGGCTTCCTGGCCGCCGGCAGCCTGCTGCAGCGGCGCATGGGCCTGCCCGACGCGTCGGTGCAGGTGCTCATGGGCCTGTGCTTCGTGCTGATCCTCGCCGGCGAGGCCCTGCGCGGACGGCTGGGCGAGCTGTTCGCGCTGCACAAGCCGCCGCTCGGGGCCCGCCCCGGCGCCGCGCCCACCTGAGCCGGAGCAGCGGGACATGGGCTCGGCCGCCATCGACGTGCTGCTCGCCGTGCTCGGCGGCGCGATCCGGCTCGGCACGCCTTTCCTGTTCGTGAGCCTGGGCGAGTGCCTGACCGAGAAGGCCGGGCGCATCAACCTCGGCCTGGAGGGCGTGCTGGTGTTCTCGGCCATGGCCGGCTTCGCCGGCTCGTACCTCAGCGGCCAATGGTGGCTGGGCGTGCTGCTGGCCGGCGGCAGCGGCGCGCTGATCGCGCTGCTGCACGGGCTGATGTGCAGCCTGCCGCGGGTCAACGACATCGCCGCGGGCATCGCGATCATGCTGTTCGGCGCGGGGCTGGCCTTCTACCTGGGCAAGCCCTACATCCAGCCGCAGGCCGAGCAGATCCCTGCGCTGCCGATCGGGGTCTGGCTCGGCGCCGACCCGGACAGCGCGCTGGCCCGCGCCCTGGCCGTCAACGCGCTGTTTCCGATCGGCGTCGCGCTCGCCGTGCTGCTGGCCTGGGGCCTGGCCCACACCGGCTGGGGGCTGCGCGTGCGCATGGTCGGCGACTCGGCCGACGCGGCGCGCGCACTGGGCACCTCGGTCAACGCCGTACGCGTGGCCGCGACCACCGCCGGCGGCTTTGTCGCCGGGCTGGGCGGCGCCTCGCTGTCGCTGCACTTCCCCGGCGTCTGGAGCGAGGCGCTGTCGAGCGGCCAGGGCCTGATCGCGGTGGCGCTGGTCATCTTCGCGCGCTGGCAGCCGCTGCGCTGCCTCTGGGCCGCGCTGCTGTTCGGCGGCGCGGGCGCGCTGGGCCCGACGCTGCAGGCGGTCGGCGTGAGCGGCTACCACCACCTCTTCAACGCCGTGCCGTACGCGCTGACGCTGGTCATCCTGGTGTGGACCTGCACGCCGCGCCGGGCGCTGCAGGGTGCGCCGGCCGAACTCGGAGTCATGCGATGACGCACATCGCCGCCAGCCCCTACCCCTGGCCCTACGACGGCGACCTGAGGCCGGCCAACACCGCGCTGCTGGTCATCGACATGCAGACCGACTTCTGCGCTGTCGGCGGCTATGTCGACACGATGGGCTACGACCTCGGCCTGACCCGCGCACCGATCGAGCCGATCCGGCGCCTGCTGGCGGCGATGCGCGCGCGCGGCTGTCACGTCATCCACACCCGCGAGGGCCACCGGCCCGACCTGTCGGACCTGCCGGCCAACAAGCGCTGGCGCTCGCAGCGCATCGGTGCGGGCATCGGCGATGCCGGCCCCTGCGGGCGCATCCTGGTGCGCGGCGAACCGGGCTGGCAGATCGTCCCCGAGCTGGCGCCGGCCGCGGGCGAGGTGGTCGTCGACAAGCCCGGCAAGGGCAGCTTCCACGCGACCGACCTCGAGCTGATCCTGCGCACGCGCGGCATCCGCAACCTGATCCTCACCGGCATCACCACCGACGTCTGCGTGCACACCACGCTGCGCGAGGCCAACGACCGCGGCTTCGAATGCGTGATCCTCGAGGACGCCACCGGCGCGACCGACGCGCGCAACCACCAGGCAGCGCTGGCGATGGTGCAGATGCAAGGCGGCGTATTCGGGGCGGTGTCGACCACCGCGGCGGTGATCGCGGCCTTCGCGGCCGCCTGAGGCGACGCAGCATGGCCGCCCTCGCGCTCGAGACGATCGACCTGAGCAAGCGCTTCGGCAGCTTCGTCGCGCTCGACCGCGTCGCGCTGCAGGTGCAGCCCGGCAGCGTGCACGCCCTGCTGGGCGAGAACGGCGCGGGCAAGAGCACGCTGGTCAAGTGCATCGTCGGCTACCTGCGGCCCGACGAGGGCGCGGTGGTGGTCGATGGCCGCGAGCACCCCATCGCCTCGCCGCTGGTGGCGCGCCGGCTCGGCATCGGCATGGTCTACCAGCATTTCACCGTCGTGCCGGGCATGACGGTGGCCGAGAACCTGCTGATCGCCGGCGGCGCGCTGCCGGCGGTGATCGACTGGAAGCGCGTGCGCGCCGAGCTGGCCGAGTTCATGGCCGGCGCCCCTTTCGCGCTGGACCTGGCCGCCACGCCGGCGCAGTTGTCGGCCGGCGAGAAGCAGAAGCTCGAGATCCTCAAGCAGCTGTATCTGCGGCCGCGCCTGCTGATCCTCGACGAGCCGACCTCGGTGCTCACGCCGCAGGAGGCCGACGAGGTGCTGGGCGCGCTGCGCGCGCGCACGCGCGCCGGCGACTGCACGGTACTGATGATCACGCACAAGTTCCGCGAGGTGATGGCCTTCGCCGACGAGGTCACGGTGCTGCGGCGCGGCCGCCGGGTGGCCACCGCCGCCGTGGCCCGGACCCGGCCATCGGAGCTGGCCGCGCAGATGGTCGGCGCCGACGAGGGCGAGTCCGCCGCGGCCCGGCGCGAGGCCGCCGGCCTCAGGCTGGCGCGCGCGCAGCGCCCGCCGGGCGCGGTGCGACTGGCCTTGCGCGGGCTGGTCGTGCGCGGCGACTGCGGTGAAGTGGCCGTCGATGGGCTCGATCTTGCAGTCCGCGCCGGCGAGATCGTCGGCGTCGCAGGCGTCTCCGGCAACGGCCAGCGCGAGCTGATGGAGGCGCTGGCCGGCCAGCGCCGGCGCGAAGCCGGCAGCGTCAGCGTCGGCGGTCGGCCATTCGAGGCCACGCGCGCCCAGTACCGCGAGCAGCGCGTGCGCAGCCTGCCCGAGGAGCCGCTGCGCAACGCCTGCGTCGCCGGCATGAGCGTGGCCGAGAATATCGGCCTGCGCAGCTTCGACCGGCCGCCGCACGCCTGCTGCGGTCTGCGCTGGCCGGGCTCGCTCGAGCGGCGCGCGCGCGAGCTGATCGCCCAGTACCGGGTCCGCACCCGCGGCGCCGGCGCGCCGATCGGCTCGCTGTCGGGCGGCAACGTGCAGCGCACGGTGCTGGCCCGCGAGCTCTCTGGCGACGCCGACGTGCTGCTGGTCAGCAACCCGGTCTTCGGGCTCGACTTCAGCGCAGTGGCCGAGGTGCACGCGCGCCTGATCGCCGCGCGCGACCGCGGCTGTGCGGTGCTGATGGTCAGCGAGGACCTCGACGAACTGCTGCACGTGGCCGACCGTCTGGTCGTGATGTGCGGCGGTCGCATCGTGAACGAGGGCCCGGCCGCCGGCGCCGACCGCCATGCCATCGGGCGCCACATGGGCGGGCACGGCGCGCACGACCCGGCCGCGGCACGCACGGCCCCCGCGCCGGGCCGGCCCGCGCCGGCCGACCAGGTGCCGGCATGAGCCCCGCCCGGCCGCCCGAAGGGGCTCATTCCCGCCCGGCGGGACCGGGCCGCAGGCCCGAGGGTGCCCCAGTGAATCCGCCCGCGGCTCTGGCCGTCGCCGCGCGACCGTTCGAGTTCGGGCTCGAGCCGCACCGCGCGGCCCTGCTGATCATCGACATGCAGCGCGACTTCATCGAGCCCGGCGGCTTCGGTGCCGCGCTGGGCAACGACGTGTCGCAGCTGGCCGCCGCGGTCGCGCCGACGCGCACCCTGCTCGATGCCTGGCGCGCGCTCGGCTGGCCCATCGTGCACACCCGCGAGTCGCATGCGCCGGACCTCTCGGATTGCCCGCCGGCCAAACGCCGGCGCGGCAGCCCGACGCTGCGCATCGGCGAGCCCGGCCCGATGGGCCGGCTGCTGGTGCGCGGCGAGCCCGGCTGCGCGATCGTGCCCGCCCTCGCCCCGCTGGCCGGCGAGGTGGTGATCGACAAGCCCGGCAAGGGCGCCTTCCACGCGACGCCGCTGGCCGCCGAGCTCGACCGCCTGGGCGTGCGCCAGCTGATCGTGGCCGGCGTCACGACCGAGGTCTGCGTGCAGACCACGATGCGCGAAGCCAACGACCGCGGCTACGAGTGCCTGCTGGTCGAGGAGGCCACCGCCAGCTACTTCCCGGCCTTCAAGGCAGCGGCCATCGAGATGATCGTCGCCCAGGGCGGCATCGTCGGCTGGGCAGCGCCGCTGGCGGCCCTGATGGCCGCGCTGCGGCCGGCCCTGGCGCGGCCGCCAGCAGTAGCAGCGTCGTGATTCAACGGGCATCATCGCGGCCATGACCCCGACCCTCACCCCCGCCGCCGCAGCGGTCGCCGCGCCTGCCGGCAGTCCGCGCGCCAACCTCGCCGAGACGGTCTACGCCGCGCTCAAGGGCGAACTGCACGAGTTTGCCTGGGTGCCGGGCGACCGGCTGTCGGAGTCCGAGATCGGCCTGCGCCTGGGCGTCAGCCGCACGCCGGTACGCGAGGCCCTGCTGCGCCTGCGCAACGAGGGCCTCGTCGAGGTCGAGGCCAAGACCGGCTGGTTCGTGCGGCCGATCGACTTCGACCGCCTCGACCAGCTCTACGACCTGCGCGTGGTGCTCGAATGCGCGAGCGTGGCCCGGCTCGGCGCACGCCGCGACGACCCGCCCGAGTTTGCGGCGCTCAAGGCCGCGTGGCTGGTGCCGGTGGCCGAGCGGCAACGCGAGGCGCGCACGGTGGGCGAGCTCGACGAGGCCTTTCATGCCTGGCTGGTCCGCGCCGCCGGCAACGACGAGATCGCCCGCGTGCACCAGGACGTGACCGAGCGCATCCGCATCGTGCGCAGGCTCGACTTCACGCGCCCCGACCGCATCGACGCGACCTACGACGAGCACGCCAAGATCCTGCGCGAAGTGATCCGCCGCAAGGTCGACGAAGCCCAGCGACTGTTGCGCAGCCATATCGAACAGAGCAAGGTCGAGGTGCGCAAGATCTCGCTGCATGCGATGCACGAGGCGCGGCGGCTGCGCCGCGTCGATCCGCCACGCCGGCCGTGAGCGCCGGCAGGCCGGGCGGCGCCCCTCAGCTGCGCCCGAGCTCGTCGCCGAGCGCCTGCGCGCGCCGGTGGGCCGCGTCGATCGCGCGCACCAGCGCGGCGCGCACGCCGTCGGCGTCGAGCGCGGCGATCGCCGCGTGCGTCGTGCCGCCTTTGCTGGTGACGCGCTCGCGCAGCAGCGCCGGCGGCTCGCCCGACTGCAGCGCGAGCGCGGCCGCACCGGCCACGGTGGCCAGGGCCAGCTCGCGGGCCTGCGCCAGCGGCAAGCCCTGGCCGACCGCCGCGGCCTCCATCGCCTCGACCAGGTAGTAGACATAGGCCGGCCCTGAGCCCGACAGCGCGGTCACCGCGTCGAGGTCGGCCTCGGCTGCGACCCAGGTCGTGCGCCCGGTCGGCGCGAGCACGCGCTCGGCCGCGGCGCGCTGCGCCGCGCTGACCGCCGCGCTGGCCCACAGGGCGCTGATGCCCTGGCCGATCAGCGCCGGGGTGTTGGGCATCGCGCGCACGACCGCCGCGGCCCCGGTCGCGCGCGCGATCGCCGCGCTGCGCACCCCGGCCATCACGCTGAGCTGCAGCGCACCGCGCACCTGTGCGGCGCAAGGCGCGGCAGCGGCGGCGAAGACCTGCGGCTTGACCGCCCAAACCACCACCGACGCCGCACCCAGCGCGGCGTCGGCGCCGGCCAGCGTGCGCACGCCATGCTGCGCGGCCAGCCGCGCGCGCGCCGCGGCGTCGGGCTCGACGACGACGATGGTCTGCGGCGCGCGCCCGGCGCGCACGAGCCCGCCGACGATGGCCGTGGCCATGTTGCCGCCGCCGATGAATGCGATGCTGTCGTTCTGGCTGTCCATGCCGGCAGTGTAGGGCGCTGCCCGGGCTCGGCGGCGCCGAGGTGCCCGACGTCCCCGGGCGGTGGCACACTCGGTTGCGACAACCTTCGATTCTCCCGTTCGGGATCAAAGTGGGGAAATCTTTCGACTTGATTGATTTCCGCCGGTCTACGCTTCCGGTTAGCCCTTGATTGGCGGCTCGCGCCGCAGATAGCAGAGTTTGTAAATCGCCTCTGACCTAAAAGCATGAACCTGCGCTTTGTTGAAGCCTTTTATTGGGCGGTCACGCTAAAAAGCGTGACCCGGGCCGCGGAGAAGCTCTGTGTTACCCAGTCGGCTTTGTCAAACCGCTTGGTGACCTTGGAGAGCGAGCTAGGTGTGCTGCTGCTGGACCGGCGCGACAAGCAGCTCCGCTTGACCGCTGCTGGCGTGCGCTTTCAGAAGCATGCCGAGCGCCTTCTTCACCTCCAGCGCGAAATCAAGGACGAACTTGGGCGTAGCGAGAGCGTTGCCCACCCTATGACCTTGAGGGTGGGGGTCATTGAGTCAGTGCTGCACAGCTGGCTCATCGAATGGGTACGGCATCTTCGCCAACAACATGCTGGGCTCGAGCTTGAGCTCACCGTGGAAACTTCACCGGTGCTCGTAGAGCAAATGCGTCGTGGCACGGTGGACTTGATCCTGGCTGCACGCGCGGCCGATGGCAGTGGAGTTCGCTCACGTCCTTTGGCAGCCATGCCGATGGTTTTCGTCGGACCCTGTGCTCGCTTCCAATCCAAAGCGATCGAATTCGAGCAACTTGCCGCCGAAGTAGACTTACTAACATTTCAGCGGGGCTCACAGCCACACGTTGCACTGCTCGATTTGCTGCGCAAGCGAAATATTGACGCTCGCGTGCATACGATCTCATCGATATCAGCAATGGTGGAACTCATCGAGGCCGGGTTTGGGGTTGCCACGCTGCCGCAGGCGGCTGTAGTACGGCTCGCCGATCGACGTGAACTAGTGGCGCTCCCCTGCAGTGTTGCGTTGATGCCGCTCCCGATCCACTTGAGCTGGCGTGATGATCCAGTCGCGTCAACCGTTGGTTCTGTAGTGGATTCTGCGATCACCTTTGGCAATCCGTAAAAACCCCTGGATTTGGCAGATCACTCATTCGTTTTTTCGATGACACCACAAAAAAAATACTTGTTTGCAGCGCGCGCTCCCCTCTTCAATAATCTACCAAACCAGTGCTGACCATGCTCACCAGTTCTCATTGTGATTTGGCTCCTATAGAGCCGGCACTGCAAGAGCGCCAGTCTCTCGCAACGGCCGTGCTGCCGCGCCCAGACAACGGGACGCCCTCCGCTTTGCGTGCGGCTTACCGCAGCGGGCGCTTCGGCGGTCACACTTCGGGTCTGGCGACACGCCACGTGCAGGGCAATCTGGTAGTGCTCCCGGCTCAAGTTGCGATTGATTTTCTACGCTACTGTCAGCGTAACCCTAAACCTTGTCCCTTGCTCGCTGTGTCAGAGCCTGGTGACCCCAGCTTGCCCTCGCTGGGGGTGGATATCGACATTCGACGTGATCTGCCACGCTACCGAGTGTGGCGGGACGGTGTGCTGAGTGCCGAAGTCGACGACATTACCGCGGTATGGGAGAAGGATCTTGTCGCTTTCGTGCTCGGTTGTTCATTCAGCTTCGAGCAGGCTCTAATCGATGAGGGCGTGCCGTTACGCCATGTGCAGCAGGGCGGGAACGTATCGATGTTTCGCACCCACACACCCACGGTGGCGGCGGGCCCGTTCAGTGGGCCACTTGTAGTTAGCATGCGTCCGCTCAAAGCCATGGATGCCATACGGGCGATTCAGATCACGTCACGCTATCCGGCCGTGCACGGCGCGCCAGTTCATTTGGGTGACCCTGCCCTGATTGGGATCCATGATCTCAGCAGCCCTCACTATGGTGATTCGGTTGCTATTCTGCCCGATGAAATACCCGTTTTCTGGGCCTGCGGCGTAACCCCGCAGGCCGCGCTGATCAACGCAAAACTACCATTGGCAATCACCCATGCACCTGGCTGTATGCTGGTGACTGATTTACTAAATCACCAACTGGCCGCATTCTGAGCCGCACCCTGGGCTTGCCTTTCCACACTGACCTGACGGAGTGTTCGCCATGAAACGCCTGCTTTCAGCTTTAGTTACTACGCTTTCGCTGGCTGCTGCCGCGAGCAGCACGGCTGTTGCCCAGACACGCTGGGATCTGCCTTCTGGCTACAGTCCAAACACCTTTCACGTACAGAATCTGCAGTGGTTCGCTGAGGAGGTGACCCGGGCCACCAACGGTCAGTTGCGGATCACAGTACACCCGGGAGCCTCGCTGTTCAGGGTCCCTGAGATCAAGCGAGCGGTGCAGACCAACCAGGCGCCAATTGGAGAATTCATCATCTCGGGCGCCGCAAATGAAAATCCACTTTTTGGCCTTGACTCCATACCTTTTCTAGCAACCACTTATGCCGAAGCGAGAAGACTGAACGATATCTCCAATCCACATCTGGAGCAATTGCTGGCCCGCCAGGGTATGAAACTCCTGTACACCGTGCCCTGGCCAAGCCAGTCGCTGTACAGCCGTACACCGCTGCGCAGCTTGGCCGACCTGCGGGGAACCAGGATGAGGGCCTTCAGCCCAGCCACCACACGGGTTGCCGAACTGGTGGGCGCGCAGCCTGTCACCATCCAACTGGCGGACCTCCCGCATGCCCTCGCCACAGGCGGGGTAGACAACTTCCTGACCAGCTCCGTCAGCGGCGTCGACAGCAGGCTCTACGAGCACGTCAGGCACTTCTACGAGATCAATGCCTGGCTGCCGCGAAACGCGGTGGTGGTGAACCTGCGCGCCTTCAATGCGCTGCCCGCTCCTGTCCAGGCTGAACTGGTGCGCGTCGGCCGAGAAGCTGGCGAGCGTGGTTGGCGGCTCAGTGAGCAGCGCAACGAAGAAGCGCTGCGGGAGCTGACCGCCAAGGGCATGAGCGTTGATCGGGCTAGCGAGGGGCTGAGACGCGAGCTGCGACAGATCGGTGAACGGATGACGAACGAGTGGCTGCAAGCGGCTGGGCAAGATGGCAGAGCCATCATCGAAGCATTCCATCGCCGCTGAACCCTACATGATCCGTCGATTCCAATGGGAAGACCACTGCCATGCGCCGCGCGTTCGATGCCTTCTACGCATTTTTGATGGCACTCGCTGCGCTGGCGCTGGCGGCAGCTTTTGTGTGTGTACTTCTAAGTATTGCGGATCGACTGTTCGCACTGGGTCTGCGGGGGCTTGACGCCTATGCCGGCTACGCAATCGCAGCCGCGCTGTTCTTGGCGCTGCCAGGCACACTGCGCCGTGGCGAGCACATCCGGGTGACATTGGTACTTGAGAGGCTGCCAACTCGGGTGCGTCTAAGGCTCGAAATAGTGTGCCTTGCCGCGGGCGTTGCTCTGGCAGGCGCACTGGCGTGGTACGCCTTGCAGCTTGTCTGGGTCTCATACACCATAAATGACATATCGCAGGGCGCAGATGCCACCCCGCTTTGGATACCGCAACTGTCAATGGCGCTAGGCTGCTTGGGCTTCGCCGTTGCGTTCGCCGATGCCTTGATCTCAAGAGCTACGGGGCGGTCCCTGTCGCCCATCGGCAGTGAGGCTAACCGTGTCGAGTGACAACGACGAGCTTGCGTGTATATCAAATTGAAAAGGACCTGTCGTCGTGGACATCTATATCGCCGCGGTTCTGATTGCGTTACTCTTGGCAATTCTGGCCAGCGGATTCTGGATCGGCCTTACCTTACTGGGTGTAGCCGTACTCGCGATGACATGGTTCACCGACAGACCGGTCGGCGACAGCATGGTATTGACCATCTGGGGGAGCACTTCAAGCTGGGCACTCACCGCGCTGCCGCTGTTTCTTTGGATGGGTGAAATTCTTTTCCGAAGCAATCTGACTTCTGACCTCTTCAAAGGCTTGTCGCCTTGGGTAAACCGCATCCCCGGCAGGCTGCTGCACACTAACATCCTTGGCTGCGGAATCTTCGCAGCGGTGTCCGGCAGTAGCGCGGCCACCTGCGCCACCGTCGGCAAAATTACGCTCCCCGAGTTGAAAAAGCGAGGCTATCCTGACGGAATCGCGATCGGGTCACTGGCTGGAGCGGGGACCTTCGGTCTACTGATTCCGCCATCGATCATCATGATTGTCTACGCGATGGCCACCGAGGTATCGATGGCCAAGCTGTTCATCGCCGGTGTACTGCCGGGACTGATGCTGATGGGCCTGTTTTCGCTCTATTTGGCGTTGTGGGCTTGGCGCAACCAGGGTCAGGTACCGCCCGCAGACTCAAACCTTTCACTCCTGGAAAAGATCATCAGCCTGCGTCGGCTGGGGCCGGTGGTTGCGCTCATTTTGTTCGTTATTGGGTCGATCTACACCGGTGTCGCAACACCCACTGAAAGTGCGGCACTCGGCGTGGCTGGAGCCCTGGTGCTCGCCAAGTTGGAGGGCAGCCTGACCTGGGGCCGCTTCAAGGATGGCCTGCTGTCTGCTTGTCGGCTGTACTGCATGATCGGTCTTATCCTAGCTGGTGCGGCTTTCTTGTCACTGGCCATGGGCTTCATCGGTTTACCGCGTGAAATTGCCAACTTTATCGGACAGCTCGGCCTCTCACAGCTGGAACTTCTATTGCTTCTAATGCTGTTCTTTATCATTCTTGGCTGCTTTCTCGACGGTATCAGTATGGTGATACTGACAATGGCGGTGTTATTGCCGACAGTACAAGGGGCGGGAATTGACTTGATATGGTTTGGAATCTTCATCGTTCTGGTGGTTGAGATGGCACAGATAACCCCGCCAGTAGGCTTTAATCTGTTTGTACTGCAAGGGCTGACCGGTCGTCAACTGCCCTATCTTGCGTGGGCTGCATTACCGTTTTTTATGCTCTTGATTCTGGCGACGGGACTGATCTACTCGTTTCCACAGATCGTGCTGTGGTTGCCCTCTCTGATGTGAGTGCAGCTCAATCGCTTGCAGCAGGCACGCTGAAACTGTCGCCAGGCACCGCAGCATCCCCCACTTTGCACAATTAGGTAAGCTGAATGGAAGTAGCTGATTTGGATTCCCGAGCCGCTGGAGCCACCCCGCGCTGGCAATTCTGGGTCGACTGCGGCGGTACCTTCACTGACATCGTCGCGCGCACGCCCGCGGGCGAGTTGCGCACGCTGAAGCTGCTGTCCGAGAACCCCGAGCAGTACCGCGACGCGGCGGTCGAAGGCATCCGCCGCCTGCTCGGGCTGCAACCGGGCGAGGCG
>Ga0208609_100117_pt1 | contig 37620 bp, 35 predicted proteins | sample SubbioR11_8A_Apr_FD_184813 | JGI IMG/M metagenome (GOLD analysis project Ga0208609, IMG submission 184813) | Serpentinite rock and fluid subsurface biosphere microbial communities from McLaughlin Reserve, California, USA - CR11_8A_Apr (SPAdes) | ecosystem: Environmental > Terrestrial > Deep...
CCGGCGGCCGCGATCCTGTCGGACCCCGGCACCGCAACGCTTCTGGGGCTGCGCGACGCAGGCGCGGTGCTGACCGCCCGGATCGCCGCGCACGAAGGCGACGGGCTGACCCGGTTGCAGACCGTGGCCGGGCCGCTCTGGCTGCCGCAGGTCGCGGGCGCGGTCGGTCGCACGCTGCGGGTGCGGATCGCGGCGCAGGACGTGATCCTGTCGCGGACCCGGCCCGAGGGGCTGTCGGCGCTGAACATCCTGCCCGCGACCATCGCCGCGCTGCATGACGGGCAGGGGCCGGGGGTGCTGGTGCGGCTTGACCTTGGTGGCGAGTTCCTGCTGGCCCGGATCACGCGCCGCTCGGCCCAGGCGCTGGAGCTGCTGCCGGGGCAGGCGGTCCACGCGGTGCTGAAATCCGTGGCGGTCGCCCAGGCCGATGTGGGCGGCCGGACCGCGGATGATTCGGCCTGATCACCGGCCCGCACCGAACCCGCACCGAACCCGCGCCGAACCCGCACCGAACCCGCACCGAACCTGGGCGCGGGAAGGCCCGGCAGGATGCGGGTCTGCGCTCACCTTCGGTTGTGCGGTGCATTGCATCGTTGACAGGCCCACCGGCTGACAGCGTATGCTGCGCGCGCAGGGGGCGTTTCTTCCGGTCTGACAAGGTCCTGTTACATTCAGGCTCCACTCAGGCTGTCAGCGCGCGTCCGCAAGAACCAGAACACTCGGGGACAGCCCGCGCCTCTGCCATCAACCAGGGAGACTATCCGTGAAACACTCCACCTCCGCCTTCAGCCGCCGCCGGTTCCTGCAAGGTTCCGCCGCTGGCGCTGGCATCCTTGCCGCTCCGGCGATCATCTCGTCCAAGGCGCTGGCCTCGTCGGGCGAAGTCAACTTCACCGGCTGGGCCGGCTACCCCGCGCTGGCCGAGAAGGTGTTCCCGGCTTTCGAGGCCGCGACCGGCATCAAGGTCAACTTCAAGGAACTGCCCGATCAGGACACCATGTTCGGTGAAGCCAGGGTCGCGCTGGAAGCCGGCGGCATCGACGTGATCGAGCCGACCATCGACCGCGTCGGCGCCTGGCATTCGAACGGGCTGCTGGGTGCCTGGGACGAATCGAAACTGGCGATGGACAACTACCTGCCGGGCCTGGCCGATGGTGCGGCCGGTGAGCGGTCGCGTCCCGATGGCGTGCTGAAATACGTCCCCTCGAACTGGGGCACGGAAGCGCTGGTGGTCAACACCGCCGAGGCCAAGCTTTCCACCCCGCCGTCGCTGGGCGATCTGTTCAACCCCGAGAACTCGGTCGTGGTGCGCCCGCATTCGGCGCTGGCCGCGATGGGCCGCTGGCTGGACGCGACCGGCAAGCTGCCGCGTCCCTGGATGGACGGCTACACCGACATGGCTGCGATGACCGAGTTGTGGGACATCGCGCTGGCCGAGGCGGTCAAGGCCAAGGGCAACGTCGTGCAGTGGTGGTCGGGCGAGAACGAGGCCAACGCCGGCTTCATCGCAAACGGCGCGACTGTCGGCCTGAACTGGGATTCGACCGGCTTCAACCTGCGCAACGAGGGCTTTGCCTATGTTGTTCCGGTCGAGGGCGCCTTCGCCTGGCACCAGGGCTTCGTGCTGATGAAGAACGCGGCCAACGTCGAGCAGGCGCACGAGTTCGCCAAGTTCGTCTCGACCCCGGAGGGTGCTGCGGGCTGGGCTTCGGCCTTCTCGTCCAACCCGGTGGCCAAGGGCGCGTCCGACCTGATGAACCCGGATGTCGCCACCTTCTACAACGCCACCTTCAACGACGAGGCGCTGTCCAAGCTGTGGTGGTGGCCCGACCAGTCGGCCGAGTTCCTGGCCCGGCGCGCCGAATACGCCGACAAGTACAGGGCGGCCTGATCCTGGGCCTCTGACACGCGATGCTCACGCCGGGTCCGAAAGGGCTCGGCGTGACTTTTTTGGGCATCGCGGCGTCGGTCTGGACCGAATGTCGGGCAGAAACTGGCGATACCCATTGCGGGGGCCGGGCTGCCTGCTAGCCTGCAACGAAAAGAATGAACTTCAGGGGGACCTCGCAGACCATGAGCGCGGGAATTGATCTGGAAAACGTCTGCTGCGACTTCGGCACCTTCCGGGCCGTCGACAACGCCAACGTTTCGATAAGACCGGGCGAGTTCTTCTCGTTCCTGGGGCCGTCGGGTTGCGGCAAGACCACGATCCTGCGGATGGTGTCGGGCTTCATCGAGCCGACGCAGGGGGTGATCCGCATCGGGGGCGAGGATGTGCGGGGCAAGCGCCCGAACCAGCGCCCGACCGCGCTGATCTTCCAGAACCTCGCGCTGTTCCCGCTGATGCCGATCTGGGAGAACATCACCTTCGGCCTGGAAGTGCGCGGCGTCGACAAGGCCAGCCGCCGCAAGCGGGCCGAAGAGCTGTTGCAACTGGTCGACCTGCCGGGGGCTGCGGAAAAGATGGTCAGCCAGCTTTCGGGTGGCCAGAAGCAGCGCGTCGCCATCGCCCGCGCCCTTGCGGTCGAACCGCAGGTCATGCTGCTGGACGAACCGCTGTCGGCCCTGGACCTGAAGCTGCGCCAGCACATGCGCGCCGAGCTTCGGGCCATCCAGCAGCGCACCGGAGTCACCTTCATCTACATCACCCATGACCAGGGCGAGGCGCTGGCGATGTCGGACCGCGTCGGCGTGATGTCCCAGGGCCGCATCCAGCAGATCGCCGACCCGCGCGAGATCTACAACAACCCGGTCAACGGTTTCGTCGCCAGTTTCGTTGGCGAAAACAACATCTTCAAGGGCGAGGTGCAGCAGGCTGCCGACGGCATGGCCAGCTTCTCGACCCCGCACGGCACGTTCCGCGCCCGGCTGGGCGACCTTGGTGGCCGCGACGGCAAGCTTTACGTCCGCCCCGAACACACGGTGATCTCGGTCGCGGCAGAGGCCGAGAACTCGGTCCCGGTCACGATCACCGATGTCTCCTTCGAGGGCAACTTCATCACCGTCCACGCGACCGGCGACAGCGGCATCCACCTCACGGCCGAGATCCGCAACGACGGCTCGGCCACGATGCCCGACAGGGGAACACGGGCCTACATGGCCTTCGATCCCGCACGGGCCGCGATCCTGCCCGACGCGAACGTCAGGAGCTGACGATGCAGGACCTCCTCCGCCGCTACGGCCCCGGCCTGACCCTCATCATGGGGCTGATGGTCGCCTTCTGGCTTCTGATGCTGGTCATCATCCCGAACATGACGCTGTTCGAGCAAAGCTTCCGTCCCTATCTGCCGGTCAGGGAGGTTGGCGGCCCGAACGACACCTACAGCCTGGACAACTACCTCAAGGTCTTCGATGGCACGATCGAGCGCAGCTTCCTGGGCTTCACCTTCCAGATCCCGGTGCATGTGCTGACCTTCTGGCTGACCATCTGGTATTCGATGGTCGTGACGGTCATCTGCTTCTTCATGGCCTATCCGCTTGCCTATTACATGGCCAAGATCGTGAACCCCCGGTCACTGCCGACGCTGATCCTGCTGCTGTTCATCCCGCTCTGGGTGTCCGAGGTGCTGCGCGCCTTCGCCTGGTGGATCATCCTTGCGTTCCGCGGGCCGCTGAACTGGCTGTTGCTGAACCTTGGCCTGATCGAGGACCCGATCCGCTGGACCAACATGGGCTATACCGGCGTCGTGATCGGGCTGATCTACACCTATGTCCTGTTCATGCTGTTCCCGATCTACAACGCGATCCAGTCGCTGGACACCAACCAGATCGAAGCGGCCGAGGACCTGGGTGCCCCCTGGTGGAAGATCCACTGGCGCATCGTGCTGCCCCATTCCAAACCCGGCATCGCCGCGGGGTCGGTGATGGTCTTCATGCTGTCGGCCGGCTCGCTGCTGGTGCCGTCGATCCTGGGCTCCACCACCTCGCAGTGGTTCACCCAGACGATCAACCAGTGGTTCAACGACGCGCTCGACTGGAACACGGCCTCGGCCTATGCCTTCCTGCTGCTTCTGCTCTGCACCCTTTTCGTCAGTCTGGCGATGTGGGTGTTCCGGGTGAAGCTGTCCGACATCGCGAAGTAGGGGGGAAAGGGATCATGCATCGTTTCCGTCAGAACCTCGCGCATCTATACATGGTGCTGTTTCTTGTCTTCCTGCTGGCGCCGCTGGTGGTGATGTCCGGCGCGGCCTTCAACGATTCCAAGCTGCCGTCGATCGTGCCCTGGCGCGGATTCACCACGACGTGGTTTTCCCAGATGGTGCAGGACCAGCGCATGATGCTGGCCTTCGTGAACACGCTTTGGGTCGCGGTCGCGGTCGCGGTCATCTCGGTGGTCGTGGGGACGGCCTCGGCCATCCTGATCAACTCGATCTCGGGCAAGGTGCGGACCGTGCTGTACGGGCTGATGATCTCGACCATCCTGATCCCCGGCGTGGTGATCGGCATCTCGACGATGATCCTCTGGACCAGGATGGGCAATGCGCTGGGGACAGAGTTCTTCCTGTTCAATCCCGGCCTGCATCTGTCGGTCCTGGGTCAGGTCAGCTATATCGCGGCGATGGTGATGCTGCTGGTGCTGGCCCGGCTGCAAAGCTTCGATGCCGACCTGGAAGAGGCGGCGCTGGATCTTGGGGCGTCGCATACCCAGGTCATGCGACGCATCCTGCTGCCGCATCTTTACCCGGCCGTCGGGGCCGGGGCGGCGGTGGCCTTCTTCCAGTCGATCGAGAACTTCAACGTCACCCAGTTCACCCGGGGCGGGGCCGATACGCTGACGGTCTATGTCTTCAGCCAGGTCCGGTCCGGCATCACGCCGACGATCAACGCGCTGGCGTTCCTCTTGATCTGCGTGACCCTGGTCCTGGCCCTGGTCTACGAGATCAACCGCCGCCGCCGCGCCCGGATCCAGGCCGAGCGCGAGGCCGAGGCGCGCCGGGCGGAAGAGGCGATGCTGCTCTGACGGCCCGCTCGTCGGTGACTGCGTCACTCCTCGCTGGTGTCTCGCGAGGAGAGGACGCCGTCGCTGCACGGGCCGCGGTGGAAGCGGTGAAGAAACCCTGAACGGCCGCCTGCCAGCGGTTGATGAAAGGGGATCATCCGCGGATGTTCACTGTGGCCGGAACCGGTTGCAGCCCGTCCAGCAACACCCGGCAAAGCGCAGAGTCCGGGTCCTGCAACCCGTCGATGACGCTGAAATGGTGCTGCCCCGGATCGGCGGTCCAGGGGCAGCCCCATTCCTCGGCCAGCAGCCGCGCCTGCATCAGGAAGGCCGGGCGCTCGTCAGCCCCGACCCAGACATGGGCGCTGACCCCGTCCCGCAAGCGGTGCCGCGCCGGGCTTTCCGCCGCCGCCTCGGCCGCGTCGATCTTCAGCGTCGCGTTCATCCCAGTCGCGATCAGCGGCCCCAGCTCGGCAAGGGGAGAGATCGGCACGACGCGCGCCACCGGCACCGGCATGTCCTCACACCCCATCCGGGCCGCCAGATGCCCCCCGGCGGAATGGCCGGTCACCACCATCGGCCCCGCGACGCGGGTGCCGACGAACCAGCAGGCCCGCGCGATCTCGGCCGTCATCCCCGCGATCCGGGCCGCCGGGGCCAGCGTGTAGCTTGGCATCGCCACCGCATAGCCCCGCGCCAGCGGCCCCGCCGCCAGATGTGACCAGTGCGCCTTGGAGAATAGGTGCCAATAGCCGCCGTGAACGAAGACCACCACCCCCTTCGGCGTGCCTTCGGGCAGGAAGAGGTCCAGCTTTTCGCGCGCGGACGGACCATAGGCGAGGTCCAGGTCCGCCCGCTTGCCCAGCGCGCGGCGAAAGCCTGCCGCCGCCTCGGTCCAGCGGGGCGGAAAGTCGGCGGCCCCCGGAATGAAGGCCGCGTTGGCATAGTCGCGGTCGGGGTCGGGCCAGCGATAGGGCGGTCGGTCGGTCACGTCGGGCTCCTGCCAGGGTGCGGGCAGAGTGCGCTGGGTCCTGATCCGCGGCAAGAGCCTGGCGGCCCGGCTGCGCGCGGGGCAGCGTATCCCGGCCTTCGGCGCAGACTGTCATTGGACTGTTACGTATCCGTCGCATAGGCTTCATCATGCCGTCCTAGAGCGGCAGGGCAGACGGCAGGCAGCGGCGGTCATGGAGCAAGCGATGGACGACATGCGCGGAACGGTCAGGGACATCGCGTCGACGACCATGAAGATCAGCGCCTCGGATGTGCAGGTCCACTACGGGCAGAACCATGCGCTGAAGGATGTGTCCGTCGACATCCTGGACTGCGCGGTCACGGCCTTCATCGGTCCGTCGGGGTGCGGCAAGTCGACCTTCCTGCGCTGCCTGAACCGGATGAACGACACTATCGCCGCGGCCCGCGTCACGGGCAAGATCCTGCTGGACGGCGAGGACATCTACGACCCCCGCGTCGACCCGGTGCAGCTGCGGGCGAAGGTGGGCATGGTGTTCCAGAAGCCGAACCCGTTCCCGAAGTCGATCTACGACAACGTGGCCTATGGGCCGAAGATCCACGGCCTGACCCGCAACAAGGCCGAGCTGGACGAGATCGTCGAATCCTCGCTGCGCAAGGCCGCGCTCTGGAATGAGGTCAAGGACCGGCTCGACGCCGCCGGCACCGGGCTTTCCGGCGGCCAGCAGCAGCGCCTTTGCATCGCGCGGGCCGTGGCGACGGGACCGGAGGTCCTGCTGATGGACGAACCCTGCTCGGCGCTGGACCCGATCGCGACGGCCCAGATCGAAGAGCTGATCAGCGAGCTGCGCAACCAGTTTTCGGTGGTGATCGTGACCCACTCGATGCAGCAGGCGGCCCGTGTCAGCCAGAAGACGGCGTTCTTCCATCTGGGGAACCTGGTCGAATATGCCGACACGACGCAGATCTTCACCACCCCGAAGGACCCCCGCACCGAGGCCTACATCACCGGCCGGATCGGATAAGGAGCAGGCGATGAACACCGCACATATCCTCACGGCCTTCGACCGCGACCTCGAGGCGGCTCAGGCGTTGGTCATGCGCATGGGCGGGCTGGTCGAGGCCGCACTGCTGGATGCAGCCGAGGCGCTGGACACCCGCGACGAGGACATGGCCGCGCGGGTCAGGGCCGGCGACGCCGCCATCGACGCGCTGGAGGACGAGATCAACACCCGTTGCGCCCTGCTGCTGGCGCTGCGCGGACCGACCGCCGGCGACCTGCGCACGGTGCTGACCGTGATGAAGATCGCGGCGGCGCTGGAACGGGCCGGGGATTACGCGAAGAACCTGGCCAAGCGGACTGCCGCATTGTCGAAGATGACCCAGGTGCCGGGGGCTTCGGGCTCGATCCGGCGGCTGGCGAAGGCCGTGGTGCAGATGCTGACCGACGCGCTGGACGCCTATATCCGCCGCGACCTGAAGCTGGCTCAGGATGTGCGCGCCCGCGACCGCGACATCGACCAGATGTACAACTCGATCTTCCGCGAATTCCTGACCCACATGATGGAGGACCCGCGCACCATCGGGCCCTGCATGCACCTGCATTTCATCGCCAAGAACATCGAACGTGTCGGGGATCATGCCACCTCGGTGGCCGAGCAGGTGATCTACCTCGTGACCGGCTCGCTGCCCGAGGATGAGCGGCCGAAGGTCGACAGCACCGGGGCGGGGGCCTGACGATGGGCAAGGGTGGACAGCCGCGGGTCCTGCTGGTCGAGGATGAACCGGCGCAGCGGACAGTGCTGGCCTACAACCTGGAGGCCGAGGGCTTTGCCGTGACCCAGGCCGACAACGGCGAGGACGCGATGGTCCTGGTCGACGAGGAAGAGCCGGACATCATAATCCTGGACTGGATGATGCCGAAAGTGTCCGGGATCGAGGTCTGCCGCCGGTTGAAGATGCGGCCCGAGACGCGGGGCATCCCGATCATCATGCTCTCGGCGCGGGCCGAGGAGGTGGACCGGATCCGCGGGCTGGAGACGGGCGCGGACGATTACGTGGTCAAGCCCTATTCGGTGCTGGAGCTGATGGCCCGCGCGCGGGCACAACTGCGGCGCGTCAGGCCCTCGACCGCCGGGGTGGTGCTGGAGCACGAGGATATCCGGCTGGACCCCGAAAGCCATCGGGTCTACCGGGGCGAGAAGGTGCTGAAGCTGGGCCCGACCGAGTTCAAGCTGCTGGTCACGCTGATGGAGCGGCCGGGCCGGGTCTTTTCGCGCGAGCAGTTGCTGGACCTGGTCTGGGGCCGCGACATCTATGTCGATACCCGGACGGTGGACGTGCATGTGGGACGGCTGCGCAAGAGCCTGATGCAGCACGGCGGGGCCGATCCGGTGCGCACGGTGCGGGGCGCGGGCTACGCCCTGGGGTAAGCCTGTCCACGCCGGACGGTTTCGGATTTGGGTTCAATGTCGAATGGGTGCCGGCGGTCGTCAACCGTCTGGCAACATTTGCCGCGGTCCGGGTCGGGTCGGCTTTCATGCAGAGCGCTGGCGCGCGAAGTCCTTTGTCTCGTCGTCGGGGCTTGGCACCCCTCCGCCTCGGGCGAGGCCGGGTGCATTTCACATGTCCGAAAGGCTGTGCGGCCGAAGGGCGCCTCCGGCGGGGATACTTGGACAAGGATGAATGGCTTTGCCGCGTGTCGGGCGGGGGCTGCCGCCCGGCGTCTAGAGCGTCGGCAGCAGGCGGTCGAGGGTGGCCAGGACCTGATCGGCGTCCGCAAGGCTGAAGGGAAGCGGCGGGCGGATCTTCAGGCTGTCGCCTTGCGGGCCGGTCGAACTGATCAGGATGCGGTTGTCCCGCAAGGCGTTCACCAGACGCGCGGTGCGGGCGGGGTCGGGCTTGCCATCGCTGAGGATGGTCTGGCCGACGAAAAGTCCGGCGGCGCGGGTTTCTCCAAGGCTTTCATGGCGTTGTGCGAGGGACCTCAGGCCTTGCGTGAAGGCCTCTCCAACGGTGGCGGCGTTCTGTTGCAGCCCTTCGTCGCGGATCACGTCAAGGACGGCAAGGCCTACGGCAGCGGCGACGGCATTGCCGCCGAAGGTGTTGAAGTAGCGCGCTTGCTGTCCGAATTCTTCGATGGTGCCGGGTTGCAGGACCAGGCCTGCCATCGGGTAGCCGTTGCCCATCGGCTTGCCCAGGCTGACCATGTCGGGGATCACCCCGTGGCGCTGGAAGCCCCAGAACTGCGCGCCGGTGCGGCCGAAGCCGGGCTGCACCTCGTCGGCGAGGAACAGGCCGCCGCGGGCGCGGATCGCGGCGGCGGCGGGGGCAAGGAAGCCTTCGGGGTCGGGGTAGACGCCGTCCGAGGAGAAGATGGTGTCGACGATGAGGAGGGCGGGCTGGATCCCTTGCGCCTCCATGCGGTCGCAGGCGGCGGTGACGGCAGCGGCGAAGCCTTCGGCGATGCCCTGCGGGTGGTTCTGCGCCGATGGGGCGGGGATCGGGAACACGGTCGGGCCGGGGGCGACGGCGGGGCCGATGGACATCGACATCTCGGCGGTGGCCAGGGTGACGCCGTGGTAGGCGTTGTCGGTGACAATGACCCCGGTGCCGCCCGTCGCGGCGCGGGCGATGCGGAGGGCGAGGTCGTTCGCCTCGCTTCCGGTGCAGGTGAACATCACCTGGGACAGCTGGGCCGGGAAGAGCGCGAGCAGACGCTCGGCATAGGCGAGGATGCCGTCGTGCAGGTAGCGGGTGTGGGTGGCAAGGGTGGCGGCCTGCCGGGACAGGGCCTCGACCACGCGGGGGTGGCAATGGCCGACAGAGGCGACGTTGTTGTAGCAGTCGAGGTAGGCATTGCCGTCGGGATCGTAAAGGTGGACGCCCTGGCCGCGGACAAGGTGGACGGGGGTTTCGTAGAACAGCCGGTAGGCCGGGCCGAGTGACCGGGCGCGGCGTCGCGCCAGAGCCTCGTCTTCGGGCGACAGGTGGCCCGCGCCGGGGGTATAGGCGTTCAGCATGGTGGTCTGGCGCGTGATGGGGCCGGTCATCTGGGGGGGCTTTCGCAGGCGTGGAGAAGTTGGGCGGCAAGGGCGTCCGGGTCGCAAAGGGCGTCGAGCCCTGCGCGCGAGGTCGGGGCGTTGCGCAGGATGTAGGGCGCATTCTGCGGATAGCGGACGGCCCGCCAGGCCGAGATCGTGAGCGTCGTCACCAGGCGGGCGGTGATGAGGTCGGGCAGGAGGCGGAGTTCGCCTTCCGTCAGCGGGTTGGCCTGGTGATAGGCCCGGACGAGGGGGACCAGTAGGGCGGGCGGCTCCGACGGGTCGATCAGGTAAGAGGCGGCGACGGCAAGGTCGCAGATGCGGTGCGACAGCGTCATGTCGCCGAAATCGAGGATCCCGGCAAGGCTTGTGGGCGCGTCGGGGTCGGCCAGGAGGTTGTGGGGATTGAAGTCGCCGTGGATCACCTGGCGCGGAAGCTGGTCCAGGGCCGGGGCCGTCCGGGTGGCAAAGCGGGTGAGGAAGGCCGCGATGCGGGGCTTCAGGTCGTCCGGCAGGGCGGCGGCAAGGGGGGCAAGGTCGCGGGCGTTGCGGATGTCCCACAGGAGGTGGTGGTCGGCCGCCGGGTGACTGAAGCTGGCAAGCGTGGCGTCAAGGCGGCCAAGGGCGGTGCCGATCGCGGCGGCCAGCGCGGGCGTGCGGGCCAGGTGGGCCAGCGGCGTGCCGGGAAGCCAGGTGAGCAGGCGGAGGGCGCCTTCGGGCGTGGGCAGGATGGTGCGCCCGTCGCGGGTCGGGACGACGCGGGGGGTGGGAAGGTCGGGGGCGTGCCGGGCAGCGTGAAGGAGGGCCTCGGTCTGGAAGCGGGTCAGGGCGGCGGGCTCGGCCGGGTTGGCGAGTTTCAGGGTGAAGCTGCCCCGCAGCGTGTCAAGGCGGTGGTTCTGGTCGCGCTCGGACGTGAGGGGGTGCAGTCGACCGCCGAGACCCCAATGCGTGGCGGCAAGGTCCGCCAGCGCCGCAGCAGGCACGTGTGGCGGAGGCAGCGAGAGAAGAGAGCCTGCGGGGTCCTGGGTCATCGGGTCGGCAGGATAACCTTTGGTGCGCGCAGGGCCAGTGGAATGTGCGTTGACATGTCCTAGTGTTTTAGTAAGGATATAGCAGAAGCCTAGCCAACCCGGTTCGGGTCCGCCCGGTGCGTCGATCATCTGGAGGTCATCATGCCCGAACGACACGCCCTGAGGGGCGATATCCTGGAACTGCTGTTCACCACGGCAGGGATTTTACCCGGTCCGGCCCTGGAGGCCCTGATCGCTCGGCTGGAGGTGCGGAGATGAACGCCTTGGTCGACATGTGGCTGACCGCGGATGCGACGCCGGTGCACGATGCGCGGGCCTTGACCGAGGGCGGCAGCCTGGCGCGGATCGTGCTGGACGGGCAGGTCTACAGCCTGCGGATCACCCGGGCGGGGAAGCTGATCCTGACGAAGTAGGGGGCGGTGGGCAGATTGCCCACCCTACGCCGGCTCTGGATCGGCGGTGCTGCGATCCACGCCCGACCCCGGAGGACGCCGCATCCTGCGCGCCCTGCCCTGGATGTTCGGGGACGGAATCACCAGGTTTGTTTCGGTCAACCTGGCCAGATCACCTGTCATGCCAGAGCACCTGTCATGCCAGAGCCACCCTGGCTGTCTTGCGGCGGAGGGTGGCAATCCTGGCGTGATCCGGGCTTTCAGACCGGCCAAGGCGGCGGCCGGAGTTCCGCCGTGGCATCAGCGGGCGCAGCCACTGGGGGCCAACACTGAAAGTCCATGCGATGACAGATGGTTGCGGGTGTGCGTCGGCGTTCACGCCCGGCCCCGTGAGCTCGGACCCGGAGCTTCTGCCGCGGCCACGTTGCGTTTGACGGCGATGAAGCTGTCGGGTGTGACCGAGATCGAATCGATGCCGGCCTGCACCAGAAGCCGGGCAAAGGCCGGGTCGTTCGACGGGGCCTGGCCGCAGAGGCCGACCTTGGCTTGCGCCTTGTGGGCGCGGGCGATCAGGCTTTCGATCATCCACAGGACGGCGGGATCGGATTCGTCGAACAGGGCGGCCAGGTCCTCGGCATCGCGGTCGACGCCAAGGGTAAGCTGGGTCAGGTCGTTCGAGCCGATGGAAAAGCCGTCGAAGCGTCTGGCGAAGTCCTCGGCGAGGATGACGTTGGCGGGGATTTCGCCCATGACGTAGACCTGCAAGCCGTCCTTGCCGCGCTTGAGGCCGTGTTTCGCCATCGTCGCCAGGACGCGGTCGGCTTCTGCGGGGCTGCGGCAGAAGGGGATCATGACGATCACGTTGTCGAAACCCAGGTCCTTGCGCAGGCGCTGGATTGCCTTGCATTCCAGCGCGAAGCCCGCCTCGTAGCGTGGCGAGTAGTAGCGCGAGGCGCCGCGAAAGCCGATCATCGGGTTCTCCTCGTGCGGCTCGAACTCGCGGCCGCCAAGCAGGTCGGCGTATTCGTTGGTCTTGAAATCGCTCATCCGGACGATGACCGGGTTCGGATAGGCCAACGCAGCGATCTGCGACAGGCCGCGGGCCAGGCCGTCGATGAAGTATTCCGTCTTGTCGGGAAAGGCGCGGGTCAGGTCGGCGATCCTGGCCTTGGCAGCTTCGTCCTTGAGGCTGTCGAAGTGGACCAGCGCCATCGGATGGACCTTGAGGGTGTTGTTGATGACGAACGCCAGGTCCTCGGCGGTGGCGGAAGAGCGGACGGCGACGGGGAGGTCGGTCGTCCCGGCCCGGCGCGAGAGTTCGCGATAGGCCGCGAGGATGTCGGCCTCGATGTCCTTGGGCCAGTTCCCCTCCAGGATCATCGCGCGGACCTGGGACCCTGCCTCGTGCAGCGAGATCTTGTGGTCTTGCCAGTGCTGCAGCGTCCGGGCGATGCGGTCGTTCAGGGCGTTGGCAGCAAGGTAGGCGCGGTAGGCGTCCGCGGTGGTGGCAAAGCCGCCGGGGACCTTGATGCCCTTGCGGCCAAGCTGCTGGACCATTTCGCCCAGCGAGCTGTTCTTGCCTCCGACCAGCGCGACATCGCCACGCGACAGGGTTTCGAACCAGAGGGTACAGGCAGTTTTTTCGGCATCTCGGACCCTCCCGGGGTTATGTTTCGACCGGCAGGATGCGCCTTCCCGGCGTCCTGGGGCTGGACGATCCAGCTGACCGGCAAGGCGCAGGAACCGGACGGACACTGGCGCTGCTCCTTGCGCGAAACGCGGGGCAGTGACGAAGTGGAGATCATCGGACTTGGGACCGGGCGCGTGGTCGAGGTTGCGCTGCTGGAGGCGCTGTTGCACGTGGCCGAGCAGAAGGCGGTCGTCTGACACGCTCGTCGTTGACTGCGTCACTCCTCGCTGGGCACCGACGAGACGACGACGTCGAACGAGGAGGATCAGCCGCCCGGATGCCGCCCCGGATGGCGCCCGACTGACACCCGGATCAGCCGCCGGTGTGGCTCATGTGGCGGGTGATCTGGCCCGCGACCCTTTGGCGGCTGTAGTCGAAGTCGTGGCCCTTGGGCTTTCGGGCGATGGCGGCACGGATCGCCTGTTCAAGGGGCGCGTCGTCGGGGCTGGCGCGCAGCGGCGCGCGCAGGTCGGCCATGTCTTCCTGGCCGAGGCACATGTAAAGCTCGCCGGTGCAGGTCAGCCGCACCCGGTTGCAGCTTTCGCAGAAATTGTGGGTCAAGGGCGTGATGAAGCCGACCTTCTGGCCGGTCTCCTCGACCCGGACATAGCGGGCCGGGCCGCCGGTGCGCTCGGCCAGGTCGGTGAGGGTGAAGCGGTCGGCAAGACGGGCCCGCAGGTCCTTCAGCGGCCAGTACTGGTCGAGGCGGAGGGGCGACATGTCCTCGCCCATCGGCATGACCTCGATGAAGGTCAGGTCGTGGTCTTCGCGGGCGCACCAGTCGAGGAGGGGGAAAAGCTCGTCCTCATTGACGCCTTTCAGGGCCACGGCGTTGATCTTGACCTTCAGGCCGGCGGCTCTGGCGGCCTCGATCCCGGCCTGGACCTGGGGCAGGCGGCCCCAGCGGGTGATCTCGGCGAACTTGGCCGGGTCCAGTGTGTCGAGCGAGACGTTGACGCGGCGGACGCCAAGATCGGCAAGGGGCTGGGCGAATCTTGCCAGCTGGCTGCCGTTGGTGGTCAGCGTCAGTTCCTTCAGCGCGCCGGTCTGCAGGTGGCGCGACATCGCTTCGAAGAAGGTGAGGATGCCCTTGCGGACCAGGGGCTCGCCCCCGGTGATCCGCAGCTTCTGGACGCCCATGCGCACGAAGGTGGAGCAGAGGCGGTCAAGTTCTTCCAGGCTGAGCAGATCGGCCTTGGGCAGGAAGGTCATGTGTTCCGACATGCAGTAGGTGCAGCGGAAGTCGCAGCGGTCGGTGACCGAGACACGCAGGTAGCTGATCGCGCGGGCGAAGGGATCGATGAGGGGCGTCATGGGGGAAGGGTAGGCCTGCGCGGGGGGGCGCACAAGAGCGAGAGCGGCAATTGCGGGGTGGGAAGCGGCAGGTTAGGCTGCGACCATGCGTCAGCTTGCCATGATCTTCGCCTGTTCCCTGACCCTGGCGGGCTGTGCCCTGTTCCAGGCCGAGGGGCCGCGGTCCGGGGTGACGGGACCTGCCGAGACCGAAGCCGCGACCGAAGCCGCGACCGAAGCTGCACCTGTAGTGGCGAGCACGGTGCTGGGCACGACGCGGGCAGCAAGCCCGGAAGCGCTGGACAAGACCACCGCCGAGCAGAAGGCGGCGGCGCTGTCAGCCCCCGCCACGGGTGGCGAGCGGGACCTGGGCCGCGTCGTCGTGGCCCTGGGTTCGCCGGCAGAGCAGGGGTTCTGGCTGTCCGCGCCCTTGGTCAAGGCCAAGGCGCAGGGGCGGATCGTGACGGCGGCGGGCAAGTCGCTGGCCGTGGAACTGCGCCCGGGGACCGGCGGGGCGCTCTTGTCGCTGGCGGCGTTCCAGGCGCTGGGGTTGTCGCTGACCGAGTTGCCGCAGGTGACGGTCTACGGGCCGTGACGCGCGGGGTCGGGCGGGGTCTGACGGGCGGGGTCTGACGGGCGGGGTCTGACGGGCGAGGCTTTTGTCTCGTCGTCGGGGCTTTGCCCTCCTCCTCGGTCATTGGGGGTGCTTCGCCCGCCAAACCCCCAGGGAACAGCTGCGCCCGGATGACAGCGCCTGGTCCGGGGCCAGGGTGGGGGCCTCCGGCGGGGAGGTCTGGGCAAGGCTGAAAGGATGGCTCAGGCGGGCTGGGTGGCGAGATGCTCGGCCAGAGTGGCGCTGACCCGCCAGTCGGCGTCGAGGAGAAGCAGGTCGGCAAGGTCGCGCTGTTCGGGCGTGGCGAGGTCGGGGCGGTTCAGCAGGCGGGCCGGGGCGCCGGTGGCCATGTCGAGGGCGGTCTCTGGGCTGGTGCCGACGACGGTGATCAGGCGGCGCAGGCCCTCGGCCATCGTGACATGCGCCCCGGCAAGAGACCCTTCGGCGTTCACCAGGCGGCCGTCCCTCAACCAGACGTCCCGGCCGTAGAGGCGCAGGTGATCGGAACCGCCCACCGTGCTCATCGCGTCCGAGACCAGGAACATGCGGCCGGGCACCGGGCGGGCGCGGATGGCGAGGCCGACCATCTCGTCCGCCACATGGATGCCGTCGCAGATGATGCCCGCGAAAGCCGTGGAGTTGATGCAGGCGCCGGTCACGCCGGGCGCGCGGTTCAGCATCGGCGACATGGCGTTGAAGAGATGCGTGAAGCAGGTGGCCCCGGCGTCGAGAAGGGCGCGGACCGCATCGGCGGTGGCGTCGGAATGGCCGATGGAGACCACGGCCCCGGTTCCGACCAGGCGGGCGACGTCCTGCGGGGTGGTGCTTTCCGGGGCGACGGTGATCTTGACGAAGATCCCGGCGGCGCGGAGGCGCTGGACATGGGCGAGGGTTGCAGGCTCGAAGGGGCGGATGTGCTCGGCGGCATGGGTGCCGCGGCGGGGGATCGACAGGTGCGGGCCTTCGATGTGAAGGCCCAGAAGGCTGCGGTCGGGGTCCGGCTCGGCCCGGGCGGCCAGCGTGGCTTCGACCGCGCGGCTCAGGACGCCGGGGGCGTCGGTGATCACGGTGGGCAGGATGCCGACGGTGCCGAAGCGGCGGTGTGCGGCCGCCATGCGGTGCAGTGCGGCGGGCGTCTGGTCGTTGTTCAGCAGGGCGTCGCCGCCGCCGTTGACCTGGAGGTCGAGAAAGCCGGGGGTCAGGGTGCCCGGCATGCGGCGGACGGGGGCACCGGGAGGAACGCCGTCGGTGATGGCAAGGCTGCGGCCTTCCCGGATGCCAAGGGCAGCACCGGGACGCAGGCAGGTGCCGTCGAAGATCGCGTCGGGAAGCAGCCAGAGGTCGGGTGAGGCGGTCATGACCGGGGTCCCGTGAAGAAGTAGGGGCGAAGGGCGGATTGCACTCTGGCCAGAGCCAAGGCGCGGGGCAGGCAATGGCGGCTTTCGCGGGCCTTGGCAATCTCTGCGGTGCAGAAATGTGCGGCAAGCAGCGGATCAGGCAGGCGTTTGTCCTGAAGGTCGTCCAGCAGGCGCCGGACCGCCTGTTGCGCCTTCGGCTCGGGCCAGTGGTAGCGGATGCGGTCGGCGAGGCCGAAGTGGCGTTCCGTCCGCGGGTCGGCGGCGTGGCCGTGGATGTGGGCCTGCCAGTGGGCGGGGTTCGCCAGCATCACCGCCTCCATCGTGTCGGGCAGGGACGGCCCGGTCGCCCAGCCGTTCTGGGCACGGATGGCGTCGAGGGCGTAGAGCGCCTCGCGCCAGGCGAAGGTGAGGGCGGGGCCGACCTTCTGGAAGGCGAAGCCAAGTTCGGCGAGGCGTGGGTAGCTGTCCGGGTGTTGGTAGTCGGTGGAATGGGCCTCGAAGCAAAGGCCGGGCCAGTCGGTCAGCGCATCAGCCAGGTGGGGGTCGCGCTGCAGGGGCAGGTGGTGGACCTCCATCGGCGAGAACTCGACCCCCGGCTGGACGACCAGGCCGCCGATCAGGTCGAGGGGCAGGTTCAGCGCGGCAAAGGCGTCGCGGTGGGCGGCGAGGGTGGCCTTCGCACTTTCGGGGGTCGTCGGAGGGATCAGCCCATGATCATCGGTGCGGGCGCCGCCGGGGGGCGGGACTTCGGTGCCGATGACGAAGAGGAGACTGTCGGGGTCGGGGGCGTGTTGCAGGGCGGTGGCGGCCAGCGCGGCAGAGCGGGTGGCGGTGATGGCATCGGCAAGCTGGGCGGGTTCATTGGCGCAGCCTTCCGAGCAGTCGAGATGGATCTTGGTGAAGCCTGCCGCGGCATAGTCGGCGACCAGCCGATGCGCCCTGGTCATCGCCTGATCGGCGGGGAGCTTGCGCCAGGCTTGCGGGCCGAGGTGGTCGCCACCGAAGTGGACACGCGCTTCGCAGACCCGAGCGCGGGTCGCGATGTCCTTGACGAAGCGGATGAAATCGGCGGGTTTCAGGCCGGTGTAGCCGCCGTCCTGGTTGACCTGGTTCGAGGTCGCCTCGACCACGATGGGCTGGTCGAGAGTTTCGGCCAGCGTGAGGCAGGCCTCCAGCACGTCGGGGTGGGCGGTGCAGACCGAGGGGATGGCGATGGTTTCCCCGGCGCGGTTGCGGGCGATGATCTGTCGGAGGTCAGGCATGGGCGGCCTGGTTCAGCGCATGGAGGGCGGCACCACGCGCGCCGGAGGCGTCGCCGCCTTCGGCGAGGCGGATCGCGGGGATCGGGAAGCCCTTCAGGGTGGCCTGGGCAAGCCGCTCGGCAAGGTCGTCGGCCAGCCCGGGCGCGCGCGACAGACCGCCGCCGATGACGATGACCTGCGGGTCGAGGGTGAAGCAGAGGGTGACGAGGAACTCGGTTGCGAGGTCGAGCCAGATCTCCCAGGCCATCTGGAAGGCCGGGGTGGTGGCGCGGCCCGTGACGATGGTTTCGGGGGCGTGGGTCCGGCCGGTGAGGTGGGCGGCAATGCGGGAAAGGCCGGGGGCGGAGAGGTAGGTCTCGGCGCAGCCCTGACGGCCGCAGCCGCAGGTCAGGATGGGAAGGCCGTGGCGGAGGATCGGCGCGGCGGCAAGGGGGAAGTGGCCGAACTCGCCCCCGGTTCGTGCAGGCGAGGGGAGGAGTCTGCCGCCGGTGACGACGCCGCCCGCGACCCCGGTGCCAAGGATCAGGCCGACGGCGGGGTCGGCACCCTTGGCGGCGCCGAGGGCGGCTTCGGAGAGGGTGAGGGCACGGCAGTCGTTGATCCAGGCCAGATCGGCTTCGGGGGGGCGACCTGCCGCCCGGGCGATGTCGGCGGGGAAGGGTTCGCCGGTCGCGGGGAGGTTCGAGGTCAGGGCAAGGCCGGTCTGCGGGTGAATCAGGCCCGCAGCAGAGATGCCGATGGGCAGGGTGGGCCCGTGGGTTTCGCACCAGCGGATCGCCTCGGCCATCGCGGTGACGAGGGCGGGGTAGTCCTTGGGCGTGGGCCAGCGGTTGCGGGCCGTCAGGCTCCAGTCGGCGGCAAAGACCTGCGCCTCGATCTTGGTGCCGCCGAGGTCGATGCCCGCCGCGACCGGAACTGCGGTCATGGCGTCACCGGGTGGAGGCGGACGCCCGAGACGACGCGGGTCAGGGTGCCGAGGCCCGCGAAGGGGTCGTCGACGTTCAGGCCAAGCGCGTCGGACCAGGTGACAGCGAGCACTTGCGCTAGGGCGACGTAAAGGGGGGCGGACCAGAGATCCCCGTGCGGCTGCGGGATGTCGGGGGCGGTGATGCGGGACTGCGGGAACTGGGCGCGAAGCTCGGCCAGAAGGTCCTCGTCATAGGCGCGGGTGTGGGGGTCGGCGGCGCGGAAGAGCCACAGGTCGGTCTCGCCCTGGGTGAAGCTCTTGGGCCCGTGCCGGAAGCCCAGGGTCGAATCCCACAGGGCGGGGATCTGGCCGGCGGCAAGCTCCATCACCTTGAGGGCGGCCTCGCGGGCGGCGAAGGCGAGGGGGCCGGTGCCGACAAAGACGGCGCGGGCGGGGCGGCGCGCGGTTGCGGCCTGAGCGATGAAGGTGGGCAGCAGGGTGTCGAGCGTCTGGGCAAGCGTCGTCAGGCGCGCGGGGGTGGCTTCCGGCGTGAGGCCGGCGTCGAACAGGGCGGCGGCGGTCAGCAGCATGGTCGAGAAGCTGGAGGTCATCGCGAAGCCCTGGTCGTGGGTGGCTTCGGGCAGGGCGATGACCTTGGCTTTGCGGTCTTTCGCGAGGGCGGACCCGGCGTTGCAGGTGATGGTGAGCCGCGGCCAGTCGGGGGCAAGGGCGTCCAGCGCGTCGAGAAGGCCGATGGATTCGGCCGAATTGCCGGAGCGGCCGAAGCTGACGATCAGCCTCGGGGCGCGGTTCAGGTAGGCGCGGGGACGGGCGACGATGTCGGTGGTGGGGACCGAGCGGAAGCGGGGGCCGGGTTGACCTTCCAGCCCCGCGGCGAGGATGTCGCCGACATAGGCGGAGGTTCCGGCGCCGCAGAACCAGATTTCGCTGACGCCGGCCCGGCCGATCCACTGGCGAAGGTCGGCAACGGCAAGTGTCGCACCCCAGTCGCGCCAGATGGCGGGCTGGGCGAGGATTTCGCGGAAGGTGGCGTGGCGGGTGAGATCGGTCATTCCTGGTCTGCTCTGGCTGGTCCGGTCCCCCCCACCCCCGGCCCCTCCCCACGGGGGGGAGGGGAGGCGCTTGTGGTTGGCGGTGTGCCGAACGGGAGGCGGTCGGTCCTGGGTGTCGCGGCGGTTCCTGAACGGAGCGCGTTCCGCGCAAGCCTGTCGTCTCGCCTCTGCGCGCCAAGGGCGCGCAACCGGCTCGGCCGCGACATGGGACGCTGGAACCGGTGGCGCCAACCCTGTCGCACCTTGGGCGGTGCAATCCGGGGCCAGGTGAAAGGCTGGGCGCGGGTCATCGGGTTTGCGTCACCTTGGACAGCGTCACCGGCCGGTCGGGGTCGTGGCCGAGGGCGAGGGCGGTTTTCAGGGCAAGCGGGTAGGTCAGGATGAGGAGGGCGGCGGCGGCGGCGGCGGGGGTGAGATCGGTGGCTCCGGCATCGGAGGGGCGAAGGCGGAAGGTGGTGCCTCCGGCGGCGCGGAAGCGCTGTTCGGCGATGTCGAGGCTTGGCTGCACGTCGGGCTGTTCGGTGTCGAGGATCAGGATCAGCAGGGGGTTGGTGACGAGCTGCAGGGGGCCGTGGAGGACTTCGGACGCGGAATAGGCCTCGGCGTGCAGCGCACAGCATTCCTTGAGCTTGAGCGCCAGTTCCTGCGCCGCGCCAAAGCCGGTGTCGCGGCCGATGACAAAGACATGGGAGGCGCGAAGGAGGGCTGCAAGGATGGCGCGGGTGTCGGGAAGGTCTTTGCCCGGCAGAGCGGCGATTGCCTTGGCCGAGGCCTTGGCCCGGGGGGCATAGGCGGGCACGAGGGCGGAGAGGAGCGCCATGCCCGCGGCGATGGCTCCGACGACGGATTTGGTGGCGGGGACGGCGCGTTCGGGTCCTGCGCCGATCCGAAGGGTGGTGTCGGCGACGGCTTCGACCGGGCTGCCGGGGGCATTGGTCAGGACGAGGACTTTCGCGCCTGCGCCCCTTGCACCCTTGGCCGAGCGGACGAGGTCTTCGGACGCGCCGGACTGCGAGACGACGAGGACGGCGCTGTCGGTCAGGCGCACGCCCCGGCCAAGCGAGAAGATCGAGGGCGGCAGCGAGGTGGTCGGCAGGCCGGTCTCGCGCATGATCTCGTAGGACAGGATCATCGCGGCGGCGTCGGAGGAACCGCGGGCGACGGTGTAAAGCGCGCGGAGGCGGGTGAGGTCGGGCAGGGTCACGGGCTGCGCCACGGCGGCCGCGAAGACCGCGGGGGCCTCGCCGATCTCGCGCGACATGTGCTGGCCTGCGTCGGGGGGAAGGTCGGTCATCGGGATCATCCGGTGTCCCCCCACCCCCGGCCCCTTCCCACGCAAGGGGAGGGGAGGCGGGTGCGCAAGGGCGGAGGCGGCGCGCCGGTTGTGGGTGCGGAGCCTCCGGCGGGGATACTTGGGCCAGTATGAAAGGGTTGGGGGGTCATTGCCGCAGGCCGTGTTTGTCGAGGTGCGCCCAGGTTTCGGTCAGGTCGACGACCTGGCCTGTGGTGCGCGCCTGATCGAGGGCGATGGCGGCGATCCCGGCCTCCATCGCGTCGAGGATCGAGACGGGCAGGCTGTCCGATTGGCCGCGCAGGTAGGCGGTCATGTCGCGGCACATGAGCTGGTCGGCACCGTAATGCGCGCCGGTCATCGCGGCGCCTTGGGTGTAGTCGTGATGGGCCAAGGTGCGGCCATCGCGGGCGGTGACTTTCAGGAAACCGCGGACGAAGTCACCTTCGGCCATGCCGTGCGTGCCGATCACGCAGAAGCGGCGGTGTTCGTCGGGGACGTTCAGGTTGGTGTGAAAGGCGAGGCTGGCGCCGGTCTCGTACTGCAGGATCGCGGTCTGGTAGTCGATGATGTCGCCGTCGGAGTTGAACGGATCATCGGTGGATTCCCAGACGGATTTCTTGACGTGGAAGATCTCGGCCTCGGCGTTGGATTTGGGCGCGTTGGCCGGGACGAAGGATTTCCGGCCGCCGAAGCTGGCGACGCGGGCGGGGCGCGAGCCGGTGACCATGTTGTAGATGTCGAGGTCGTGGCAGCATTTTTCCAGCATGAAGCCGCCGGCAAGATCGGTGCGGCGGCGCCAGTCGCGCATGAAGAAGGCGCCGTGGTAGGGGCCGATGTGTTCGTTGGCCTCAAGCGACGTGATGTCGCCAAGCCAGCCTTGCGACATCGCGGAACGAAGGTCGACCATGTGCCGCGAGTAGCGCAGGACGAGGCCGACCATGGCACGGTTCACCCCGCCGTGTCTGGCCAGCAGGCGGGCGAGTTCCAGGGTTTCCTCGATCGAGATGACGACAGGCTTTTCGGCGAAGACCTGCACCCCGGCCTCCAGCCCCGCACGGATCTGCTCCAGGTGGAAGACGTTCGGCGAGAAGACGCAGTAGAGGTCGGGTCTGGCGTCCGACAGCATCGCGTCCACGGAAGGGTAGCGCGGCGTGCCCTCACCGATCATGTCAAGATGCGTGGGCTGCGGGTCGTGGTAGCCGACGATCCGGGCTTCCGGCATTTCCTGCCGCAAGGTGGTCAGGACATGACCGGCCCGCAGGCCGATCCCCGAGGTGACGATGCGCATTCTGGTCTCCTTTCTGGCGGCGAGCCTTTCCTCAGGCTGCAAGGGCCGGGGCTTGCCGCCGCCGCATCACGCGGCCGTTGGCGTCAAAGACATGGGCATCGGCGGGGGCGAAGGTCAGGCCGACGTCCTCGCCTTCGTGGACGGTGGTGTCGCCGGGCAGTGCCGCGCAAAGCTTCAGCCCGTCGGCCATCTGGCCATAGGCGATGGCGGTGCCGCCAAGGCGTTCCAGCACCCGCAGGCGCAGGGTGATGCCGGTTCCGAGTTGAAGACTTTCGGGGCGGACGCCGACCTCGACCCGGTCGCCGCTGCGGGCGGTGGCGGTGTCGACCGGCAGCGTCATGCGGGTGCCGCCGTGAAGCTCGACCGTCAGGCCGTCGGGGCCGGTGCCAACGACCGTGGCGGGCAGCAGGTTCATGTTCGGCTGGCCGATGAAGGTGGCGACGAAGCGGGTGGCGGGGTGGTGGTAAAGCTGCATCGGGGTGCCGAACTGTTCGATGCGGCCCCGGTTCAACACGACGATGCGGTGGGCCATGGTCATCGCCTCGACCTGGTCGTGGGTGACGTAGACCATCGTGGCATCCAGGTCGCGTTGCAGGGCAGAAAGCTCCACCCGCATCTCGCCGCGCAGGGCGGCGTCGAGGTTCGAGAGCGGCTCGTCGAAGAGGAAGACCTTGGGGTTGCGCACGATGCTGCGGCCGATGGCGACGCGCTGGCGCTGGCCGCCGGAGAGTTGGCCGGGTTTGAGGCCAAGCTTGTCGGTCAGTTGCAGGATCTCGGCGGCGCGGCCGACCTTCTGGCGAACCTCGGCTTCCGGCAGGCGGGCGACGCGCAGGGGGAAGGCGATGTTCTCGAAGACCGACAGGTGGGGGTAAAGCGCGTAGGACTGGAAGACCATCGCGATACCCCGATCCACCGGGGCGGCGGCAGAGACATCGATGCCGTCGATCACGATGCGGCCCAAGGTAGAGGCCTCAAGCCCCGCGATGATGCGCAGAAGCGTGGACTTGCCGCAGCCCGAGGGGCCGACGAAGACGACGAACTCACGATCGCGGATCGCAAGGTCGATGCCGTGCAGCACCTGCGCGGTGCCGAAGGATTTCGTGATGCCTTGAAGCTGAAGCGTGGCCATGCGGGCAGTCCTTTGCAGCGAAGTGGGGGCGCGAAGGCCGCGCCCCCCGGTCAGGATCAGCGGACGGCGGCAAGCTCGACGCCGGCTTGCGTGACGAGTTCATCCACGGTGCCCTCTTCCAGCATGATCCCCTGGATCATGTTGGTGAACACGGCCTGCAGCGCCTTGAAGTCCTCGACCATCGGCTCGGGTCCGCCGGTCGAGATTCCGGCCACGAAGATCGGCCAGTTGCCTTTCCGGTAGTAGACGTCGGTCATCCCCAGCTTTTCGTAGTCGAGGATCGGGGTCAGGCCCCAGCTGCTGTCGAGGTCATACTGCGCCTCGCCGCTCGTCAGCGCCTTGGCCAGCTTGATCGCCAGGTCCTCGTTGCCGGTGCCCTTGAAGACGGCCAGCGAGTCGGTGATCAGGATGGTGCCCGAGGGACCCGAAGGGCCGGCGGGGATCGGGGCGACGATCTGGGTCGGCACCTTTTCGGCGTGCTGGCCTTCGCCCCAGGGACCCGAGACATACATCGCGATCTGGCCGTCGTTGAACAGGTCGCGCATCTGGTCGCGTTCCCACTCGGTCGGGCCGGACTGCATGTAGGGCAGCAGGTCCGCGTAAAGCTGCAATGTCTCGCGGGTCTGCTGGCTGTCCAGCGCCGGGGTGCCGTCGTCGTTGTAGACCTTGCCGCCGTTGGAATAGAGGAAGTCGAGGAACATGTGCATCGTGTTGTCGAAATCCTTGCCGGCGATGCCGATGCCCGCGGCGTCGGTGTTGTCGGTTACGGTCTTCGCCAGGGCGACGAGGTCAGCCCAGGTGGCGGGTGCCTTGCACTCGGCGCCCGCAGCCTCGACCACGGCGCAGTTGATGTAGAGCGCCTTGGTCGAGAAGGCGTGCGGGATGCCCCAGTACTGGCCGCCATTGGTCACGGTCTTGAGAACGCCGGGCTGATAGGCGGCCTCTTCCTCGGGCGTGAAGGTCACGGGGACGATCAGGTCGTTGTTGGCCAGCTGGCGCAGGGTACGGCTGCCCATGTAGGCCACGTCCGGCGGGTCACCGGCGGCGGCAAGCTGCATCGACTTGTCCTGGCAGGTGCCCCATTCCACCGCTTCCATCTTCACGGTGACGCCGGGATTGTCGACCTGGAACTGGTCGATGACCTTCTGGTCGGCCGCGCGCACTTCGCCGCCGCACATGATGAAGTGCAGCTCTTGCGCCTGGGCCGAAAGGACCGTGCCGGCCATCAGGCCTGCGGCGACCGTCAGGGTCTTGAGGTGGGTCATTGCTTAATCTCCCTTGGTTGGACGTTTCAGTGTCGGTCATTCTTTCACCGCGCCTGCGGTCAGGCCCGCGACGAGGTATTTCTGCAGGAACAGGAACACGATCATCACCGGGGTGATGCCGGTCAGGGCGGCGGCCATCATCTCGTTCCAGGTCACGTCCTGGTAGCCGATGAACTCGTACAGGCCGGCGGGAAGCGGCTGGATCTCGCGGACGTTGTTGAAGGTGATGGCGAAGAGGAACTGCTGGGCATAGGCGCCGATGAAGACCGCGGTGCCGACGACGATCAGGCCGGGGGCCGCCAGCGGCAGGACCACGCGGCGGAGCGTGTAAAGCCGCGAGGCGCCGTCGACATAGGCGGCCTCCTCCAGCTCGCGCGGGATCCTTTCCAGGTAGGACCGCAGAAGCCAGATGCCGGTCGGAATCAGGAAGGCGACGCCGGGGATGATCATCGCCCAGTAGGTGTTCAGCATCGAAAGCGAGCGCAGCACCCGGTATAGCGGGATCAGCAGGACCGCGCCGGTGAACATGTTCACCGCCAGGAAACCGCCCAGCGACAGGGATTTGAACGGGAATTCAAGGCGCGCATAGGCATAGGCGGCGGGGATCACCACGATCATCGTGATCAGGGTCACGGCGCTGGCCACGAAGATCGAGTTGAAGATGTAGCGGCCCAGAAGCGGCACCGTGACCCACATGTCACGGTAGGCCTGCAGGCTGAAATCCTCGGACCACCAGGTGAAATCGGCGGTCATCAGGTGGCTCATGGGGCGCAGGCTGACGCGGATCATCTCGATGAAGGGCATCAGGATGAAGAGCAGGAAGAAGAAGGTGGCGATGTAGACGCCGATCTTCTGCAGCAGGGTCAGCCGGTCGATCATGTCACTTGGCCCCGTATTGCCGGTTCACGCGGTTCAGGAACCACAGGTAGAAAAGCGAGAAGGTGGCGAGCAGGACCACGATCACCACCGCCCGCGCCGCGCCCTCGCCGAAACGCTGGGACGAGATCGCGACCTTGTAGGTGTCGATGATCAGGGTGGTGGTCGCCCCGCGCGGGCCGCCTTCGGTCAGGATCCAGATGATCTCGAAGCTGTTGAAGGTCCAGATTGCCGACAGCAGCGCCATCGAGACAATCACCGGCATGATCTGGGGAATGGTGATGCGGCGGAAACGATACCAGCGGCTGGCACCATCGACCCAGGCGGCCTCGTACAGGTCCTTGCTGACCCCCTGCATGGCGGCCAGGAAGAACAGCGTCACCATCGGCGTGCCGACCCAGACGTCGGTGACGATGGCGGAATAGAAGGCCGAGGTCTTGGTCGCCAGCAGCGCCACGCGGTCCTCGACCAGGCCGAATTCCTGCAACAGGCCCGAGATCAGGCCGAAGTAGCCGTTGTACATCCACTTCCAGCCGATGACGCCGATGGCGACGGGGATCACCCAGGGCGGCATCACAAGGACCCGGAACAGCGCCTTGCCGGGGATCGCGGCGTTCAGAAGGCTGGCCCCGATCAGGCCGACGATCAGCTTCAGGCTGACGGCCAGGACCATCCAGTAGAAGGTCCGCCCCACGGTCTGCCAGAACTTCGGATCGGCAAAGAGTGCTGCATAATTCGCGATGCCGACGAAGTTTTCCCCGCCCAGAGTGGCGTCGGTGAAGGAAAGCCGGATCGTCTCGGCCAGGGGCCAGACGACGATCACCAGGATGAACAGCAGCGCGGGAGAGATGAGAAGCCAGGCAAAGGCGCGGTCGCTGAGCTCGCGCCGCTGCATCCGTTCCGGCGCTGCCCCTTCGGCGACAAGCGTCATGCGTCCCCCTGTTCAGCCTTGGGCCGCCCTGGCAGGGGCGGCGCGGGTCGAATCATGTCGTTGGGGTGACGATACCAAAAAACTGCAATCACGCTACCATTATAATACCAAATTCACGAAAAAGCCGGACCAACTGCGGATTTCGCTTGTTTTCGCCGGGATATCTGGTCAATCCTGCGTCCAGCCAAGGGAATTGGTCCCATAGAAGAAATACCAATTTGGGGGCTTCCGATGGAAGACGAACAGACGCTGTACCGCCCCGACGCCTGGTACCGCGCGGCGCGCGGACCCAGATACGAACAGCTCTACCGCCACCTGTCGGCGGCCATCGCGGCGGGGGAGCTGCCGCCTGAAACCCAGCTTCCGCCCGAGCGCGACCTTGCGCTGATCGCCGATGTCAGTCGCGTGACGGTGCGCAAGGCGGTCAGTCAGCTGGTCGCGGATGGCGTGCTGGAACAGCGCCGTGGAGCGGGGACCTTCGTCAGACCCGCCCGGTCAAAGATCGAACAGTCGCTGTCGGCGCTGCTGTCTTTCACCGACTACATGCGCCAGCGCGGCAAGACCTCGTCCAGCCGCATCCTGCGCCGGGGGTTGTTCCTGCCGACGCCGGACGAAACCATGTCGCTTGGCCTTTCGGCGGGGGACCGGGTCGCGCGGGTGGAGCGGCTGCGCTTCGCCGACGACACGCCCCTGGCTCTGGAGTGGTCCTCGCTGCCCACCGACGTCCTGCCCGACCCCGAGGCGGTGGAAACCTCGCTGTACGACGTGCTGCGGGCCACCGGAAAGGCCCCGACCCGCGCGGTGCAGCGCATCACGGCGGTGAACCTGACGGCGGCGGATGCGAGGCTGCTGCTGCTGCCCGAGGGTGCGGCGGTCTTGCGGATCGACCGGACGGCCTATCTGCCGACGGGCCGCCCGATCGAGTTCACCCGCGGGCTTTACCGCAGCGACATCTATGATTTCATTGCCGAACTGCGGCTGGACGCGCCATGAGCCTGACCTTCACCTCCCGCATTGACGGGACCCGGATCCGCTGCCTGATCGGCTCGGATCGCCCGCTGGCCGCGCCGGTCTTGTGCTTTTCGCTGCTGGCCGCGCCAAAGGTGATCGCGGGTGGGACGCTGGTCCGGCAGGTGGCGGGCTATGCCGAGGTGGCGCTGCCCGACCTTGGCCCAGGCGCACCGCACGAGCTGGTGCTGGAGCACGCGGTCAAGGAATTCGGGCCGCGCAACCGGGCCTGGCTGCCGCTGGGGGCCTATCTGCGGGTGGGCAAGGACTGCCTGCCGCTGCCTGCGGGAAGCGACCTTGGCCTGCGCGATCGAGAGGGACCTCCTGCCTCCGGACTTGCGGCAGGGACGCTGCCGCTGGTGCCGCAGCCGACCGACTGGGCGCCCTCGGGCGGGGTGCTGGCGTTTGCGGCCCTGGCCCCTGTTGCGGGTCTGGAGGGCGTGGCGGAACTGGCCACACGGCTTGGCCTCGCCCCCTTCGTCACGCCGGAGGGTCTTTCGCTTGACGTCGCCGATGACACGACCCTGGGGTCCGAGGGCTATCGGCTGACCATCGCCGCCTCGGGCCTGTCGGTCGCTGTGGATGGTCCGGCGGGGCTCCACTACGCCGGGATCACTCTTCTGACCCTGCGCGAGACCTGTGGCGGCCAGCTTCCCTGCGGGACGATCACCGACCGGCCCCGCTTTGGCTGGCGCGGCCAACACCTTGATTGCGCGCGGCATTTCTTCGGGGTCGACTTCATCCTGCGCCTGCTGGACCTGATGGCGCTGCTGAAGCTGAACCGCTTCCACTGGCATTTCGCCGATGACGAGGCCTTTCGGCTGGAGGTGGAAACCCAGCCGCTTCTCTGGCAGCGGACGGCGTTCCGGGGCGAGGGCGAACTGGTGCCAGGTGTCTTTGGCGGCGGAGCTCGCGCAGGGGGCAGCTATTCCAAGGCTGACGTGGCGCGGGTGCTGGCGCGGGCAGGGGCTTTGAAGATCGAGGTCCTGCCCGAGATCGAGATCCCGGCCCACTCGCACGCGATGGTCAAGGCCGTCCCCGGCCTGCGCGATCCCGGCGACAACGGCGAAGAGGTCTCGGTCCAGGGCTATCTCGACAACATCGTGAACCCGGCGATGCCTGCGACCTGGGACCTGCTGCTGCCGCTGGCGAAAGAAGTGGCGGACCTGTTCCCGCTTGGCATCCTGCATCTTGGGGCGGACGAGGCGCCGCATGGGGCCTGGGGCGGCTCGCCCGCCGTGGCGGCCCTGAAGGCGCGCGAGGGGCTTCGGACCTCGGACGACGTGCAGGGCTGGATGCTGGCAAAGCTGGCCTCGGCGCTGGGGGCTGCGGGCGTGCGGGTCGCGGCCTGGGAGGAGGCGGCGAAGGGCTGCCAGGGCGGGGTCGGCAACGGGGCGCTGCTGTTCAGCTGGACGGGGCAGGGTCCGGGGATCGCAGCCGCACGGCGCGGGCATGACGTCGTCATGTGCCCGGCCCGGCACGCCTATTTCGACCTGGCGCACAGTGACGATCCCGACGACTGGGGCGCGGCCTGGGCGGGCTTCGTGCCGCTGGAAAAGACCGTGGCCTGGGACCCGGTGCCCGAAGGGGCCGAGGACATCTCGCCCCGGATCGCCGGGGTCGAGGCCTGCTTCTGGGGCGAGTTCACCACCGAGGATGCCCAGGCCGAGGGCATGATCGCGCCCCGCATCCTGGGAATCGCGACCAAGGCGTGGGAGCCTGCGGGCCGCACCGATGGCGCGGCCCTGCGGGCGCTTGCGGGGGTCTATGGACCGCTTTTCGACAGAATCGGCTGGCGAAGCTATCGCGGTGCGTAGCGAGCAACCTTTGCAACTCAGGGCAAAACCATGTCACTGAAAGGACATCAATTGGGCGGGATGATGGCCAACTGTTTACATTTGATAACCAATCAACTCTGAACTGCAAAATCAACGTTAATTCTGGGTTAATCGGCACTGTGCAATCCTTCCTCACCCAACAATTAGGGAAGGGAAGACCTGAAAATGAAAAATTTGATGGCCGCTTGTTCAGTATTCGTGATGGGGGTGGGTCTTGCCACGACCACCTACGCGGAGGGCACGGTGACACCGCCGCCCACCGAGACCTGCTATGACTGCCCAGAGGAACCGCAACCCAAGGGCAACAACGGCTGGGGCAACGGCAGTGATGGTGACAATCCCGGCACCCCGAAGGGCGGCACTGCGGACACCAAGAAGAACGAAGTCATCTGGGACAAGTTCGACGGCAAGTTCGACGGGCGCTAGCCTTCCGCGGATGCTCAAAGCCAACGAAGGGCGGCCTGTTTCGGCCGCCCTTTTTTCATTCCGCAGGTGCCAAGTGTCGCGCAGCTTCCTTCCGCGCGAAAGGCTTCAGCTTCTCGCCATGCGCCGCAAGAAACTCCCGTGCCGCCTTGGCATCATGCTTTGACAGATCCCTCACCCACCAGGCCACGGCCTTCTGGATGAACCAGTCGCGATCCTCGGCCAGTGCGGCGCACCAGCCCAGCACGCGGCTGCGGACGGCAAGGTCCTGAGCCTTGGGAAAATTCTGCTTGGTCCAGGGCAGCGTCATCACCAGCGCGGCGCGGCGGGTCCACATGTGCGGGCTTGTGACCCAGGCCTCTGCCGTATCAAGGCGCGACGGGTCCGCGACCAGCCGCTTCTGCCCGGCGATGCTGGCATGGTCGGCCAGCGCCCAGCCGTCGAAATCGGGCACCCAGGAGACGATCAGCTCCCAGGCCGCCTGGTCGGGCCGGATGCGCGCCTGGGTCAGCAGCTTCGCCGCCGCGACGCGGGCCTCGTGGATGTCGGTCCGCCAAAGCGCAGCGGCCAGCGCCACACGCTCTTCCAGCGTCAGCTCTGCGCGCCAGCGGTCGGTGAGTTCCTCGATCTGCGGGACGCCAACGCCAAGATAGGCGCGCGGAGCCTTGTGATAGGCCGCCATTTCTGCCGCCTTCACGGGATCGGCAAGTGCCTGCAGTTCGTCAAGCGGGGTCATCGGGGCCTCCTGGTCACTGGCCCTACCTGCCAGCCCCTTGGCCCAAGGGCAAGTCAGCGCTGGATCAGGAACCGCACGGACGCGACAGCGATCCCGGCTCGGGAGACCACGGCATCGTTGACGATGGTGCCGTCGGCGCGGGCATAGAGGATGTCCTCGAACCCCAGACGGGTCACGCCCGAGGGCGACTTGAAGTCGGCGGTGTAGGACAGGCGGATCTGGCCCGCTTCCTCGATGACGGTCGCCTCGCCCACCGTGTCTTCGCGCTTGCCGGTCCAGCGGCCGGGGCCGGTCTCGCGGAAGACCCAGGTCAGGCGGTCCTGCTGGCCGTCGTCGTAAAGGAAATCCTCGACCACGGTCAGGGTGCGCGCGCCCTCGTGGCCCGTGACGGTGCCGTTCAGTCGCGCGGTAAAGCGACGCTCGTCCCCGGTCAGCCAGACGCGGAAATGGCCGCGGCCCGTTGTCCGACCCTGGAAGGCGGAAACGAGAGTGATGGGCGGGCCAGGCTGGGCGGGTGGAGCGGGTGTGGCGGCGCAGGCGGCCAGGGGAAGGGCGGCGAGGCCAAGAAGGAGGGTTCTGCGCTGCATGCCGGGACTCCATTTGTCAGGTTTACGAAGTCCATCCACCGTTGGATCAGCGGCACCGGAAGTCTTGCGAAGTCCGGTCCGATCTGCGCGTGGGGATCGGCGCCCTATTCCACCGTCACCGATTTGGCCAGGTTGCGCGGCTGGTCCACGTCGGTGCCCTTGGCGATGGCCGTGTGATAGGCCAGAAGCTGCGCCGGCACCGCGTAAAGGATCGGGGCCCAGAGCGGCTCGACGCTCGGCAGGGTCAGGGTCCTCCAGGTGCCCTGGCCAGCACCCTCGACCCCCGCAGCGTCCGACAGCAGCAGCACCTTGCCGCTGCGGGCCATGACCTCTTGCATGTTCGACACGGTCTTGTCGAACAGCGCGTCCTTCGGGGCCAGGACGATGACCGGAACCGCCGCGTCGATCAGCGCGATGGGGCCGTGCTTCAGTTCACCAGATGCATGACCTTCGGCGTGGATGTAGCTGATTTCCTTCAGTTTCAATGCACCCTCAAGCGCCAGAGGGAACATCGGCCCACGTCCCAGGAACAGGATGTCCTGCGCGGTGCCCAATTCCTCGGCCAGCTTGGCGATCGGGTCCGACAGGCCCAGGGCCGCGTTCATCAGGCCCGGCACGGCGCGCAGGCTTTCCAGCCGGTCGCGCAAGGTGGCGGCGTCGATCCGTCCCCGGTCCTGCGCGGCCTTCAGGGCCATCAAGACAAGCATGGTCAGCTGGCAGGTGAAGGCCTTGGTCGAGGCGACACCCACCTCGACCCCCGCCAGGATCGGCAGGGCGAGGTCGGACTCGCGCGCAATGGAGGAGGTGGGGACGTTGATCACCGAGACGACCTTGGCCACCTTGTCCTTGACGTGGCGAAGGGCGGCCAGGGTGTCTGCCGTCTCGCCCGACTGGCTGACGAAGATCGCCATCGAGGCCGGGGACAGCACCGGGTCGCGGTAGCGGAATTCGCTGGCGATATCGATGTCGGCAGGCAGCCCCGCGATCTGCTCGAACCAGTATTTCGCGACGTGGCAGGCGTAGGAGGCGGTGCCGCAGGCGACCAGGGTGACGCGGTCTATGCCATTGAAGTCAAGGGCTTCCGGCAGTTCCAGCGTCCCATCTGCCGTGGTGTAGTGTTTCAGCGCATCGGCGATCACGACCGGCTGTTCGGCGATTTCCTTGGCCATGAAGTGCTTGTAGCCGGCCTTTTCGATCCGCGTCGCGTCCAGCTGGACGCGCGTTTCCGCCCGATTGGCGCGGGCGCCGCTGGCGTCGTGGATCTCGGCCCCCTGGCGGGTGATGACGGCCCAGTCGCCTTCTTCCAGATAGGTCACGCGGTCGGTCATCGGGGCAAGGGCGATGGCGTCACTGCCCACGAACATCTCGCCGTCACCCCAGCCGATGGCCAGGGGCGAGCCCTTGCGGGCGGCAAACAACAGGTCGTCCTCGCCGTCGAACAGGAAGCACAGCGCGAAGGCTCCGTGCAGGCGGGTGAGGGTCTCTTTCGCGGCCTCGACGGGCGAGGCGCCCCGGTCCATCGCCCGGTTGACCAGAAGGACGACGGTTTCGGTATCCGTCTCGGATTCCTGGGTGTAGCCGTCGGCGGCAAGCTCGGCGCGCAACTCGCGGAAGTTCTCGATGATGCCGTTGTGGACGACGGCCACCCGGCCCGCCCGGTGCGGGTGGGCGTTCGTCACTGTCGCAGCCCCGTGGGTCGCCCAGCGGGTGTGACCGATTCCGGCCTTTCCCGCCAATGGGTTGTGCACCAGAAGGTCGGACAGGTTGACCAGCTTGCCCACCGCCCGGCGACGGTCCAGCTTGCCTGCGTTCACCGTGGCGATGCCGGCACTGTCATAACCGCGATATTCCAGCCGTTTCAGCGCCTCGACAAGCAGCGGGGCAGCTTCGTGATTGCCCAGGACCCCTACAATACCGCACATTCTTAATGCCCCTTTGCCTTTTCAGCTTTAATGGATTTCAACTTTTCGAACATTCTGGACGCCAGACCCGGCTTGGTGACTTGCCGGGCGCGGCCGATGGCGATGGCGTCGGCCGGAACATCCTCGGTGATGACCGATCCGCTGGCCGTCAGCGCGCCGTCCCCCACCGTGACCGGCGCGACCAGCATGGTGTCCGACCCGATGAAGGCGCGCTTGCCGATGGTGGTGCGGTGCTTCATCACGCCGTCATAGTTGCAGGTCACGGTGCCCGCGCCGATGTTGGTGAACTCGCCGACATGGGCGTCGCCGAGGTAGGTCAGGTGGCCGACCTTCACGCCCTCGTCCAGGATGGCGTTCTTGATCTCGACGAAGTTGCCGACATGCACGTCCTCGGCCAGTTCCGCGCCGGGGCGGAGGCGGGCGAAGGGACCGACGGTGGCGCCGCGGCTGATGTGGCAGCCTTCGAGATGGCAGAAGCCCTTGATCTCGGCCCCGGATTCGATGGTCACACCTGGGCCGAACAGCACATTCGGGCCGATGATGGCGTCGCGGCCGATCCAGGTGTCCAGCGCGAAGAACACGGTTTCGGGGGCTGTCAGGGTGACGCCGTTCTCCAGCGCCTGGGCGCGGGCGCGAGCCTGGAAGGCGGCCTCGGCCTCGGCCAGTTGGTGCCTGGTGTTGACGCCCAGCGTTTCGGCCTCGTCGCAAAGCACGACCCCGGCGGACAGGCCGCGCTGGCGGGCCAGCTCGACGATGTCGGTCAGATAGTATTCGCCCGCGGCGTTGTCGTTCTTCACCTCGGAGATGAGGGAGAAGAGAAGCCTTGCCTCGGCGCAGACGACGCCGGAATTGCACAGGGTGATGCTGCGTTCGGCTTCCGTCGCGTCCTTGAACTCGCGGATGGCCAGAAGCTGGTCGCCTTCGGTCAGCAGGCGGCCGTAGCGGCCGGGATCGCGGGCGTGAAAGCCCAGGATGACCACGGCGTGCCTTGTGCGGGCGTCCAGCATCGCGCGGAGGGTGTCCTCGCGGATGAGGGGGGTATCGGCGTAGAGGACGATGGCCTCGCCCGGGGCGTCGGCGAGCAGGGGGGCAGCCTGGGCGACGGCATGGGCGGTGCCTAGCTGCGGGTCCTGAACGACGGTCTCGACAGCCTCGTTGAAGGCGGTGGCAGAGGCAGCGACAGCCTCGCCGCCGTGGCCGGTGACAGTGACGATGCGGGAGGGCTCCAGCGCCTGGGCGAGGCTGAGCGCATGGTGCAGAAGCGGGGCGGCGGCGACGTGGTGCAGGACCTTGGGCAGGTCGGAATTCATCCGTGTGCCCTGACCCGCTGCCAAAACGATGACTGAAACCTGCATTCTGCCCCTTCCAATGTCCCGGCGCCCGTTTTACCCCCGTGGCAGTGGGTGGCAAGGGGCCGTCCGCTCACGACAGGTTACAGGACTGCCGACATGCGCTGTGTAGTGTTCGATCTGGACGGAACTTTGGCAGACACTTCGGCGGACCTGCTGGCGGCGGCGAATGCATCGCTGCCGCGGGCGGTGCTGGGGCCAGAGGACGCCTTGACCGCGTTCCACGGCGGACGGGCGATGCTGCGGCTGGGGTTCGATCGGTTGGGGATGGACTGGTCCGAGGCGGATGTCGACGCGGGCTATCCGGTGCTGCTGGAGGCCTACCGGCAGGGGATCGCGACCCACACCCGGCTTTATCCCGGCGCGATGGCGGCGGTGGAGGGGCTGAAGGCGGCGGGGTTCGCGGTCTCGATCTGCACGAACAAGCCGGAGGGGCTGGCCGAGCTTCTGCTGCAGGCGCTGGGGGTGCGGGGGGCCTTCGGGGCGCTGGTCGGGGCGGATACCTTTCCGGTGCGGAAGCCCGACCCGACCCCCTATCGCGCGGCGGTGGAGCGGGCGGGGGGCCAGGTCGGGCGGTCGATGCTGGTGGGGGACACCGAGACGGATGCGAAGACGGGAATTGCGGCGGGGGTGCCGGTCGCCCTGGTGACCTTCGGGCCGGAGGGGCGAGGGGTGGAGCGGTTCGCCCCGGCGGCGCTGCTGGACCGGTTCGAGGACCTGCCGGGGCTGGCGGGGCGGCTCCTGGGCTGAAGCGTCCGGGGTGGAAGATCCCGGACTCCATCATGATATCAAGCACTTGTCGGCTGGCATTCGGGGATTTCCAAGACTTGCCCCGCGCCGGTTTTCGGCAGGTGGGTGGCCTTGGACCCCCATCCTGACGGGTGGAGGCGCCTTCTGGACAGCAGTGCGCACCCGGCCGGACGCTTCTTGAATGGAGCGCTTCGCGCAAGGCTCTTGTCTCGCCTCTGGCGCGTTGCGCCAACCGGCTCGGACGGCCTCTGGCGGGGAAATTTCCTGCAAGGTGAAAGTCTGGGTGGATCAGGGCGCGACGTCTACGGAAAGACGGTGCTGGCAAGGACGGTGCGGGCAAGGTCCGTTTCGGCGGATCGGCCCGGTTTGACAGGGTTGCGGCCCGGCCATAGGGTCCGCCGCATGAGCCAGTCCGCGAACGCCATCGCCGACGCGCCGGTGCCGGTCAGCCGCCATGCGGTGACGTTCGTCCTGATCACCGTGTTTCTGGACATGGTGGGCTTCGGGCTGATCATGCCGGTCCTGCCGAAGCTGATACAGGACGTGGGCCACGTCGACATCGCCCAGGCGGCGGTGATCGGCGGCTGGATGTTCGCGGCCTTCAGCCTGGCGCAGTTCGTCTTCGCGCCGCTGATGGGCAACCTTGCCGACCGCTTCGGACGCAGGCCCCTGCTGCTGCTGGCGATCTTCGGGCTGGGGGTTGATTTCATCCTGATGGCGCTGGCGCCGACGCTGGAGTGGCTGTTCGTCGGGCGGGTCATTGCCGGTGTCTGTGGCGCAAGCTGGATCATCGCCAGCGCCTATATCGCCGATGTCACCGCGCCCGAAGACCGGGCAAGGGCTTTCGGCTACATGGGCGCGGCCTTTGGCATCGGCTTCGTGATCGGCCCGGCGATCGGTGGCCTGCTGGGAGAGTTGGGGCCGCGGGTGCCATTCTGGGTCGCGGCCTTCGTTTCCCTGCTGAACTTCGTCTATGGCTGGTTCGTGCTGCCCGAATCCCTTGCTCCGGCGAACCGTCGCAAATTCGTCCTGCGGCGCGCCAACCCGTTCGGGGCCTTCCGGGTCTTTGCCAGCTATCGGGGCGTGTTGCCAATGGTGCTGGTGATGGGGCTGTTCTTCTTTTCCACCTCGGTCTACCCGGCGATCTGGACCTTCTGGGGCATCGCCAAGTTCGGCTGGTCCGAAGCGATGGTGGGTGCGACGCTGGCGGTCTTCGGCCTGGTCGCCGGGGTCTTTCAGGGCTTTCTCACCGGACCGGCGACCAGGTGGTTCGGCGAGTGGCAGGTGGCGCTGTTCGGGCTGGTCTGCGCGACGCTGGTGGCGCTGGGCTATGGATTTGTCGGGGCGCTGTGGGGGGTCATCGCGCTGATGATCCTGCACGGGCCGGAGGGGTTCGTGCATCCCCTGCTGACCTCGATGCTGACCAAGCGGGTGCCCGACGATGCCCAGGGCGAGTTGCAGGGCGGGATTTCAGCGGTGACCAATGTGGCGATGCTGTTGGGGACGGTTTTCTTCGCCTTCATCTTCGGGCATTTCTGGGCCGAGGACCGGGCCTGGCGGTCGACCGACGTGGCCTATTGGGTGGCCGCGGGGTTCCTGGCGCTTACAACTGTGCTGTTCCTGATTTTGAAGAGGTCCGAAAAGGCATGAGCGAAAGGTTGGGGGGCGAAAGATTCGCGGGCAGCTTCACCCAGCAGGAGCCGATCCCCGAGGCCGGGATCGACGCTGCGCTGGCGGTGTTGCGGCATGGGCGGCTGCACCGGTACAACACCGTCGCCGGAGAGGTCGCCGAGACCGCGTTGCTGGAGGAGGAATTCGCCGCCTATGTCGGGGCGAAGTATTGCCTGGCGCTGGCCTCGGGCGGGGCGGCGATGGCCTGCGCCTTGCGGGCCTTGCAGGTGCGCCCTGACGAGCCGGTCCTGTCCAACGCCTTCACGCTGGCCCCGGTGCCGGGGGCGATCGCGTCGATCGGGGCGCGGCCGGTCTTTGTCGACGTGACCGAGGATCTGACCATCGATCTGGCGCATCTGGAAGCTCAGGCCAAGGCCTCGGGCGCGCGGGTGCTGCTGCTGAGCCACATGCGCGGCCATGTCTGCGACATGGAGGCGCTGATGGCCTTGTGCGACCGGCTGGGGGTGCGGGTGATCGAGGATTGCGCGCATACGATGGGGGCGAAATGGAAGGGCGTGCCCTCGGGGCGGCATGGGGCGGTGGGCTGCTATTCGACGCAGACCTACAAGCACATGAACAGCGGCGAGGGCGGGTTTCTGGTGACGGATGACGCCGAGCTGGCGGCGCGGGCGATCCTTCTGTCCGGGTCCTACATGCTTTATGCGCGGCATCGGGCGGCCCCTGCGCCCGAGGCGTTCGAGGCGCTGAAGCTGGACGTGCCCAATGTGTCGTCGCGGATGGACAACCTGCGGGCGGCGATCCTGCGGCCTCAGATCGGGCTGCTGGACGACCGGCGGGCGCGGTGGCGGGCCTTGTATCAGGGGATGGAGCGGGGGCTGGCGAGGGCTTCGGGCGTAAGGCTGATCCCGCGACCGCAGCATGAGGATTATGTGGGATCGTCCTTCCAGTTCCTGCTGCCGGGCTGGGAGCCCGCTCGGGTGGCGGCTTTCGTGGCGGCGGCGGCGGCGCGGGGGGTGGAGCTG
>Ga0208609_100118_pt1 | contig 37406 bp, 41 predicted proteins | sample SubbioR11_8A_Apr_FD_184813 | JGI IMG/M metagenome (GOLD analysis project Ga0208609, IMG submission 184813) | Serpentinite rock and fluid subsurface biosphere microbial communities from McLaughlin Reserve, California, USA - CR11_8A_Apr (SPAdes) | ecosystem: Environmental > Terrestrial > Deep...
ACGGCGTCATGCCCTGCGGCATGACCCGTGACTGCGAGCGGGCGAGCGCATGCTTGCGCGAGCGCGGCCGGCAAGGCCGAGCGCCTACGGAGCGGCCGGGCGGCGCTCATGCCATCTGCACCGCGCCGGGGGCGCGCGGCGCGTGCGTCGCCAGACAGCGTTCGAGGATCGCGTCGAACCGCTGCATCGCGCGCGGCCAGGCGTGGTGCGAGAGCACGCGCGCGCGGCCGGCGGCGGCGAGCTGCGCGCGCCGCTGGCGGTCGCCGGCGATCGCCGCGATCTCGTTCACCCATTCGTCTGCCGAGCGTGCCACCCGCAGGTGCACGCCCGGCTCGGCCTCGACGCCGGCGGCGGCGAGCGGGCTGGCCACCACCGGCACCGCCATCGCCATCGACTCGAGCACCTTGTTCTGCGTGCCGCGCGCGATCGCCAGCGGCGCGATGGTCAGCAACGAACCGCGCACATAGGGGCGCACGTCGGCCACGGCGCCGGTCACGGTCACGCCGTCGATCCGGCCGAGCGCGCGCACTGCCGCCGTCGGCGCGGCGCCGACGATCTGCAGCCGGCAGTGCGCCAGCCGCGCACGCAGCCGCGGCCACACGTCGCGGCAGAAGTCGACCATGCAGCGTTCGTTGGGAAAGTAGTCCATGCGACCGACGAAGCTGATCGTCGCCGGCTCGTAGGGCTCGCTGCCGGGCGTGAAGTAGTCGCTGTCGACGCCGTTGGCAAACCAGTCGGCGTGCGCGTGCATGCCCAGCTCGCGCAGCGTCGCGAGCTCGCCGGCGGTGGCCACCGTCACGGCGTCGAACTTGCGCGCCAGCCGTCGCTCGGCGGCGGTCAGGCGCCAGCCCTCCCAGCGGTAGCCGGCCGACAGCGGCAACGGCTTGAACGCGGTGTAGTCGAGCCACTTGCGCGAGTCGACATCGCAGAAGTCGATGAGCTTCGGCAGTGGCGCGTCCTCGACCAGCCGGCCGACCGACGAGCAGTGCACGACCGCGAAGTCGAAGCGACCGGCGGCAAGTGCGCGCGCGACCGCCGCGGTCATCGCGCCGCTGTGGAAGTAGGCCTCGGAGGCCGACACCGGCGTGGCCAGGGTCAGACCCACCTTCGCCAGTTGCAGCCAGCCGCTGACCGGGAACGCCCGGTAGGCGGCGCAGTGGGCGGCGATGCCGCGCGCCTGCTGCGCCTCGGCGGCCGAGCGCACCGGCGCCATCACCGTCACCTCGTGCGTCTGCGCGAGATGGCGGATCATGTTGAACGCACGCACCTTGCTGCCGAAGGTCGGCGGGTACGGGAAGCGGTGGGCGAGGAACAGGATGCGCATCGCTGCCCGCCCTCACGACACCGGCGACACGGCGGCGGCCGCGGCGGCGCTGCGTGCCAGCAGCCGGCCGTAGACGTCGCGGTAGCGCGCCACCGAGTGCGCCCAGGTGCGCTCGAATTCCACGAACCGGCGGCCGCGGCTGCGCATCGCATCCCACTGCTGGCGAGCCGCGAGCGCACGCTCGATCGCGCTCGCCAGCGGCTCGACAGCGCCGGCGGCGAACAGGTAGCCGGTGTCGCCGTCGCCGATCAGCTCGCGGTGGCCGCCGACATCGGAAGCGAGCACGATCCGGCCCTGCGCCATCGCCTCGAGCGGCTTCAGAGGCGTCACCAGCTCGGTGAGCCGCATCGGCCGGCGCGGGTAGACGAGCAGGTCGATGAGATCGTAGTAGCGCTGCACCTCGTCGTGCGCCACGCGGCCGGTGAAGATCGCCTGCGCACCCAGTCCGAGCTGCGCGGCGCGCGCCTTGAGCGCGCCTTCCTGCGGGCCGCCGCCGACCAGCAGCGCGCGCAAGTGCGGCTGCGCCGGCAGCAGCCGCGCCAGCGCCTCGAGCAGCAGGTCGAGCCCCTCGTAGGCGTAGAACGAGCCGACGAAGCCGAGCACGGTCGCGCCATCGAGCCCGAGCGCGGCACGCAGCGCCGGGTCGGGCCGGGCGCCGAAGCGGAAGCGGCCGGTCTCGACCGCATTCGGGATCACGGTGATCTTCGCCGCCGGGATGCCGCGCGACTCGAACTCGCGCCGCAGTCCTTCGCAGATCACGGTCACCGCGTCGGCGCGGCGCAGCGCCCGCGTCTCCAGCGCGCGCGTGGCGCGGTAACGCAGGCTGCCCTCGCGGGTGCTGCCGTGGTCGACCGCCGCGTCCTCCCAGCAGGCGCGCACCTCGTAGACGACCGGGATGCCGTGCCGGCGACCGACGCGCAGCGCCGGCAAGGCGCTGAGCACCGGCGAGTGCGCGTGCAGGACATCGGGCCGCTCGCGCGCGACCAGCTCGCCGAGCCGCCTGTCGGTGGCATGCATCTCGTCGAGGTACGCGCCCGCCACGGGCAGGCGCGAGCGCCAGCCGGGCGCCAGCGGCGTGCGCAGGAAGCGCAGGCCGCCGGCCTCCTCCTCGTCGGCGCCGCTGCGCCCGTGACGCGGCGTCGTCAGATGGACGGTCCGCCAGCCGAGCGCGCGCTGCTCGCGCAGGATCGCCGCCGTGCGGAAGCTGTAGCCGCTGTGCAGCGGCAGCGAGTGATCGAGGACGTGCAGGATGCGCATCGCCGTCAGCCCGCCACCGGCGTCGGTCGCAGATTCGCCGGCGCCGCACCGGCCTGCGCGTCGGCGTGCACGGTGCGCAGGAACGCCTCCAGCATCAGCAGCGTCCACAGCGGCGCGCTGTGGTCGTGCCGGCCCGACTGGTGGCCGTCGAGCAGACCCTCGATCGCGCGCCGCTCGAACATCCCGGTCGGAGCGAGCGCGCCGTCGAGCAGCGCCGCGCGCACCCGCGCCCGCAGCGGCCCGCGCAGCCAGCGCGCCAACGGCACCGCGAAGCCCATCTTCGGCCGGTACATGATGTCGTGCGGCAGGTACGGCGCCATCGCCTTCTTCAGCAGCCACTTGCCTTCGCCGCCGCGGACCTTGAGGTGCGCCGGCAGCGTCGCCAGCCACTCGACCAGCGGATGGTCCATCAGCGGCTCGCGCACCTCGAGCGAGTGCGCCATGCTGGCGCGGTCGACCTTGGTGTTGATGTCGCCGACCAGATAGGTCTTCAGGTCGAGATACTGGATCAGCGCCAGCGGATCGACGCCGTGCGCGCGCTCGGCATGACGGCGGAACACCTCGACCGCCTGGTAGCCGGCGAGCTGGCGCTTGAACGCGGGCGAGTACAGGCGCGCGCGCAGGTCGTCGCGCACGATCGACATGCTGTGGCAGTAGGCCTCGACCGAATTGCGCGCCAGCGCCTGCAAGGTGGACTTGGCGCGCAACACGCGCGGCGCCCAGTCGGCCTTCGGATACGCCCGGCCCAGCAGACCGAACAGCGGCCGGCGCAGCGCCAGCGGCAGCAGCGCCCGCGCCCGCTCCTCGGCCAGGTGCAGCCGGTAGCGCCGGTAGCCGCCGAAGCTCTCGTCGCCGCCGTCGCCCGACAGCGCCACCGTCACGTGCCGGCGCGCGAGCTGGCAGACGCGATAGGTGGGAATCGCCGAGCTGTCGGCATAGGGTTCGTCGTAGGTCCGCGCCAGGGTGTCGATCAGATCGAAGTCGTCGCTCTCGACGCGATCGACGAAATGGCGCGTGCGCAGCCGATCGGCCACCTGCTGCGCGAAGCGGCTCTCGTCGAAGGCGCGCTCGGCGAAGGCAATCGAGCAGGTGTTGACCGGCGCCTCCGACTCGGCGGCCATCATCGCCACCACCGCGCTGGAATCGACGCCGCCGGACAGGAAGGCGCCGAGCGGCACTTCCGAGATCATCCGCAGCCGCACGCTGTCGCGCAGCCGCTCGACCAGTTCGGCCTGCGCGTCGGCCTCGCTGATGCGGTTGGCGCCGGTGAAGTGAACGTCCCAGTAGGCGACCGGCGCCGGCACCGGGCGGCCGCGGCGAACGCTGAGCCGGTGGCCGGGGGCGAGCTTGTGCACCGAGGTGTAGATCGTGCGCGGCTCGGGCACGTAGCCGAGCGCCAGATACTCCTCGACCGCCTGCGGGTCGATCGCGCGCGCGACGCCGCCGTGCGCCAGCAGCGACTTCAGCTCGGAGCCGAACAGCAGCCAGCCGTCGGGCAGGAGCGCGTAGTACAGCGGCTTGACGCCGAGCCGGTCGCGCGCCATGAACACCGTCTGCCGGTTGCGATCCCACAGGACGAAGGCGAACATGCCGCGCAGGCGCTCGAGGCAGCGCTCGCCCCACTGCTCCCAGGCGTGGACGATGACCTCGGTGTCGCTGCGCGTGCGCAAAACGTGGCCGTGCGCCTGCAGCTCCGGGATCAACGTCTGGAAGTTGTAGATCTCGCCGTTGAAGACGACGCCGACCGTGTCGTCCTCGTTGAACAGCGGCTGCTGGCCGCTGGCCAGATCGATGATCGACAGCCGCCGGTGGCCGAGGCCGACCCCCGGCTCGAGGTACAGATCGCCTTCGTCCGGGCCGCGGTGGCGCTGCGACTCGTTCATCCGCGCGAGCAGCGCCCGGTCCACCGGGCGCTCGCCGCGCAGGTCGATCAGGCCGGTGATGCCGCACATCGCTCGCTCCTCACGCCTGGCGCAGGCGCGCGGCCGGCGCGTCGCGGCGCGCCAGCAGCCGCTCGTACAGCGACCCGTAGGCGGCCACCATCGCCTCCAGGCTGAAGCGCCGCTCGGCACGTTCGCGCGCGGCCCGTCCGAGCGCGCGCGCGCGCTGCCGGTCGGCCATCAACTGCAGCAACTGGCTGGCGAGCGCGGCCTCGTCGCCGGCGGCGATCAGGGTGCCGGTGGCCGGCTCGTCGACCAGTTCGTCGTTGCCGCCGACGCGGGTGGCGATCACCGGCAGCGCGCAGGCCATCGCCTCCAGGATCGTGTTCGAGATGCCCTCGGCACGCGACGGCAGGACGAAAAGATCGAGCGCGCGCAGCCAGTCGGCGGTCTCGGCGCGCTCGCCGGCGAGCCACGCGACATCGGCCAGCCGGGCAGCCGAGATCGCCGCCTGCAGTTCGCCGCGCAGCGGCCCGTCGCCGACGATCACCAGCCGCAGGTGCTGGCGCGCGGCCGGTGCCAGCGCCAGCGCGCGCGCCGCCGCGCGCACCAGCAGCGCCTGGTCCTTGACCGCATGCAGCCGGCCGACGGTGCCGACCACGAACGCGCCCTCGCTGGCAAACGGCGCTGCCGCCAGCACGCCGCGCTCGGGTGCGCCACCGGCGGCCGGACGGAAGCGCTGCGTGTCGACGCCGTTGCAGATGCGGCTGATCCGCTGCGCCGGCACGCCGCAGCCGGCCAGATAACGGGCGATCTGCGCCGACAGCGCCACGTAGTGCTGGACGAACGGCCGGTACAGCCGGCGCACCAGACGGTAGCGGCGGCTTCGGCCGTCGGGGTCGTGCACATCCCAGCCGTGCTCGCCGTGCACGCGCACCGGCACGCCGGCCAGCGCCGCCGGCACCTGCGCTTCGAGCGCCGCCAGGTTGCGCGTGTGCACGATCGCCGGTCGCAGCTCGCGCAGCAGCCGCGCCAGCCGCGGCGTCTCGCGCCACAGGTGGCCGGGCGCCTTGCGCAGTTCGATGCAGCCGGCGTCGCTGCGCGCGATCCGCGCCCGCATCGACGCTTCGGCCTCGGTGAGCGCAATCACCACGTGGCGCCAGCGTTCGCCCGGCAGCCGGTTGATCAGGTTGACCACGCCGTTCTCCAGCCCGCCGACCGCGAAGCGGTAGACGACGTGCGCGACCAGCGGGCGCGAATCGGTGCCGTTCATCGCGCCGCCGTCTCCTGCAGCGCGCGCTGCAGCGACGGTCCCATCTGCGTCAGGAACTCGCGCAGCGCGGCCTGCGACTGCTGCGGATGGTCCGGGTCGTGCGCGACCGCCAGCGCCACCCACGCCGAGGTGTCCGAGCGCGCCAGCAGTCGGTCGACCGCCAGCTCGACCTTGGCGCGCACGGCGCTCGCGCTCCACCGCTCGCCCAGCCAGTAGGTCTGCCAGACCGCGACCTGGCGGCCGTCGGCGCCACGCACGATCGCCGTGCGCCAGACGATCGGCGTCGCACCGAGCGCGGCCACCGTGCGGCCGCGCGCCAGCAGCCGCCAGGGGCCGTCCTCACTGGCCACCGCATTGCGCGACGAGACCAGTTCCGAGGCCTGCGTCTGGGCGCGGAAGTAACCGACGTGCAGCGCGACCCGGCTCGCACCGCGCGCGAAGTGCTGCTGCGCCAGCGCCCGCGGCGCCTGCAGCTCGGGCCGCCAGCCGTCGTCCGCGGTGGCCTCGCTCCAGCCGGCCCCGGCCTGCACCTGCGCCGCCAGCACCGGCCGCCGATCGGCCTGCGCCAGCAGCGCCAGCGCCAGCAGCGGCCACAGCGCCAGCAGCGCCGCCAGCGCCAGCCAGGCGGGCACCAGCGCCGGCGGCGGCGGCCCGCTCGCCGCCGGGCAACGCGCGCGCGGTGGCGGCGAATCGTCCTCGCGCCAGCGCGCGCCGGCGGCGAACATCGCCAGCATCACGATGCCGAAGAAGATCCAGCCGTAGATCAGGTGGTCGACGCCGGCGGCGATGCGGTTGTCGGACAGGTGGCCGAGCATCACGATCAGGTAGGCGCGCAGCCAGTTGGCGACGATCGGCACCAGCAGCGAGGCGGCGACGAACAGCGCCCGCCGCCGCGCAGAGCGGTACATGAGCCACGCGTACAGCGTGCCGGCCATCGCCGAGGCGAGCAGGTAGCGCACGCCGCTGCAGGCCTCGACCACCGACCAGCGGCCGCTGGGGATCGCGAACTCGTTGCCCTCGCGGTAGACCGGCACGCCGCTCAACTTGAGCGCCGCCACGGTGAAATCGGCGGTCCAGTCGATCAGGGTCGGCACGAAGATCTCGCCGAACGGCACCGCGAACAGCAGGAAGGCGAGCGGAAACGCCAGCGCCCGCGCCCAGGCGAGGCCGGTGGCCGCGATCACCGCGCAGGCGGCCAGCGCCACCAACGCGAACTGGGCCGCGCTCAGCACCCCGGCGAGCTCGGCCGCCAGCCAGAGCGCGCCGGCGCCTGCCACCAGCAGCGTGCCCGGCCACCAGGGCGCCAGCGGCAGCGCCGCCAGTTGCGCGCGCCGCTGCCAGACGAACCACAGGCAGGCCGGCAGCACCAGCCAGCCGTGGGCGAAGGTCTGCGAGCGCGACCAGATCTGCGCCATCGACAGCGCGGTCGGCAGGTAGACGAGGATCGCCGCCGCCAGCACGGCAGCCACCAGCGCGAAGGCGAGCAGCGGCCGCTGCGCGGTCGGGCCGGGCAGCGCCAGCACGGGCGACGCCTCGCTGCTCACTGGACTACCCCCTCGCGCTGTGCGGGAGGGCGATCGCCCTTGGGGCGGCCCGGCGGGCGCATGTTCATCCCAGCCCGCGCACGACCCAGGGTCCGAGCGCGTTGACCAGCGGTCGCGGTAGCCGCTGCCAGGCGGCAATCATCGCCCGGTACCTGGGATTTGCCGGGTTGGTCTGCGGCACCTCGGCGCGCCGCAGCAGGCGGAACTCGTAGGCCAGCGGTTCGGGCGCGAAGCCCCAGTTCTTCTTGAAGTCGAACGAGCCGGTGCCCTGCTTGGAGCGGCCGAAGTCGAACACCCGCAGGCGGCGCGCGCAGGCGCGCCGCATCAGCGCCCAGTACTTGAAGTCGTTGGCGGCCAGTTCGCGCGCCGGCGCCAGATCGCCGGCGTAGTACGGCAGCACCTCGTCGCGCCAGTAGAAGCTCAGCACCGCCGACACCGGCCGGCCCTGCGGGTCGAGCACGGTCAGCAGTTCGCAGTCGTCGCCGAAGGTGGCGCGCAGCGCCTCGAAGTAGCGGCGGCCGTGCGGCGGCGTGCCGTGCCGGTGCTGGTTGTCGGCGTACAGCGCGAAGAAGCGCTCGACGCCGCGGTCGATCTCGGCCGTCAGGCCACGCTCGATCCCCTTGCGCACCATCGCCCGCTGCTTGCGCGGGATCGCCAGCAGGTTCGCTTCGTCGTCGGGCAGGAGCTCGCGCCGGAAGGTGACGTACAGATCCTGGCGCGGCCAGTCGGGTTCGCGCACGCTGCGCTGGCGCAGTTCCAGATGGTCGACGCCCAGATCGCGCGCCAGTTCGACGGCGGCGCCGTGCAGCGCGCCGCGCGCGACGTCATCGTCGGCGGCGGCGCCGCCGTAGACGGCGAACGGCAGCGAGACGAGCGAATGACCGAACAGCCGGCTCCTGACCTGGGCCAGCGGCAGCACGCCGCAGATGCGGCCGGCGCGCTCGGCCAGCAGGTAGTGCGCGCGGTGGCGCAGCACCTCCTGCAGGATCGAGCGCCAGCCGATGCGGTGGAAGAAGGTCGCTTCCGGGCAGGCGCGCGCGTACGCCTCCCAGGCGTCGGCGTCGCCGTCGCGCAACGGTCGGACGCTGACCGTGCTCGCGGCCAGACCGGGAATGTCGTCGGGCTTCACGCGGCGATCGGTACGAGGGAAGCGGCTTGCCGCGCGCCTGTCGGCGGAGCCTCGAGTGCGGCGGCGTACACGGCGTCGACGCGGTCCCAACGGAACTCGCGCAGCAGGCGCCTCAGGCGCTCTTCGGTACGGTGCAGGTTCAGGTAGTGGCGAAAGCGCGTCCTGCGGCCCACGCCGGGCACGCGCGGCTGCCCGGGGTCGATCTCCCACGGGTGGAAGTAGAAGATCGCCGGCTGGCGGTCGATGCGGTTGACGCGGCCGATCATCCACGCCGACAGCCGGTAAGGGAACAAGCGGAAGTAGCCGCCGCCGCCGGTCGGCACGTTGGTGCCGAACAGGCGCGTGGTGGTCACCGGCAGCTCCACCAGTTCAGGCCGCGGCCGCCAGGCGAAGCGCGGCGCCTCCGGCATCCCGTAGTGATCGTGGCGCACCGGGTAGACGCTCGAGCTGTAGCGGTAGCCGGCCTCGACCAGGACGTCGAAGGCCCACGGATTGCCGCGGCCGATCGAGAAGCTGGGCGCGCGGTAGCCGCGCACCGGCACGCCGCCGATGTCTTCCAGCAGCTTCCTGGCGCGCGTCACGTCGTCGGCGAGTTCGGCGCGCGTCATCTCGCTTGCCCGCCGATGGCCGTAGCCGTGACTGGCGAGTTCGTGACCGCCGGCGACGATCTCGCGCACCAGCCGCGGGTAGCGCTCGGCGATCCAGCCGAGGGTGAAGAAGGTGGCGCGCGCGCCGTGGCGCGCGGCCAGCTCCAGCAGCCGGCCGACGTTGCGCTCGATCCGGCACGGCTGCGCGTCCCAGCGCGCGCGGTCGATGTGCGGCGCGAAGGCCGAGACCTGGAAGTAGTCCTCGACGTCGCAGGTCAGTGCATTAGCGATCGTGCTCACCGCAGACCTCCTTTGCCTTCAAGCGCGCGCGGCACATCCGCCTCGGGCGCGCGCCGCCAGCCAGCGCGCGAGATCGGCGGCGATGCGCGGCGCCGTGCCTCCGTCCCACAGCTCGGGCGTGCGGCCGCGCTTGCCGCCGCCGGCGACGATCTCGCCGACCAGCGTCCGCACCCGCGCCCGGTCGCGACCGACCAGCGTGTTCGTGCCCTGCTCGACCGTGATCGGCCGCTCGGTGTTCTCGCGCAGCGTCAGGCAGGGCACGCCGAGCGCGGTGCTCTCTTCCTGCACGCCGCCGGAGTCGGTCAGCACCAGCTTCGCGGCGCGCAGCAGGCCGATCATCTGCAGGTAGCCCTGCGGTCCGATCAGACCGATGCCGGCCGCGGCCAACCGCGCCCGCAGGCCGAAGCGCTCGAGGTTGGCGCTCGTGCGCGGATGGATCGGCCAGACCAGCGGCAGCCGCTCGGCGGTGTCGCGCAGGATGTCGATCACTTCGCCGAGCGCCTGCGGCGCATCGACGTTGGCGGGCCGGTGCAGGGTGACGACACCGAAGTCGCCCGCCACCAGCGCTGCGTCGGCGCCCTCGGCGCGCAACGTGTCCGCCGGTGCCACCGCCTGCGGCAGCGCCGTCTGCAGCGAGTCGATCATCAGGTTGCCGACGAAGCGCACCTGCTCGCCGGCGATGCCCTCGCGCGCCAGATTCTCGTGCGCGCCGCGCTCGGTCGTGTACAGCAGCGCGGAGATCGCGTCGGTCAGCACGCGGTTGATCTCTTCCGGCATCGTGCGGTCGTAGCTGCGCAGGCCGGCCTCGACGTGCACCACCGGCACGCCCTTCTTGACCGCCACCAGGCCGACCGCGATCGTCGAGTTGACGTCGCCCACCAGCACCACGCACGAGGGCGCGCAGCGGTCGATCACCGGCTCGATGCGCTTCATCACCTCGGCCGTCTGCACCGCGTGCGAGCCCGAGCCGACGCCCAGGTTCAGGTCCGGCGGCGGCAGTCCGAGGTCGTCGAACAGCCGGTCGTTGAGCGCCGGGTCGTAGTGCTGGCCGGTGTGCACCAGGATCGCCGGCGGCAGCGCCGGCTCGGCCGCGAAGGCGCGCAGCAGCGGCGCCATTTTCATGTAGTTCGGGCGCGCGCCGACGATGCAAAGAAGCGAGCCCCTGGCGGGCGCAGCCGAGTCCATCGTCAACCGCCCTTGCCCTGGCGGCCGGCGCGGCCGCGCCGCTCGGGCGGTGTCGCGGACTGCGCGCGCAGCAGTTCGAGCATCGTGTTGACGGTCTTCTCGATCCGGTCCAGCCGGGCGGTGATCGCCGAGGCGGCGAACGGCCGGATCACGTTGTCGTGCCGCACGCCGTTGACTGCACCCGGCCGCGCGGCTTCGTCCTCGCCCGCCTCGACCGCGCGCAGGGGCGCGCCGCCGAGCTCGTCGCGCAGCTCGGCGCCGATCTGCTCGACGTCGGCGGCGGTCAGATCATGCTTCTCGCCGAGGAAGGCCGACAGCAGCAGGCGGTTGCAGAGCTGATTGATGCGACGGGGCACGCCGCCGGTTTCCGCATGGATCGCGGCGAAGGCACGGTCATCGAAGACCGGATCGTCGCGCCAGCCGACATGGCGCAGCCGATGCTCGACGTAGCCGCGCGTCTCGGTCGCGTCCATCGGCCCGAGGTGGTAGCTGGCGATGACCCGCTGGCGCAACTGCTGCAGGTCGGGCGCGCGCAGGATCGAGCGCAGCTCCGGTTGGCCGACGAGGAAGCTCTGCAACAGCGCGTGCTCGCCGAGCTGGAAGTTCGACAGCATGCGCAGCTCCTCCATCGCGCGCGGCGCCAGGTTCTGCGCCTCGTCGACCACCAGCAGCGCGCGCTTGCCCTGCGCCGCCACGCTCGCCAGGAACGCTTCCAGCGTCGCCAGCAGTTGCGCCTTGTCCAACCCCTTGACCGGCAGGCCGAAGGCGACCGCGACCGATCGCACCAGGTCGTCGGCCTCGAGCTGGGTGCTGACCAGCTGCGCCGCCACCACGCGCTGCGCGTCGAGTTCCTCCAACAGCGCGCGCAGCACCGTGGTCTTGCCGGCGCCGATCTCGCCGGTGATGACGATGAAGCCCTCGCCCTGGTAGACGCCGTACTTGAGGAACGAGTAGGCGCTGCTGTGGCCCTTGCTGCCGTAGAAGAACTCCGGGTCGGGATTGAGCTGGAACGGCTTGCCGCTCAGGTGGTAGAAGCTTTCGTACATGGCGCTACGCCTAGAACCGGTGGCCGACGCCGGCGAACACGGCGGTCTCGCGCGCGTCGACGAGCACGTTCGAATCGAAGCTGCGCCAGCGCACGCCGACAAAGCCGGTGCTGCGCGGCGCGAGCTGCCGGTCGAGCTGCAGCCGATATGCCACCTGTCGCGACTGCGCCGCCGGCGCCGGCGGACTCGCCGCGATCGGCCCGATCGCATCGCCGGTCCTGGTCCACGACGCACTCGCCGCCACCGAGCTGAGACTGCTCAGGCGGCGCGACAGCGCGAGCGAAGCTCCGCGCTGGTCCAGATCCACCCGCTGCTGCAGCGCGATGCTGAACAGATCGCCGGCCGGCGTCGTGTCGCGCTGATGGAAGCCGGACAGGACGAGCGTGCTGCGCACGCCGATCAACGTCAGGGTGCCGGTGCGCGAGTTGCGCACCAGGATCCGCTCCGAGAAGACGTTGATCGCGCCGGGCAGCGAACGCGGCAGTCGGCGTATCGCGATGAACTCCTCGACCGCGCGCGCCCGCTCGATCGGATCGGCGATGCGCGTCTGCAATGCCGCGTCGAGCAGCCCTGCCAGATCGGCGGTGGCGGGCAGCGTCAGCGCCGCGTCGTCGAACGTCGTCAGGTCGCGGGTGGCCCGGAAGTCCCAGGCCACGAACGGCGAACGGTGATTGAAAGCGACATTCCAGGCGTCTCCGAACGAGCGAGCCTCCCAGTAGCCTTCCAGGCGCGATCGCGGCGACGGCAGCCAGCGCAGCTCCGCGCCGACGAACGACTTCGAGGCATCGGTCAGGAACAGTTGGCTGCGTTCGTAGCCGGCACGCGCGCCAAGCAGCAGCCGGCCGCCGAACTCGTAGCCGATGCGCAGCCGGGCGATCTCGTACCAATCGCGCGCGCCGGTCGCGATCTCGATGCGGTCGTCGAACCGGCGCTCGGCTTCCAGCGCCCAGCCGAGCGGACGCGCCTCTCGCGACAGGCTCAGCGAGTGGCGCGCCGCATGTTCGGAGGGCGCCTGCACGGCGCCGCCGCGCACGTCGGTCCAGGCGAGATCCGATCGCAGCCGCAGGCGCAGGTCGTTGGGGAAGGTCCGATCGATGTACGGCGACACACGCGCGGTCACCTCGGTCAGGCGGTTGAAGCCGGATGGCTCCTCCGGCCGAGGCGCCAGCGGATCGATCACCGATCGGCGCGCAGCCAGCGAGGCGTCGACGAACAGCCAGCGATCGATCGCCTCCAGTGTCGCCGACAGGCTGCCGACCGGATCGAAGCGGTCGCGCTGCGAGTCGTCCAGGTAGTTGACCGTGGCCAGCTCAGCCGAGCCGGACAGCCGCAGGCGGCGGCCGACGCCGTGCACGGCGATGGTGGGCGCAATCACGACGATCGTGTCGCTCGCGCGCGTGTTGCCGGTGTCGAAGTCGGCATTGTTGCTGGCCGTGACCTGACCGACGATGCCGGTCTCGACGACCCACGAGGCGCCGGTCGCGGCCGGCGAGACGGCGGCCAGCGCCGCCGCCAGCACGACGGCGGCGAGCGCTGCGCCGTCGACGCGGCAGCACCGGCACAAGCGCGGGCGGCGAACCGACATTCACGCGCCCTGTTCGCCGTACTGCCCGTAGTAGCCGCTGCCTTCGTGCAGGGGCCGGGTCTTGTTGAGGATCGTCATCACCACCGGGCAGTTCTCGATCGTCTGCAGCGCGCTCGCCACCTCGTCGTGCGTCGTGCGGTCGGCCTCGACCAGCACCAGCACCTGCCCGACCTGGGCCGCGAGCGCGCGCGCCTCGGCCGACAGCAGCAGGGGCGGCGTGTCGAAGACGATGATCCGGTCCGCGTAGCGGCCCGCCAACTCGTCGAGCAGGCGGTTCATCGCCGCGCTGGTCAGCAGCTCGGTCGCGCGCGCGTGCGGCGTGCCCGCCGGCAGGACCGACAGCCGCTCGATGCTGGTCCTGACCATCGCCTCGGCGACATCGAGGCCGGGCTGCGTCAGCAGGTCGAGCAGTCCCGGCGCCGAAGGCAATCCGAGCCGCTCGGGCAGCGCCGGCCGGGCAACGTCGGCATCGACCAGCAGCACCGTGCTGTCGACTTCCATCGCCATCGACAGCGCCAGGTTGATCGCGGTGAAGGTCTTGCCCTCGCCCGGAACCGAACTGGTGACCATGATCAGGTTGGAGCGGCGAATCGGCGCCGCCGATCTGCCGCGCGCGTTGTCGAGCAGCGGGCGCTTGAGGACGCGGACTTCCTCGGCCAACCGGCTGCGCGACGCCGCCGCGGTCAGGTAGCCCTGCGCCGTCAGACGTGCGAGATCGAGTGCCACCTGCCGCGAGCGCCGCTGCGGCCGATCGCCGGCGCTCGGCTGATCGGCTGGCGGCGCAGCCGCGCGAGCGCGCTCGGCGAGCGCCGCGCCGACCTGCGCCGCCGGCGCGATTTCGGCCGCCAGTGGGCCGGCGCCGGCAACGTCGATGCCGGCGCGCTGCAGCTCGTCGAGTCGCCGCGCCGCTCTTTCAATCAGGCTCAAGGTCGCCTCCTCAGGCGCGAGGCATCAGGGTCAACCAGACCAGCCACGCGCCATACACGGCAACGAGTCCGGCCGTGGCCGCCGCAAAGCCGGCCGTCCGCAGCCGCTCGCGCCTGATCCGCGACGCATCCGGCAGCAGCGACAGGATGCCGAGAACCGGGCGCTGACCGACGTGGCGCAGCCGGCGCACACCGTGGAACGTCGGCCATAGATGCGAGACGGCAAACGCCGCCGCCAGGCCGGCGGCCAGTGCCGCCAGCAGCATTGCCGGCACGACCGTCGCACGACTCGGGAACACCGGTCCCTCGCCGACGCGCGGCGGCTCGATCACGCGGAAGTCCGCCAGACCCGCGGTCGCGTCGACTTCGCCGGTCAGGGCGGCGGCCTCGCGACGCGAGACGAGTTGCTGGTGGCTCTTGAGCACCACGTCGTAGTCGCGGTTCAGTTGCGCGAGCTCGGCCTCGATCCGCGGCACCTGGTTGGCGGCGGCGCGCAGTTGGCCGAGGCGCGCCTGAAGCTCCGCCACGCGCGCCTGTTGCGCCGCCACCGCCGCCTCGGCCTCGCTCACCGACATCCTGATTTGCTGGAACACCGGGTTGGTGGCCGGCGCCTTGCCCTGCACCGAGGCTGCGGCCGCACGGCGAGCCGCCTCGACTTCCTTGCGCCTCTGCTCCTCCAGGGAAGCGATCGTTCGCTGCGTCTGCACCACGTCCGGATGCTGGTCGGTGAAGCGCCGCAGCAGCTCGTCGAGCTGGCGCCGCTGCACGGCGATGCGTGCCTCGAGCTCCGGCGCCACCACCGGGATCGCCGCCGTCGAGTCCGGAATCAGGCTCATCGGCACCTCGCCTTCGAGTTCGCGCCTGAGCGCGTCGCGCGAACGCTCGAGCACGCGCAACTCGGACTGGGCCCGGCTCAGTTCCTCGGATGCAGCAGCGATGCGCGCCACGTGATCCTGGCCGCCGGCGACATTGCCCATCGCCACCAGCGACAGATTGCGCAGCCGGAACTCCTTGAGCCGGTTCTCCGCCTCCTGCAGGCGCTTTTCGTAGTCGACGATCTGCTCGTCGATGAACTTGCGCGACGCCTCCGTGTCGCGCCGCTTGTTGCCGAGACCGGACTCGACGAACATCGACACCAGCTCCTGCACCACGCGCTGCGCCCGCGCCGGGTCGGTGTCGCGATAGCTGACGTTGTAGACGCCGTCGCGGCCGGTCATGCTGAAGCGAACGTCGCGCATGATCTGATCGACCAGGTGATCCCTGGTCGCCGTTGCCGGCAGGCCCGCCGCCAGATCGGCCTTGCCGATCAGCTTCTCGATGTTCGGCCGCGTGATCAGCGTGCGCGCCAGCATGCCGACCTGCTGATCGATGTCGGGCGAGACCGCCAGCCCGGTCATCAGCGGCTTGAGCAGGGTCGAGGTGTCGACGTACACGCGCGCGGTCGCCTCGTAGCGTTCGGGCATCCGGGCGATCGCCGCCAGACCCACCGCACCCACCACCCAGGCCACCGCCAGGCCGATCCAGCGCCGGCGCCACATGCCGCGCAGGATGTCGAGCAATTGCCGGAACAGTTCTTCCATCGCCCCACTCCCCGAACCGTCCGGACTAGAACCAGCTCTGCGGAATGATCAGCACGTCGCCCGGCTTGACGTCGACGTTGGCGGCGATCTCGCCGCGCTTGATCAGGTCGCGCAGGCGCACGCTGTACTGCTTGCCGCCTTCGGCGCCGCGCACCAGGACCGCCGAATTGCCGTCGGCGAAATCGGTCAGGCCGCCGACCAGCACCATGACATCGAGCAGCGTCATGCCCTGCCGATAGGACACCGCCTGCGGCCGGGCCGCCTCGCCGATCACGCGGATCTGCTCGCTGTACGGCCCCTGGAAACCGGTGACCATCACCGTCACCACCGGGTCGCGGATGTACTTCGACAGCGCCTTCTCGATCTCGCGCGCCAGGTCGGTCGGATTGCGGCCGAGCGCCAGGATGTCCTCGACCAGGGGGACCGAGATGCGACCGTCCGGTCGCACCGGCCCGGTCATCGACAGCTCCGGCACGCGCCAGACGACCACGTTGACCGTGTCCAGCGGACCGATCAAGTAGCGGTAGTGCGGCGTGGCCGCCGACACCGGCGCCGGCGGCAGCCGCGAGGCGCAGCCTGCAAGCAGCAGACTGCCGAGCGCGGCGAGCAGAATCCAGGACTTGCGAGCGCAGTTCGGGACGAGACGACGAAACGGCATGGACTCCTCCTACAGCGGAAAGCTCCAGAGAAGGCAAGCGTGCTGCTCAAGCTCGCTGCCGATAACTTATCACGCGTTTGCGCGAGTCTAGGTGACACGGCGATGATCGCGCAGACTTCGGGCTCGGCATAGAGGATCGGCGGATTTCGTTTTGGCCTCTTGACAGGCGCGCCGCACCTGACTTCGGCCGCCGCCGGGCCATTCTGCGGTGCAGCGGCATGAATTCTGGGACCGTGGCTCGCGGCCGCACCGTCTCACGGACGCGACAGGTGCCCTGCCACGGCTCGGCGGCTGCCGTCTCGCGATCCTGGGCAACCGGGATCACACAGCGAGGCAGCGCACGCAGCGAGGCGGCGGGCGGCGGTCGCCGCGGGTCGCATTGTTAGACTTTCGCGCCTCGTCGTCGCAACCGGCGCCGGTCGCCAGTCCCGGCGCGGAGCGGCGCACCCGGCACCCCTGGACAACTCGATGAACGCCCCCGCGGCCCTGGCCGATCGCGCGCTGGAACAGGCGCGCTACAACATGATCGAGCAGCAGATCCGTCCCTGGGACGTGCTCGACCAGTCGGTGCTCGACCTGCTGGCGGTGGTGCGGCGCGAGGAGTTCGTGCCGCCGCAACTGCGCTCGCTCGCCTTCGTCGACATGGAACTGCCGCTGCGCATCGACGGCGTGGACACCGGCGAGCGCATGTTCTCGCCGAAAATGGAGGCGCGCTTCCTGCAGGAGCTTGCGGTCAAGGCGCACGAACACGTGCTGGAGGTCGGCGCCGGCTCCGGCTACATGGCGGCACTGCTCGCGCACAAGGCGCAGCACGTGCTGTCGATCGAGATCGACGAGCGCCTGCGCCGCTTCGCCGCCGCCAACCTCGCGCGCAGCGGCGTCGGCGCCGTGCGCGTCGAACCCGGCGACGGCGCCCGCGGCTGGCCGGCGCGCGCGCCCTACGACGTGATCATGATCTCGGGCGCGCTGCCGGCGCTGCCCGACGGGCTACTGTCGCAGTTGCGGATCGGCGGCCGGCTGGGCGCGATCGTCGGCGCGGCACCGGTGATGTGTGCGCAGATCGTCACTCGCACCGGCGAGCACTGCTATCAGACGCTGCGGCTGTTCGAGACCGAGGTCAAGACGCTGCGCAATGCCTGGCAGCCTTCGTCGTTCCAGTTCTGAAGCCATGACGCCGATCAGCGCCCCCGAACTCGCCCACTGGCTGGCCGACCGGCAGCGACCGCGGCCGCTGCTGCTCGACGTGCGCGAACCGTGGGAACAGCAGGTGTGCCGCATCGAAGGCAGCGAACCGGTGCCGATGCGATCGCTGCCCGACCACCTCGACGCGCTCGACCCGGCGCAACCGGTGGTCTGCATCTGCCATCATGGCCGGCGCAGCGCCCATGTCGCGCTGTATCTGGTCCGGCAGGGGTTTGCCGACGTCTACAACCTGACCGGCGGCGTCGATGCCTGGGCGCGCGAGGTCGACTCCCGGATGGCCCTCTATTAGAAGAAGCGGGCGGGGTGCGGCCGGCACCGCGCGGCCGCAGCGCCGATCGGCCTGTGTCGCAATCGTCTGCAGCCACCCGCCCCGTCCTGCAACCACCGCTCAAGCTGCCGCGTTCCACGGAGATGTCGATGACTCGGTCCGCCCCGCCCCTGCGCCGCAAGCGCGCCGCCCACGCCCGCCGTCTGCTGCTGGCGGCCGCTGCCGCGGCAGCACCGCTCGCGCTGTCGGCGCAGACCGCCGCGCCCCGGCTCGACGATCCCGCCGCCGCGGTGCGCGCCGCCGAGAAAAACGCCAAGCGCGTCGATCTGCTGACGCTGTACCGCGAGGCGCTCGCCCACGACTCGCTGTACGCCGCCGCCCGCTTCCAGCAGCAGGCGAGCGCCGAACGCGCGCCGCAGGCGCGCGCCGGCGTGCTGCCGACGGTCGGGCTGAGCGCCAACGTCGCGCAGCAGATCCCGGACATCACGAGCGAGATCGAGGTGATCGGCGTCGGCGGCGTGCCGGTGGTCGCCACTCGCACCGGCACCAATGCCTTCAGCACCTACGGCGCCGGGCTGTCGCTGACGCTGCCGCTGTACCGGCCGCAGAACTGGCAGGCGCTCGAGCAGGCGCAGATCGCGGTCGAGCAAAGCGCGAGCGTGCTGGCGCAGGCGCGCCAGGATCTGCTGCTGCGACTGGCCGGCGCCTACTTCAACGTGCTTGCCGCGCGCGACCAGGTCAGCGCGCTCGAAACCCAGAAGGAGGCGACGCTGCAGCAGTTGGCGCAGGCGCGGCGCGAGTTCGAGGTCGGCACCAAGACGATCATCGACACCAACGAGGCGCAGGCGCGCTACGACCAGATCCTGGCGCAGTTGCAGGTCGCGGTCGGACAACTCCTGATCCGCCGCAACGAACTGGCGGCGATCGTCGGCCGCGATCCCGAGGCGCTCGCCGCGCTCGGCGAGCAGCCCCAGCTTGCGCTGCCGCAGCCGAACGAGATCGACGCCTGGGTGCGCTCGGCCGACGCCGGCAACTTCGGCGTGCGCATCGCGCGCAGCGCCGGCGAGATCGCCGCCCGCGAAGTGCGGCGCGCGCGCGCCGGTCACCAGCCGACGCTCGACCTGGTGGCCGGCTACACGCTGACCCGCACCGGCGGCAGCGCCTTTAGCGACTTCGAGACGCGCTCGAACGTCGGCTCGGTCGGCCTGCAGTTCGCGCTGCCGCTGTACTCGGGCGGGCTGATCCAGAGCCGGGTGCGCGAGGCGATCGCGCTGCAAGGCCGCTCGGAGCAGGACCTGGAGACCGCTCGCCGCGGCGCCGCCAACGCCGCCCGCGCCGCCTTCACCGGCGTCAACTACGGGCTGTCGCAGGTGCGGGCGCTGGAGTCGGCCGAGCGCTCGGCGCGCACCCTGCTCGACTCGACCCGGCTCGGCTACCAGGTCGGCGTGCGCATCCTGCTCGACGTGCTCAACGCCACCACGCAACTGGTCGCCACCCAGCGCGACCTCAAGCGCGCGCACTACGATTTCCTGCTCAGCGGCCTGAACCTCAAGGCCGCCGCCGGCGCGCTGACCGAAGCAGACTTGCGCGCGGTCAACGCGCTGCTGATCCGCTAAGCGCCTGCGCCACCAGGCGCGCCGCCCGTGCGGTGGCACCCCGGTGCGCCTGCGCGAAACGCAGCGCCGCGGCGCGCATCGCTGCGAGCCGGGCCGAATCGGCGGTCAGTGCCGCCATCGCGCGCAACGCCGCTGCTGCGTCTTCGACCTGGATCGCCGCGCCGGCCGCGAGCGCGTCGCGCGTGGCCTGCTCGAAGTTGTACATGTGCGGGCCGACCACGACCGGGCAACCGCAGGCGCAGGCTTCGATCAGGTTCTGGCCGCCGAGCAGCTTCAGGCTGCCACCGATCAGCGCCACGTCGGCGGCGGCGTAGTACATCGCCATCTCGCCCATCGAGTCGCCGAGCAGCGCATCGGCGTCGATCCGCTCCGCTCCGGCCTCGAGCGCCGATCGCCGCGCCACCCGCAACCCGCCCGCTGCCAGCAGGCGCCCGACCTCCTCGAACCGCTGCGGGTGCCGCGGCACAACCAGAAAAACGGGGTCAGACCCCGATTTCGAGAAATCGGAATCTGACCCCGATTTTTTTTGCGCCGACAGGATCAGCGGTTCTTCGCCTTCGCGGGTACTGGCGAAGAGCCACACCGGCCGGTGGCCGAGGCGGCGGCGCAGCGCGCGGCCGCGCTCGAGCAGATCTGCGGGCGGCGCCCAGTCGAACTTCAGGTTGCCGATCACGTCGATCGGCCCGGCATACAGGCGCGCGATGCGATCGCGATCGGTGGCCGTCTGGGCGGCGACGCGCGCGAAGCACGCGCCGGCCGCGCGCACCAGAGCCGGCCAGCGTTGCGCCTTGGCGAGCGATCGCTCCGACAGCCGCGCGTTGACCAGCAGCATCGGCAGCCGCGCCTCGCGCGCGGCGAACAGCAGATTCGGCCAGACCTCGGTTTCGAGCACGACGCCGACACGCGGCCGCACTTCGCGCAGGAAGCGGCGCACCGCGAACGGCAGGTCGTACGGCAGATAGCGCTGCACGATGCGCGCCGGAGCCGCGCGCGCGACCTCCGCGCCGGCCGCGCGTCCGGTCGGCGTCATGTGCGTGAGCACGAAGCGAAGCCCCGGCTGCTGCGCGGCGAGCGCTGCGATCAGCGGCTGCGCCGCGCGCGTCTCGCCCACCGACACCGCGTGGATCCAGACCACCGGCTCCGCCGCGTCGTCGAAGTGCGCGCCGCGGCCCAGGAAGCGCTCGCGCCAGTGGCGCCGGTACTCGCGCTGGCGCAGGCTGCGCCACAGCAGGTACAGCGCCGCCAGCGGCGCCGCCGCGACCCAGGCCAGCGTGTACAGCAGCCGCATCCGGCTCACGCGCGCACCACCCGCGCCGCCGCCTCGATCACCGCCTCGGCCGCCGGCGACTGGCCGACCCCGCCCAGGCTCGCGCACGGCGCCGCGCCGACCACGCCGACCAGCGCCGGGTCGTAATCGCAGTAGATCGCCACCGTCGGCGCACCGAGTGCGGCCGCCAGGTGCGTCAGTCCGGTGTCCAGGCCGACCACCACGCGCGCGCCGGCCAGCACCGACGCCGCCGCCTCCAGGCTCATCCGCGGCACGGACTGCGCCGCGCGCATGCCCGCGGCCCGCCGGCCGGTGGCCTGCGCCTCGTCGCGGGTGCCCGACAGCAGCAGCGAGCGCAGCCCGCGCGCCGCCAGCCACGACTCGACCGCGCGCCAGCGCTCGTCAGGCCACAGCTTGCTGGCACGGCTGGCGTTGCTGAGCAGCACCGCATAGGGCGCGCCGCCCGCCACCGGCGGCGGCGCCGGCGGCAGCCGCAGTCCGAACGCCGGCGCCGTCTCGATCGCATAGCCGAAGGCGGCCGCACCCAGGCGCCGGTTGCGCTCGATCGCGTGCAGATCGCGCGCCAGGGACACGGCCTGCTGGTAGAAGGCGGCGGCGAGCGGCTCGCGCGCCGAGCGCCGATCCGGCCCGGTGCGCGGGCCGCGCGCCCAGCGCGCCAGCCAGGCGCTCTTGAGCAGCCCCTGGCAGTCGATGATCCGGTCGTAGGCGAACTCGTTCAACTGCCGGCGTGCGGCGCGCACTTCGCTCCAGGTGGCGGCCGACAGCAGGTGCCGGCGCCAGCGGCGCAGCGCCACCGGGATCACGCGCGCGACCGCCGGGTGCAGGCGCGGAATCGCGGCGAAGCTCTCCTCGACCAGCCAGTCGATGCGCGCCTGCGGCAGCCGCGCGGCGAGATCGCTCGCCAGCGGCAGCGCATGGACGATGTCGCCCATCGACGAGGTCTTGACGATCAGGATGCGCGCGCCGCTCACCCACAGACCTCATGCGCGGCGCGCTCGGCCGCGCGCTGGCGCCGCGCAGCGGCCGGATCGACGCATCGCCTCGCCGGCACAGCGCATCGCTGGCGACCTTCGGCCGCGGTGGGCGACGCTCCCGCCACGAGCCACTAGAACGGCAGCGCCGCGTCGGGCTTGACCGCCAGCAGCGCGCGCCGGAAGTCGGCCTGGATGCGCGCCAGTGCGGCGGCGTCGTCGGCCTCGAAGCGCAGCACGACGACCGGCGTCGTGTTCGACGGCCGCGCCAGGCCGAAGCCATCGGCGTACTCGACGCGCACGCCGTCGATCGTGATCACCTCGCGCGCATCGGTGAACTTCGCCTCGCGCTGCAGGCGCTCGACGAGCGCGAAGTTCTCGCCCTCGGCGGTCTTCAGGTGCAGCTCGGGCGTGCTCGCCGAATCGGGCAGCGCATTGAGCAGCGCCGAGGCGTCGGCCTCGCGGCTGAGCAGTTCGAGCAGGCGCGCGCCGGCGTACAGGCCATCGTCGAAGCCGTACCAGCGGTGCTTGAAGAAGATGTGGCCACTCATCTCGCCGGCCAGCGGCGCGCCGGTCTCCTTGAGCTTGGCCTTGATCAGCGAGTGGCCGGTGCGCCACATCGTCGGCACGCCGCCGTGGGCGCGGATCTGGGCGGCCACGTGGCGCGAGCACTTGACGTCGAAGATGATCTGCGCCCCGGGCACCTCGGCCAGCACGCCGCGCGCGAACAGGATCAACTGGCGGTCCGGCCAGATGATGCGGCCGTCCTTGGTGACCACGCCCAGCCGGTCGCCGTCGCCGTCGAAGGCCAGGCCGATCTCGGCGTCGCTGCGGCGCAGGCAAGCGATCAGGTCCTGCAGGTTTTCCGGATGGGCGGGATCGGGGTGGTGGTTCGGGAAGCGGCCGTCGACCTCGCAGAACAGTTCGATCACTTCGCAGCCGAGCGCGCGGAACAAGCGCGGCGCGTAGGCGCCGGCGACACCGTTGCCGCAGTCGACGGCGATCGTCATCGGCCGCGCCAGCTTGACGTCGCCGGCGATGCGCGCGACGTAGGCATCGGCCACCTCGGCGCTGCGCAGCGCGCCGGGCACGCTGGCGCGCACCAGATCGCCGTCGGCGATCCGCTGGCGCAGCTTCTGGATCGCCTCGCCGTGCAGCGTGCTGCCGGCCAGCACCATCTTCAGCCCGTTGTAGTCGGGCGGGTTGTGACTGCCGGTGATCTCGACTCCCGAGGCGGTGCCCAGATGAAAGGTCGCGAAGTACAGCATCGGCGTGGCCACCATGCCGATGTCGACCACATCGACGCCGGTCGAGCGGATGCCCTCGGCCAGCGCATCGCGCAGGCGCGGCCCCGACAGGCGCCCGTCGCGGCCGACCGCGATCTCGCGCACGCCGTGCGCCGCGCCCTCCGAGCCGATCGCCGCGCCGATCGCGCGCACCGCCTCCACGGTCAGCGTCCGGTCGACCACGCCGCGGATGTCGTAGGCCTTGAACAGCGAGGGATCGAGGGCGCGCGTCATGGCAGGCAAGGATCGGAACAGGGCACCATTCGCGCTCGCTGCGGCACCGGCGACACCGCAGCGCGAGCGCGAGACCGGCGCATTGTAGGGGCCGACCGGCGCGCGCCTGGCGAGCGCTCGGGCGCGCGCCGTGGACGATAATCGCGCTCCCGCTCCGCACCCGGGGCGCCTTGTCCGCGAAGGCCGGTTCGATGAGCACAGCAACCCTGCTGGCGGTCGTTTTGTCGGGAGGTTCGGGCACCCGCCTGTGGCCGGTCTCGCGCGAGGCGCTGCCGAAGCCGTTCATGCGCATCGGCGAAGGGCCGTCGCTGCTGCAGCGGACCGTTGCGCGCGCCGCAGCCGCCGGCGCCGGCCGCTGCCTGGTGGTCACCAACCGCGAGTACCAGTTCCGCACGCAGGAGGAACTGGAGGCGCTGCAGTCGCGCTTCGCCGCGCCGGTGGCCTCGCTGCTGGAACCGGTCGGCCGCAACACGGCGCCGGCGATCGCCGCCGCGGCCGCCTGGGCGATGGCCTGCGGCCTGGCCGATACGCCGATGCTGGTGATGCCGGCCGATCATCTGATCCAGGACGAACGGCGCTTCGCCGCACTCGCCGCGCGCGCGGCACAACTGGCCGCCGACGGCCACATCGTGCTGTTCGGCATCCGGCCGACGATGCCCGAAACCGGCTTCGGCTACATCGAGTGCCGCGAGGTGCCGCTGGGCGACCGGCCGCAGGCGGTGGTCCGATTCGTCGAGAAGCCGAACCTGGAGACCGTGGCCGAGTATCTGGCGAGCGGGCGCTTCCTGTGGAACAGCGGCATGTTCTGCTTCACGCCGCGGGCGATCACCGACGCTCTGGCCAGCCATGCGCCGGAGGTGCTGGCGGCCGTGCGCGCCGCCCTGCCCGAAGGCGCCGGCGCGGGCGGCCGCGTGGAACTCGACGCGACCGCGTTCCAGCGCGCGCCCGACATCTCGATCGACTACGCGGTGCTGGAGAAGGCGAGCGGCGTGCAGGTGCTGGCCGGCGACTTCGGCTGGAGCGACATCGGCTCCTGGCTGGCGGTGGCGCAGCACTTGAACGCCGACGCCGCCGGCAACACCGTCGGCGGCGACGTGCTGCTCGCCGACTGCCGCAACACGCACGTACAGAGCGAAGACCGGCTGGTGGCCGCGGTCGGGCTCGACGACGTCGTCGTGGTCGACACCGCCGACGCGCTGCTCGTCTGCAACCGCAGCGCCACGCAACGCGTGAAGGAGGTCGTCGCCGAGCTGAAGCGGCGCGGACACGAGGCGCACAAGCTGCATCGCACGGTCGCGCGGCCGTGGGGCAGCTACACGACGCTGCAGGAAGGCCCGCGCTTCAAGATCAAGCGCATCGAGGTCAAGCCGGGGGCGTCGCTGTCGCTGCAGATGCACCACCACCGCAGCGAGCACTGGGTCGTCGTCAGCGGCACCGCCAAGGTCGCGATCGACGGCCGCGACGCGCTGGTGTCGCCGAACGAATCCACCTACGTGCCGGTCGGCGCCAAGCACCGCCTCGAGAATCCCGGCAAGGTGCCGCTGGTGATGATCGAAGTGCAGTGCGGCGACTACGTCGGCGAGGACGACATCGTCCGCTTCGAAGACAAGTACGGCCGCACCGGCGGCTGATGGCGGCGCCGCCGCACTCGATAATCGGGGTCAGAGTCCAATTTCGAAATCGCAATCTGACCCCGATTCTTTGCAGCGAGAGGGGGAGCGAGGTGACGACGAATCGAGTCCGCAAGGCGGTGTTTCCGGTAGCCGGCCTCGGCACGCGCTTCCTGCCGGCGACCAAGGCGATGCCGAAGGAGATGCTGCCGATCGTCGACAAGCCGCTGATCCAGTACGCGGTCGAGGAAGCCGCCGCCGCCGGCATCGAGCAGATGATCTTCGTCACCGGCCGCGGCAAGCGCGCGATCGAAGACCACTTCGACCGCGCGCCGGAACTGGAGCAGTTCCTGGACGCGCAGCGCAAGCATCAACTGCTCGAGCGGCTGATGTCGGCCACGCCCGCCGGCGTGAACTTCGTCTACGTGCGCCAGCCCGAGCCGCTCGGCCTCGGCCACGCGGTGCTGTGCGCCGAGCAGATCGTCGGCGACGAGCCCTTCGCCGTGATCCTCGCCGACGATCTGATCGACGCCAGCCCCGGCGTCACCGCGCAGCTCGTCGACAGCTACCGGCGCACGGGCGCCTCGGTGCTCGCGGTCGAGGACGTTGCCGCCGCCGACACCTCGAAGTACGGGATCGTCGCCACCGAGCCGATCAACCGCCACGAGGAGCGCGTCACGCGCATCGTCGAGAAGCCGCCGGCCGAGGAGGCGCCGTCGACGCTCGCGGTCGTCGGCCGCTACGTGCTGCGCCCGGAGGTGTTCACCGAGCTGGCGAACACGCCGCGCGGCCGCGGCGGCGAGATCCAGCTCACCGACGCGATCGCGCGCCGCGTGGCGCGCGGCGAGGTGATTGCGCGGCGGTTCGAGGGCACGCGCTACGACTGCGGGTCGAAGCAGGGCTTCCTGCAGGCGAACCTCGCGTTCGGGCGCAAGGATGGGTTGATCGACTGAGGCGGCAACGCGCCTTCAGCGCGCCTCGCGGCGGAAAAAAAGCTGCGGAATCTTGCGCAGGATCTTGCGTCCGATGAACCAGGGTCCGACGTGGAAGCCGTGTTGCCGAAGCGACCGCCAGGTTTCCATGTTCGCGCGCCAGATGTTGCGCAAGGACCTGTTGCTCAAGCCGCCGGCGCGCATGTGGACGATGACGCGCGGCAGGTAGTGCGAACGCACCCCGCGCACTTCGAACAGCCGCAGCATGTGATCCATGTCGGCAGCGATCCGATAGCGCTCGTCGAAAGGTCCCACGTGCGCTGCGCGAATGACGTTCGCCTCGATCAGCAGATTGCGCAGCAGGAAGTCGGCCGGATAGGTGTTGTTGGCCAGGATGCCGCCGACTTTGGCGGCGCACAGAAAGACGACCTCGGGCCGCTGCTCGGCGAAGAAGCGCTGCGTCGGCCTTGCGTCTTCAAGATCGAGTTCGGAATGCGTGCGAACCAACAGGTTCGTATATCGCTGCCGTTGCAGTTCGCGGAGCACCGCACCGCCGGCAAGACCGCGGTGGCCAGCGACGTAGATCCTCATCGACCTGTCGGGGCCCATAGCGTGGCCGTCAAATCGCTGCCAGGAGCTTCTCGTATTCGCTGTGCGGGCCAACCCAAAACCAGACCATCGTGTCGCCCTTCAGCACGCCGACCGCACGCCAGTCCAGGTCCACGCGCGCCGAATAGATGGGCAGCGTGTTGTGCACCTTCTTGAAGCGCAGCGATGGATGGTGGGGGTTCTCCGCCCACAGGCGGTAGGCCGCTCGAATGCGTTCCTGGACAGCGGCCGGCGCTGCCGCGAAGAGCGCCCGGAACTTCTCAGTGGTCTGCGACCGCACCGAGATTCAGCGGTTTGGTATTGCCGGCCGCGTGCTCCGCCAGTGCCTCCTCAGCGAGCTTGGCAAGAACGTCTTGCGACTTCGCGAAGGACTGCGACCATCGCTGCTCGGAAGCGATCTCCACCAGAATGATGGCGGCCAATGCATCCTGCTCACCGTCCGGGAGCTTGCCGATTTCGGCAAATGCCCTCTCTAACAACTGAGTCATAGCATCGGTCCTCATGAGGATTGACGATTGTACGAAGATTCGCTCCGCTACTCGTGAAAGTCGAACGGCCGATACCCGTGCCGCTTGACCAGCTCATCGCGCTCGGCGCTCTTCAGGTCCTCGCGCACCATCTCCGCGACCAGCTCGTCGAAACCGATCTTCGGCACCCAGCCCAGCATCTCGCGCGCCTTGCTCGCATCGCCGAGCAGCGTTTCGACCTCGGTCGGGCGGAAATAGCGCGGGTCGATGGCGACCACGCACCGGCCCCGGTCGTCGAGCGCATGCTCGTCGACGCCGCGGCCCGCCCAGTGCAGTTTCATACCCAGCTCGGCGGCCGCGGCGTCGACGAACTCGCGCACGCTCTTCTGCACGCCGGTGGCGATCACGAAGTCCTCCGGCGCCGGCAACTGGAGCATCAGCCACATCGCCTCCACGTAGTCGCGCGCATGGCCCCAGTCGCGCCTGGCATTGAGATTGCCGAGGTAAAGGCAGTCCTGCAGCCCGAGCCTGATGCGCGCCAGCGCGCGCGTGATCTTGCGCGTGACGAAGGTCTCCCCGCGCACGGGACTCTCGTGATTGAAGAGAATCCCGTTGCAGGCGTAGAGGCCGTAAGCCTCGCGGTAGTTGACCGTGATCCAGTACGCGTAGAGCTTGGCCACCGCGTACGGCGAGCGCGGGTAGAACGGCGTGGTCTCCGACTGCGGCACCTGCTGCACCAGGCCATAGAGCTCGGAGGTCGCGGCCTGGTAGAAGCGCGCGGACTTCTCCAGCCCGGCGATGCGGATCGCCTCCAGCATGCGCAGCGCGCCCAGCGCATCCGCATTGGCGGTGAACTCCGGCTCCTCGAAGCTCACCGCCACGTGCGACTGCGCCGCCAGGTTGTAGACCTCGTCCGGCCGCACCTTCTACGCCACGCGCAGCAGCGACAGCGATTCGGTCATGTCGCCGTAGTGCAGGATGAAGTGGCGGCCCTCGACGTGCGGATCCTCTGGTACAGGTGGTCGATGCGGTCGGTGTTGAACAGCGAGGTGCGGCGCTTGATGCCGTGCACGTCGTAGCCCTTCTTCAACAGGAGCTCGGCCAGATACGCGCCGTCCTCGCCGGTGATGCCGGTGATCAGTGCCTTCTTCATCTCGCGTACAAGCTCCGGGCAGGCTTCGCTGCGCCGAGCGCGCCGCCGACCTGGACCGGTCGGAACGCTGCGCCCTCACATTGCCTTGGCTACGAAACGGACCGACTCGATGCCCTCGAAGTCCGCATCCTGGCTCCAAAGGACGGCACTGTACTTGCGGGCGGTTGCAAGCATCAGCGAGTCCGCCAGCGGCAGCTTGTGCGTCACGCCGAGGTGAGCCGCCGACAGTGCGATTTGCGCATCGAGGGCGACCACCTCGCCTTGCTTCATCTGAGCCACTGCCTGCAACGCGGGATCCTCGCCGCGTTGCTGCAGAACGCGCTTGAATACCTCGAGCCGACTGATCGTCGGCACGATCAGACGCGCGGTGTCGGTGATCGGCTTGGCGAAGAAGCCGGCATTGGGGCCGTCGGCAAAGTACTCGAGCCAGCCGGAGGAATCGACGACGATCAAGCCCTGTCCTTGTCCCGTTGCACGTGGGTGTCGATGCCTCGCAGAAAGCCGCGCATCTGCTTGATGTCGCGCACGGGAATGAATTCGGCGCGCCCCTGGTGCACGATCACCTCGATTCTCTGCCCCGGCTTGATCGCCAGCGCTTCGCGAACCTCCTTGGGGATCACGACCTGGAACTTCTCCGACACCGTCACGGCCGTCATACGAAAGCCTTATCACAGTATCGTAAAGCGTTGAGGAAGGAACCGTGGCAGTCAAAGCCAGCGGTGGGTGGGCCCCGTGTCTCGCCGGGCTGCGGCCAGATCCGGCCCATGCGCACGTGGCGCAGGCGCACGAACGGATAGCGATAGCCGCTGCGCGGATCGACGAACGAAGCGCCCACCGCCGCCACCGGCTGCCCGGCGCGGCGCAGCGCGTGGAAGGCGCCGACAAGCTGTGCCACCGTGTCCGCCTCCAGCACGCTGTCCTGGTCGAGCAGCAGCACGTGCGTGAACCCGCGCTCGCGCGCCAGCCGCAGGCCGATGTTCTGCGCCTCGGCCACGCCGAGATTGCGTGGATTGCACAGCGCCTCGGCACCGTGGGCGGCCGCGATCGCCTGCACACGGGCGCAGCCGGACTCGCTCTCCGAGTTGTCGACGACCAGCACGCTGGCACCGGAGGCCGCCAGCGACTCGAGCACCGACGTCAGCGCGTCGCGGTCCGGATCGTGGCTGACGATGACCGCGAGCACCCGCGCCGGCCGATCGTTGCCGGGCTCGATCAGCGCATGGCCAGGCAGCGCCGAGCCGCGGCGGTCCGCCGGTTTGGTTCGAGAGTCGGGGGCGTCGAGTTTCACCGAGGGACCACATCGAACGATTGTCGTCGCACCGAATGCCTCTCACGCCGGTAACGAGCCCGCAACATGGAACCTGACTGGCGGCAATGCTCGGCAGGATAAAACCTGTCGCCCCGGCGCAGAGACTGCCCGGGACAGGATCCGTGACCCAAGTTTGCGTCGCCGAGATTGGATCCCGGCCGTCGCCGGGTCGACATCAGCGGTTTCGCCTTGCTTCGGACACGCGCGGCTGAGTCTCACCGCCGATCAGGACATGGAGAGACATTATCCTGCCGCGCCGCGCCACCGTGTGTCTCCTCCGGCCGGTTCGATTGAAACTGCCAGACAGGTCCGCGCCCGCGCCACCAGACGAAGGTGCCCAATGGGCAACGTGCGCGATCAGGGCGCGAGCCGCGCCGATGGGTCTTCGAGCAACCCGAAATTCCGATTGCGGACACCCGTGAGTCCCTCGACGCCCGCCTCGGCATCGACTTTGCGGACAGTCGTTCTCGGAGGTTCTGGCGGATGCCTTCTGACACCGAGACCGTGGAGCGCTTCAGCTCCAGCACGCCCAGTGCGATGCCGTTGACGTACAGCACCACGTCGGGTCGCTTTGTCGTGAACGGAGGTCAGAAAGCGCGACTATCCGGCGGCGAGGCGGCACCGAACAGGCCGGCCTCAAGGCAGCGGCTCGACGAGATCGCGCAGCGCGGCTCGCCAGCCGTTCGAGAACCGGCGGTAACGTCCGCCGCGCCACTCGGCGAGGATCGAGGCGACGCGCTCGGTTCGCCGCTGCGGCAGATTCGCGCGCAGGCGCCAGTGATCGCGGCAGGCCTCGACCAGATGCAGCCGCGCAACGGGCACGCGAGATCCGAGGCAGCGCAGCCGCTCGATCAGCGCATCGAGCTTGCGCGCCCGAACCGCATGAAACCCACCGCGCCGAGAAACCGCCGCCCGAATCCGCACCCTGGGCATCACTCCCCTCAGGCCGGCCTGGTTGCCCTCGTGAATGCGGTAGTCGATCAGGCGCTCGTCGACGCGCCGGACGGAACCGACCGCCGCCGCGATCAGCGCAAGCCATTCGTCATGCCAGTAGCCATCCGGGATCGGAAGTGCGAGATCCAGCAGTTCACGCCGAAGCGCGACGGTGGCGCCGGTGACGATGTTCCGATGGAGCAAGACGGACAAGGCGTCACCTGCATCGCAGGCGGCCAGATCGCGCGCGCGGACTCGCAGTTGGCCAAACAGCGTTGCCCCCGTTCGCGCCCCCGATTCGTCGATGATCCGGGCGTCCGAGTGCAGCAGCATGAGCTGCGGCTCTCGTGCAAACGCTGCGACCATCCGCTGGACCTTGTCGGCCCGCCACACGTCGTCCTGATCGCACAGAAAGCACACGTCGCCCTTGGCGAGCCGCAGCGCTGTCTCGAAGTTGCGTACGACGCCCAGTGTGGCCGGATTGACGTGAATCCGCAGGTCGCCGCCGAACCCCGCCAGGGCCTCGCGCACGCGGTCGACACACGCGTCCGTGGACGCGTCATCGCTCACGACGATCTCATCTACGGGCTGCAATTGCGCAAGCACGCCGGCGACTTGTTCGGCGACGAAAGCTTCGCCGTTGAACGTGCAAAGCACGACGCAGGTGCGCACCTCCGAATCTCGCCTAGCTACTTCGCCGACCCGGTGGCTTCAGGGCGCCGACTTTGGAGGCCACCGTCCGCCACGCCGCGATCCTCCCCGATGACCCAGATGTAGTTGCTCGCACTCTCCAAGGCCTTACGGGGTCTTGGCCCCACGCGGAAACATTCACGCGAACTGCGGCGCCAACCCGCACAGCAGGTTGGCGCCGCCCGGTCGCGCCGTCCGCGCGCCAAGCCGGCCACTGCTCGCATCACCATGACAGTTGCTCCACCACGCTGCGCGCGACCCGCGATGCATGAAACGGGCGGTGTCGCTCGAACTCGCTCGTGTCGTTCCCGCGAAAGCGGGAACCCATCGTCCTTCCCACCCCCGCCTTCGCGGGGGCAGGCGGCAGCGGGAACCAGCTTCGTTGCTGCGTTGGATCCCCGCTTGCGCGGGGATGACACGCCGGGAGGCTTCATTTCAGGGTCGCCAGCCAGAGTAGGGGAACCCGGTGAGCGGGTATGTGCGCCGGCCACCGCCGGTGGGCGTGCCCAGGTCCGGAAACTCGTTGAGGAGCTTTGTGACGCGCTCGAACTCGTCCAGGAAGCGGCGAGCAACACCGGTACCGGCTTCACGCTTGTAGAAGCGGAACGCGTCGGAAAGATCGTGATCCGCGCCAGGGCGAACCGAGAGCTTCACTTGAACTCTGCACGGAGGCGAGCAAGCGCTTCGACGGGACGAGGCATACCGCCCTCCCTATGTAAGCGAGTAGCTTGCCACACCCGGTCTTGAGTCCGCCGGCAACTCGTCGCTCGCGACGAGCACGTCGGTGTCGCTTTCGGACGTGCAGGTCTACGGGTCGTCGGGCGAAGTGTCTCCGTCCATGCTCACGACCTCTTCAGCCCACTGGGTCGTGCGCTGGGCGACATCGACCGCCCACCGCCGGTCGATGTCGATCTCGGTGGCGCCCAGCGCGGCCTCGTACCGCGAGATGACACCGAAAGGAATCAGACGGGCAAGGTCAGCCGGCGAGTTCAAGCATCCTCCCCTCGTTCGCCGCGCGGTACGCGAGTGTGTTCGGCACCGCGCGCTCGCTTTCGTACGTGCTGCGGCTCATCACCACAACGTCCGCCGGCAACAGCCGGCGCCCGAGCAACACCGAAAGCCGAACCGTTTCCGCCGCGTGGTCAGCCACTTCCGGCTCGATGACCAGCAGATCGAGATCGCTGTCGGCCCTTGCGTCACCACGCGCATACGAGCCAAATACGATGATCTGTGAATCTGCAGGCACGGCCTGTCGCAGGCATTCGACCGTCTCGCTCAGCCAAGTCGGATTCATCGTCGCACCTCGCTGCACACCGAGAGATTGTCCCGCATCACCGTCTCATCCGGCGACATACCCCCTGGCACACGACCTCGACGCCGAGACTTGGCTGCACCTCCGCGTTCGCTTCACGCGCCCTCCACCAGTGGGCACCGCCGGTGACGCAGTGCTACAGTGCGTTGTGATGTCTGAGGAGATGTCGATGGACTGGAAGCCCTACATCACTGCTGATCCGGCGATCATGCATGGCACCGTGTGTATCAGAGGCACCAGAATTCCGGTGTCTGTCGTTCTGGACAATCTGGCCGCCGGCGAAACGCCCGAACGCATACTCGACCAGTATCCGTCGCTGCGCCCGGAGCACATTCCAGCCGCCATTGCCTACGCGGCGGACCTGGCTCGTGAACGCGTAGTCCCGATCCCTGCGTAGTCGCAGCGGATGACCGCGCGCTTCAAGCTCGACGAGAACCTTCCGCGCAACGCGCATACACTGCTCGCTGATTCAGGGCACGATGTCCATTCCGTAAGCGAAGTAAGCTTGGATGGCGGTGCTGACCCAAAGGTTATCGAGGCTTGCCTGGACGATAATCGCATCCTTGTTACCCTCGATCTCGACTTCGCTGACATTCGGCTCTATCCACCATCGAGCCATCACGGCATCTGGATTCTTCGCCCCACGACACAGAGCGTCGAGAACATCGTCTCCGTGTTAAGAAGCGCCCTTGCTCTCCTTGCAGCCGAGCCGACCGACAAGCGTCTCTGGATCGTGGAGCCGACGCGCGTCCGTATCCGCGCATAGGTGAGCGCCTGTGCACGGAGCGCGCCTCGCCAGCCGTTCGAGAAGCGCCGGTAGCGTCCGCCGCACCACTCCGCAAGAATCAACGGAACCGTGCCCGAGCGCACCACTCCATGCCCACGTAGTCGATTCGTACCACTCATGCGCTTCGCCCATGTCAAGCAACGCCCGAGCAGAAAACCTCAGGCGGTCGCGCTTGGCGATCATGCGGCCCCCGCCTTCCAGCGCCCGGGCGCCCACAGCCGCCAGGCCGTCACGAGATGGCGGCAGGGCAGCGCCGGGTCGAGCCGCGCGTAGCCTTGCGTCAGGCGCGTCCGGCAGGCGGCGGCAAGTTCCGTGTTGTGCAGGCGTGTCTCGGCGAGGAAGCCAAGGCGTTTGAATACCGCTCCGTTGCCGAACTGCCCGGCGTAGCGGATCAGCAGGTCGCTGTCGTACGTCGGCGATTTCGCATGCACTGCCATACTCGCGCTCTCCAAGGCCTTACGGGGTCTTGGCCCCCGCGCGGAAACGTTCACGCGAACTGCGGTCACAACCCGCACAGCAGGTTGGCGCCGCCCGGTCGCGCGGTCCGCGCGCCAAGCCGGCCACTGCTCGCATCACCATGACAGTTGCTCCACCGCGCTGCGCGCGACCCGCGACGCATGAAACGGGCGGTGTCGTTCCCGCCCCCGCCTTCGCGGGGGCAGGCTGCAGCGGGAACCCAGCTTCGTTGCTGCGTTGGATCCCCGCTTGCGCGGGGATGACACGCCGGGAGGTTTCATTTGAGTTGCTCCACCGCGCTGCGCGCGACCCGCGACGCATGAAACCGGCGGTGTCGTTCCCGCGAAAGCGGGAACCCAGCTTCGTTGCTGCGTTAGAACTGGATCCCCGCTTGCGCGGGGATGACACGCCGGGAGGTTTCATTTGAGGGTCGCCAGCCAGAGTAGGGGAACCCGATGAGTGGGTATGTGCGCCGGTCACCGCCGGTGGGCGTGCCCAGGTCGGGAAGCTCGTTGAGGAGCTTTGTGACGCGCTCGAACTCGTCCGGGAAGCGGCGAGCAACAGGGTGAACCGAGAGCTTCACTTGAGCTCTGCACGGAGGCGAGCAAGCCTCGAGCGCCGCAATCTCCTCGGAAACGCTCGCCGTTGACCATGAAATTCGAACATGTCATGTTTGAATTTCACGGTACGCTTCGCACCATGATCGACCGTCCCCGGCTGCGAGAACGGATCCGCCGTGCGCTGGAACGGGCGCGTGCGGTTGTCCTGGTCGGACCGCGCCAAAGCGGCAAATCGACGCTGGCGCGCGAGTTCCTGCCGCGCACGCACCCGAACTACTTCGATCTCGAGGATCCGGTGAGTCGGCGCAGCCTGGCCGAGCCGAAGCTCGCGCTCGAGCCGCTGCGCGATCTGGTCGTCATCGACGAAGTGCAGCACCTGCCCGAGCTGTTCACCGTGCTTCGCGTGCTGATCGACCGCGAGGACCGCCCGGGCCAATACCTGCTGCTCGGCAGCGCCAGTCCAAAGCTGCTGCGACAGACGAGCGAGTCGCTGCTCGGACGAGTCGAGGTCGTCGAAGCCGCGGGCTTCGACCTGCAGGAGGTCGGTGCGAAGAACGCCTCGCGCTTGTGGCTGCGCGGTGGATTTCCGCCTGCGTATACCGCCGCCGGCGACGAAGACGCCAACGCCTGGTGCAGCAACGCGATCGCGCGCTTCGTCGAAAGCGACTTGCCGCAGTTCGGCGTCAACGTTGCCGCGCCGACGATGATGCGGTTCTGGGCCATGCTCGCCCATGTTCACGGCCAGCTCTGGAATGCCGCCGACCCGGCGCGCTCGCTCGGCGTGAGCGAACCCACTGTGCGCCGCTACCTCGACTGGCTGGCGCAGGGGTTCATGGTTCGGCAGCTTCAGCCGTGGTACGAGAACCTCGGCAAGCGCCAGGTCAAGTCGCCCAAGGTGTACTTTCGGGACAGCGGCTATCTGCACGCGCTGCTCGGCATCCGCGACGAGGCCGCGTTGCTGCGCCACCCGCGCTGCGGCGCGTCGTGGGAGGGTTTCGCGCTCGAGCAGGTGCTGCGCATCACGCAGCCCGACGAGGCCTACTTCTGGGCCACGCACACCGGCGCCGAGCTGGATCTGCTGATGTTCAAGTACGGCAAGCGCGTCGGCGTCGAATTCAAGCGCATCGACGCACCGGCCCTCACGCCGTCGATGCGCATCGCCAAAGCCGATCTGAGCCTCGACGCTCTGTACGTGGTCTATCCGGGCGACCGGCGCTATGCGCTGGCCGATGGCGTCGAAGCCGTGCCGCTGGCGCACTTCGTGCAGCCCGCCTGAGACCAGCGGCATCCGCGAACAGGAACCGATCATGCACTGCGTACTTCCTTTCGCCCTGAAGCAGCGTTCCCTCACCTCTGCGCGCCGCTGTCCAGCGAACCGACGGCGCCACGCGTTCACCGCGCGCTCGGAGCGCGTCGAGCGCGGCGCTTCTATGCCGCCGCTTCACGCCGCTTTGCCTGCCGGGCCGGCGCCTTCGGGGCTCGGAGCTCCTCTCGGACAGCCTGACGTACGGCCTCCAGCACCGATCGCTGTCCGATGAACGCGATCAGCGCGTCATTGATCAGCGTTTGATAGTTCCCTCCACCGGCCTCCTCCACCTGGCGGCGGAAGTACTCGATGACCGCGTTGTCGAGGCGGATGGAGATCTTCGTCTTCCCGGGCTCAACGGGAATGACCGCACCGCGCCTGGCCTTGGAGAAGTCGATGTCGCGGTGTGGCTCAGCGGCGACCCTTTTCATACAGCTTCCTCTGTGGTTTGTTCGCCTTCCAGGACGAGATCAGGCGATAGATGTCGGGCTGCCTGTGCGCGTAGACGACCACAAGAAGGGCGCCGGTGGCGCTCATGCCCAGTGTGACGAAGCGCTGCTCGCCCAGGGAGTCCGGGTCCTCTCGCGTAAGCGCGTGGTCGTCGTTCAGCACGGTTGCGGCGTCTGCGAACGTGACGCCGTGTTCACGGGCGTTGGCTGCAGCCTTGCTGGGATCCCACTCGATGCGCACGCGCCCATTGTATGGACAAACGTCGTCTGCGGCAAAGACGAGCCACGTGCAGGGCTCGCCGGCCATCGAGGCCGGACCCATGACAACACGTATCTACTTCGCTGCCCCGGTGGCTTCAGGGCATCGACTTTGGCGGCCACCGTCCGACACGCCGCGATCAAGTCCGCAACGAGCCGGTCATCGATATTCAAATCGCCCTCGTACTCGCCCAGGTTACGAATCTCGTGGCACTTGGCCAGCACGCGCCAAACCTCCGGTCCCAATCCGAGCGCTCCTTTTGGAGAGACCTGCCGGGTCCGCTCAGTTTCTCAAGCGGCGAGGTCATGCTCGTCCCCGATTACCCACAGCTTGGGTTGCGCCAACACGCGCTTGATGAACGCATTGTCGGCCCGAACACGCTTCTTGAGCTCCTGGCTGGAATACACCGTGGGATTCACGGTCCGCCCGAGCCGATTCGTCGCCTCTTCCAGAACGGTGAACAGATCGGCATAAGACAGGCTGTCGCTCACCACCATCAAATCGATGTCGCTCTGTGCCGTGTCCTGCCGCTTGGCCACCGAGCCATATACGAAGGCCGCCGTGATGCTCTTGGCCAACGGCGCGAGCGCTTCCCCCAACGGCTCGGCCAGGCCCACGGTCTTCTGCGCGATGGCGCAGAGCTCGGCAAAAATCGGCGACTTCGGGTCGGCCTGGTAGTGCTTCTGCGTCCCCACGCGTTTGACCGTGACCAGCCCGCTGTCCACCAGCCGCGCCAGCTCGCGCTGTACCGCGCCGGAACCACCGCCGGCGAGCCTGATCAGCTCGGTGGCGAAGAAACTGCGCTCCGGCTGGCCGAACAGATACGCCAGCACCCGCTGCTGGATCGTCGAGAACAGCGCATCGGCCAGGCTGGTGCGCTGCGGGGCCTTGGAAGCCCGGGGTTTCGCCTTCGTGCCCATATTGGGCATATTAGTGCCCAATATGGGCATGCTCAAGCTTGCCGTCGGCCAGCCGCAGCACGGAGTCGGCCGTTCGCGCCCCCGATTCGTCGATGATCCGGGCGTCCGAGTGCAGCAGCATGAGCTCCGGCTCTCGTTCGAACGCGGCGACCATCCGCGCCGACGATGATGCGGTTCTGGGCCATGCTCGCCCATATTCACGGCCGGCTCTGGAATGCCGCCGACCCGGCGCGCTCGCTCGGCGTGAGCGAACCCACGGTGCGCCGCTACCTCGACTGGCTGGCGCAGGGGTTCATGGTTCGGCAGCTTCAGCCGTGGTACGAGAACCTCGGCAAGCGCCAGGTCAAGGCGCCCAAGGTGTACTTTCGGGACAGCGGCCACCTGCACTCGCTGCTCGGCATCCGCGACGAAACTGGAATGTCGCTCTGTAGACCAGATAAAACGTCCGGAACCGCAGGGGTCTCGACGCGATTGCGTCGCTGAGCTGCGACGACGTCGGTCTCCACCGACTCCA
>Ga0208609_100119_pt1 | contig 36785 bp, 42 predicted proteins | sample SubbioR11_8A_Apr_FD_184813 | JGI IMG/M metagenome (GOLD analysis project Ga0208609, IMG submission 184813) | Serpentinite rock and fluid subsurface biosphere microbial communities from McLaughlin Reserve, California, USA - CR11_8A_Apr (SPAdes) | ecosystem: Environmental > Terrestrial > Deep...
CCGTGCATGGACCATTCGTCGGAGAGCTCCCCCATGGGCGACGCGGGGGTGATCGGATAGATAGCGATCACCTCGTTAAGCTTGTGGGCAACTAGCGCTACCGCTTCGTTGCCATCAACCGTAATCCAGGGCCGTTTCACAACGCAGACTCCTTAAAAGTCGAGGGGCAACCAGCCAGGCTTGGCACGGTGCCACCAGTTAGTTGCATTGTTTCACTAGCGCGCCAAATCCGCATGGGACAAACGTCATATCAGTCCGGTTAGCGTCTCGGTCGGCGGTCTCTTAAGCAAGGTATGCCTGGGGCGGTATCCGGTAGAGTAACAGCGTGCTTGATCCGTTCGCTCTCCTGATTGGCGCGGTCAGCCGCCCCAGCGTTTCTGGTCAAGAGCGCCTGGTGGCTGAGTACTTGGTGGCGCAGCTGCGCCGCTTTGCTTCAGAGGCTTTCATCGATGCAGCAGGTAACGTCGTGGCTAGGCTAGGGCGGGGGGCGCGCCACGTCATGGTACTCGGCCACATCGATACCGTACCGGGCGAGATCCCGGTGCGGATTGAGGATAACGTGCTATTCGGGCGTGGCGCGGTCGATGCCAAAGGGGCGCTTTGCGCCGCTATCGCCGCCGCCGCGCAGCTCTCGCCCGAGGTGCTCGATGGCCTCACCCTGACCATCATCGGGGCGGTTGAGGAGGAGGCCCCGTCGAGCAAGGGGGCGCGCTACGCGGTTACGGCCTACCCCAAGCCGGACCTGGTGATCATCGGCGAGCCGAGCGGCTGGGACGCCATGACCATCGGCTACAAGGGGCGGCTGGTGATCAAGCTGAGCTGCCAGCGGGCGAACTTCCATAGCGCCCGCGACGAGGCGAGCGCAGCTGAACTGCTCGTTGAGGCGTGGCTTAGCCTCAGGGCCTGGGCATTGCGCTGCAACGAAGGCATCGTTGGGCTGTTTGATCGGGTGCAGTTGTCGTTGCAGGGGATAAACAGCGACAGCAACGGGCTGTCGCAGCGCGCCGACGCTGTAGTGGGACTGCGCCTGCCGCCCAAGCTCTCCCCGCAGGCAGCCGAGAAAGCGGCGCGTGACTGCCTCGCACCGTACCCCGGCCTAAGCCTGAGCTTTGCCGGACACGAGTCCGCCTACCGCAGCCCTAAGGACACCCCTCTAACGCGGGCTTTTCGGGTAGCGATCCGCGCTGCAGGCGGGAAGCCGCGCCTAATGGTCAAGACCGGCACCAGTGACATGAATGTCGTCGCTCCGTACTGGGACGTGCCGATGCTAGCTTACGGCCCGGGGGACGCTGACTTCGACCATCGCCCTGATGAGCAGCTCCCGCTAGCGGAGTACCAGCGGGCTATCGACGTGCTGCAGTTGGCGCTGGTGCGCCTGGCCACTGACAGGGCGGGCGCGGCGGGCTGGGATTAAACCATCTTACCAAGGAGGCAACGACATCGCGAGCGTGAGGTTCTACATCGATTGGGAATCGGGAGAGGCTCATTATCAGGGCGAATCGGCATGTTAATCAACTACGACTTTCGAGCGATCTTTGCTGACATCAAAAAGCAACAAGCCGACACTGGACGTGAGTTCGTGTCACTCCTGGCAAAGCGCATCCCTCCTTTAACCAGAACGCCATCTAAGCGTTGACCCGCAACCCAACAACCGCCGCACGGGACGCAGCCGCGTTCCTTGCCCAGCGTAGAGTAAACTTTGGCATAAGCGATCGCTTCCGCCATGGCTGCGCCCTTGGGCGAAGCCGTTAGGCTGCGTGACCGCGCATGCTGTACTCGCTGGTTGTGGTTGGTTATGTCTGCGATACAATGAGCACGTGGAGGATAGCATGACGCAGCTTTTACAGAAAGCTTTTGCCGAAGTGTCTCGGTTGCCAGAAGACGAGCAAGACGCCATTGCTGCTATAGTGCTGGCCGAACTATCGTCCGAGCGGCGCTGGAACGAGCTATTCGAGAAATCTCAAGATGTGCTGGTGGAACTTGCAGAAGAGGCACTTGCAGAGCATAGAACAGGGAAAACGAAGCGGTTGGATCCCGATGAATTGTGACTTCTTACACTACTTCCGGCTTCTGGAAGGCATACCAGCGTTTAGCGAGAGCCGTTCAACGACAAGCTCGTGAGGCATATCGACTCTTTGAGCAAAATCCTCGTCATCCGAGTCTTCACTTCAAGCGTGTTCACATCAGAAAGGCTATCTATTCAGTACGCGTGAACCTTACCGTTGGACGGCAGCGACAGAGCCGGCCTCTTCCTGGAGTTGGAGTATAATTCGGGCGGGACATGCGTTAGCTTAGGTGTGTAAGACTTAGGATGATGTTATGGCTCAGCTCACCGCGTATCGCTACATCGTTACCGATGATCACATTCTGAGCGGCGAACCGATCATCGGCGGCACCAGGACGCCGGTACGGGCGATTGTCGAACTTTGGCGGCAAGGTGTCGTTCCTGAGAGTATTCCCAGTCGTTTACCGCACCTAACGCTCGCTCAAGTGTTTGCTGCGCTCAGCTACTACAGCGACCATCAGGATGAGATCAACGCCGCTATTGAGCGTAACCGGATTCCGGATGACTTGATTGACCCACTCTTTCAACCTAAATGAGCCGGCTCTTCATCGAACTCTATCTTGATGAGGATGTCGATGTGCTGTTGGCCGATCTCATTCGTGCTCGGGGCTTCACGGTGGTGACCACCCGAGATGCCAATCAGCTTGGGGCTGATGATGCCGCCCAATTGGCCTATGCAGCCAGTCGGCAGAGAACGTTCTTGACCCATTCGACAAGCTCAGGGCAGGCCCACAACCGCGCGGATTTCGAAGCACTGGCTCAGACCTGCTTCACATCTGGACAATCGCATTGCGGCATTATCATCGCGGTGCGTCGCGATCCATACGAGCTCGCCTGTCGCTTGCTGGTGCTGCTCAATCGGGTGACGGCGGAAGAGATGCACAATCAACTGCGCTACATCTGATCACCCAAACCGTACGCAAACGCATGGAGCGACCGAGGCAGTGCCGTCCAACCGGCGTCTGCAGCCGACTTTAAGGCTTCGCCCGACAATTCTGTATCTTCTGCGACCAAGCGCCCTGCTTTTGCCATCCTTAACCGATTAGACTTCCAAGAATCTCTCTGCCGGCCTCACAGCCGCTACGCTTCCCCCCGCGCTGGAACGGTCGCGGTGTTGACCCGTTTTGGTGGACAGGTAAAGAGCAGAGGCTGGGCTTGATCTGATCGAGAGTAGTTTTAAGTTTGCAGGCAGCGCTGTTGGCGTCTGGCTATTGACAGCGCGGGTGCACTGGGCTAAGATTTAACCAAGTTTAGTGAAACGTTTAACCGCTAGCTGCGGACGAGGAGTTCACTGCGCATGGTTAACCTCAAGGATGTGGCCCAGGCTGCCGGCGTCTCGGTCGCCACGGTATCGTATGTGCTGCGCGGTGCCAAGGCGGTCAGCCGCGCGGTCGAGGCGCGTGTCTGGCAGGCCGCCCGCGAGCTGGGCTATCAACCCAACCGCTCAGCGCAGACGCTCCGCACCGGCCGCAGCCACACCCTGGGGCTACTGGTGCCCGACCTCACCAACCCCTACTTTCCGGCGCTGGTCCAGGCCATTGAGACCACCGGGCGCTCGCTGGGTTACGCGCTGATTCTGATCGATGCGCAAAACGACACCGCGGCCGAACAGCAAGGTCTGGAGCTGCTCGCCAGCTACCGTATCGCCGGGTTGGTCTGGGTGCCGGTCGGTGACCCGCCCGGACCGCTGCCGTTTCCAGCCGTGCTCGTCGACCGCTCTGCCGAAGGCTTTGATGTCGTGCAGGCCGATCACTACCAAGGGGGTACGCTACTAGCGGACTACGCCCTGCAACTCGGTCACCACCGTATCGGCCTCTTCAGCGGCCCAACCGAGCTAAGTAGCGCTCAGGAGCGCCGCCGGGGGTTCCTGGCCGGGCTTAAGGGGCTTAAACCTATCTGGGAGTGCAGCGTCCCCTTCACGCTCGAGCTACCCGACTTTGCCCTAGCACGCCTGGCCTGCAACGAGGTCACGCTGCTGGTCTGCGCTAACGACGTGGTGGCGATCGGCACAGTGCGCGCGCTTAAGCAGTTAGGGTGCCGCGTCCCCGAGGAGGTGTCGGTGTTGGGGTTTGACGATGTGCCGTGGGCGGCGCTGCTCGAGCCGCCGCTGGCGACGGTGCGCCAGCCCGTAGCCGAACTGGGCCGTACCGCCGTAACGCTGCTGCACGAGCGCATTCAGGCGCCGGAGCTGCCAATTAGGCGCACGGTGTTGCCAGTCGAACTAATTCCACGCCGCTCGGCGCATAGAGCGAGGGACGCATGATCGTAGTAGTCGGCAGCCTGAACATGGATCTAGTGGTGCGCGTGCCCCGCCACCCTCAGCCCGGCGAGACTCTGCTCGGTTCGGCTTATGAGACTCACCCCGGCGGCAAGGGGGCCAACCAGGCGGTAGCGGCAGCGCGGGCGGGCGGACGGGTGGTGATGATCGGGCGGGTAGGTCAGGACGCCTTCGGCCAGCGGTTGCGCGAAGGCTTGCAGCAGGACGGTATAGACGCGAGTGCGGTGAGCGCGGTAGCGGCGCCGACCGGCGTGGCCTTTATCGCAGTGGACGAGGCGGGCCAGAACAGCATCATCGTGTCGCCAGGGGCCAATGCGACTCTAACCGAAGGCGACCTCACGGCGGCGCAGTTCGCCGGGGCCAAGGTGGTGCTGTTGCAGCTCGAGACGCCGCTGGCGAGCGTGCTGGCGGCGGCGCGGCTAGGCCGGGCGGCCGGGGCGATGGTGATCTTGAACCTAGCACCGGCTCAGGCGCTTACCGCCGCGCAGCTCCGTGACGTCGATCTGCTGCTGGTTAACGAGAGTGAGGCGGCGGCGCTGCTTAACGTCAGCGAGGCTGAGGTCGCTGCGCAGCCCGAGGCGGCGGCAGCTAAGCTGCTGGCGTTCGTAGCGTGCTCCGCAAACCCACAGGCCGTGGTCACACTAGGCGCCCGCGGGGCGGCCTGGGCGGATCGCCAGCAAGTCGGTCTGCAACCGGTTTTTGCTGTTAGGGTGGTAGATACCACCGCCGCCGGCGACGCCTTTGCCGGAGCGCTGGCAGTAGCGCTCGCAGGCGGCAAGACGCTGGCGCAGGCGGTGCGCTTTGCCGCTGCCGCCGGGGCCTTAGCCGTGACCAAGGTCGGGGCTCAACCCTCGCTGCCGTCTCGCGCCGAGATCGCGGCGCTGTTGGATCCGAGCGAAGCGAGAATGGTTTAGGGGCGGCGATGCTTGAGATGCGCGGTGTGGTCAAGCGTTTTGGCTCCGTAGCGGCCCTTAAAGGGGTCGATCTCGCCCTGCGCCCAGGTGAAATCCATGCTTTGGTGGGCGAGAACGGTGCCGGAAAGTCCACCTTGATGAAGGTGCTGGCCGGAGTCTGGCAGCCCGATGAGGGGGTGCTCACGCTCGACGGGCAGCGCCTAGCCCTTTCGGGTGTAGCCGACGCCAAGCGGCGCGGCATCGTGATGGTCTACCAGGAACTGACGCTGGTGCCCGAGCTGAGCGTCGCCGAGAACCTCTTTCTGGGCCGCCTCAGGGGCCTGGTCAACTACCGCGAACTGAACGAGCGGGCCACGGCGCTGCTTAAGGAGGTAGACCTGACCCTGTCGCCCAAGGCACTGGTCGGCAACCTCAGTATCGGCGAGCAGCAGCTTATCGAAATCGCTGGGGCGCTGGCCCAACAGGGGCGCATCCTGATTCTCGATGAGCCTACCGCCGCGCTCTCAGCCGCCGAGAGCGAGCGCCTCTTTAAGCTGATCGCAGCTTTTAAGGAGCGCGGCGTGAGCGTGGTCTACATCAGCCACCGCTTAGAGGAGATCTTCCGCCTTGCCGACCGCGTGACGGTCTTGCGCGACGGCGAGCGGGTCGCTACCGAGGCTATCAGCGAGATCACTCCCGAGCGGGTGGTGCAGCTAATGGTAGGTCGAAGCGTGCGGCGCTATCAGCGGGCGGCGCGTAAGCCGGGCGCGGCGTTGGCAGACTTTGTGCTGCACGCCAAGGGCCTGGCCCCCACGCGCTTTACCTTGCATCGCGGCGAGATCATCGGCTTGGCGGGGGTGGTGGGTTCGGGCCGGAGCCGCGTACTGAGCGCGCTGTTCGGCCTCGAAGGGGAGGCCAGTTGGAATGGCCATCCGCTGCGCACACCCCGCGACGCCATCGCCCGCGGGATGGTGCTGGTGCCGGCTGATCGCAAGACCCAAGGGTTGGTCTTAGAGCTGTGCGTGCGTGAAAATCTGGCGCTCGCTACGCTGGGGCGCCTCAGCCGCTTAGGGGTGATGCGGGCCGCGGCGGAAAGAGCGCAGGCTAGCCGCTGGATTTCGCGGCTGTCGCTTAGGCCGCCTGATCCTGAAAAGACCGTGCGGGAGCTCTCAGGCGGCAACCAGCAGAAGGTGGTGGTAGGCAAGGCGTTAGCTACCGAGCCCACGGTGCTGCTGATGGACGAGCCGACCCGCGGCGTGGACGTAGGCGCCCGCGCCGAGCTATATCAGGTCATTGACCAACTGGCCGAGCAGGGCTTAGGGCTGCTGCTCAGCTCGAGCGATACCGAGGAGCTAACCGGGCTAGCTGACCGGATTTTCGTGTTCCGCGGGGGGCGTATCGCTGCCGAACTCAGCCCCCCCTTTGACGATGAGGAGGTCGTCCGGCATGTTACCGGCGCAATTTTGGCGTAACCTATTCGGGCGTTTTGGGCTGCTGCTGGCGCTGCTGCTGCTGGTCGGGGCGATGTCGCTCCTCTCTGAGCGCTTCTTGACGCCAAGCAACATCATCAACGTGCTGCGGCAGATCTCCATTAACGCTATCATCGCCTGCGGCATGACGGTGGTGATTATCGGCCGCGGCATCGACCTGTCGGTCGGCTCGCTGTTGGCCTTTACCGGCGTGCTGGGGGCAGGGTTGGCGGTGTCAGGTATTAACCCCTATCTGGCCATCGGCGCGGCGCTCGGCGTGGGCTTAGTGCTGGGGGCCTTTAACGGGGCCTTGGTGGCCTACACCCGCATCGCACCGTTTATCGTCACGCTGGCCGGGCTGACCATCTTCCGCGGCATGGCGTTGGCCTATACCGACGGCCGACCCATCACCGGGCTGCCGCCGATCTTCTTCACGCTCGGCAACGGCTTGCTGCTCGGCATCCCGGTGCCGATCTGGATTATGGCGGCCTTTATCTTGCTCACCCACTTTATCCTGCGCTACACCGCCCTAGGGCGAGCCATCTACGCCATCGGCGGCAACGAGGAGGCGGCGCGCTTATCAGGGATTCCGGTGCCGCGCGTGCAGCTCTTTTGCTTTGCCTTTTCGGGCTTGGCTACCGCCCTCGCTGCCATGGTGCTGACCGGCCGACTAAACTCGGCTCAGCCGAGCGCCGGTGTGATGTTCGAGCTCGATGCCATCGCGGCGGTGGTGGTAGGCGGCACCAGCCTCTTTGGCGGGCGGGGCGGAGTGTTCGGCACCCTGGTCGGGGCGCTGATTATCGGTGTCATTAACAACGGGATGAATCTCTTGGGCGTCCCGTCCTTCTACCAGCAGATCGTGAAGGGAGGTGTGATTCTGGCGGCCCTGCTCATCGATAGGTTGTTGGCTCGTCGTAGAGAGAGTTAATGGTTATAGGAGGAAATTATGCGTAAACTGATCGCCCTAGTAGTAGTAAGCCTGCTCAGCCTGGCCGCGGCTCAGACTATCGGCCTGTCGCTTTCGACCCTGGGCAACCCCTTCTTTGTAACGCTGCGCGACGGCGCGCAAGCCGCAGCGATGGCGGCAAATCTCGAACTGATCGTGACTGACGCGCACGACAGCGTCAGCAAACAGGTCTCCGACCTTGAGGACTTAATCCAGCGCCGCGTGGCTGTGCTGATTATCAACCCCACCGACGCTGACGCGGTAGTGCCGGCAGTCATGCTCGCCAATCAGGCCGGCATCCCGGTTATCGCCGTGGATCGCGGCGTCGCGGGTGGCGTGCTGGCCCACTTTATCGCCTCGGATAACGTGGCTGGGGGCCGTATGGCGGCTGAGTTCATCTGCGGCAAGCTGGGTGGCAGCGGCCCGGTAGTTGAGCTAGAGGGGATCCCCGGCACCTCGGCAGCGCGCGAGCGCGGTCAAGGCTTTAACGAATACCTGGCCGAGAACTGCCCCGGCCTCACGGTGGTGGCCCGCGCGACTGCCAACTTCAGCCGTGCCGAAGGGCTGACGGTGATGGAAGACATCCTCCTGGCTCAGCCCGAAATCGCGGCGGTCTTTGCGCATAACGATGAGATGGCGCTCGGCGCCTTGGTGGCCATCCGCGCCAGCGGGCGCGACATCTTGGTCGTTGGCTTCGACGCGACTGATGACGCCGTAGCCGCCGTTAACGCCTGCGAGATGGCGGCGACTGTGGCACAGCAGCCGGCCGAACTCGGCCGCATGGCGGTTGAGGCAGCCGCCGAGATTCTTCGCACCGGGGCGCCGGCTGAAACGGTCATGGTAGCGGTACCGTTGCAGCTAGTGACCGGCGACGACTGCGAATAAACTACTGGCGCGTCCCAGGTAGGGGTGGTGTTACCCCACCCCTACCAGTTATGAGGTTAACTGATGGCGCAGGTTCTCATCGTCGGGGAATCGTGGTAGAGCTTCGACCACCAAGGGTTGGTGGCAGGCGAACTGCTTATTCGAGCAGCGCCTCGAACTCCTCCAGCAGCGCCTGGGCCTCCTGGCTGGTGCGCACGATGGCCAGTATCGTGTTCTGTCCAGCCAGCGTGCCGACGATCTCGTCGCGGTCAAGCTTGTCGATGACGTAGGCGATGCCGCTGGCGTGTCCTTCATCGGTTTTGATGACGATTAAGTTCTCGCCACGCTCCAAGCGCCGCACAAACAGCTTAAAGCGCTCGCGCAGCTCGCCCAAAACATCCTCTGGTAGCATCAAGGGGGTCAGGCGGTAGCGGTGCTGGCCATCGCCCGCCGGCAGGCGGATCAGCCTCAGCTCGTTGACATCACGGCTGATGGTGGCCTGCGTGACCTTAATGCCACGTTTGGCTAGGTGTTCGGCAATTTCGCCTTGGGTAGAGATAAACTCATTTTCGACCAGCTCTTCGATCAGGCGTTGGCGGTACTCTTTGCTCGGCATAATTATTCACTATACACGATGGCCGCAGGTGTATACTGTAGCACCCTCGCCCGAAAATCAGTATTCAAGTATACAAGTATTCGAGCATTCAAGGAGGGGCGAAACCCTTAAGCTCTCAGGCGGATAGCCTTTGCCTTACGTGGTGAAGCTTACTCCCTGAGCAGCTCCCCCGGCTATAGGGGGCAACAGCTCCTTAGCGCGATCTAATAGCAGCTCGGCCAGCGCCCGCTTGCTCATGCGCGGCAATGCCTCAGCCGCTCCAGCAGCGGTAACCAGCGTGACCTCGTTATCATCGCCGCCGAAAGCCGAGCCTGAGCGGGTGGGGTAGTTGAGGCAGATTAACTCTAGCCGCTTGCGCCGCGCTTTATCCGCCGCTTTAGGAACCCCTTCATGAGTCTCCATCGCAAAGCCGATCATCACCTGTTGGCGCTTCTCGGCCGCTAACGTCTCGAGGATGTCGGGGGTACGGATGAGCTGTAGCACCTGCGTCTTGCCCAGTTTGGCTTGCTTGGTGGCCTCAGGCTGGGCCGCCTGCCAATCGGCTACCGCGGCGGTCATCACCAACAGGTCGGCCTCGGCAAAGGGCTGGCGGAGGGCTGCCAGCATCTCCTGGGCGCTCTCGACCCTTATCACGCTCACGCCATGGGGGTCAGCTAGTGCTGTAGGCCCGCTGACCAACGTGACACTAGCGCCACGGTCACGCGCTGCCTCGGCTACCGCGTAGCCCATCTTGCCGCTGCTGGGATTGCTCAAAAAGCGCACCGGGTCGAGGTATTCGCGGGTTGGGCCAGCCGAGACCAAGACTCGGCGCCCGGCCCAGTCCTGAGGGGCTAGTGCAGCGGGCAGCCGAGCAGCTAACACCTCGGGCTCGAGCATCCGCCCTACCCCCTGACCCTCCCCCTGGGCAGCCAGGGTACCGTGCTCAGGCCCCAGGAAGCGGTGACCGAAGCCTTTGAGCGTCACCACATTGCGCTGCACCGCTGGGTGGGTCCACATAGCGCTGTTCATAGCCGGCGCCCAGACCACCTGCGGCACGCCGGCCAGGATTAGAGCTGAGATCACATCATCAGCGCGGCCGGTAGCTGCGCTGCCGAGCGCGTCAGCGGTAGCGGGGGCAATCAGTAGCGCCTCGGCCCAGCGCGCCCACTCGATATGCAGCGCACCCCCCTCAGGCGCGAACCAGGCTTCGCGATCTAACACCGGCGAGCCGGCGGCTACCGCCAGCGAGAGCTTGGTCACGAACTTTAAGGCGTCGTCAGTAGCGGCAGCGCGCACCTCGTGCCCCGCCTCGACTAGCCGCCGGAGCAAGGCCGGCGTTTTGATGGCCGCTACCCCACCCGTTGCGGCAACGATGACTCTCATAGCGTTAGTCTACGGCTTCGTCCTCTTCATCAAACTCATCCTCTCCCTCGCTGCGCAACATGCTGTGAGTGGAGGGCTCTTGGCGCCGCTCGCGCTCGACTAGCTGCTTGAGCTCCTCGGCGCTCGGCAAGTCGTTACCCCAGCGCAGGCCCTGACCGTACTCCAACTCCTTCATGGCGACGGTGACGGTGTTGCGGGTTTTAGGATAAGCGTCGGTGGGGAGCACCGAAGGGATCCCCAGTTTGAGCTGAGCAGCCCGCTGCGCCACAATCATCGATAGGCGGTAGCGGGAATCGGTCAGTGCCATCAGGGTGTCAAAGCCTTCTTGGGCCATATGTCTCCTTAAGTCTCACGTAGGAACCGGGCAATGTCGGTTGCGGTCAGGCGCTTGCTGCGCACCCGCTCAGCATAGATGATACTGCAAAAGTCGCGTACCGCAGTCTCGAGCACGTCGTTGACGATGACGTACTCAAACTCGCGCACGGCGGCGATCTCCTCACGCGCACGCGCCAGGCGCTGCGCAATCCGCGCTGGCGAGTCGGTGCCGCGCCCCTTAAGGCGCCGCTCCAGCTCAGCCATGCTGGGTGGAGCGATAAAGATCATCACCGCTTCGGGCAGGCGCCGCTTGATCTCGCGGGCTCCGATCAACTCGGGTTTAACCAGCGCATCCCGGCCGCTGGTCAGCATCGCTTCGAGCTGCTGGCGGGGGGTGCCGTAGTAGTCGCCAGCGTACTCGGCGAACTCGACTAGCGCCTCTTCCGCGATAAGTTGCTGAAAAGCTTCGCGCTGATAGAAGTAGTAGTGCCGGCCATTGATCTCACCAGGGCGTTGGGCGCGAGTAGTGGCCGACACCGCGTAGCTGAGATTAGGGATACCGGGTAAGGCCGCCTGCCAGATGGTGTCCTTGCCGACACCGGAGGCTCCGGTCATGACAAACAACAGGCCACGTCTAGCTCCAGGCTCATGGCTGCTAGGGATCGGGGGTGAGGCCATTGTGCTGGAATGTATCACAGTCTCCGGCGCGGGGCCAGTGGTGCAGAGGGTAATTCCCTCAGCTTCCTGTATACTGAGACCATGCCGAAAACGGTGCTAGCGGTAGACGACGATGCCCAGACGCTTCAGCTGATCCGCAGCGCCTTACAGCGCCGCTACAAGGTCTGGACCTTCAGCGACCCCTACAAGGCGCTTGCCAGTGTCCAGGAGGGGGTCAGGCCGCAACTGGTGCTGTGCAACCACCAGCTCTTTGGCATGACCGGCAGCGAGTTCCGCAGCCAACTGCGCAGCCACCTGCTGATGGGTAAGGTACCGTTTGTCTTCCTGCTCAACTTGAGCGAGCGCAGTGAAGCTAAGGCGCTTAATGAGCGCGGCGACCGCTTTTTGCAGCTCCCCTTGAGCGAGGTGGAGCTAGTCGCCCTAGTAGACCATTACTTGGCGGTGCCTGGGCAGTTTTAGTTACAGGGACAGTTTTAGTTACAAGCCCAGCAGCCCCAGATACCAGTTAATTAGGCTCGAAGGGTATACAGAGCTGGGAGATACTCCCCATAACTTCGACCTTCAACCCGACTGGTAACGTGCGTCACATACAGAAGGCCCTCCCCTTTGCGGACCGTTTCGGGGCTAGATATAATGTTGACAAAACTTATCGATTAGGCTAACCTAGCTGTCATTCCGGCCGTGGCCGGGATGAAGTGAGAGGTGCATTAATGGGGTACAACTGCTGTGACAAACCACTTCCGAGGCAGGGATCAAAGCCCCTTGAGCGGCGCACGGTACTCAAAGGCCTGCTCGGCGCGATCGCCGGCCTAGGCCTTGGTATCAAGAGCTTCAGCTCCGCTCAGCCAGGGCAGGTAGGGAGTGGCCCTGACAAGCCTACCCGCATAGTGGTGGCTGATGCTCCCACCACCCATCACTTGAATCTCTACGTAGCACAGGAGCTGGGGTTGTTTGCGCAACACGGGGTGGCGGTGGAGATAGCCAGCATGGAAAGCCTGTCCGCGGCCCGAGATGCGCTGGTGGTGGGCGCCGCGGACGTATTCTGGAGCTGCCCTACGGTGGCGATCGCTGCCATAGCCGGCGGGGCGCCGATCAGGACCATCGCCCAGGTCAAGATCCCCTGCACCTCGGTATTGCTGGTTCCAGCCGATTCGCCTATCGTGAAGCCAGCAGATATGGCGGGCAAGACCTTTGCCGGTATTTCACCGGCTTGCGAAGCGATTATTGCCCTAAGGAGATTGGCTAGTGACGCCGGAGCCGCCTTTACCCTGGCTACGATGGCCGGAGGGCCGGCTATTGCCGCACTGCAAGCTGGACGGGTAGATGGCGCGATATTGGAGGAACCGCATGCCAGTATTGCCGAACTAGCCGGCTTCAGGGTGATGTTCCGGGAGGCCGCCGAGGCCATACCCTGCCGCACCATTAACGCCAGGACGGCATTTATAACGGACCATGCGGCGGCGCTGCGCCGGATGGTGCAGGCCATAGATGAGGCCAACGCCATCATTAACGCCGAGCCGGTAGCCGAAGAGATTGTCGCCATAGCCCACGCCTTCACCGGAGCTCCGCCAGAGGCGATCGTCCACGGCAATCACCGGCTCAAATTCACTACTCGCCTGGATCAGGAAGGCCTGTGTGAACTTGGCGATGAGCTGGTGAGGATGGGGCATATCCGGGAGTGCCCGGCAGGGTTTATGTATGCGCGCGAGTTTAGGGGGATCACTTGGGAGTAACGCGTGTTATTGAAGTAGGTGGCCTAATCATGCTGCTGAGTAAAAGGCAAGGCCAGGCAGCGCTGACCAGAGCAAGCAAAACTACGAACTTCCAAGGTGTAGCGGCTTAGCATGAAAAGATGGCATCTCGCAGTAGCGGCAGCTATTGCTACCACGGCTCTAACCCTAACCCTGCTAGTTTTGGGGACCCGTGCCGGCGGCGGGAATGGCGAGGTGATCAGGATCGGGCATACCGGCAGCCCGCACCTCGCCCCGCTGTTGTTGGCCGTCGAGCAGGGCATCTTTGAGGAATATGGCCTGCGGGTCGAGCTGAAGCAGTTTGGCTCTACCGCCGAGGCCGGCTATGCGTTGCTGGCCGGTAGGGTGCAGGTGGCGTTTATAGAGCCGAGCACGTCATTCCGGTTGATCAATGTCCACGATCAGTTGGAGATCAAAATTGCAGGCTCCATCAACTTTCCGTTTGGGGCTACGCTGGTGGTGCGGCAGGACCTCCAGATACGGCTTCACGACCTAGCCGGGCTAACCGTGGCGGCGGCGTCTAGGCATTGCATGTTGCTGAAGGCGTTCAAGCATGATGCCCAGAGGCATGGTCTAGCTACCGGGGAGATTAACTTTGTGTACACCGCCTTTGACACCATGCTGCCGGCACTGGAGGCGGGACAGGTGGACGCTATACTGACCAGGTCGTCTTATGCGCTGTTGGCCCAAGCCACCGGGCATAAGGTTCTGTATCAAAACTGGGACGTTGTGCCAGATGATGCCTGCTGCCCTCTATACGTGGCGCAGGTTGAGTATTTCATGCTGGTTAAGAACTTAACCTCCCAAGCGGTTAAGAGCTTGGATGCCGCCTTGCTGGCGGCCTCGCAAAGGCCGGCGGAGGAGACCCGCGAGGCGGTAGCGAGGCGTACCCAGTTTCCTGCGGCAGTGCTACAAGGGGCTCCGCTGGCCCGCTACTTCGCAGTTGGACCGGAGCTTGAACGGGAACTGGGGGACTGGGTATGGACCGCAAACTGACAATTCAGACCTATCAGGCAAGGGGTTTAAACCTGGTAGTCAAGGAGCTGGCAGCTTTTTTTGGCGGGGTGGCGAAGAATAACTTCACCATCGAGTTTTTTACTGTGTTGGTGCCTATTATGGCCTTATGGGAAGCCCTCCCGCGGCTTGGTGTGGTATCGCCCTTCCTGGTGCCCCCCCCTTCGGTGGTAGCGGTAACCTTTTGGGAGCTGCTTGCCAACCACGGCTATTTAGGGCATATCGGCATCAGCCTGCAACGGTTCTTTCTGGGGCTGGCGGTAGCTCTAGCTGCCGCCATACCTATCGGCATACTGATGGGCTGGAATCTGTTTTTGCGCCGCCATACGCTGCCGCTGTTCCAGATGTTAGCCCCCATCCCCCCACCGGCCTGGGTACCGATAACCATCATCTTATTCGGCATAGGGCTGCCCATGCAGGTATTCCTGGTCTTTTTAGGCGCCTTTTACCCGGTGCTGTTTAACACCTATCAAGGGGTCAAGGACACCGAACCGCGCTATATCGCATCGGCCAGGGTCTTTGGCGCCAGCGAGTTTACCTTGATCAAGCGGGTGTACCTGCCCAATTCTTTGAGTTCGATAGTGATGGGGGTAAAGGTAGGCATAGCTCTGGGGCTGGTGATGCTGGTCGTAGCGGAGATGGTGGGGGCGCACAGCGGCATCGGGTGGTTGTTAGTTGAGTCCAAAGACTTTTTCCGTATCGACCGGATGGTGGTCTGCATGCTGACACTGGGCTTTATCGGCTGGTTTTTGATCGAGGTGATGAAATATCTGGAAACCAAGCTGGCGCTCTGGAAGGTGGGGAGATAGTTGATAGCGGCGAGAAAGATCACCAAGTTCTTCTCGGTTATCAATCCCCAGGGGATGGCAGAGGGGAGCACCGCGGTATTATCAGTATCATTGGAGATCGCGGATGGGGAGTTTGTGGCTATTGTGGGGCCCAGCGGCTGCGGCAAATCGACATTTCTTGAAATACTGGCGGGCCTCCAAGCGCCCACCGAAGGCGAGGTCTATATAGCTGGCAAGCGTGTGCTAGAGCCGCTGCCCAGCACGCGCAGGGAGATGGAGAGCTACCAGAAAAAATACCGCTTTCTCTCTCCCATTGTTAACAGCCTGTTTGAGGATATACCAAAGTTCGAAACGGCGATGATCTTCCAGGACTATGCCATCTTCCCCTGGATGACCGCGCTGGAAAACGTGCTGTTTACGCTGGAGCTGCGCGGGGTGGCCCGGCAGGATAGGGCCTATCGGGCCCGGGAGTACCTAGCTATGGTGGGTTTAAGCGGTGAGGAGAACAAGTATCCTTCCCAGCTGTCAGGTGGCATGCGCCAGCGGGTGGCCCTGGCTCGAGCGCTGTCGGTGGAGCCGAAGATCATCCTCATGGATGAGCCGTTTGCCGCGGTGGACGCCTTTTCTCGCCACAAACTGCAAGAAGACCTGGAGCGTATCTGGCAACAGACCAAAAAGACTATCGTGTTCGTGACCCACGATGTCGATGAGGCGGTCTTGCTGTCCGATCGGGTAGTGATCTTTTCGCCCCAGCCGGGGACGGTAAGAAACATTATCGACATCTGTCTGCCCCGCCCTAGGCGTTATTGCCGGGACCGGCTGCGGGAGCTAAAGGATAGGGTTATGCAGATTTATCAATACGACGCTACCGGAGAGGGCATCGAGTATGTTATCTAAGAGCGACTCCGCTCAGGATATCCCCCGCACGGCGGGTAAGAATTTCCGGGGGCGGATTTATGGCGATATTACCGAGACCGTCGGCAACACTCCGCTGGTTAGGATCAACCGCTTAACCGCCGGCTGTGGGGCCCTGGTAGTGGCGAAGTTGGAGTCGTTTAACCCGCTCAATAGCGTGAAGGACAGGATCGGGCAGGCCATGATAGCGGCCGCTGAACAAGCGGGGCTAATCAAGCAGGGCACGGTGATAATAGAGCCGACTTCAGGGAATACCGGCATTGGGTTGGCGTTTGTCTGCGCCGCTAAGGGTTACCGCTTGATACTGACCATGCCTGAAACCATGTCCATCGAGCGCCGGAAGCTACTTAAGATGCTGGGGGCCGAGGTGGTCTTGACCCCGGCCCCGGAAGGGATGCGAGGGGCGGTAAAGAAGGCCGCGGAGCTTAAGAGGCAGATACCTGGCAGCTTTATCCCACAGCAGTTTGAAAACCCCGCCAACCCGCAGGTACACACGCTTACCACGGCCGAAGAGATCTGGGAAGATACCCAGGGCCTGGTGGACATCCTGGTAGCGGGGATCGGGACCGGAGGGACCGCTACCGGAGTGGCGCGGGCCATTAAGGTGCGAAAGCCCTCTTTCAAGGTGGTGGGGGTGGAGCCTGAGGCCTCACCGGTGTTATCAGGAGGGAAACCCGGCCCTCATCGCATTCAGGGCATAGGCGCCGGTTTTGTGCCCGGAGTGCTGGACCGGGGGGTGCTGGACGAAATCGTCCAGGTAATGAACGAAGATGCCTTTGCTACCGCCCGCCGACTGGCCAAAGAGGAGGGGATACTGTGCGGTATCTCCGCGGGGGCGGCGATGTGGGCGGCGCTTAAGGTGGCAAGCCGGTCCGAGAATCAGGGCAAGCTCGTGGTGGTGGTCTTTCCCGATTCGGGCGAAAGGTATTTAAGCACACCGCTATTTGACTCGGGGCCTTAGTAGGCGGCTCGAGCCAAAGAATAGTGCCAAGGGCAGGTTCTCCTTACGCAGTTACCCAAGGATGAGCAAGGTGCCGTTTGTCTACCTGCTCAACTTAAGCGATCGCAACGAAGCCAGGACGCTGAATAAGCACGGTGACCGCTTTTTGCAGCTCCACTTGAGCGTCACCTTAGTAGACCGTTAATTAGCGGTACTGCGGCGGTTTTAGGGGGTAATGGGAGGGGGATCGCTCACCTTACCCGGCGCCGTCCGTCTCGATCCGGGCCGCCATCATGAGGGATGGTAACCTCGGTGTAGCTTCCGGGTGTAGCAGCTTCGATCGCCCGGATGACGGTATCGACGACACGCCGCAGGCGGGGCCAGCTGGTGGTAAGGAGCACGACGACCGCGACGTGCCAGTAGCTCAGGTTTTGTTGATGCTTGAGGTTCGTGTCCGTTGTGACGAGCACGTCATACCCCTCACGGTCGGCCGCCGCGAGCAAGTCACGGTCGCTCAGCGTCGACCAGCCTTTGTCAAAAGCGGTCGATACCTCATGCCGCGAGAGCGATTCTCGCAAGGGCACGGGCGTACCTTGATCGAAGAGGATGCGCACTCAGGTGGAGACTAAGGTGCTCTTGGCGGTGTGATGGAGTACCGTGCGGACCTGCTCGAGCGAGACGCCAGGGAACCACGCAACGAACTCATCAACCGAAGCCCCGTCCTCAAGGTTCTCGAAGAGGGCGGCTATGGGCACCCGGGTGTCGCGGAACACCCATGCTCCGCCGACTCGTTGCGGATCGCGTTCGACTGCTGGGCACGAGGACCAGTCGATCATGCCATAAGTCTAGCACGTTGCTAGAAGCCATCGCAAAAACCCTTCCCGGGATTAACCACGCACCCTGGCTTTCGCTGGTGATGACATAGCCTCAGGGCAACCCCTGATGAGCGCTTTGCAGCAGGTCTCTGAAATTCACTTAGGGGGCTGAGAGACAAGGTGCTCGTAGGCACTACCGGCCCAGCAGCCCCAGATACCAGGCGATTAGGCTCGAGCCAAAGAATAGTGCCAATAAGCCGCCGAGCGCTAGGTAGGGGCCGAAGGGGATTTGGCGCCCACCGCCCAAGGCGCGGCCCAAGAGGCCACCGACGGCTCCCAACACAAAGGAGAGAAAGAGCGCCAAGAGCAGGTTCTGCCAGCCCAGCAGGGCGCCCAGCAGGGCGGCTAGCTTAACGTCGCCAAAGCCCATGGCGATCGGCTCTTCTTCACCGGGTGGCTCGGGGGCAGGCGGTTGCCCCCAGTCGCGCAGCCACCAGTAGAGGGCGCCGAGGACTGCCACCGCCCCAGCAGCGGCCAGGCTGCCGCTAATAGCCTCCAGCGGGCGCCCCAGGACGGTCATCAGGGTTAGGGTCAGCAGCCAGAGGCCATAAAGCGGCCCTTCGGGCAGCCTCAGCAGGCGCCCAGTGACCGCATTAGCCAACGTCCCCACCAGGGCTATGCCAAGGCCCCACAGCCAGCCGCCCAGCACCCCAGCCAGCGCCGCCAGATTGACCTGATCCATACCGATGGGGCCGAGGCGCTCCGTGGTGTCGCCGAAGCGGCGCAGCGCCAGCCCGCCTAGGCGGTTGATCAGCACGATCACACCGGCACCCAGGCTAGCACCGAATACCGCTTGGGAGAGGTTAGGAAGGCCGCTCCCAGGGGCATAAAGTAACGTAGCCAGGACGGCTAGGGCGGTGCCGGGGAGGGTCAGGGAGTCAGGCAGGAGCTGCTCATCGCTGTCGATCAGCGCCAGTATCACCAGCATAGCAAACAGCGCCAGCAGCGGCAGCACCGTAGCGCTGTAGCTCTCCAGTGGCCAGCGCAGCGCCAGCAGCACAAAGCCGCCAGCCATCAGCATCTCCACTAGCGGATAACGGGCGGAGATAGCGGCCTGGCAGTAGCGGCAGCGGCCCCGTAGCAACAACCAGGAGAGGATCGGGATCAGGTCGCCCACCCCCAGGCGGTGCTGGCAGCGCGGACAGCGCGAGCCGGGGAAGACGATCGACTGCCGCCGCGGCAGGCGGTAGATCACCACATTGGCAAAGCTGCCGATCAGCGCACCAAGCACCGCGAAGAGAACTAGCACGAACGACATTATACCGGCGTGGCAGGAGTCACGGTGCAGGATTTGTCATGCGCCCCTGACTGGAACCAGAAACGTGGTAAAGTGGCGGCAATGGTTTACTCCAGTCTGCTGCTACCGTTCGAGGCGCTGCCCGGCACCGGCTATCGCCGCGAGCAGCTTGCGGACTGGCTCTATCGGCACGGCGTGCGGAGTTTCGCCGCGATGACCAATCTGCCCGCCGCCTGGCGTGCGGAGCTGGCTCAGCGCTACCGCCTGAGCGCTTTTGCGAGCTTCGAGCGCTTCGCCTCTCAGGACGGCTCGGTGCGCTACCTCTTGATGTTGCCCGACGGCCGTCAGACCGAAGCTGTCTATCTGCCCTACGCCGACCGCAAGACAGTGTGTATCTCCTCGATGGTAGGCTGCCCGGCGGCTTGTACCTTTTGCGCCACCGGCGCGCTGGGTTTTGGCCGCAACCTCACCCACGCCGAGATAATCGACCAGTTGCTAACCGTCGCTCAGGCCGAAGGCTTCGCCCCCAGGGAGATTCGCAACGTAGTGCTGATGGGCATGGGCGAAGCGCTGCTCAATTACGACCATGCGCTAGCGGCTATTCGCACCATGCTTAACCCGCGTGGGCTGGCTATGTCGGCGCGGCGCATCACCCTTTCCACCGTGGGCCTACCTGATAAGATCCGGCGGCTGGCACAAGAGCGGCTCCCACTGGTGTTGGCGGTCAGCCTGCACGCCCCCGACGACGAGACGCGCCGCAGCATCATCCCTACCGCTCATGCCCACAGCGTCGCCGAAATCTTGGCAGCCCTGCACGACTGGCAGGCCGCGGGCGGGCGGCGCGTAAGCCTGGAGTACACCATGCTCGCCGGGGTCAATGATGCACCCTGGCAAGCTGACTTGCTGGCAACTAGACTGCGCGGCCTAACGGCGCACGTCAATCTGATTCCTTTTAACCCCTGGCCGGGCTCGAGCTTTACCGGCAGCAGCCGCGCAACCATCGCGCAGTTTGCTGAGCGGTTGATGGCCGCTGGGCTGCCGGTCTCGATCCGCTTTAGCCGCGGTCGCGACGCCGGTGCGGCCTGTGGTCAGCTAGCGCTTGGCCGAGGGGTGAAAGCGGCATGAGGAGGTGGCGATCGTGAAACAAGGACAGCGGGTGCTCGTGGGGCATTTCACACGTAGGTCAGCTTGCCAGCGTCTAAAATGTTATAACGGGACTGTGCAAGACGGTTCCAGTGCGGCTTACGCTATCTGGAGGCAAATATGCGGTTAGCAAAGCGCAGAGTTCTGGTCGCAGCGGTGCTGATGCTGCTGGGAGGGCTGGCTTGGGCGCAAGCTGACGCTACGCTCGCCACACTGCGCCACACCACCCAGCGCGAGCCTGAAAACGTGATGGCCTGGACCCTGCTAGGCGAAGCCTACCTGTTGGCCAACCGCCTGGAAGAGGCTAAGGGGGCCTTCTTAGAGGCGATTGCGCTCGACTTTTTAGCCGGTGACGCCCACTTCGGCCTGGGGCTTACCGAGTATGCCCGGGGCGACTACGAGGCGGCGCTCTTCTCATTTGAGGTGCTGACCCGCTTCTTCCCAGAGCGTTTTGATGCCCACTTCAACCGCGCAGTGACGTTGGCACGACTACGCCGCGTAGAGGAGGCGGTCGAGTCCTTCCAGGAGGCCCTCCGCCAGGCCGCGCCCGAGGCCAGCAACGAGGATCGGGTGAGCGCCTATCTCGGCCTTGCCTCGCAGCTAGGGTTAGTTGAGCGCTTCGATGAGGTAGTGCAAGCCTACGAGCAGGCGCTAGCCCTCAGGGGGCCGGATACCGAGCTGAGCTTGCGGCATGGTGAAGCGCTGTATCGGGCCGGGCGCGGCCTAGAGGCGCTGCCCAGCCTGACTGAGCTAGAGGAGCAGACCAGCGACTTCCGGGCCAGCGCGCTGATCGCCGATATCTACCTCCAAGCACGCCAGACCAGCCGCGCCCTGTGGTTCTTGCAGCGGGCGCTGCGCCGTGCCGAAGCGGCGGACAACCGCAACGTCCAGGCCAACCTGCTAATTAACCTGGGCCTACTTCAGCGCGGCTTGGGCCGCGAGGCTGAGGCGGTGAGCAGTTTCTCGCAAGCCGCACGACTCGACCCTAACTCCTGGCAGGCGCACTATAACCTGGGCCTTAGCTACCTAGAGGGTGGCCAGCCCCGCAGCGCCCTAACCGCGCTCGAGCAAGCCCTGCCGCTTAATCGCGACAGCGGTGAGCTGCTGCTGGCCTTAGCCACCGCCCAAGACCAGCTTGGCCTGACCGATGAGGCGCTGCGCAACGCACAGGCTGCCGCTGGGCGCTTAGCCGACCCCGGCTTGCAGAGCGACGCCACTTTTATTGTCGGGCGTGCGCTCCATCGCCTAAGTGACTACCGCGGCGCGTTGGCCGCGCTGTCGCAGGTGGTAGCTGCTCAGCCCGATAACGCCGCCGCCCAGCTCTGGGTCGGCCTGGCGCAGTTCCAGCTACAAGACTTCCGCGCCGCCGCGCAGTCTTTTGAGCGGGCCGTGCAGCTCGATCCTAACAGCATCACGGCACGCATCAACCTAGGTGCTGCCTATCTCGCAGCGCGCCGCTTTCAGGACGCCGAACTGGTCTATCAATTGATCCTGCAACAAAACGCTACCGATGCCGAGGCCCACTTCAACCTGGGCTGGGCGCTAATCTCACAGGGCCGCCGCGAGGAGGCTCGAGCCGCCTGGCAGCGGGCACAGCAGCTCGGTTTTCAGCCGGCTGCTAACGCTCTGCGTGAGCACTTTTAGGGGGTGACTGATCTTGGATTGGCTCCGACGTAACTGGCCCGATCTGATTATCGGCCTGGCACTGATTGCGGTGATGGCCGGCATTGTAGCGACACTGCTCGGTGGTGGGGTGTTTTGGCCGTTTGGTGCGCGCCCTAACGCGGCTCCGCCCCCGGCAGCGGTAGCCCCGGCGATGCCCCAGGCTACTCCTGAGCCGCTGCCTCTGGACGATGTTGTGATCCCGGTACTACCCGGTTTGGGTGGTGAGACTCCGGCTCCGGTCCCCGTGCCGACCCAACCCGAGATAGTACCGGTAGCCCCGCAACCGCCGGTAGTACCGGTAGCTCCACAACCGGCGGTAGCACCACCCGCGCAGCCTGCCCCAGCCATCGTGGCACCGGCAGAGGCCTCCTACCGCATCTCGGTAGCCGCCGTGCGTAACCCTGAGGGCGCCGACCGCCTGCGCGCGGAGCTGTCCAACCAGGGCTTTCCGGCTTTTATCGGCCGTCAAGGGGAGCTGTACCTGGTGTTAGTCGGCCCTTACCGGACCCGCGCTGAGGCCGATCAGGTCGCTGCGCGCCTGCGCGCTGCCGGGCAGGAGACCGCCATCTTCTTCTTTCCTGGGGGTACCCCTGCGCCCGCTGCGCCAGCCCCGGCCGCACCCGCGGTGGCGGCACCGGCCGAGGGCGAGTTGCGTTTTCTCCAGGTCGGCGCTTACGCTACCGCCGAAGGCGCCAGGCCGCAGATCGAACGCCTTCAGGCGCTGGGCTACACGGTCACTCAGCGCCGCACCGAGGGCGGCCTAATCCGCCTACTAATCGGCCCGTTCAACCCATCTGAGCTGCTGACCGCTCGGAATCGCCTTGACGATCAAGGGATCGAGCACTTCGTCACCCGCTAATGGCTCACGATCCGCGCACCGTCCCTTCCGCTACCATCAGCCGCCTGGTAACCTACCTGCGCATCGTCACGCAGCTCGAGCAAGGCGGCGTCAGGACCACCTCGTCGGAGTACCTGGCTAAGGAGGCGCAGGTCTCCGCCTTTCAGATCCGCAAGGACTTAGCCTATTTCGGGCGCTTCGGCACTCGCGGCGAAGGCTACACCGTCCCTACCTTGCGCCGCGAGATCGAGCGCATCCTCGGCCTAACCCGCCAGTGGCGTGTAGCCATCGTCGGGGTCGGGCGTATCGGCGAAGCCCTGGCCAACTACCCCAACTTCCGTGACTACCACTTTGAGCTAAAGGGGCTCTTCGATCTTGACCCGGCCAAGGTGGGGCGGCTGGTGGCCGGTCTTGAGATAAAGCACCTCAGCGAGCTGAACCGCCTGGTGCTCGAGCAAGGGATCGACATCGGCTTCATCACCGTTCCGCCCAAAGCGGCGCAGGACGCTGCTGACGCCCTGGTACAGGCCGGCATCAAGGGGATTTTGAACTTTGCCCCCACCGTGATCGAGGTGCCAAGAGAGGTCCACGTTGAACCTGTGGATTTTTTAGCAGGCTTAAAGCGGCTGTCGTTCTATATTATAAATCCACAGCTCAAGGAGGAGCTTGCATGAGGCGATTAAGAGTGTTCATGTTCCTGGCGCTGAGCGCACTGTTGATTGCACTGCCGAGCTGTGGGTTCTCGCTGGTACGGCCTGGAGTCTTATTCGGTCTGGATCCAGGGACAATAGGTTATGAGGTCTCAGCGGGTCAGATCACTATCTCTGATCGAACCATGCTCTTCAGGACCATTGCGGGCAGCCCCAGTATTGCTATAGAGCGCTTTGAAATCGAGTTCTATACGGGTGCTGGAGACCTCATAGGCAGTAACTCAGGTACGGTGGGCCTCCTGGTTCCGGCGGGCCTGACCTGCTCTGACCCGGCTCCGGGATGTACCATTAACTCGCCTGGAGCAAGACCCGTCGAAGGCCCGCAGGTCATTTCACAGCCGTTCCAACTACTACCAATAGATGTTGCGCGGGATCACGCGGCGGCGGGCTCCCCAAGCGACTGGTACGCCCTGATTCAGTTCTTCGGCGAAACCGGAGTGCTGACGCCGTTCGAGACCGGTCAGTACCGCATTATGATATCGACGCCCAACTAGGCACAGCTATCTCTGCGCAAGGACTGAAGGCACGAACTGTACGCTAAAAGTTGTGGCTAGCTGGCTCTTCATGCTATAAGCCGACGACGTCGTGCGTGTCTAGCAGGTTGCTAGAGACCTCGAGCCAGCGACTTCGGCAGGCATTTTGCCCAAGCGTAGTCTACGAAGCCGGCATGGCCAAGGGGGTTCGATGATACGCCGGCGTGCGAGCGCTGCCGGTATATGGCAGGCACGCTGCATCAAATCGTAGCCGCCTTTCAGCCCGCCCGTGCCAGCGATGCTTCTTACGGCCTGCTACATGATGGTGGCTGCGATGGATCACACCCCATTTCACCATTTACTCAGCTGCTCTAGTAAAATTACTCATAACCATGAGCATCCCTGAATACACCCGGCCCCAGGCCGAGATCCTCGCCCGCCGCCTCGAGGATCTGTCGAAACCGGTCGAGTATTGGTTAGAGGTTTAGAGAAGACCTGCCAACCGGTATACTTGGCCTCACTGTGTTTGACCTGATTCAGCCAGACCTTAACGACTTTGAAACCCGGCTGGCCCAAGAGCTGCGCTCCTCGGTCGCCTTTATCGAAGCCATCGGCGAAGACTTGGCGGGCGCGGGTGGGAAGCGCCTGCGGCCTGCACTGGCGTTTCTGGCCGGGCGGCTGCTCGGCGCCAATAGTGAGGCCGCCATGCAGGTAGCGCTGGCGGTCGAGTTGCTGCACTCCGCCTCACTCCTGCACGACGACCTGATCGACAACGCGGCCACCCGGCGCGGCCATGAGGCGGCCTTTAAGCGCTACGGCAACGTGGTCAGCGTGATGTCGGGGGATTATCTCTTGGCCAAGGTGCTCCGCCTGTTGGCGCGTTCAGAGAGCAGCGCTTTTACGCTGCTGATGGCCGATGCGGCAACCGAGCTGTGCGAAGGGGAAGTGTTGCAGTTCCAGATGGCGGCGCTGGAGAACTACAGCTTTGAGAACTACTTTAAGGTTATCGAGGGGAAGACGGCGGTGTTGCTGTCAGCGGCGCTCGAGGGGGTAGCCATCTTGGCAGGCGCCGACCCGGTGGTGCGCACAGCCTTACGCCGCTTCGGGATGAGCTATGGGCGGGCCTTTCAGATGCAAGACGACTATCTCGACCTCCTTGGTGACGAGCAGGCGCTCGGTAAGCCCATCGGCGGCGACCTACGCGAGGGCAAGGCCACCTATGCGGTGCTGCTGTTGATGCTTAAGCACGGCCTGGACGAAGCCGGGAGCATCGTCAGGCGGCACGCCAGGCAGGGGGGGGACGTAGCCAGGATGGTAGCGCTGGTTAGGGAGTATGGGGCGGACCAGGAGGCCAAGGCTCGGATCAGGGCCGAAGCCGAGGCGGCTAGCGCGGCGCTGGCGGCCTTCCCCGACTCGCCGGCCAAGGCGGCGCTCACTGCGTTGGCACAGCGCGAAATAGCGCGGGCAGCCTAGCTAGCCAGGCGCTTACCGCCTCCATGAACGCCAGCGGGCACTCCTCTTGCGGCACGTGGCCGCAGCGTGGCAACACGGTCAGGCTGGCTCCGGGGATCTCCTGAGCTAGCCGCTGGCTCTGACTGAGCGGCACGATCCGGTCTTCAGCGCCGCTAACTACCAGCGTCGGTACGTGGATACCTCCGAGCCGACCCTCCAACTGCGCCTCGCGGCTGGCCTTGGTCAGCTCCCACAGCGCCCTATCCCAGTTCTCGACGCGCAGCGGCTTGCGATACCCCTCCCAGATTTCCGGGGTGATCTGGGTAGGGTCGAACCAGGCGGCGCGGATTAAGTTCGCGCCGGCCTCGCCAGCTAGCTGCCGCGAGATGAGCGGCCCGATCCGGTCGAGCTGCGGCGTGCCGAGCAGTGGCCTGACCCAAGCGGGCGCGCCGCCACCGGCGTAAATAGCGGCCCCTACCAAGACCAGTCCGGCCACCCGCTCGGGGTGGGCCAGCGCCGCTTGCACGGCGATCGTCCCTCCGGCTGAGTTGCCGACCAGAATCGCCTGGGAGATATTTAGCTCATCTAACAGCGCGATTAAGAGCCGCACCTGCGCTTCCGGGGTATAGGGGTTCTCAGTCCACTCGCCGGGCAAGGGCCGACTGGTTAGGCCGAAGGCCGGTCTATCAAAGGCCACTACCCGCCCGTAGGCTGCCAGCGGCGCCATCACCTCGCGCCAGGAGAAGAGGCTAGCGCCAAACCCGTGCAGCAGGACAACTACCGGCTCCCCTTCGCCGCGCTCCTGATAGTGAACGCTCAGCTCGCCTAGCCCCACGAACAGGCTGTCAGGGCCAGCCAGCTGCTCAATGGTGGTGGTGTTGGCCAGCGACGGGATGGGGACGACCAGCGGGCCGACGAGTGGCAGCAGCAGCATCCCACCCAGGATGTACAGCGTCAATTTAATGCGAAAGGGCATAGTTTTGATTAAACCATTTCGGTCAGGTCTGCTCTGGGCGCTGCCTCACTCTGGATAACGCCGGGTTGCCGATGCCAAGCTCAACCGTACTAGCCGGATTCGTGATACTTTCAGGGCATGAAAGCTGTCTCCACCTTCTCCATCGTGGCCCGCGATCCGGCTTCCGGCGACCTAGGCGTCGCTACTGCCTCGAAGTTCTTAGCCGTCGGCGCGGTGGTGCCCGTGGCCCAGGCCGGGGTGGGCGCCATTGCCACCCAGTCCTATGCCAACACCAGTTTCGGGCCGCGCACCCTGGCGGCCTTGGCGCACGGCATCCCATTACAACTCATCCACCAAGCCTTTGCCCAGACCGATGCCCAGCACGCCTTGCGCCAGTACGGCCTGGTCGATAAGGACGGGCATAGCCTGAGCTTCACCGGCGCCGAGTGCCACCCCTGGGCGGGGGGAGTGAGTGGCGACAACTATGCTGCGCAAGGGAACCTGTTAGTCGGTCCTGAGGTGATCGACCAGTTGGTGACGGCGTTCGTGGCTGGCCGCCAGGACTTTCCCGAGCGGCTCTTAGCAGCGCTTAGCGCCGGTGACGCCGCCGGGGGCGACAAGCGTGGCCGACAGTCGGCGGCGCTCTTGGTGGTGCGGCAAGCGGGCGGCTACGGCGGGCTGAATGACCGCTATATCGACCTGCGGGTAGACGATCACCCCGACCCTGTAGCAGAGCTGGGGCGGCTCTTGAAGCTCCATCGGCTCTACTTTGAGCCGCCCAGGCCGGAAAACCGGCTACCGATCACGGGCGAGGTGGCCAGCCGCCTCCGGGCGGTGCTGCTCCGCGCCGGCTACCTCACCGGCACCAGCAGTGACTGGGACGAGGCGGCGGACCAGGCGCTGCGCCATCTAGCCGGGGTTGAGAACTTAGAAGAGCGGCTGCTCGAGCCGGGCTGGGTCGACCGGGTAGTGCTCGAGCACCTCGAAGCCAACACCTAGAACGCTTGCCCCTTCTGGCTGAGCCCCTTCACTTCGTTCAGGGCAAAGCCTTGACACCCCAGGCCCTAGCACGTATTATCCTTATGCCACGCCGAAGTGGCGGAATTGGCAGACGCGCACGATTCAGGGTCGTGTGCCCGTGAGGGCGTGTGGGTTCAACTCCCATCTTCGGCACCAAGAGATGGGCGCGCCAAAAGCTTGGCGCGCCCTGCTACTTAGCGCTATCGCGCGCTCTAAGCTACTTAAGCACCTTAGCCGCGCGCAACACCGCGACCAGCGCAGCCGCTCCAACTGCTGCCACCAGGATAGTTACAAGGCCAAAATCAGGTGGTGTCCCAAAGAGCCGCAGTAGATCGACCAGCAGCCAGCGGATCAGGGCCGCCCCCACCGCCCCCGCTATGACACTGATGACGAGCCCTTCCTCAATCTTCATGGCCCGGCTAACCAGCCAGCCGATCAGCGCGCCGACGATAATGGCAACGACCCAGCTCATAAGTACCTCCTTCAAGTCTCATTTTAGGCCTTTTTGCCGCTTGGCGCAAGCCCGTCCCTACCAGCGGTGATGCACATGCGGCTTGATGGTGTGCCGGTAAAGCGCGGCGCACTGCGCCATGACCTCCTCAGCCAGCGCCGGCAAGGCGGCGGCATGGGCATTATCGATCACCTGCTGCGGGTTCTTAGCGCCGGGAATAGCGCACGACACCGCCTCGTGCATCAAAATCCAGCGCAGGGCGAACTGCGCCATGCTCGCCCCCGGCGGCACCAGCGAACGGATGGCGGCCACCGCTGCCAGGCCGACCTCGAACGGGACGCCAGCAAAGGTCTCGCCTACGTCAAACGCCTCGCCATGTCGGTTAAACCGGCGATGGTCGTCAGCGGCGAACTGCCAATCAGGGTTTAGCTTGCCGGTTAAGAGGCCGCTAGCTAACGGCACCCGCGCCAAAATGCCGACCCCCTTGGCCTGCGCCTCCCGCAAGAAAAGCTCGGCCGGGCGCTGCCGGAACAGGTTAAAGATAATCTGCACGGTTGCCACGCCGGGGTACTCAATGGCCTTAAGAGCCTCCTCCACCTTTTCAACGCTGACGCCGTAGTGCCGAATCAACCCTTCTTGCACCAAGTCATCGAGCGCCGCGAACACCTCGGGGCGATAGTAGACCTCGGTCGGCGGGCAGTGCAGTTGCACCAGGTCGAGCGCTTCGGTCTCAAGGTTTTGCAGGCTCCGCTCGATAAAGGCTCGCAAATTAGCGCGGTTATAGCCCTCGGCGGTATGCGGGCTAAGCCGCCGTCCGGCCTTGGTAGCGATCACTAGCGGCTCGCCGGGGCGCTCGCGTTTGAGCCTGGCCAACAGCCGCTCGCTGCGCCCATCGCCATAGACATCGGCGGTATCGAAGAGGTTGATGCCGAGCTCACACGCTTTATGCAAAGCCGCCATGGCATCGACATCGGCCACCTCCCCCCACGAACCGCCGATAGCCCAGGCGCCAAAGCTGATCTCCGAAACCTTAAAACCCGTCTTGCCCAGGGTGCGGTAGTGCATAGCACGCTCCTTTACCGCATCATAGCGCGCTAGACTGGGGCATGACTATCCGCTGGACAGTCCCAACAGCCAGGCGGGTGTTTAACTAGACTTCGAGCAGCATCCGGGCGGGCCGCTCGATAGCCTCTTTGATCCGCTTTAAGAAGGTTACCGCCTCGCGCCCGTCCACCAGGCGGTGGTCGTAGGTGAGCGCCACATACATCATCGGCCTGATCACCACCTGGCCCCCCACGGCCACCGGGCGCTCCTGGATGGCGTGCATCCCCAACACCCCGGACTGCGGCGGGTTGACGATCGGGGTGGACAGCAGGCTGCCGAACACGCCGCCGTTGCTGATGGTAAAGGTGCCGCCTTGCAGCTCTTCCGGCAGCAGCTTGTTGTCGTTAGCGCGTTGGCCAAAGTCGGCGATAGCGCGCTCGAGCCCCGCAAAGCTGAGCCGGTCGGCGTTGCGCACCACCGGCACCACCAACCCCTTCTTAGCCGAGACGGCCACGCCGATATCGTAGTAGTTCTTGTAGATAATGTTGGTGCCGCGAATTTCGGCGTTGAGCTGCGGGATCAGCTTCAGTGCGTCAATGGCCGCCTTGACAAAGAACGACATAAAACCGAGCCGGATGCCGTAGCGCTCCTGGAAGGCCTCTTGGTGGGCCTTGCGCAGCGCCAGCACCTCGCTCATATCGATCTCGTTGAAGGTGGTCAGGAGCGCGGCGGTCTGCTGCGCCGACACCAGCCGCTCGGCGATCAGGCGGCGCAGCGGGCTCATCGGGACGGCCTCTTCTTCGCGCGCTGGGGCCGGTATCGCAACCGGCGTTTCTGGCGCGGCGGTTGGCGCCTGCTGTTGACCCGCAACGGCAATCTCGCTCCGCTCGGCCACAGCCGCCACGTGCCGCTGCACATCCTCTTTTAAGAGCCGCCCGCCGGGGCCGCCGGCCGCGACCTCGTCGGCCCTTAGCCCGTGCTCGGCCAACAGCCGCTGGGCGGCAGGCATCACCCGCGGCGGCGGGGCCGGAGATTCGGCTGGGCCGGTTGCCGGCTCGAGCCACGCGATCACCTCGCCTACTACCGCGCTCTCCCCGGCCTGTTTTAGCACCTTAAGCGTCCCGGCCTCGGGAGCCGGCACCTCCAGGGTGGCCTTGTCGGTCTCGATCTCGACCAGCGCTTCATCTTTGGCTACCTGCTGGCCCGCCGGCTTGAGCCAGCGGCCGATCACCACTTCGGTGATGGACTCGCCTACGCTGGGGACTTTCAGTTCAATGGCCATGAATTCTCCTCTATCCGGCCAACGCCGCCTGAATGATCTTGCTCTGCTCTAACTGATGCGCGCTGGCCGAGCCGGTAGCCGGGCTGGCCGAGGCGGGCCGGAAGATACCCGCAAAGGGGTACTGCCCTAATAGTTTATCTCCCTGGGTGACGCGGAGGTAGCGCCAGGCGCCCATATTCTCAGGCTCCTCTTGAACCCAAATAACCGGCGTCCCGGCGGCGTAGGGGGCCAGCGCTTGCCGCAAGGTCTCGGGATAGAGGGGGTAGAGCTGCTCGAGCCTTAAGATAGCTACGTCCCGGCGGGAGAGCTTCTCGCGCTCGGCGGCCAGCTCGTAATAGAGCTTGCCCGAACAGAGCAAGATCCGCCGCACCGCCGCAGGGTCTTGGTCGTCGGGCAGGATGCGCAGAAAGCGCCCCTGGGCCAGTTCGTCGAGGCTGGATTGCGCCTGCGGGTGGCGCAGGAGGCTCTTCGGCGTCATCACCACCAGCGGCTTGCGCCAGGCTCGCAGCACCTGACGGCGCAACAGGTGGAAGTACTGGGCCGGGGTGGTGGGGTTGGCGATCTGCAGGTTGTCATTGGCGGCCAGCGTCAGGAAGCGCTCGAGCCGGGCGCTGGAATGCTCCGGCCCCTGCCCTTCAAAGCCGTGCGGCAGCAACATGACTACTCCGCTTAAGCGCTGCCACTTGTCCTCGGCGCTGGCGATGAACTGGTCGATAATGGCCTGAGCGGAGTTGTTGAAATCCCCAAACTGCGCCTCCCACATTACCAGCCCGTCCGGGTAGCCCAGGCTGTAGCCGTACTCAAAGCCGAGCACCCCGGCCTCCGAGAGCGGGCTGTTGATAATATCCAGCGGCGCTTGGGGGAAGAGCTGGCGCAGCGGCAGGTAGGTCTCGCCGGTTTTGGCATCGTGCAGCACCGCATGGCGTTGGCTAAAAGTGCCCCGCTGGCTATCCTGGCCGCTCAGCCGCACCCGATAACCGGCGCTGAGCAGGCTGGCCCAGGCCAGCGCTTCGGCAGTAGCCCAATCGAGGGGGCGCTGCTGGGCCATCTCACGCTTGGCCAGCAGCAGTCGCGCCAGTTTGGGGTTGAGGTTAAACCCATCAGGAACGGTTGCTAACCCCACCAGCCAGCCTTGCAGCAGCTCGCGCCGTACCCCGGTGAGCACCTCCGGCACATCGCTTTCAGCCCCGCCCCGGTACGGCTGCCACAGCTCCTGGAAGGGCCGCGCCGGCGGCTTAAACTCCTCCTGGCGCGCTGCCGAGAGCTCATGCTCGAGCTGTTCGCGGCGCGCCGCAGCGATCTGATCGGCCTCTGCTTGCGTGATCCCGCCAAGCTTTAGCAGGTGGTCGAGGTAGGCCTCGCGCAGCGGCTTGCGCTGCCGGATCGCCTCATAGAGCAAGGGCTGGGTAAACGACGGCTCATCGCCCTCGTTATGGCCGTGGCGCCTAAAGCAGTACATGTCGATGACCACATCGCGCTGGAAGGTGTGGCGGAACTCCATGGCCAGCGTAACCACCTGCGCTACTGCCTCGGGGTCTTCGCCGTTGACATGAAAGATCGGGCTTTGCAGCATCTTGGCCACGTCGGTGGCGTAGACCGTCGAGCGCCCCTCCTCGGGGGTGGTGGTAAAGCCGAGCTGGTTATTGATTATCACGTGCAAGGTGCCGCCTACCCGGTAGCCGGCCAACTCGGAGAGGTTGAGGGTCTCCTGGACTAGCCCTTGACCGGCAAAGGCGGCGTCGCCGTGGATTAGCAGCGCCATGCCACGCCGCCGCGCCGTGTCGCCCAGGCGGTCCTGCTTGGCCCGCACCCGGCCCAGCACCACCGGATTGACATGCTCTAAGTGGCTAGGGTTAAACGCTAACGCTAAATAGACCTTGCCCGTGGCGGTGACCCGCTCGCCGGCGTAGCCGAGGTGATACTTGACATCCCCCCCACCGCGCTGCAACTCGGGGTCGCGGTCCTCGAACTCGCGGAAGATCTGCCGCGGGCTTTTGCCCATAATGTTGGCCAATACGTTCAGGCGGCCCCGGTGAGCCATGCCCAGGACAATCTCGTGGGTCCCTTGCGCCCCAGCCTGCTCAATGGCCAGATCGAGCAGCGGGATTAAGCTCTCGGCCCCTTCCAGCGAAAAGCTCTTGGCGCCCAGGTACTTCTTCTGCACAAACTCCTCAAAGATCACCGCGTCGGTGAGCTTGGTCAGGATCCTGAGCTGCTCGTCTCGTGACAGGGCCAGGCGGTTCTGGCTCCCCTCCATGCGCCGCTGCAACCACTCCCGCACCGCGAGATCGTCGATGTGCATAAACTGCACGCCGATGCTGCGGCAGTAGGTGTTGCGCAGGCGCTCGATCACCGAGCCCAAGGTGCGCGCCCCCGGCATGGTCTCAGCGGAGACCTCGCGCCGCATATCGGCCTCACTCAGGCCGTAGTAGGCCGGGTCGATCTCGGGCGGCAGCTCACCGACCCGCCCCAGCGGATCGAGCCGGGCCATGATATGGCCGCGCACCCGGTAGTTGCGGATTAACATCTCCACCCGCCGTTGCAGCGCCGCCGCGTCGATATCGGCCAGCGGCACCACCGCCGAGGCCGAGGCCGGCGGGTTGAACAGACTGCTCGGCTTAAAGCTGGGGCCTATGGCCAACCGCCCGCCGTTAGCCCAGGCTTCAAAATGGCGCCGCCAGACGTCATCCACCGCGGCGGGATCGGCTAAGTAGCTGGCGTACAGCGCCTCGACAAAGGCCAGGCTGGCTGGGTTTAGGGCATCACGATTACTCTGACTCATGGCGCTTAGCCAACAACGGCGATCCTTTCACGTCACTGTAGTACTGTAGTCCGCGAGCCAACGGGACAAATACCCTCTTAGTCTACCAGCATCCGGCTTTGAGAACGTTCTCCAGCACTCACAGGACCCTTACCCCTGGATCAGCGTTGCCGCGAGCCGCCGCCCGTGCAGCGCCGCCGCTTCAAACGGCAGATAGCCCGCCGCACAGACCCCGGCGGCGTAGAGGCCGGCTATGGGCTGTAGCTTGAAGCTGACAGGGTCCCACTGTGGCGGCGCAAAGCGCTGATACTCCACCCGGTAGGGCCAGCTACCCGGCACCTCGAGCCGCTCCGCTACAAAACTAAAGCCCATGGCTTGCAAGCTAAGATAGAGGTCGTCATAGGCCATCTCGCTCAGCCGCCCGGCAGCTTCGGTCAGGCTGCCGATGGTAAGCCGCGCTTGCAAGAAGCTGCCGACACAGAGCGCCACCCGCGGCGCCAGCCAGTCCACCCCCTCCCAGGTCGCCACCCCCCGGACGGCCTGGCCCTCAGTTAGCAGCGCCACAGCGTTGGCTTGCAGCAGGTGCAGGCCGGTTTGCCGCTCGAGCGCCCCCTTAGCCGCCCGGTGCCAGGCTAAGCTGCCGACATACCCCCGCGCATCGGCCAGCTTGGCATGCAGCTCGGCCATTAGCGTGCCGGGTGGCGGGTTTAGCACCGCGCCGTCAGAAAGCATATAAACCGTGTCGAGGCTGGTGCTAATCAGCAGGGTGTTCAGCCCTCCCAAGGCGCAGGCGTAGGCCGCCTCGCTGCCGCTGACCCCCGCCCCGACCACGATCAGGTCGTATGAGTGCCCAGCCACCAGGTTAAGCGTCGAACCCCTCGAGCAGCGGGAAGGGCTGGCGGCGGCCCGGCGCCCGCAGCACCGCGTGCGAGCCATCGGGCAGGCGCTGATAGATCAGCACCCCCTTGCTGTGGCCCAGCGCCTCAACGGTCTGCGAGGCGTCTACCATCACCCGCAGGTGAATGGGCAAGCGGCTCTGCAAAAAGCCCAGCTCGTAGCGCTCCGCTGCCTCCAGGCGGTAACCAAAAAACACCTCCGGCGGCAGCGCAGCGCTATAGATGCAGGTCAGCGACTGCGCCTCACCGGCGCGGTAGAGAGCGGTCGCTTCCCACGCGATGGCCTGAGCCTCCTCCGGGCCGACTAGCGCTAGCTGGGCCTGCCCCATGTCGCCGTAAAAGGCGGCGGGCAGGCTCTTGGACTGCACATAAAAGCCCGCTTCGCCCAGCACCAGCTCCATCGCCTGATTAGCGTAAGAGCGGCCCGTCACCTGCTGCTTTAGGTAGGCGATGGCGAGGCCGTAATACCGGTCGTGGCGCTCCTCGAACGCCTCCCAGTCAGGGTCGAGGAAGGCGATGTCGGTATTGACTTCAAACGGCGGCAGGGTATTCAAGGTCGTTCTCCTACATGTATGGCCGAGACGCCGAAGCTCTGGAGCTTATAGCGCACCTGGTTAAAGCCCGCCTGGTACAGCATGGCCGCCAGGGCCTGCGGCTGCGGAAATTGTAACACCGAATCCGGCAGATAGCGGTACGCGCTGCGGCGCCCTGATACTAGGCCGCCAATCAGGGGCAACACCCGCCTAAAGTAGAGGCCGAAGAGACGGCCAAACGCCCCTTCCGGCGGCGGAAACTCCAGCACTACCAGCCGCCCGCCGGGGCGCAAGACGCGGTAAAACTCGCTTAGCCCTCGCTGGTAATCAGCAAAGTTGCGCAGCCCGTAAGCGATCGTCAGCACGTCAAAAGACTCGTTAGGATACGGTAGGTTTAGCCCGTCCCCCTCCTCCAGCCTCACCGCCAGCCCTTGTTGGGCCGCCTTGCGCCGAGCTAGCTCGAGCATCGCGGGGACGAAATCGACCCCCACCACCTCAGCCTCGGGGCGATAGCGCTTTAGCCACAGGGCCAGGTCGGCAGTGCCGGTAGCCACGTCAAGAATCCGCTGAGGCTGCTTTTCCAGGGCTACCTGAGCCGCCTCCAGGCGCCAGTACCGATCCAAACCTAGGCTCAGCAGGCGGTTTAGCAGGTCGTAACGCCGGGCGATAGCGCCAAACATCGCCCGCACGCTGGCGGCTTTGTCGTTAGGGGTGGGCTCTGGCACCATGCCGAGTGTAACATGCCGTCGCGTTCATGCAGCCGAGCCTTGGAGGCTATGTGGCGAAGCGACCCATTCGACAAGAGTTCGGCGTGCGCCTTGCCCTGAGCCCTTCGACCTGCGGATACTCGCAGGTTCGCTCAGGACGAAGGGTCAGGGCCAGCCTCGGGCTGGGCGTGCGGGGAGCAATCCCCCCTCCCACACCCTCCCCCATACACAGGGGGGGAGGGCCGGGGTGGGGGTGCTGAGGGACAAAGTGCTCGCCACGACAAGTGGGGGGTTGCTTCGTCGCTAACGCTTCGGGGTACTTCGTGAACGCAACGACAAACAAGGGGGGTTGGGGGGATTTAGGGGGGTGTGGAGTTAAAGCGGTGCGCGAGCGCACCCTACGGGGTTACTTTCATCCTTGGTACGCCTGCGCTCAGAATAAAGCAGTTGTCAGCGCTGACGTTGGCGGCGTCGCTCGGCACGCTCCTGCCTAGCTTCCTCGGCCTCCCTTCGGATGAACACGATCTTCTCCTCCGGGGTCATGTCCGCCATCTCCTCAGCCAAGCGGTCGCGCACCTTGCGGACCTCGGCAACCGCGTCATAGCTCTTAACCTTCGTTGCCACCGCCAATCACCTCCTTCGGACTTCTAATTTCCAGCATGCTGTATCCACACACGAGATTCACCCCGTTGAAGCCTCTGATACGCCTTAAGTTCACTATGTGCTTGAAGTTCCAGGACAGGAGAACATCGACCCTAGCGAGCGTCGCTAGGGCGATGTGCAAGGCGTCCGCCTCGAACCTCTGCGTCACCACGCCAGCAGCGATATAAGAACCGGCCAGGGCCTCAGCCCCTGCTGACAGCTGCACATACTCGGCACCCGAGTCGAAGAGCTCGTCGAGCAACTGCCGTATCTGCTCGGGCGCACGCCGCGTTTCGGCTTCCGTGACCTCCGAGATGACGGGAATCATCTCGCCTGCGCGAATGAGCTCGAGCAGGGCCTCGGTGTCCTCCCGAAACTCGCTGTCGAAAGCGCCCCCGAGGACGGAGCTGTCCAGATAAACACGCAGTTTCATCACTTCACCTTGAGCCTCGGCCCTTTGCTACGGCTTCGCCCCGGTGCTTCTCTAAAAATATCACACAAGCTGGCCCAATAAGGCGGGTTGGGGGGATTTAGGGGGGTGTGGAGTTAAAGCTAATAGCCACGATGATGCAAAGCGATATCCTCGATCAGTATCGCTCCCCGTTTGGTATCGACACGAAAGAGAATGCGGTAATTCCGTACCCTGCGCCGATAACCTTGACGACCACGCAGCTTTTTGACGTCGCCCAGCGTCCAGTCCTCAGCCATCGCTGCAAGGGCATCTTCAATGGCTGCGCATGGTTGCGAGCAAGTTCGCCCAGGACTTTATCGGCTCGGCGGCTTAGGAGGATCCGGTACGGCGCTGCCACGGTACATAGTCACCATAGTCGTCAATATGGTCGGGCCTGGACGCCTCAACGCCATCCAAAATCGCAACTTCATCTGGCAAAGGCTTCGCTTCGGGCAGCGTAAGATCCGCAATGAACCTCTGCAGCGCGCGTAACTCGGCTTCCCCAAGCTGCTCTATCTCGCGCTGAAGTTTCTCCTTGAGGCTATGCACGACACGAGCTTACCACAACCGGCGGCGCTGTTTAGACCTCAAGCAGACGCGGCTTGGGGCAATCCCCCCGGCCTACGGCCACCCCCCTTAATAAGCAACCGTCTTAAAAGTCAAGTAGCCGGAGTGGGCACAAGTGGGTGTTGCCAAGGAGTATGGGAACGAAGCATGGCGTTCAAGATCACCAGGAGCTTGCGCATGCACGCTACC
>Ga0208609_100121_pt1 | contig 36491 bp, 41 predicted proteins | sample SubbioR11_8A_Apr_FD_184813 | JGI IMG/M metagenome (GOLD analysis project Ga0208609, IMG submission 184813) | Serpentinite rock and fluid subsurface biosphere microbial communities from McLaughlin Reserve, California, USA - CR11_8A_Apr (SPAdes) | ecosystem: Environmental > Terrestrial > Deep...
TCGAGGTGCAAGGCCTTTACTGCGACTATTCCAAGCACCGCATCACCGATGAGACACTGGCACTGCTGATCAGGCTAGCGGAAGCTTGTGGCCTGCCCCAGCGGATCGAGGCGATGTTCCGCGGCGATAAGATCAACCTCACCGAAGGGAGAAAAGTGCTGCATATAGCACTCCGTGCCCCGCGCGAGAGCAGCCTGGTCGTTGACGGTGTGGACGTGATAGCCGGAGTTCATAAGGTGCTTGACAAGATGGCCGTCTTTGCTGCGCGCGTGCGCAGCGGCGCCTGGACCGGACACACCGGCAAGCCGATTAGGAATGTGGTCAACCTTGGCATCGGCGGCTCGGATTTAGGCCCAGCGATGGCCTATGAGGCGCTTCGGCACTACAACAAGCGTGAACTGACCTTTCGCTTCGTTGCCAACATCGACGCTAGCGATTTGGTCGAGGCGACCCGCGACCTCGACCCGGCCGAAACCCTGTTTATTGTAGCCTCTAAGACCTTCACCACGCTCGAGACTATGACCAATGCCCAAAGCGCCAGGCGCTGGCTGCTGGCCGCCCTGGGTGATGAGGCGGCGGTCACCAAGCACTTTGTAGCCGTCTCGACCAACGCCACCGAGGTGGTCCGCTTCGGTATCGACCCACAGAACATGTTCGGCTTTTGGGACTGGGTGGGGGGCCGCTACTCGCTGACCTCAGCCATCGGCCTCAGCCTCATGCTGGCTATCGGTGCCGAGCGCTTTGGTGAGCTGTTAGCGGGCTGTCATGCCATGGACGAGCACTTCCGGCGCGCCCCCTTACAACGCAACATGCCGGTCATTATGGGGTTGCTCAACGTCTGGTACGGTAACTTCTTCGGTGCTGAGACGGTGGCGGTGCTCCCCTATGACCAATACCTCCGGCGCTTTCCGGCCTACCTACAGCAGTTAGTGATGGAGAGTAACGGCAAGCAGACCACGCTGCAAGGGCTCCCGGTGACGTATCAGACTGGCCCCATCGTCTGGGGTGAGCCGGGCACCAACGGCCAGCACTCGTTTTATCAACTGCTGCACCAAGGGACCAAACTGGTGCCGTGCGACTTTATCGGCTTTGTTACCCCCTTAAACCCGCTCGGTGAGCACCACCAGCTACTAATGGCTAACCTCTTGGCCCAGGCTGAGGCGTTGGCCTTCGGTAAGACCGCTGAGGAGGTGGCGGCGGAAGGTATCCCGAGCCATCTAGCGCCTCACCGCACCTTTGAAGGGAATCGCCCTTCGACCGTGTTGCTGGCTAACAAGCTTACCCCGGCGGTGCTGGGCCAGCTGATCGCCCTGTATGAGCACAGCGTCTTGGCAGCGAGCGTGATCTGGGAGATCAACGCCTTCGATCAGTGGGGGGTGGAGCTGGGTAAGGTGCTCGCCAAGCAGATCGCCGCCGAATTGACCGCGTCAGGGCAGCCCCAACATGACAGCTCGACCAACGCGCTGATCCGCCGCTACCGGGACGGAGGTAAGCCATGAACGTACATCCTCAGGCAGGCCAAGCCGCAGATTACCGGATGCTGACCAACATCCCCCGCCTGATCACGGCGTTTTACACCGAACGGCCCGATCCGGCGGTGGCGGCAGAGCGGGTAGCGTTTGGCACCTCCGGCCACCGCGGCAGCTCCTTGACGCGATCGTTTAACGAACAGCACGTGCTGGCCATCAGCCAGGCTATCTGCGACCATCGCCGGGCGCACGGGATTACCGGCCCGCTGTTCTTGGGGATCGACACCCACGCGCTCTCGGAGCCGGCCTACGCGGTCATTATCGAGGTGCTGGCGGCCAACGGCGTGGAGGTCATGATCGATGCCGCTCAGGGCTATACCCCGACGCCGGTTATCTCGCACGCTATTCTCGCCTTCAACCGAGGACGCAGCGCTGGCTTGGCTGACGGCATCGTCGTTACTCCGTCGCACAACCCGCCCGAGGACGGCGGCTACAAGTACAATCCGCCTAGTGGCGGCCCTGCCGATACCGACATCACGCGCTGGATTCAGGAGCGGGCTAATGGCTACCTAGAGCAAGGGCTTAAGGGGGTGCAGCGGCTAACCTACGCTAAGGCTAGGCGTGCTGCGACTACGCATCGCTACGACTACCTCACGCCGTATATCAGCGACCTCGCAGCGGTTATCGACTTTGAGCCGATCCGTGCTAGCGGTATAAAGCTGGCGGTCGATCCGCTCGGGGGCGCGGGCGTACACTACTGGGGGCCGATCGCCGAACGCTACGGCCTTAATCTGACCGTTATCAGCGATGAGGTAGACCCCACCTTCCGCTTCATGACCCTCGACTGGGACGGTAAGATCCGCATGGACCCGTCCTCCTCTTACACCATGCAGCGCTTAATCGGCTTGCGCGACCGCTTCGAGGTCGCCTTTGCCTGCGACACTGACCATGATCGGCACGGCATCGTGACCCGCAGCGCCGGTCTGCTTCCGGCTAACCACTACCTGGCGGTGATGACTAACTACCTGTTCACCCACCGCCCGCAATTGTCGGGCGAAGCCTTGTGGGGCGAAGGGCTGGCGGTCGCTAAGACCCTGGTCAGCACCAGCCTGATCGACCGGGTGGCGGCGGGCTTAGGGCGCAAGCTGATCGAGGTGCCGGTGGGCTTCAAGTGGTTCGTGTCGGGGCTGCTTGCCGGTACGTTTGGCTTCGTGGGCGAAGAGAGCGCGGGGGCTACCTTCCTCCGCCGGGACGGCACGGTCTGGACTACTGACAAAGACGGCTTGGCCCCGGCGCTACTGGCTGCCGAGATGACCGCGGTGCGCGGGCGCGACCCCGGCGAGCTGTACCAGGAGCTGACCGCGCGCTACGGCGCCCCGGTCGCTACCCGTATCGATGCCCCGGCTACCGGTGAGCAGAAGCGGGTGCTCGCCAACCTCTCGCCTGAGCAGGTCCCATTCCGCGAGTTGGCCGGTGAGCCGATTAGCGCCGTGCTCACCACCGCGCCCGGCAATGGGGCCGCCATCGGCGGGCTCAAGGTGGTCACTGAGAGCGGCTGGTTTGCCGCCCGCCCGTCGGGAACTGAGGAGATCTACAAGATCTATGCCGAGAGCTTTAAGGGCCAGGCCCACCTCGAGCGCTTAGTAGCCGAAGCGCAGGTCCTGGTGGGGAGGGCGTTTGAAACGGCTCGAGCTTAACGGGGCCGAGGTCTATATCCTGAGCCCCGAAGCGCTGCCGTTAGGCGCCGCGACATGGCTGCTCGAGGCTATTCAGGAGACCGTCGCGGCCAAAGGATGGGCCGCGCTGGCGCTCTCGGGCGGTGCGACGCCGAAACCGCTCTACCGGTTGCTGGCCGCACCGGATCAGGCCGAACTTTGGCCATGGGAGCAGGTGCGCCTCTTCTGGGGGGATGAGCGCTCTTTGCCCCCCGACGATCCCCAAAGCAACTACAATATGGTGCACCGGACGCTGCTGGACCATCTGCCGCGGCGCCCGGAGGTGTTCCGCCTGCGCGGCGAAGATGAGCCGCACGCGGCGGCTGAGGCCTATGCGGCGCTGCTTAAGCGACACGCCCCCGGCGGCCTCGATGTGTTGCTGCTGGGCATGGGGGAGGATGGGCACACCGCCTCGCTGTTCCCCGGTTCGGCGGCTGTGAGCGAGACGGTGCGCAGCGTCGTGGCGGCGCACATACCCAAGGCCGGCTGGCGACTGACGCTGACGCCGGCGGCAATACGGGCGGCCCGCCGGGTGCTGCTGCTAGTGACGGGTGCAGCGAAGGCCGAGGTGCTAGCGGAGGTCCTGATGGGACCGCTGGCCCCTGTGCGCTACCCGGCGCAGCTGCTACGAGGCCATGCCGGGGCCGTGTGGATGGTCGATGAGGCGGCGGCCGCGCGGTTAGGGGTGCTATGAGCGAGGCGTTCAAGCGCGCCGCGGCTGAGTACGCGGTGACGTTCGTGCGCTCCGGGATGCGCGTTGGCTTGGGCACCGGCAGCACGGCGCGCATTGCCACGCAGCGCCTGGCTGAGTTGGTGCGCTTAGGGGAGTTGACCGATATCGTCGGCGCCGCTACCTCACAGGCAACTCGTGCCGAAGCTTTGCAGCTGGGCTTAACACTGATGGACGACGCCTTGCCTGAAGACCTTGACCTAACTATCGACGGCGCGGACGAGATCGATCCCGACCTCAACCTCATCAAAGGTGGGGGAGGGGCGCTGCTGCGCGAGAAGATCGTCGCTCAGGCCAGCCGCCGCCTGGTCGTGGTGGTGGACGAGAGCAAGCTGTCACCGCGCTTGGGTACGAGCTTTTTCGTGCCGGTTGAGGTGCTCCCCTTTGGCTGGCGCACTCAGGAGCGCTATCTGACCTCGCTGGGGGCGACTGTGACTCTCCGGCAGGCACAGCAACCGTTTCTGACCGACCAAGGCAATTACATCTTAGACTGTCAGTTTGGACCGCTTGCTGACTCAAAGGGGCTAGCTATAGCGCTTCAGGCTCGAGCCGGCATGGTGGAACACGGCCTCTTTCTCGGCCTGGCTACCGATGTGATCGTGGCTGGAGCGCAAGGGGTGCGCCACCTGCGGCGCCCGTAAGCTACAGCGCGTAGCCGCCACTCTCGTCATCGCGCACTACCTGGCCGTTGCGCAGCGTGATGGTGCGGCGGCGCAAGCGGTCGACTAAGTCGCGGGAGTGGGTGGCGACAATGACTGTCGTCCCCTTAATGTTGACGTCGTTTAACAGCTCCAAGATCTCCCAACTGATGTCGGGGTCAAGGTTGCCGGTAGGTTCGTCGCAGAGCAGGAGCGGCGGGTTGGTGACCATGGCTCGAGCGATAGCGACACGCTGCTGCTCGCCCAGGCTCAGCTCAACAGGATAAGCCTTGCGTTTGTGCGCCAGCGCTACCTGGCGCAGCGCCATCAGCGCTCGCTGCTCGAGGTTACCGCGCTCGCCGGTAGCTCGCAGCACAAAGACCAGGTTATCCAGAGCGCTCATCTGCGGCAGCAGGCGGTGATCCTGAAAGACCATGCCGATCTTGCGCCGCAGCAGCGGCAGCTTGCGATCGGCAACCTTGCTTAAGTCCTGCCCGAGCAGGTAGACCGTGCCTTCGGTCGGGGTGATGCGCCGCAGAATAAGGGCCAGCACAGTGGATTTGCCGGCGCCGGAGTGCCCGGTGAGGTAGACAAATTCACCCTTGTTGATGCGAAAGTCCACATCTTTGACGGCATGGGTATGGGTGCGCGAATAGGTTTTGGTGACGCGGTGGAACTGGATCACCCCGGGCCTCCATGTGGCGTTATAACATGCACGGCTCGGCTCTTGCTGATGATGCGATGCGCACGCTCGGAATCGCGCTCAAGTAGTCTGACAAGCTCCTTAGCGCTAGGCGACACCCGTGCTGGTGCGAGCGAAACTTGTCTTAGGCGTATAGTCGCACCGTCTCGAGCAGCAGCCGCAACGCTGCTGAGGTGTCAAGCCCATAGGCCACGCTGACATTGTTCGGCCCCATCTCCTTGACTCCACGCTCGTCTACTACCGTCATGCCGCGCGTCAGCTGGCCGGTCAGCTCGACCGCTACATGGCGATCATGGCAGGTGAACAGCTCGGGGTGCGTCACCAGCATTACTGCACAGGGGTCGTGTAGCGGCCCCTCGACCTTGCCAAAGAACTTCTCGGCATACTTGGCGCAGTAAAAGTCGAGCAGCTCGGCGGTAAAGGTGGCCGCTACACTTCCTAACGCCCGGAGCTGTGCAACGATGTCGGGGCCGATCATGAACTGATGAGTCAGGTTTAAGCCACACAGCCACAGCTTGGCGCCGCTCGAAAAGACGATGGCGGCAGCTTCCGGGTCGGCCCAGATATTGAACTCGGCGTGGCTGGTGGTATTGCCGAAGCTGGTACTACCACCCATGATGGCGATCCCTCGTAACCGCGCGGCTAGGTCCGGTGCCTGCCGCAACGCCAGGGCGACGTTGGTCAAGGGCCCTGTGGCCACTAGCCAGAGGTCGTCGTAGCGACGCCCTGCCTCGATGATGAAGCGCACGGCGTCGTGACCGGCTAACTGCCGCGTCAGCGGTGGCAGGATCGGCCCGCCTAGGCCGGACTCGCCGTGAATGAACTCGGCGTGCCGGGGCGGAGCTACTAGAGGACGATCGGCACCGACATAAACCGGCGTGTCGAGGCCCAAGATCTGCGTGGTAATCAGCGCGTTGTGCGCAGTCAACCCAAGGGGCACGTTGCCACTAACTGTCGTAATGGCTAGCAGTTCGGCGTGCTTGGCAGCCATCAAGATGGCGATGGCATCGTCGTGGCCGGGATCACAGTCGAGAATCAGGCGGGGTCTAGGCATGTTGGGAGCCTCGAGACTCAGTTGAGATGCAATGCTATCGGGGCGTGGTGGCCGAGCGCCTCCTCATCGGGCATAACGGTGGCCGAGACGGCGCGGTCGCCGTCACCTAGGCGCATGATAGTGACCCCTTGCGAAGCGCGTCCGTAGGAGCTGACCTCCTTAACGCGGGTACGGATCAGCACTCCACCTTCAGACAGCACCAGCAGCTCTTCGTTGCCCAGCACCGGGGCTAAACTGACGAGCTGTCCAGTTTTATCCGTTACGCGCATGGTGATTACGCCTTGCCCACCGCGACCTTGCCGCGGGTACTCACTTAAGAGGGTGCGCTTGCCGTAGCCGTACTCGGTGACGGTTAGCAGTTCGACCTGCTCTTGGTAGCCCTCATCGACCACTACCAGGCTGACCACTACGTCACCCGGGCGGAGCTTAATGCCGCGCACACCCTGAGTGGCGCGGCCCGTATCGCGCACTTCGTCCTCGGTGAAGCGGATGGCCTGCCCGCTACGGGTAGCCAGGACGATGTCGGCGCTACCGGTAGTGATCCGGACCGACACCAGCTCGTCCTCTTCCACCAGGTTTAGAGCGATCAAGCCCGAGGCATTGATGTTGCCGTATTCACGGATGGCGGTCTTCTTAATTATCCCCTGGCGCGTGGCAAAGACGAAATAGCCGTCCTGGTCGAAGCTGCGAATAGCCAGCACGGTCTGCATCGACTCCTCTTCGGCAATTGGCAGCAGGTTGCGGATATGGTTGCCGCGTGCGGCGCGGTCGGCCTCAGGCAGGTCGTAGACTTTTTCCCGATAGACGCGCCCCTGGTCGGTGAAAAACAGCAGATAGTCGTGGGTGTTCGCCACGATCAGGTGCGCATTGATGTCATCTTCTTTCTGTCGCTGCGCGCTCACCCCGCGCCCGCCCCGGGCTTGGGCGCGGTAGCTGGTCAGAGGAGTGCGCTTGATATAGCCGCCGCGGGTCAAGGTGACGACCATGCTCGCTTCGGCGATCAGATCTTCTTTGCTGATATCACCTTCCAGGGCACTGATCTGGGTGCGGCGGGGGTCGGCAAACTGCTTCTTGACCTCCCGAAGTTCGCCCCGGATCACCCGCCACAGCTGGGCTTCGTCACCAAGAATGGTTTTCAGCCGGGCGATCTCTTCTTGCAGTTCACGGTACTCCTCAAGAATCTTGTGGCGCTCGAGCCCGGTCAGCCGCTGCAAGCGCATGTCCAAGACCGCCTGCGCCTGTGCCTCAGTAAGGTTAAACTCGCTCATCAGGCCGCGCTTAGCCTCGGGGCCGTCTTGCGAAGCGCGGATCAGCGCGATGACCTCGTCAAGGTGGTCGAGGGCGATTAAGTAACCTTCCAGGAGATGGGCGCGCTCCTGGGCCTGGCGCAGCTCAAAGGCGGTGCGGCGGCGCACCACCTCGGCGCGATGCTCAAGAAACAGCTCCAGCGCACGCTTAAGCGGCAAGATCTGCGGCGAGCGGTTGACGATGGCCAAATTGTTGACCGCAAAGCTGCTCTGTAGCTGCGTGAACTTATAAAGCTGATTTAGTACCAGCTCAGGGCGAGCCCCGCGCTTAAGCTCAAAAACGAGGCGCATCCCCTGGCGGTCGGACTCATCGCGGATATTGGCGATATCCTCGATCTTTTTGTTCCTAACCAGGCTAGCCGCAGTCTGGATTAGCGAGGTCTTATTGACCTGATAGGGGATTTCGGTGACCACGATCGACTCGCGGTTGTTGCGCTCCTCGAAGCGCACCTTAGCCCGCAGGCGGATGCTGCCGCGCCCCGTCTGGTAGGCCTCGCGGATGCCGCGATCAGACATCACCCCGCCGGTTGGAAAGTCTGGCCCCTTAACGTAGAGCATCAGCTCGTCTAAGGTGATCTCCGGCTTGTCGATCAAGGCGATTAGCCCGTCAATAATCTCGCCGAGATTGTGAGGCGGAATATTGGTGGCCATCCCGACCGCAATCCCCGCCGCGCCGTTGACCAGCATGTTGGGCACTGCGCAGGGGAGCACTTCGGGCTCGGCGGTGCTCTCATCGAAGTTGGGCTTAAAGGCTACCGTCTCCTTGTCGATGTCCTGCAAAATCGCTTCGGTCACGGCGGTCATGCGCGCTTCGGTGTAGCGGTAAGCGGCAGCCGGGTCGCCGTCAATGGAGCCGAAGTTGCCCTGGCCGTCGACTAAGGGGTAGCGCAGGTTCCAGCCCTGGGCCATCCGCACCATGGCGTCGTAGATGGCGGCGTCACCGTGCGGGTGGTACTTCTTGATTACCTCCCCGACCACCCCGGCGGACTTGACATACTTGCGGTTGCTAGCTAGCCCCAGCTCGTGCATGGCATAGAGGATGCGCCGCTGCACCGGCTTGAGTCCATCCCTTACATCCGGCAACGCCCGGTCGACGATGACCGACATGGCGTAATTGATAAAACTGGTCCTGATCTCGTCGGTGATGGCGATGGGAACGACACGACCCTCGTTCAAGAGGAACCTCCACGGGCGCAAAGCCCTACCAAGCGCGTTATTTTACCGCTCTAGCTTGGTCGAAGACAACCTTATAAGCTCTTTAAGTCATTGTGGCCGAGGCTGGGAGAGCGTGAAGAACTGCCCGGCGATCCCCAGCACGCGCCAGTCCTGGCCGGGCAGCGGCACGGTAAAGACCCGAGCTACTAGATAGTCCTGTACTAGCGTCCGCTCCTCGAGCGCGGCGCGCATCCATGGGCCGCATCAGGCGCCTAACGGACAATCGCCAAGAAGTCGCTTGGAGACAGCGTCTGGACGATCGATGCACCGCGCTCTAACTGCTCGCGATCAAGCGTGATCAGCTCTGCCGCAAATAGGGCTGCTGATACCAGATACACCGCGTCGGCTCCTCGAAGCTTATGCTGAGAACCCTGTGCCGCAGCTTGACGGGCCAGACCCTCGTCCACTGCCACGAGGACCGTATTGGGCAATTGTCCGATAGCCAGCGCGTACTGCTGCGCCAAGCTCGGCCCGCTACCGGTTCGGCTCAGGGCTGCCGCCACTTCGGCCATGACGATAGTCGGCAGGACCAAGCGCGGCCGCACCTGGCGCACCCAAGCCAAGAAAGCCGTACTTCCGGCGTGACCAGCCTCGCTCGGCCGGGCGGCGCTCACGAAAACGCTGGCGTCGACGGTGAGCAAGCGCATATCAGCGCCTCATCTGCTCAAGCTCTTGCAGGGCTGATGGCGGTTTCCCGCCGGCCTCCTGGGACAACTGGTCAATGAGCGCTTGCCAGGCTTCCCAGGCGCTATCCGAGCTGGTCCGCAAGTGTTCACCTGCATCGACCGGAACGATGAGGGCTTCCACCGTTCCACGCTTGGTTACGGCGTAGGTAACGCGGCGGCTTTTCACGTCTTCAACGATGGCCGACGCCCTGGTCTTCAATTCACGAATACCGACAGACGGCCTCCCCTCAAGGGTCTTGGTGCGACGGTCTTTCTTAGCACGGTTTACGCTAGCTGTTGACATGTGGTCACTTCCAGAACTTAGGGAACCACAAAATCAGAGGTCTGTCAAGGGCAAAGCAGGTTTCGCTAGGGGGTGCTGCTCCGAGGCTTGCTAGTCCGCGGACTTGGAATTACTGGCCTGGCTTTATCACGACTAAGGCCTAGACAGCGTAAAGAACTGTCCGGCAATCCCCAACACGCGCCAGTCCTGGCCGGGCAGCGGCACGGTGAAGACCCGCGCCAGCAGATAGTTTTCTTCGATGGTTCGCTCCTCGAGCGCGGTGCGGATGACGCCTTCGGCGAGAGTTTGCACCACCGTACCAAGCCCGCTACCCCCCGCTAGGCCGAGCTGAGCCAGCAGCTCAGGGCCGGCGTTCCTGGCGTGGTAGGCGGCAAAATGCTGCTTGCTGGGGTTGCTCAGGTATAAGCCCGCAACCAGCAGAGCGAGTAAGATAATGACAACGACTCTCATCAGAGGTCAGTTTACCTGATCAGCCCATGAGGAAGTCACTATTCAGCATGTCACATATCAGCATTTACTGATACACTGATATTATGCTGATATCTGCAACCACCAGACCGATGGAACTTCGCGCCAAGCTCTTCCGGGGTTTTGCCGACGCCTCGCGCCTATCGATTCTCGAAGCTTTACAGAACGGGCCACAGACGGTGAGCGCCGTCGTGGAAGCTACCGGCCTCTCCCAATCCAATGTATCCAACCACCTTAGCTGCCTGCGGGACTGTGGCCTGGTGATTGGGGTGCAGCAGGGCCGCTATGTCCGCTACGCGCTGAGTGATCAGCGCGTAGCGCAACTCTTGGGCCTGGCAGATGAGCTCCTGGCTGAGGTGGCTAAAGGCGTCTACGAGTGCACCCGCTATAGCGCAGCGAAGGGTAACTGATGGCAACCATCAAGACGCTTGAGATCCCGGTTGCGGGAATGGACTGCGCCGAGTGTGCGCGACAGGTCAAACGTGCCATTACCGAGTTGGAAGGCGTTCACTCCGTGGAGGTTCTCTTGGCCGCAGAGAAGGCTACGATACGACTCGATCCCGAGCGGGTAGATATGAGCGCGATCCGGAAGGTGGTGGAGCGCGCCGGCTATAAAGTTTCGCCGGCCGCTGCTGCACCCTCGCTCGGCGCCTTGTCAAAAAGCATCTTTGCCCTGCTCGGCACAGTCTTCGCTGCAGTGCTGTTTGTCGTAGTCGCCGGGGAGTGGCTCGGGCTGTTCGAGAACCTGACTGAGCGAGTTCCCTTCCTGGTGGGGGTTGCGCTGGTGGTCGCTGCCGGCTGGCCTATCTACCGCAACGTCATCCGCAGCACTCTCCGGCGGCAGATCACTGCGCATACGCTCATGTCGGTCGGGTCGCTCTCAGCTCTTGCTGTGGGTGAATGGGTCGCTGCGCTGGTGGTGGTGTTCTTCATGCACGTTGGCAAATATGTCGAAGACTTTACCGCCAAAGGTGCACGCAGAGCGGTGAAAAACCTTGCGGCCATGGCGCCGCAAACCGCCCGCATCGAGCGTAACGGCATCGAGCAGGACGTGCCGGTGGGTAAGGTTCAGCTAGGCGACACCGTGATCGTGCGTCCCGGCGAGCGGATACCGGTAGACGGCGAAGTCATTTGGGGACAGGCTACAGTAGACCAGGCCGCCATTACGGGTGAGTCCATGCCGGTTGAGGTCGCGACCGGCTCAAGGGTCTACGCCGCCACCATAGCCAGACTCGGCAGCCTCCGGGTACGTACCGTACGAGTGGGTCTTGACACCACCTTCGGGCGTGTCGTCACGATGGTCGAGGAAGCCGAAGCGCACAAGGGCGAGATGCAACGCTTCGCTGACAGGTTCAGCAGCTATTACCTACCCATCGTTGTCGGTATCGCCGCTCTTACCTTCGCCCTGAGCCGGGATCCCTTAGCGGCCGCGGCAGTGTTGGTGGTGGCCTGCTCCTGCGCCATCGCCATTGCCACGCCGGTTGCGATGCTGGCCTCGATCGGCCAGGGCGCCAGGCGCGGCCTCCTCATTAATGGCGGCAAGTACCTTGAGCTGCTGCCACGCGCCGATGTGCTCCTCATCGACAAGACCGGAACCATTACCTTCGGTAAGCCGCGGCTTACCGATGTGGTGCCTTTGAACGGGCTGGCCGATGAGCTATTGATGCTCGCTGCTTCCGCCGAACGCTACTCGGAGCACCCCCTGGCCGAGGCCGTCAGAGCGGCGGCGCGTGAGCAGGGCCTAACCCTGGCTGAACCAGAACGGTTCGAAGCGGTACCGGGGCAGGGGATTCGGGCATGGGTCAACGGTAGGTACCTCGAAATCGGCAATCGCCGCCTGGTGCCCGCTGCCTCTGCGCTACCTGTCGCAGCGGTGCTGGAAGCGCAAGGTAAGACGGTCCTGTTCTGCTCCCAGGACGGCGAACTAGCAGGAGTGCTTGCCGTCGCCGACACCCCTCGCCCGGAGGTGCCGGCGGCTCTGACTGAGGTGAAGCGGCTTGGCATTGGGCAGATCGAGCTGCTTACCGGCGACAACGAGCGCACGGCTGCCGCGCTAGCCGGGCAGCTCGGCATCCGCTACCGCGCCGACCTGCTGCCCGAAGATAAAATTGCGGTGGTGAAGGACTATCAGGCCAGAGGCCACACCGTGGTGATGGTGGGTGATGGAGTGAACGATGCGCCGGCGCTGGCTCAGGCTGACGTGGGGATCGCCATGGGCGCGGCAGGGAGCGACGTAGCGATCGAAGCGGCGCATATCGTCTTGATGCGCGAAGACTGGGCGCTGGTGCCGGAGGTCTTCCGCACCGCCAGGCGGACGATGGGGGTGGCGAAGCTGAACCTCGGCTTTACGGCGCTGTTTAACCTTGGCGGCTTGGCCCTCGCGTCGCTCGGCCTCCTGCCCGTGGTCCTCGCGGCTGCCGCGCAATCGCTCCCTGATATCGGGATTCTTATCAATTCGGCGCGCTTGCTGCGGAAACAGTAGAAACGGTAAATAAAGAACATCCGCGACGGCTCGCTCGCTTGACGCCCCTTACAGGGGAGTCTAGACTCGGAGTATGGGACTTCATTGCAACACCTGTATCGACCTCTTTTACCTCGACGGCTGCCCCTCTTACCAGCATGTCTGGCGCGACCTGGCCGAGGTCATAAGCGAGAGAGAGCTCGACGCCTGCGTGAGGCTGGTTCGTGTGGAGACGCTTAAGCAGGCGGAGGCGCTACATTTTGCCGGATCGCCCACCGTCAAGGTTAACGGGCGCGACCTCGAGGGCTACGACGGGCCGGGTGTGCTGGCCTGCCGGGTATACCGAGAGAACGACGGCCAGGGCTGGCCGAGCCGCCAGCAGCTCGAGCGCGCCCTAACACGAGCGGCTTAAGGCCCTTAGCTCCTTTATACTGAGGCGTGCAGATATACTGTCGGTCGGCTTGGCGCTTGAAGACCTGGCGGTGGCGCGGCTGCTGGTATGAGGCTGCTAGTATGAGGCAGCGTGTGGCACAATGGGGGTGTGAAGCTGCCTGAGGACATGCTGGCAGAAATCGTCAAGCGTCTCGTGGCCGAGTTCGACCCCGAGGCGATCTACCTCTTCGGCTCGCACGCCTGGGGGGAACCGGACGAGGGCAGCGACGTCGATTTGATGATCGTCGTACCGTGGGACGGGACGCCGACGCATCACGATTGCGTAAGGGCACATCAGAGCCTTTCAGAGATCGATGTTGCGAAAGATATCTTGCTTAGGACGCGCGCACGCTTCGAGAGATTCCGTCCTGTGCGGGCTTCGTTGGAGTACAAGATCGCGAAAAGAGGTAAGCTCCTTTATGAGCGACCAGGAGATGGCCGAGGCGAAGAGCGAGATCGTTCGGCAGTGGTTGACTAGGGCTGAGCGCGATCTCGGCTCTGCGGAGCGGTTGGCGACAGGTCCGGCCCCCTATCTCGACACAGCTGTCTACCACTGCCAGCAGGCAGGGGAGAAGGCGGTCAAGGGCTTTCTCGCCTTTTTTGAGCACGAACTCGAAAAGACGCACGACGTCGAGCGCCTTGTCAGGATGGCCGAAGTCTATGAGCCCGCCTTTGCCCGCCTGCGGGCGGATGCAGCCTTGTTGACGCCCTATGCGACGCGCTTTCGCTATCTTGGCGAGGGGCTCGAGCCGAGCCCGGAAGAGTTCGCCGAAGCCTTGAATGCTGCTACCGAGCTGTACAGGTCTGTTCTCGCCTTACTCCCCCAAGAGGCCCACCCATGATCGACCGCTACACCACCCCCGAAATGACGCGCCTGTGGAGCGAGGCGAACAGGTACCGCGCCTGGTTAGAGGTCGAGCTGGCCGCTACCGAAGCCTGGGAAGCGTTGGGCGAGGTACCGCCGGGAGCTGCGGGGCGCATCCGTGCGAAGCTAAGCGCCCCGCTCGATGACGCCTTCGCGGCCCGCGTGGCCGAGCTCGAGCGCCAGACCAGGCACGACATTGTCGCCTTCACCCGTGCGCTGAGCGAGCGTGTCGGCGAAGAAGCCCGTTACCTGCATCTGGGCCTCACCAGCACCGATGTGGTCGATACCGCCCAGAACCTGATCCTGCGTGAGGTGCTAGATATTATCCTCGAGGACGTGCGTGCCTTGCAGGCGGCGCTCAAAGCTAAGGCTGTCGCCTACAAGCACACCCCCTGCATCGGCCGCACCCACGGGATTCACGCCGAGCCGATGACCTTCGGGCTGAAGTTTTTGAACTTTTACGCCGCCGCACAGCGCGACGAGGCGCGGCTTACGCGCGCCCGCGAGGCTGTTGGCGTGGCTATGCTCTCGGGCTCGGTCGGCACCTACGCCCACGTGCCGCCCGAGGTGGAGCGGCATGTCGCCGAACGTTTGGGGCTTACGCCCGACCCCATTACCAACCAGACGGTAGCGCGTGACCGCCATGCCGAGGCCATGAGCGCCTTAGCGATTTTGGGGACGACACTAGAGCGTATCGCCATCGAGATCCGCCACTTGCAACGCACGGAAGTGCGCGAGGCGCAAGAGGGCTTTGCTAAGGGGCAGACCGGCAGCAGCTCGATGCCTCACAAGAAAAACCCCATCGCCAGCGAGAACATTTCGGGCCTGGCGAGAGTAATGCGCAGCAACCTGCAAGCGGCGCTGGAGAACGTGGCGCTGTGGCACGAGCGCGACATCAGCCACTCCTCGGTTGAGCGGGTGATTCTGCCTGACACCACGGCGCTGGCGAGCTACGCGACACGGCGCCTTACGGGTGTTGTCGAAGAGCTGGTGGTCTATCCCGGGGCCATGCAGAAGAACCTCGACGCCCTGCACGGGCTCAGCTACTCCCAGCGGGTGCTCCACAAGCTCATCGAGCAGGGGATGACGCGCGAGGCGGCGTATGAACTGGTGCAGCGCTGTAGTCTGGCGTCGTGGGAGACGGGGACGCACCTGAAGGCACTGCTGCAGGCCGACCCCGACAACCGCCTAAGCGAGACCGAGCTTGAGGAGGCTTTTGATCCGGCCTGGTACTTGCGCTTTGTTGACGCTATCTACGCTCGCTATTAACCTGTGAGGGGGCGTCGTGTATACCATTGCGCCAGCCACTGAGACGGTTTTTGACACGCTTAGGCAGTTGGACCAGCACCTACCGGCAGAGCGACTTCGCGGCAAGCTGCACAATAGCGAGGTGCTCGTGGCTTGGTGTGATGGGGCCGTGGCCGGGTGGCTGCGCTACGGGTACTTCTGGGATACCATCCCCTTCATGAACCTACTGTACGTCCTGGAGCCGCACCGCCGCCGCGGGCTGGGTACGCGCCTGGTCACGGCCTGGGAGGTTGCCATGCACAGCAAGGGCTACCGCCAGGTGATGACCTCGACGCTGAGCGATGAGTCGGCCCAGCACTTCTATCGCAAGCTCGGCTACCGCGATGTGGGCGGGTTTATTCTGCCGGGGGAGGCGCTCGAGCTCCTGTTTCTCAAGGTGTTGACCCAGGACGTGCCAAGTTAGCGCTAGCGGCTCACGACACACTAGAGCTTTAGCGCCCCTTCGAGGTACCACAGCTTCCCCTGACCATTAAGCCTGCTGAATTCGTCGGGCGTTAAGCCCTTGGGCTCCTCACGCCCCTGCGCTAAGCGGTAGAGGAAAGCGCTGCGCGCCAGCGGCTCTTCGGGCAGCTCGCCTACTACCAGCAGGTCGATGTCGCTATGCAGATTCCAATCGCCCCGCGCCACCGAACCGTAAAGAAAAACCTGCGCACCGGGCAGCTCGCGGCGAAGGCGCTCGGCATAGGCGGAAGCTTCGCCGATGAGAGCTTCGCGCTCAGATGCTCGCGCCTTACTCAGCGCTTTGAGTCCAACCGACGATCTGATGGGCAGCACTTGTGGCCTCCTCGGCGGCTCGAGCATCGTAATACTCGTGCGGACTCCCTTCGGGGTAGGCATCAGGATGGCGTGTGGGTACGTAGTGGCGGTCGAGTAGCTGACCGGCCGCCACAACGCCCTCGGGCACCTCGAGCGCCAGGGCAGCCACCTCCTGCAAAAGACGGCGGATCGCGTGCCCGTAGGCAGGTTTGCCAAACCCTCGGAGGAGCGCCTTAACGGCATACTCGCCTGCCTGCTGGGCCTTGAAGCACGCCCAGGCAAAATCGCCCGCCTCGGCGTCGCGCCGTGCTGAGGCCAGGGTGTGCTCGGCTTGAGCAAGCCAGCGCTGATACTCACCATGGTCAAAGACAGCCACGGAACTATTGTAGCGCCTTGTACCTGCTAGCTCCACATATCCGACAAGCGCGAGACTGCCCAGGTTCTCCGCTGGGAGTGTATAGTCAAGGCGTGAATCACGTACCCCAGAGGCTAACCCTCCGTTATGAGGGGAAGGCCAAGAAGGTCTACAACACCAGCAGCCCCGAGCTCTATATCGTCGAGTTCAAGGATGACGCCACTGCGTTTAACGCCCAAAAGCGCGGCACTATCGCCAACAAGGGGGTCGTTAACAACGCCGTGACGGCTAGACTCCTGGCGTATCTCGAGGCTCACGGGGTGCCGACTCACTTCGTTGCCCAGCTCTCTGAGCGCGAGCAGCTGGTCAAGGCCGTGACCATCATCCCGGTCGAGGTAGTGGTGCGCAACCTGGCGGCGGGCTCGTTTGCTAAGCGCTACGGCGTGGACGAGGGGCTTCCCTTGAAGCCTCCGGTGCTCGAATGGTGCCTTAAAAGCGACGCACTGCAAGACCCGCCCATGAACGATGACACCGCGGTCGCGCTGGGCCTGGCTACGCCGGAGCGGCTTAACGAGCTGCGGGCGCTTACGCGGCGCGTCAATGAGCTGCTCAGCGGTTTTTTTGCGGCGCGCGGGCTGAGGCTCATCGACTTCAAGCTCGAGTTTGGCCTCACCGCTGCCGGTGAACTGCTCCTGGCCGATGAGATCAGCCCTGATACCTGCCGCCTGTGGGATGCCCAGACCGGCGAAAAACTCGATAAAGACCGGTTCCGGCGCGACCTGGGCCGGATCGAAGAGGCCTATCAAGAGGTGTTGCGCCGCGTCATGGAGGGGTGATGCCTGACTACCTAGCTGTCGTACACGTCATGCTCAAAAAGTCGATCCTCGACCCGCAGGGCCGGGCGGTCGAGACCACGCTCAGGCGCCTCGGCCACACTAATCTCAGCCATCTGCGGGTCGGCAAGCGGATCGAGCTAAATCTTAGCGGTGAGCTGGAGGCGGTCGAGGCGCAGTTAGCCGAGATCGCTACCAAGGTGCTCAGCAACCCGGTGATGGAGGAGGTGGAGTATCAGCTTACGGAGCTGTCCGACCCCAACCTGAGTGATGGGTAACCTGTGTGCTCCTGCTAGCTACGCACTGCAAGGCGAACACGAGGCTTCGCCCTGAGGGGCCTCAGTCCGAAGGGTTCGCCCCTACTGACTTCTGACTACTGATTTACCTGGGGGTTCGCCATGATCCACCGCACCGGCACGTTAACGACCCGCGACAACCTGAGGCTATTCACCCAGGCCTGGCTGCCCGAACACCTAGCCGCGATAGTGGTCGTGGCCCACGGCTACGCCGAGCACAGCGGCCGGTATCTTCATGTGGCCGAGCATCTAGCCGCGCAAGGTATAGCGACCTTTGCCCTCGACCAGCGCGGGCATGGCCACAGCGAGGGGGAGCGGGCGCTAGTCGGCAGGCTGGCCGACTGCGTCGGCGACCTGGCGCAGTTCATTGCGCAGATACGGGCCGAGCACCCCGACTCCCCGGTGTTCTTGCTGGGTCACAGCATGGGTGGGGTGGTCGCCCTACAATATGCGTTGATCTATCCCCAGAGTGTGGATGGGCTGATCACCAGCGGCGCGTTCTTGCTAAGCGCGGTGCCTGCGCCGCCCTGGCTGCGGATAGCGCTGCGGCTACTGAGCTGGGTAGCGCCGAGGTTGCCGGTGCAGCCGCTCAACGCCGCTCTCCTCTCGCGTGATCCGGCGGTGGTAAGCGCCTATGATGATGACCCGATGGTCTATCGCGGTAAGGTCAAGGCGCGGATGCTGGACGTGTTGTTAAGCGCCGGACCGCTGGTGTTAGCGCAAGCCGAGCGCCTCACCCTCCCGCTCTTAATCCTCCATGGCGGCGACGATCAGATCGCTGCACCGGAGGGGAGCCGCCGCCTGCATGCGCTAGCGGGTGCCAGTGACAAGACCGTGCGCCTATATAAGGACTGCTATCACGAGCTCTTCAACGAGCCCGAGCAGCAGCGGGTTCTAGGCGATGTGACGGCTTGGCTGAGGGAGCGTCTAGACTTAGGGGTACGTGCTCAGGGCAGGCTCGAGGGTGCACTCTATGAAAGCTAGAACGTTTGACAAGAAGTTTGATGCAGGCGAGAACATCACAGGCGCCCTCGACCTCAGCCAGGCCAGGCGCCCGAAACAAGCCCACAAGCGTGTCAATGTCGACTTTCCCATCTGGATGATCGAGGCGCTGGACAGGGAGGCGCGTAGCTGGGGTGTCACCCGCCAGTCGATCATCAAGGTATGGCTGGCTGAGAGGTTGGAGCGCACCACCAGCCAGGACGTACCCTGAACTTTTTTAGACCGCGCTTCAGACCAGATAGCGAGCCAGCCCTTGCGCTAGTCTATGTAGCGCCTCTGCCAACACCGGTCGTGGTGTGGCGAAATTAAGGCGCGCGAAGCCCTCAAAGCCGGGGCCGTACTGCGGCCCGTCGTTGAGGCCGACTCGGCAGTCGTTAAGGAGCATCTGGTAGAGCCTGTCGCCGAGCCCTAGCGCCCGGAAATCGAGCCAGGCCAGATAGGTAGCCTGGGGCGGCAAATAGCCCACATGGGGGAGGTGTTCGCGCAGATAATCGCCTAAAAAGCGGCGGTTGCCGTCAAGGTAACGCAGGGTCATCTCGAGCCAGGGCTGGGCGTGCCGGTAGGCTGCCAGCGTGGCCATCTGGGCCATCACGTTGGGGCCGGTGACGAGCCCGCGACCCTGCCGCTTGAGGCGAGCCAGTAAGGTCACGTTCCGGCTGAGGACGATGCCGATCTTTAAGCCGGCGATGTTAAAGGACTTGGTCGGGCCGAACACGGTGATGGTGCGCTCGCTGATGTCGGGGTGAAGCGAAGCCAAGGGGAGGTGCTGCTCGCCGGGGTAGAGCAGGTCGCTGTGCAGCTCGTCGGAGAGGACCCAGAGATTATGCCGCACAACGAAGTCGGCCAGCCTTTCCAGTTCGTCGCGGCTGAATACCCGCCCCGTCGGATTGTGCGGATGGCAGAGCAGCAGGACTCTGGTAGCCGGCGTAACGAGCGTCTCGAGCTGTGCAAAGTCGATCTGGTACCGGCCGTTGTCCACTACCAGCGGGTTATAACGCGGTACCCGGCCGGTGTCCTTAACGGCGCTGATAAAAGGGGGATAGATGGGCGTCTGGATGATGACTTCGTCGCCCGGGTTGCTACAGGCTAAGACGGACAGATAGAGGCTGGGGATGACGCCGTTAATGAGCCAGATCTCTTCTGGGCGCAGTTTCCAGCCGTGACGCGCCGCCATCCGCTCCAGGATCGCCTCGAGCAGGCCGGGTTCGCCCGTTGCCAGCGGGTAGCCGAGATAGCCGTGAGCGCGCTCTTGCAGCGCCGTGACGATCTCGGGTGCCGACGGGAAGTCCATGTCGGCCACCCACAGCGCGATAACGTCGGGATCAAAATGATGCCATTTGACCCCGGGTTGGCGCTGAAGCTCGGTTATGGTGATCTGGTCGAACGGGTGCATGCCGGAGTCTACCGCCTACATTCCAGGCGGAGGGCGTAGGCTACCGAGGGCGACCTTCAGGCGTTCGGGTCGCCGGTAGGTGGGGGTGATGATGCTGACTCGCATGCCGCTAGTCTACGCGCTGTGCGCAAGTAGACTAGTAGCCGTGAAGATCGTAGTTAACCCGCCGCCCTGGGCTAAGGCTATCGTTTCAGATCTTACCGATATGGACCGCGCCCCTCAACCGCTTGACGGCAGGCCGCTAGCGTTAACTCTTCCTGATGACGTCTACTTTGAGTACGCGTTTATCGATCGACACGGAGCCATGCGGGCCGATCCGGCTAACCCCGAGCGAGCCGATAACCCCTGGTACCCCGAAGTGAGTGCCATCAAGGGGCCAGCCTACCGCCCTGACCCTTACGCGATGCCTAACCGGCAAGCTACCGGCAAGGCTGCCCGGCATCGGCTCACCTCGCGGGCCCTGGGTCAGCCGCGGCGGATTATCACCTATACGCCGGTCGGCTGCGAGACCCATAAGCTGCCCACCCTTTATGTGCAAGACGGCCTGGCCTACTACCGCATCGGGCGCTTAGCTGACGTGCTCGAAGCGCTACTTGCGAGCAGGTTGGTCCGTCCGGCACAGCTGGTCTTCATCGAACCTGTGGATCGGGCTGCGGAGTACGCCTACAACCCGGCCTACCGGCGCTTTATGGTAGACGAACTGCTCCCCTGGCTCGAGCGCGAGTTGCCCGGTAGCGGCAAGCGGATTGCCTTGGGAGCCAGCTTAGGTGGTCTGGCGAGCACTGCGCTGGCCCTTGAGCACCCCGAGCTGTTCCAGGCCGTAGCGACCCAGTCCGGGGCGTTTTTGGGAGCGCCTAACGACCCTGACTACTACCGCAGCGAACAGTCGTGGGTGGTTGAACAGCTTAAGCAAGGCCGTGCCCAGGAGGTGGCCTGGTATATCGACTCGGGGACCATCGAGTGGCTATATCCGGTTAACCGGCGGGTTGCGGCGGCGCTACAGAGCGGCGGCTACCGCTACGCCTCTGCCGAGCGCCATGCCGGGCACAACTGGGTTAACTGGCGCAACGGCTTGGCCGCCGCATTGCGCTTTGTTCTACCGCCCAGCCAGAAGTAAAAGAAGGGGCCAGGCGGGTGAATGGGTACGGCCATCGCGTAGAACAGGGCCCGCCCCAGGACCTCCGAGGCCGCGACTAAAACCAGCATAGCTACCACGTGGAGCGCAAGCCCACCCGCACCGCTCCAGATTGGCAAGAGCCATTAGCCCCAGTAACCTGCGCGAAAAATCAACCTGCCAGGTCGCCTCGGACCATCCAAGCGCTAGGGCCCGCCAGCCTGCCCACGCAGGAGCCAGATCTGGCTCCCTTGGTTCGCCCAGAAGATGCTATTCACGATCACAAGCGCTCCCGCCTGATTGACCGCTAGTTTGCGCATCAACAGGCCCTGCAGGCTGCCGTTCACGCCCTCGCCCGCGGGTATGCTGCCTGGGATCACCGAGGCCGGTGCGAAGGTATGCCCGCCGTCGCCGGAGGAGGTAAACCCCAACCCTCGCGGATGGGGTACCCGCCTGGTGAACAGCTCCCAAATCACGTAGACGTTACCTTTGTCGTCTACGCCCAGCGCCGGGAAGTGCACGCTGGCCAACTCCGTTTGAGGTCCCGAAATCTCTCTCGGCTCCTCGAAGGTGCGCCCGCCGTCGTTTGAGCGGGTGTATTTTATGTGATAGCGCTGGAAGGGCCCAGCAGGGCTTTCCGCGTAAACCAGATGAACGGTCCCGTTGCTGTCCACAGCGATCTTCGGCGCGTCGGTATGGCCTTCGGTCGAGAATATCGGCCGCGGCATACTGAACGTGCGTCCGTAATCAGTCGAGGTCGCGAAATGGATGTCCGCGGCCCGGTCTTCTCCCACGGCCCAGGCCAGGTAGATAACCCCCGCCGCGTCTACCGCCAGCGAGGGACCGCGTGCGGGAGTGCCGATGCCCTGGCCGGCGACCTGCAACGGTGTGGAGAAACGCTCGCCCCCATCGGTGGAATGGCTGACCCAGAGGGCGCCTTCGAACTCCGTCCAGGCGGCGTAGAGGTTGCCCTCGGGCCCCATGACTAGGTCGAGGCTGCCGTTATGCCAAAAATCCCGAGTGAGCCGACCCTTGCCATCGCCAGCGGGGGTGTTGGAGAGATTGAGCGGATGGCTGAAACTCCTGCCCCCATCAGTCGAACGTGCGAAGAAGATCTCCCCACCATGCGAGCCTCCGGAAAAGACGATCTCCTGCCACAGTATATACACCGCGCCGGCGTCAGCTGAGGTCATCACCAACCGCGGCAGCCAGGAGAAGATACGGGGGCTCTGTGAGACGTTGACCGGCTTCTCGAAGCGCGGTTTGCCGTCAGCCTCAAAGGCCTGGAAAAAGATATCCTGGCGCGCCTGATCAGCCCAGGCCACCCCGACAACGCCCTGCTCATTGATTGCCACGGTAGGATCGTCGACGTAACGAAAATCCGAGTCGTTCATGCGCCACGGTCCCCGGAAGGCGCCTCCCGTGGCGACCTCGATCTTTTCGCCCCATGTGATCATCTGGTTCTCCGCTGCTGCAAGAGCAACCTGGAACATCACCCCGGTGACTAAGAGCGGGGCTAGGTACCCTCTGGTGGCATAGCGCCCTTCGCGCAGACGATTCCAAGCGCCTCTTAATAGGTTTAATAGGTCAATTAACATGTTAACAGAACTCCGGCGGGCCGACGCCCTGGCGCTAGGTAACACCTGACTTCCCCCTAACTCTTTCTGCTGCGCACCCACGACCTTAACTGAAACTGAGACAGTCAGCGCGTTCCTTCAGCTATAACCTCCGCTGAGCCGCAGCGTAGCAAGATTATAGCCATCCAGTTGCCATGGTGCATGAACGCGCCCACGCCAAGGCCTGGTGAGAGAAGGTAGCGAGCACGGCCATAACCTAACTCTTCTAACCACCAAGAGGTTGGAAGAACCACCCTCAATTACTCAATTACGATCAGCAGCTTGAAGGCGTAGAGCCCCATGCTCAAGCGCAGTCCGAAGATCGAGATCTTTTCATCAACCCAGCCCAGCAGGCTGATGACTAGTGTGCCAAAGATCAGGTATGCCATCGGGGCGCGGCGTGCGAAGAAGTAAGTGACCGCACTCATCCCAGCGGGTGGAATCGTGGAATTATCCCGTACCCGGGCTGGATAGGTGAGACAGCGAACCAATCGATGTTTGCCTTGATAGTGCCGCGCTATGCAACTTATTTCATCAAATTAGACCTCGCTTAGCGCAGGACTCAACCCTGTTAGCGCCACCGGCATCTGTAACCTAATTAATTTAATATGGTATTCGAGCATGCGCTGGGCTAGCTAGGGTTAGATGTCCCGGCAATTCGGACGGAATTGACATTGGCAATCTCTTGACCAGGAGGTGGGACCGACTATCGCGTTGCCGGCTGCGACCTGCTTAGCGGCAAGCAGTGCGGTAAGCTCTCCTCGCACGAGTGGGGGGTGCCTGAGTTGCTCATGGCCATCGAGCTACACGGCGATCTGCCGGAGGTTATCATGGTCGCCATGGGAGTGAAGCCGACTGTGCAGCTCAGCCTTGGCCTGTCCGAGCCGGTGCGGGCGCGCTTAGGGGCGCTCGAGCAGGTGCTACTCGCCACCCTGGCCGACTGGGGGATCACGCCGCAAAGCGTAGCTAGCGTCACCGAACCGCTCAGGGCCGAAGAATTGGTCCGTCATGCATGAGGTGGGGCTGGCCCGGCAAATCATCGATATCGCGGAGTCGGCGGCTAAAGAGCAAGGTGCGGTGGCGATCACCAAAGTCGGCCTGCGCGTCGGCGCCATGGCCGGGGTAGTGCCGGACGCGCTGAGCTTTGCCTTCGAAGTGGCCCGGCAAGGGACTATGGCCGAGCAAGCAGTCTTGGAAGTCGAATACCTGCCCTTGGTGTGCTACTGTGAATCGTGCCGGGCGGCGTTCGAGGTGGATGATCGCTTCGGGATTGCGCTCTGCCCCAATTGCGGCGAGCCGAGCGCCGAGATCCGCCAAGGCACGGAGTTCACGGTGAGCTACCTGGAGGTAACCTGACATGTCTGGGACCCGCGATATCGGCCTGACCGTGCTGTCGGACTGGGGCGAGGAGCGGGGGCGCGTCATTCGGGTTGAAAAGGGCGTGATGGAGTTTAACCAGGCCCTGGCTGAAGAGAGCCGCGCGCGCTTTGTTGCCGCGGGGGTGCTGGTTATCAACGTCCTGTCCTCGCCGGGCTCGGGCAAGACCACCTTTTTGGCACGGACGCTGCAAGAGTTCCCGGCTCGAGCCGCGGTGATCGTCGGCGACCTGGCCACCGACAACGACGCCGAGCGCTTGCGCGTGGGTGGGGCGGTAGCAGTGCAGATCCAAACCGGAGGGGTGTGCCACCTGGAGGCGGCCATGATCGCCCAGGCAGCGGCGCGGCTAAACCTTGCCACCCTTGAGCTGTTGATTATCGAAAACGTCGGCAACTTGGTCTGCCCGGCCGCTTATGACCTGGGCGAACGTTTGCGCGTGGTGCTGCTCTCGACCACCGAAGGCGAGGACAAGCCGCTAAAGTACCCGCAGATGTTTAAGACCGCCGATCTGGTGATAATTAACAAGACCGATCTGGCCGAGGCCGTGGGGTTTGATCGGGCGCAGGCCCTCTCCAACATCCGCCTGGTTAACCCGCAGGCCCAGGTGCTGGAACTCTCGGCCCGCACCGGGCAGGGGATGTCGGCCTGGTATGAACTCCTGCAAGCCCACCTTGCCCATTAGCGTTCAGCTCCGGGTGCGCGGGGTGGTGCAGGGGGTCGGCTTCAGGCCGTTTATCTACCGTTTGGCCCGGCGCTACGGCCTAGCGGGCTGGGTGTTGAACGATGCCCAGGGGGTGCTGATCGAGGCGCGAGGCGCAGCAGACACCGTGGCCGACTTTGTGGCAGCCATTCAGCGCGAGGCGCCGCCGGCATCCCACGTCGAAGAGGTGATCGAGCTGCTCCGCCGCGACGGCGGCGAGCCGGGCGGCTTCGAGATCCGCGAGAGTGCAGGCGCTACTAGTATCACCACCCTGATCTCACCCGATCTGGTGGTCTGCCCGGACTGCCTGACCGAGCTGTTTGACCCCCAGGACTTCCGCTACCGCTACCCCTACATCAACTGCACCAACTGCGGCCCACGCTACTCGATTCTATTAGCACTTCCTTACGACCGCCCCCTTACCACCATGAAGGACTACCCGCTCTGTTCGCGCTGCGAGGCGGAGTACCACGACCCCGAGAACCGCCGCTTCCACGCCCAGCCGGTGGCGTGTCCGGCTTGCGGCCCTCATCTGCGCTACCTCGATGCCGCCGGGCAGGAGCTGGCCACAGGCGAGGCCGTAATCAACTTGGCGGCCTTTCAGTTGCGTAATGGGGCCATCCTGGCCATCAAGGGCTTAGGGGGTTATCACCTAGCCTGCGACGCCACCGACGCGGCGGCGGTCGAGGCCCTGCGGGTCAGGAAGTTCCGCAAGGAGAGGCCGTTCGCCTTGATGGCCCGCGACTTGGCAGCCATAGCCGGCATCGTAGTGCTCGACGCGGCGGCCGAAGCGCTCTTGGCAGGGACGGCGCGGCCGATCGTGCTGCTGGCAAAAGGTCAAAAGTCCCTTCCTTCGGCGCTGGCTCCGGATAATGCTGAGTTAGGGATCATGCTGCCTTACACACCGCTCCACCATCTCCTGTTCGCAGCGGGTGCGCCGCCGCTGTTGGTGATGACCAGCGCCAACCGCTCCTCGGAACCGATCGCCTACCGGGATGAGGAGGCGAAGGCGCGCTTGGCCGGTATCGCCGACGGCTTGGTGGTCGGCGAGCGGCCCATCGCCCGGCGCGTGGACGACTCGGTGGTAACGCTTATGGATGGGGCACCGGCGATGGTCCGCCGGGCGCGCGGCTATGCCCCGTCACCGATACTGCGCGACGCGCGCTTTGCCAGGCCGATTCTGGCCCTCGGAGCCGGGCTCAAGAACGCCATAGCCTTAGCGACCGGTGGCTATCTGTTTGTCAGCCAGCACCTGGGCGACCTGGATAACCTCGATGCTTTCGAGGCTTTTCAGGAGACCGTACTTGACCTCACCGGCATGTACCGCGTCGATCTTAACGAGACTTTGGTGGTGCATGACCTGCATCCCGACTACCCCAGCAGCCGCTACGCCGAACAGTTGCCGGGCCCTAGGCTGGCCGTACTGCACCACCTGGCCCACATCGCCTCGGTCTTAGCCGAACATGGCGCCTGGGAGCTGCCGGTGATCGGTTTTAGCTTTGATGGCACCGGCCTCGGCAGCGACGATACTGTCTGGGGCGGTGAGATTATCTGCGGTTCGCTCCAGGGCGGCCTAGAGCGCATCGGACACTTGCGCCGGGCGCTGCTGCCCGGCGGCGACGCCGCCGCCCGCCACCCCGAACAGGCGGCGGTGGGGTTCTTGCACGAACTTGACGCCGACCTGTGGCGGCCCTTGCTCTCCGAAAAGCCGGTCAGGGTAGCGCTGAGCCTAATCAAGAGCGGCCTCAACACCCCCGTGACTAGCAGCATGGGCCGGTTGTTCGACACGGTGGCGGCCCTCTGCGGCTTTAAGCGCCCCATCACCTTTGAGGGTCAAGCCGCAATCTGGCTCGAGTCGCTAGCCCGGCAGGCCGCTCCGAGCGAGCCTTATCCGTTCCCCTTTGACGGTGCCACCTGGGACTACCGGGTGCTCTTGACGCCGCTGCTGACCGATCTTCGCGCCGGTGGTGAGGCAGTGGAGGTGGCCTATCGCTTTCATGCCGCTCTGGCGGCTGGGGTGGTGGAGGCCGCCGTGAGGCTGCGCGAGCTGGGGCATGGTTCAACGGTTGCGCTGTCAGGCGGTGTCTGGCACAACAAACTGCTGCACCGTCTGGCCCTTAGCGGCCTGCGGCAACGCGGCTTTACCGTCTGGTGGAATCAACAAGTTCCGGTCGGAGACGGTGGCATCGCTGTTGGTCAGGCCGCGCTGGCGGCCAGGGAGGTTCAGGATGTGTCTAGGCATTCCGTATGAAGTCATTGAAGTCTTGGACGGTGAGAGCTGCCTGGTTAGAGTAGGAAGCGGCGCGCAGCACTGCTTCAGCGGCCTGGTGGATAGCGTCGAGGTGGGTGACTGGCTGGTGGTCCATGCCGGCTTTGCCGTTGAGAAAATTACCGAACAAGATGCCCAAGAGAATCTGGCGCTGATCGAGCGCTACCTGCTGGGCGATGAGCCGCGGGAACAAACATGAAAGCTGCCTTTGTGCCCGAGCAGTACAAGGATCCGGCGCTGGTAGCCCGCTTGCAGCAGCGCATCGCCGAGCTGGCCGCTAAGATCGGCCGCCCGGTTAAGATCATGCACATCTGCGGCACCCACGAGCACGAGCTGGGCCGCTACGGCCTAAGAGACCTCTTGCCCGAGTCGCTCGAGCTGCTGGCCGGGCCGGGCTGCCCGGTGTGCGTCTGCGACACCGAGTATATCGACCAAGCCATTCAGTTGGCGCTCACCCCGGGCGTCATCCTGGCTTCGTTTGGCGATATGTTGGCGGTGCCGGGAGCCATCCCCCTCTCCGGCGAGCGCCGGGGCGACGTGCGGATGAGCCTCTTGGACGCCAAGGCGCAAGGTGGCGAGGTGCGCGCGGTCTACTCGGCGTTCGATGCTGCTAAGTTAGCCCGCGACCACCCCGACAAGCAGGTGGTGTTCTTTTCAGTCGGTTTCGAGACCACCGTGGTAGCCGTGGCGGCGCTGTTAAAACGCGGCGTACCCGAGAACTTCACCATTATCGAGGCCAACTACTACACGCCACCGGCCACTCACCTGCTCCCTACGCTCGAGGGCTTCAATGTGCAGGGCTTCTTGCTGCCGGGGCATGCCTCGGCGGTGACCGGCCTGCGTATCTACGAACACCTGCCGGAGGTCGGCATCGCCTGCGCTTCGGCCGGCTTCGAGCCGGTCGATGTGATGGCGGCTTTAGCGTCGGTCTTGACCCAGCTCGCCGAAGGCAAGCTGCGGGTGGATAACGCCTATGGCCGGGTGATTGAGTACGACGGCAACCAGAAGGCGCTAGCCGAGCTGGCCGAGGTGTTCGAACCCTGCACCATACGCTGGCGTGGCGTGGCCGACATCCCTGGGTCGGGCTTTAAGTTGCGGGCACCATACCGGCGCTACAGCGCGCTCGAGCGCTTCGCAGCAGTATTGGCCGTCCCCTCTGAGCGCAGTGAACGCGAGCACCCCAAGGGCTGCCGCTGTGCCGACGTCACGCTAGGACTGGCCCGCCCCACCGACTGCACGGTGTTCGGCAAGCTCTGCACCCCCGATAACCCCTATGGACCGTGCATGGTTAGCCATGAGGGGACCTGCCGCGCCTGGTACACCTACGGCATGGGGCGGGAGCGGATCTATGTCGAAGTCTGAGGCCGTGGTTACCTCGCCCAAGCCGACGCGCCGCTACGATACCGTGCGCCTCAGCCACGGTAGCGGCGGCAAGCTGACCTTAGAGCTGATTACCGAGCTGTTCGCCGCCACCTTTGCTTCGGAGCCGCTGCGTGAGCTGACCGATGCTGCGCTGTTAGCTAACCCCGGCGGCAGAATCGCCTTTGCTACCGATTCGCACGCCATTAAGCCGTTGTTTTTCCCCGGCGGCGACATCGGGCGCCTGGCGGTAGCCGGCACCGTCAACGACCTGGCGGTGATGGGAGCGCGCCCCAGATACCTCTCAGCGGCCTTCATCCTCGAAGAGGGGTTCAGCCTCGAGGCATTGACCCGCATTGTAGTTTCCATGAAAGCGACCGCCGACGAAGCCGGTATCGCTATCGTCTGCGGCGACACTAAGGTGGTCGAGCGCGGCAAGGGTGACGGCGTGTTCATCAATACCGCCGGCCTGGGCTTTATTCCGGAGGGCCGCGAGCTTGGCCCGCAGCGTGTGGCAGCCGGTGACGTGCTGCTGGTCAACGGCACCCTGGGCGACCACGGCATCGCGGTGATGTCGCAGCGCGAGGGCTTCGAGCTGACGCTCGAGCTAAAAAGCGACGTGGCGCCCTTAAACAGTCTCATCGAGGCGGTGCTGGCGGCAGCGCCGGGGACCAAGTTCATGCGTGACATCACCCGCGGCGGGCTGGCCGCGGTGGCCAACGAGCTGGTGCTCAATAAGCCCTACGGCGTGCGCATCTTTGATTATCAGGTGCCCATCCACCACGACGTGGCGGAGTACAGCGAGATGCTCGGCATCGATCCGCTGCTCGCGGCCAACGAGGGGAAGCTGCTGATCGCCACCCCGCCGGCTCAGGCCGAGGCCGCCCTTAGCGCTATGCGTCAGCATCCTTTAGGACGGCAGGCCGCGATTATCGGCGATGTGGTCAAGAAGCCGCAGGGGATGGCGCTGATCGAGACCGCCTACGGCAGCCGGCGGGTGCTGGAGATGCCGATTGAGGAGCAGTTGCCCAGGATCTGCTGATGCTAACAGACACGGAACTCTTGTCCAGACGAGAGCTGCTGCATCTCGCTTGGCTTAGGCGTCAGACCGCTCCGACGCCTACCGCTAACCTCTTGCGCCCCCCCGGCGATACCAGCGCTTCGGCGCAGTAGACGCTTTGCAAATTAGCCGGGGTGAGGACCGCCTCGCCGCGTACACGCCGCCCTCGTGTAACAGCACCTGGTCGACCGAGAAGAACACGTCTCAGGCCTCCTTTCTGCGGTGCCGCGTGGGGTGACGCCCTGCTCGAGCCGGATATTTCGTAGAATGGGACACGGGCGCGCGCTGGCCGCGCCGGATAGCCGAGGTGTCGCCGTGGAGTCGTTCCATAAGGAGCCCCCTATTGCCATGAGCCCTCTCTTGCACGAACTGAAGAGAGGTTTTGAAGGGCTGTACGGCAAGCGGCTCGCCCGAGTTATCCTCTTCGGTTCCCAGGCGCGTGGAGATGCCGGGGAGGATTCTGACGTCGATATCCTCGTGGTGCTTCGTGGCGAGGTAAGGCCGGGGGAAGAGATCGAACGCGGCGGCAACGTGACGGCCGCCCTGTCGCTCAAGTACGACACGCTCATCACCACGCTCTACACCTCTGAGGCAGCTTTTGCAGCGCGCCGGGAGCCGCTTTTCGAGAATATATGGCGAGAAGGCGTTGCCTTGTGACGGAGCGGCAACAGGCGCTGATGGAACGCGCCGAAGAGGCGCTCGAAGCGGCTAAGGTGCTTTACCAACGAGGACTTTACAACGACGCTGCCTCGCGCGCCTACTACTGCATGTTTCACGTTGCTCAAGCGTTCTTGGAGGCGGAGGGACTGTCGTTCTCGAGCCATAAGGCAACCATCGCGGCCTTCGGTCGGCATGTAGCTCGCAAAGGGCGCGTTCCCATCGACTTTCACAGGGACTTGATCAAGGCGCAAGATGCGCGTCATATCGGTGACTATGCTGTCGCCCAAGGACTTCAAGCCGAGGACATCGCGCGACACCTGGAACGCGCTCAGGCATTTTTGGCGCATGCGCGAAAGATCCTGGGACGAGCCCAGTAGGTTCAACGCGACGTCACTCATGGCAGACGCTGCTCTTCTTGCGCAGCAGGATATAGATGAAAAAGGGCGCGCCGACAAGCGAGGTGATGATGCCGACCGGAATCTCGACGGGCGAGAGGATGGTGCGCGCGACCGTGTCTGAAACGAGGAGCTGGGCGCGCTCGAGGCCCGCATCCGCAAGATCAACGCGGTCGCCAAGAGCTACCGCACGGTGAACGGTCTCGCCTGGCACGTTTATCAGGGCGAGGTCATCCTCTGGCCGGCGCCACGGAACGCGCGATGACCGCGAGACTGAGGTTAACTATGTGTTGCGCTCACCCCACTCTTTTACGCACTTCGCGGATGCGTTTAAGCACCTCGCGCGTGGCCGTCTCAAGAGCCTGGAAATCCTCTTCGCTGACCCAAGCCTTGCGGACCAGCTCGCTCCCGCCGCCGACACAGCACACGCCGGCATCAAACCAGGCCTTTAGGCCGGCCTCGTCCAAGGAGACGCCGCCGGTGGGCATCAGCCGAGTCCAGGGGCGTGGGCCGAGGATCGCCTTAACGAACTCAGGTCCGCCGACGCTGCCGGGGAAGAGCTTCACAATCTCCGCCCCCCACATCTCCGCTGTGGCGATTTCATTGACAGTGCCGCACCCCGGCAGATAGGGGATCTTGCGGCGATTGCAGAGCTTAGCGATCTCTTCGTTAAAGGTGGGGGCTACGATGAAGTTCGCGCCGTGGGCCAGAAAGAGCGCCGCCGTGGGGGCGTCCTCGATCGAGCCCGCGCCGATAATCAGCTGGGGGTGGGCGGCGACCAGGTCGCGAAAGACCACGATAGCGCCGTCGCCGCGATTGGTGAATTCCAGCAAGCGCGCCCCGCCGCGGGCCAGGGCGGCGGCGATCTCTCCCGCAGCCTGCGCATCCGGATGGTAGAAGAGGGGCACCAGGCCGTCTTCCAGCATAGTGGTATAGACACTCAAGCGATCAAAACGAGCCATAAATCTCCTTTTGCAGATCTTCTCTGCCGGGCGAAGCTGGAACGCTAATCAGGGGTGTGGGGTGTACGGAAAATCCCATCTACTACCCACCTCCTACTTCCCACCTCCCGCCGAGCGCAGCGAGGCGGCTGCGGCGTCCAGCGTGGCGAACACCTCGTCACTAATGGTGATGTCGAAGACCTCGGCGATGACCTGGGTCCAACCGTGCAAAAAGTAGATCCAACCGTCTTCGATGGTGAGCTGGCGAGCCTGGGCCTGACGCCTGGCCTGGTGCAAGAAGTCAAGCTCACCCCGGTAGTTTAGCTCCCAGACCAGACCCCGTTCCGGGAAGATACCGGCGTCGGTAATGGGCGAGCCGGGGCGGTCCTTGCCCATGCCGGTGGCGTTGATGACCATCGAGCCGGGGGGGAGTTGTTCCATCAGTTCGTCGTTGCGGAGCGGGTCTTCGTTGTGGACGTACTCAAAGGCGATGTCGGTCTTTATCTTTTGGTGAACCCTCTTGAGGCGCTCGAGGTTCGGCGTTGTGCGGTTGACAGCGATGAACTTCTTGGGGCGATCAGCCGCGTCTGGCAGGCTCGCTATGAAGGCGCTGATGGCGATGGCCGAACCGCCAGCGCCGAGGCAGAGGACGTATCCACCGGTGCGGCCCCAGTGTCCTTGGGGCACGAACGCCTGCCAGGAGAGGCCGGAGGTGATCGGGTCTTTGGCGTGACCGATCAGCTTGCCGTCCCGCTTGGAGAGGCAGGAGACCTCGCCGCAGAGCTCGGCTGATGGATCAAGTTCGTCAAAGAGGTCGCGGCTTGCCTCCAAGAGGTTGATCTTATGGGTGGTGACGAGCGCCCCCGTGGCCAAGGGGTCATGCTTGATCTGTTCGACGATGGCCCGGTAGGCCTCGGCGGGCGCGTTAGGCGGGGCGTCGTAGCCGGCGATGTCGGCGCCCAGGCCAAGGATCTCTGACCACTTGGGGAAGACCTTCATGATCGAGGACTGTTTGGTCGTTACGCCAACAAAGTACAGGGTCGGGCGGGTAAGGGGGGTGGTCATCGGCTTCCTCCTGGGCCATTACAACTCGGCGAGCTGGTCGAAGATGGGTACGAGCGCCTCATAAGTGGCCTCGAACAGCGGGTAGAGCTGCTGATAGGCGGTCTGAGCGGTAGGGTCGGGTGTCACTGTGTGCGCTACGGGATTGATCTGCTCGATGATGCTGAAGTTACGGTAAAGCCCGATCCCGACCCCGCCGGTGACCGCTGCCCCCATCGAAGTAGCCTCTTCGAGGTAGCTCAGGCGCTTGACCGGGAGGTCGTACATATCGGCCATCAGCTGGTTCCAGAAGCGGCCTTGGGCGCCGCCGCCGATTACCCTCATGCTCGCTATCTCGATGCCTTGGCGGGTAAGGGCCTTGAGAATCACGCGGAGGTTCATGGTTACACCTTCGAGCACCGCCCGGAACAGGTCGGCGCGGGTGTGGCGCACAGTAAGGCCGATGAAACAGCCGCGGGCACTTGGGTTCCAGCGCGGACTCCGCTCGCCCAGCAGGTAGGGCAGGTAGAGCAGCCCTTGCGCGCCCGGAGGCGAAGTGGCGGCCAGCGCATTGAGCAGTTCGTAGGCCGAGATGCCCTCGCGCGCCGCCCGCTCGCGTTCCGCCTGCCCAAGCTGGTCCCGGGCCCATTGATAAGAGGCGCCGGCGGCCTGCATGGTGCCGCACGGGCTATAGAGCCCTGGCACGACGTGCGCCCAGGTGAAGGTGCGCTCTTGGGGGTCGTACACCGGCTGCCTTGCCGCTAGCGCGATCCAGGAGGATGAGCCCACGTAGTTATAGGCGTCCCCTTCGCGCCACACCCCCGCGCCGAGGGCGGCACAGGAGCCGTCTCCGCCGCCGATGACTACCGGCGTACCGGCGGCGAGCCCGACCTCGGCGGCAACACCCGGCAACACCGTACCTACTACCGCAGTCGAGGGGTGTAGTTCAGGGAGTTTGTCAACATCTAGCTCGGCGGCCTCGAGGATCTCGTCGGCATAGGCAAGGCGCTTAAGCTCGAGCAGGTTCATGCCCGAGGCATCCGAGTAGTCGGTGACGAAGTTGCCGGTGAGCCGCGCTACCACCGCGTCCTTGGCATGTACAAACTTATGGGTGGCCCGATAGATGTCCGGCTGATGGTCGCGCAGCCACAAGATCTTACAGAGCGAGTAGGAACTGCTAAGGCGGTGGCCGGTGAGGCGGTAGACCCGCTCAGGGGCGATGCGCTCCGCTAAATAGCGCTCCTGCTCAGTTGAGCGCTGATCGGCCCAGATGATGGCGTGACGCAACGGCCTGGCATCTTTGCCCAGCGGGACGCAGCCCATCATCTGGCCGCTGAAGGCGATGCAGGCGATCTCGCTTGGCGGCGCTGCGGTTCCTAGCAACTCCCGCGTCGAGCGGCAGACCGCCCGCCACCAGTCTTCGGGGTCTTGCTCAGCCCATCCCCGCTGTGCATAGTGGGTGTCATACGGGCTAAAGGCGCTACCCAGCAAGCTGCCCGCATCGTCGTAAAGAGAAGCCTTGTTGCCGGTGGTGCCGAGATCGTGTGCAAGAACGAACCGCTTCATGACGCTATCTCCGCGCTGCGTACTTGGGGTTGGGCACCACCTGCGCCTGCCCGTTTCTAGCGACGATCAGTGCGGCAAACCCCCGCTCGGCGATAGTCTTGTAGTCGTAACCGGCGTCGGCGGGGAAGACTGCTAAAAAGACGAAGTTGCCTGGGCCGGTGTTGACCGTGCGGTGACCCCAATAGGGGGGTACGTAGGAGGCCGCCCCGGGAGCCATGGCTTGCGCATTGATCTCTCCTCCCGGCGTCTGCAATAGCAGATAACCCTCACCCTGAAGGCAGTAGTAAAGCTCGGCGCGGTCCCCCTTGGCGTGATAGTGCCCCTTGGTCATGAAGTACTCATCCCCCACTTTGCCGGGGTAGATGACCGTGGTGGAGTAGAGCAATTGCCCTTCGTCCTTGGGGTTGTTGGTGGCGTTGTAAACCCGGTAGATCACCGGATTCTGGACTGAGAGCACAGCCTCGGCCGCGCGGTCGGCAAACAGGCCGCGCATGTCAGAAAGCCGCTGCGTCTGTACCATCGTTGCGTTCGGGATGGTGCCGTCCTTGAGATCGACCCAAGTGGTAAAGGGGGTCATGTAGGTCATGACAATCCTCCGGAGAAACGAGCCGTTAATTGAGTCAGCTGTGGGGTGTGGGTTGTAGGCTGTAGGGGCCTGTGGTGAACCCACAACCCACTTCCTACTTCCTGGAGTACAAGCCGCATATTAAGCGCCATTGCTACCCTCCACCGCAGTAACCAGATAACGGCAGGGCTTGCCGTGCAAAACGGCGACCAAGTTCTCGGCTGCCAGCAGGCTCATGCGCGCTACCGCCTCGCGGGTAGTGGCTCCTAGGTGCGGTGTGACAATCACGTTCTCTAAACCTAGCAACGGGCTGGCCTCGTTGGCCAAGACGTCGATGGCCGCTCCGGCCAGCTTGCCGCGCGTCAGGGCCTCGTAGAACGCCTCTTCGTCCACTAGAGCGGCGCGCGCGGTATTGACCAGAATGGCGCCGTCTTTCATCTGGGCCAGCCGCTCGCGGTTGATCAGCCCTCTGGTGTCGGGGGTAAGCGCCGCGTGCAGCGACACGATATCAGCTGAGCTTAACAGCGTGGCCAGATCGACCCGCTCGGCTTGGTCCACCTCGCTCGGCCAGAAGGGATCGTAGGCGAGCACCTTAAGCTCGAGCCCGTGCGCGCGTTTGGCTACCGCCTGGCCGATGGCCCCAAAGCCGATTAAGCCGAGGGTCTTGCCGGACAGCTCCCACCCGGCGCTGCGCCGCCACTGGCCGGCCTTGGCGGCGCTGGCTACCTGTGGCAGGCTGCGCGCCAGCGCCAAGATCAGCGCGATAGTGAGTTCGGCTACCGCCGTAGTGTTGGTGCCGGGGGTGATGGTGACCGCAATGCCTAGCCGAGTAGCAGCCGCCAGATCGACGTTGTCCACCCCTACCCCGTAGCGCGAGATCACCCGGAGGCGGTCGGCGCGCGCTAGCACCGAGGCGTCGCAGCTATCTAGCCCGAGGATGACGCCGTCATAACCGGCGATGATGTCAGCTAGCTTATCGGCGCTGAGCGGCTGCTCTTCGGCGCGCAAGTCAACCTTGCAGCCATGTTGTGCTAGGTAAGCGTGGTGTGGCCCCTCAGTGCGGCAGAAGGAGCGGGCGGTGGCCAGTACGCGGTAGTTCATGGAGATGCCTCAAGGGTGGCTGCTGACCGGCGCAGCCAGGGGGCCGTCCGTACTTGGAGGTCGAGATAGAGATCGACTAGCGGCTGATAGCGGTGGTGCATCGCTGGGTCGGGGGTAACGGGATCGCGCGGGGAATTGGCACGGCGCGCCGCCTCCTTAAGGTCGGGCAGCACGCCAACCGCATGACCGGCGATGAGCGCAGCCCCCAGCACGGTGCACTCCTGCTGCTGGAGCGGCAAGTAGGAGAGGCCCAACACATCGGCCTTGATCTGGTTCCAGAGGCGGCTAGCGGCGCCGCCACCGATCACCCGCGCCTCCTGAAAGCGGAGCTGCGGGAAGAGCGCCTGCTCGATGCGCAGATAGTGGGCGTATTCGTAGGCTACCCCCTCGAGCAGCGAGCGGTAGAAGTGAGGCTTGCCGTGCGACCAGCTAAAGCCGCTCCACAGGCCCCGCTGTGCCGGGTCGTTGGGGCAGACGCGGCCGCCTAGGTGCGGCAGGAAGAAGAGCCCATCTGAGCCCGGCGGGACGCTGCTGGCCTCTGGCTCGAGCTGCTCATAGCTCGCCCCCGCCCCCCACTGGTCGCGGAACCAGCGCACATTCAGGCCGCCGCCGTTGATGTAGGCATAGGCGAACCACAGGCCGTCAATGGCTAGCCGACCGGTAAAGAGCGTCCGCTCTTGAGCGTCGGGCCTAAAGGAGTCGAGGCCGACCGCAAAGACCGCCGCCGTACCGGCTACATCCAGCGCCATACCCGGCTC
>Ga0208609_100123_pt1 | contig 36287 bp, 27 predicted proteins | sample SubbioR11_8A_Apr_FD_184813 | JGI IMG/M metagenome (GOLD analysis project Ga0208609, IMG submission 184813) | Serpentinite rock and fluid subsurface biosphere microbial communities from McLaughlin Reserve, California, USA - CR11_8A_Apr (SPAdes) | ecosystem: Environmental > Terrestrial > Deep...
GCCTCGCCCGCCAGGGCGTGGAGGCCGCCCGCCAGCGGCTGCGGCTGACCCAGGCCACGCCGCGCGCGGCGCCCGAGCTGAGCCTGGGCCTGCGCCGCAGCGAACCCGGCTTCGGCCAGCCGCACGAGGACAGCGTGGTCCTCGGCCTGCGGCTGCCGCTGGGCGCAGCGCCGGTGCACGGGCTGCGCGTGGCCGCGGCGCAGGCCGAACTGGACCAGGCCGAGGCCGCCGAGCGCGAACTGCAGGCCCGGCTCGACGCCGCGCTCGCGGTGGCCTGGCAGGCGCCGGCGGCAGCCCGCGCGCAGGTCGACGCCGAGGCCGGCCGCGCGCGCCTGCTGCACGAGCGCGCGGCGCTCGTCGAGCGCGCCTGGCGCGCCGGCGAGGCGGCGCTGCCCGAACTGCTGCGCGCGCTCGCCGCCGCCGCGCAGGCCGACGCCGCGCTGGCCCGCCAGCGCGCCAGCCTGGGCCTGGCCCAGGCCCGACTGCAACAAGCCCTGGGAGCCGAGCCATGAAACCCGACGACACCCCGAGCCGCCAACTGCGGGCGCACGCCCTCGCGGCCCTGCTCGCGCTGGGCACGCTGGCCGCGCTCGCCGCCCCCGGTGCGCATGGCCCCGACGGCGAGCACCTCGACGCCGTGGCGCCCGCAGCGGCGGGCGCGGCCGCGCAGCCGCGGCTGGAGGCGCATTCGGACCTGTACGAGCTGGTCGCCGAACTGCGCGGCGGCCAGCTCGTGGTCTACCTCGACCGCTACGCCAGCAACGAGCCGGTGACCGACGCGCGCATCGAGGTCGCCCTGGGCGAGCAGCGCGCCCTCGCCCGGCCGCGCCCGGCGCAGGCCGACCATGTCGTCGACGACGCGGCGCTGCTGGCCGCACTGGCCGCACCGGGCGAGCATGGCCTGGTCTTCACGCTGGTCGCCGGCGACGAGGCCGACCTGCTCAGCGGGGTGCTGCGGGTGCCCGCCGCGGGCAGCGGCGCGGCCGCCCCGGCGCCCGCGCACGGCCACGCCACAGCGACGGCGCGCTGGCTCGCGCTGCTGGCGGCGGCGCTGGCCCTGGGCGCCGCCGGGGGCATCGGCATCGAACGGCACCGGCAGCGGCGCCGCCGCGCAGACACCGCAGCGGGGAGGGCATGATGGCGCGAGGATCGAAGGCGATGCGGCCGGCTCAGCCGCCGGGCGCCGGTGTCGCGGGGGCAAGCGGCGGCGCCGGGTCTACCCCGCGGCTCGGCCGGGTGCGCGCCACGCTGCCGGTCGCCCTGCGGTGGGTCGCCGCCGTGCTGGTCGCCGCGGCGCTGGTGGGCCCGGCCGCCGCGGCGCCGGGCGCGCATGGCCCCGACGGCGAACACCTGGACGCCGCCGGCCCCGCCGGGCGCGGCTTCGGGCTGGCCCGGCTGCCCGATGGCAGCGTGGTCGTGCCCAAGGCGGCGCAGCGGCTGATGGGGCTGCGCTCGCAGCTCGTGGTGCCGGCCCAGGCCGCGCTCAGCGTCGAGCTGCCCGGCCGCGTCGTCGTCGCCGCCGACGGCGTCGGCCGCGTCCAGGCCGTGCACGGCGGGCGCGTCGAGCCCGGGCCGCAAGGCCTGCCCGCGGTCGGCCAGCGCGTGCGCCGCGGCCAGCTGCTGGCCTACGTGCGCCACCACCCCGACCCGCTCGCGCACGCGGCCGTGCAGGCCCAGCAGGCCGAGCTGCGCGCCCAGCGGGAGGCGGCCGAGCAGCGGCTGCAGCGCCTGGCCGGCCTCGAAGGCACGGTGCCGCGCCGCGACATCGACGCCCTGCGCGCCGAGGCCGGCGCGCTGGCCGAGCGCGAGCGCCGCCTCGCCCAGGGCCTGGCGGTGCGCGAGAGCCTGCGCGCGCCGATCGATGGCGTCGTCAGCCGCGCCGAGCTGGCCGCCGGCCAGGTCGTCGAGCCGCGCGACCTGCTCGTCGAGCTGATCGACCCGACGCGGCTGCGCGTCGAGGCCACCACCGACGACCCGGCGCTGGCCGCGCGCATCGAGGACGCCACCCTGCCGGGCCTGCCCGCGCTGCGGCTGCGCCTGCTCGGCGCCGCGCCGCTGCTGCGCGAGGGCCTGCTGCCGCTGGTCTTCGCCGTGCACGCCGCCGCAGCGCCGCCGACCGCGGCGACCCGCGCCGACCCGGCCGCCAGCGCCGCACCGGCGAGCGCGCCGCCGCTGGCCGTCGGCCAGCCGCTGACGGTGCGGGTGCGCACCCGCGAGCGCATTGCCGGCATCGTGCTGCCGGCGCAGGCCCTCGCGCGCGGCCCGGCCCACGAGCCGATCGTCTGGATCCGCGCCGGCGCCGAGCGCTTCATCGCCCAGCCGGTGCGCTGGCAGCCGCTCGATGCCGAGCGCATCGTCGTCACCCACGGGCTGGGCGCCGACAACCGCGTCGTCGTCCAGGGCGCCGGGCTGCTCGCGCAGATCCGCTGACCGGGAGGCCGACGATGTTCGACTGGATCGTCCGCCGCAGCCTGCAGCAGCGGCTGTTCGTGCTCGCCGCCGCGGCGCTGCTGCTGGCCTGGGGCGGCTGGGCGGCCTGGCAGGCGCCGATCGACGTCCTGCCCGACCTCGACAAGCCCACGGTCAGCGTGCTGACCGAGGCCGGCGGCCTGGCGCCGCAGGAGGTCGAGCCGCGCGTCAGCGTGCCGATCGAGACCGCGCTCAACGGCATGCCCGGGGTCACCCGCCTGCGCAGCACCTCGAGCGCCGGCCTGTCGATCGTCCAGGCCGAGTTCGACTGGGGCACCGACATCTACCGCAACCGCCAGCTCGTCGCCGAGCGGCTGGCGCTGGTGCGCGAGCAACTGCCGCCGGGGGTGGTGCCGGTCATGGGGCCGGTGACCTCGATCATGGGCGAGATCATGCTGATTGCGCTGCCGCTGCAGGCCGCCGAGGCGGCGCCGGCCGGCGCTGCCGGCGTATCGGCGGCGATGCAGGCGCGCGACTGGGCCGACTTCGTGCTGCGCCCGCGCCTGCTGGCGATCGCCGGCGTGGCCCAGGTCATCCCGATCGGCGGCGAGGTGCGCACGCTGCGCGTGGTGCCCGACACCGCGCGCATGGCGCAGTTCGGCGTCTCGCTCACGCAGATCGAGCAGGCCCTCGAGGGCTTCGGCGGCAACGCCGGCGGCGGCTTCGTCGACCTCGCCGGCCGCGAGTACCTCATCCGCCACCTCGGCCACGAAGGCGGCGGCGCCGACCTCGCCGCTACGCTCGCCGGCGTCGCCGTGGCCTGGCGCGAGGGCCGCGCGGTGCTGCTCGGCCAGGTCGCGCGCGTGGCCTTCGCGCCCGGGCTCAAGCGCGGCGACGCCGGCCACGACGGCCGCCCGGCGGTGGTGCTGGGCGTGCACAAGCAGCCGCAGGCCCACACCATCGCGCTGACCCGCGCCGTCGAGGCCGCGCTGGCCGAGGTCGCGGCCAGCCTGCCGCCGGGGCTGGCCGCGCCGCAGGTGCTGTTCCGGCAGGCCGACTTCATCGAGGCCGCGGTCGGCAACGTCGCCGCGGCGCTGCGCGACGGCGCGGTCATGGTCGCCATCGTGCTGTTTGCCTTCCTGCTGTCGGTGCGCACGACGCTGATCACGCTGACCGCCATCCCGCTGTCGCTGGCCGTGGCGGTGCTCGCGCTGCAGTGGCTGGGCCAGTCGATCAACGTGATGACCCTCGGCGGGCTGGCGATCGCGATCGGCGAGCTGGTCGACGACGCGGTGGTCGACGTCGAGAACATCCTGCGCCGGCTGCGGCTCGCGCGTGCGGGCGGCCGGCCGCCACCGCTGCTGCTGCAGATCGTGCGCCAGGCGAGCGTCGAGGTGCGCACCGGCATCGTCTACGCCACCGCGATCGTGGTCCTGGTCTTCGTGCCGCTGTTCGCGCTGCCGGGCATCGAGGGCCGGCTGTTCACGCCGCTGGCCATCGCCTACATCGTCGCGATCGGCGCCTCGCTGCTGGTGGCGATGACGCTGACGCCGGTGCTGTGCTACTGGCTGCTGCCGGGCATGCCGCGGCTCGACCGCGGCGACAGCCCGCTGGTGGCCTGGCTCAAGCGCGGCTACGCGCGGCTGCTGCACGCCGCGTTCCCGCGCTGGCAGGTGCTGATCGGTGCCGCGCTGCTGCTGGTGGCCCTGGCTGCGGCGACGCTGGCGAGCCTGCCGCGCGCCTTCCTGCCGGCGTTCAACGAAGGCTCGCTGGTGCTGGGGCTGATCATGCAGCCCGGCACCGCGCTGGCCGAGGCCAACCGCATCGGCGCGCAGGCCGAGCGGCTGATCCTGCAGGTGCCCGAGGTCGTCCAGGTCGGCCGCCGCACCGGCCGCGCCGAGCTCGACGAACACGCCGAGGGCGTGCACTCGGCCGAGCTCGACGTCCTGCTGCGGCCCTCGGCGCGCCCGCGCGCGGCGGTCATGGCCGAGCTGCGCGAGCGGCTCGCGGCGCTGCCGGCGCAGGTCGCGATCGGCCAGCCGATCGGACACCGGCTCGACCACCTGCTGACCGGCGTGCGCGCGCAGATCGCGATCAAGGTCTACGGCGACGACCTCGCCACCCTGCGCGCGCAGGCCGAGGCGCTGCGCGCGCGGCTGCAGGGCGTGCCCGGGCTGGTCGACCTCAGCGTCGAGCGGCAGGTGCTGATCCCGCAGATCGTCGTGCGGCTCGACCACCGCCGCGCCGCCCAGCTGGGCCTGGCTCCCGGCCAGGCGCTGCGTCTGCTGCAGGCGCTGACCGACGGCGCGCACCCGGCGCAGATCGTCGACGGCGCGCGCCGCTACGAGCTCGTGCTGCGCCTCGACGACGCGCAGCGCAGCCCGCAGGACCTCGCGCGCACGCTGATCGACACGCCGGCCGGGCGGGTGCCGCTGTCGGCCTTCGCCAGCGTCGAGGTCAGCGACGGCCCGAACCAGATCGTGCGCGAGAACGCCAGGCGGCGCATCGTCGTCTACGCCAACACCGAGGGCGGCCACGACCTCGGGCAGGTCGTCGGCGCAATCCGCGGCGTCATCGCGCAACAGGCGCTGCCGGCGGGGACCTTCGTCAGCCTCGAGGGGCAGTTCCAGGCCCAGCAGCAGGCCCTGCGCCTGATCGCCGTGCTGGCGCTGCTGTCGCTGGGGCTGATCTTCCTCGTGCTCTACACACGCTACCGCTCGGCGGTGCTGGCCGCGATCGTGATGGTCAACATCCCGCTGGCGCTGGTCGGCGCGGTCGCGGCGATGGCGCTGATGGGCGTGCAGCTGTCGGTCGCGGCGATGGTCGGCTTCGTCGCGCTGGCCGGCATCGCGGCGCGCAACGGCATCCTCAAGGTCAGCCACTACCTCAACCTCTGCCGCTTCGAGGGCGAGGTCTTCGGCCCGGCGATGATCGTGCGCGGCTCGCTCGAACGCCTGACGCCGGTGCTGATGACCGCGCTGGTCACCGCCTTCGCGCTGACGCCGCTGCTGCTGGCCGCCGACGCGCCGGGCCGCGAGATCCTGCACCCGGTCGCGGTGGTCATCTTCGGCGGCCTGGTCAGCTCGACCCTGCTCGACACGCTGCTCACGCCGCTGCTGTACTGGCGCTACGGCCAGCCAGCGACGGCGCGGCTGCTCGCTGCCGAGCGCACGGCCGACGACCACCGCCAAGGGGCTGCCGGCATCGGACAGGCGTATTGATGAGTCGAGGTACCGGCCGGGCGACCGACGGCCGGACGGCCAAGGCGGCGGCCGTGTATACTCGCCGCTGTTTTGCGCCGCGTGTTCGCTCTCTGCCGCGGCCTGCTGTCTGATCGGGCTGCCCAGCCCCCTGCGCTTTCCCGCCCCATCGGGTCCTGCGCGGCACCAGCCTCAAGCTGCGAGCCCCACCCGAAACCCTCCCCATGTCAGTGCTGATTGCCGGCCGCGGCCGGTGTTGCTGGCGTGGTCACTGTCCCCGACCCGGGAGCCGTATTGGCCAAGGAAGATCTGATCGAGATGCGTGGCAAGGTCGACGAGATCCTGCCCGATTCACGCTTTCGCGTGACGCTGGACAACGGCCACAGCCTGGTGGCCTACACCGCGGGCAGGATGCGCAAGCACCACATCCGCATCCTCGCCGGCGACCAGGTGTCGCTGGAGCTGTCGCCCTACGACCTCAGCAAGGGCCGCATCACCTTCCGCCACATCGACTCCAACCGCTCCGGCGGCGGGCCCCGTCCGGGCCCTCGCCCCACCCGTTGACCGAGGTGCTGCACTCGCAGCACCCGTTCATCACCTGCGCGTCGATTTGCGCGCAGTTTTCTTGAAAGGCACCACCATCGTGGGCAACAAACTCTACGTCGGCAACCTGGCTTACTCGGTCAGCGACGACAACCTCCAGCAATCGTTCGGCGAGTTCGGCACCGTCACGTCCGCCAAGGTCATGATGGACCGCGACAGCGGCCGCTCCAAGGGCTTCGGCTTCGTCGAGATGAGCTCGCCCGCCGAGGCGCAGGCCGCGATCCGCGGCATGAACGGCAGCCAGATCGACGGCCGTGCGCTGGTCGTCAACGAAGCCCGTCCCCGCGAAGAGCGGCCGGGCGGCTTCGGCGGCGGCGGTGGCGGCGGCTACGGCGGCGGCGGCGGGCAGCGCGCGCGCTACTGATCGCACAGCACGCACTGTCAAGGCGGGCCTTCGGGCCCGCTTTTTTTTTGCGCGCAGGCGCTGAGCAGGTGCTGGACCGGCGCGTCGGCGGCGTCTGGCCAGGATCGTGTCCCGTCGCGCGGCGACGCCCAGCGTGACCACAGGGCCTCGCGCGCTGGCCCGGCACGGGTACTGAAGGTTCAGATCAAGATCTGTATCTCATTCTGGACTGAACGGCTCAAATGCATAGAATGAGAATCAGAATGCCAGCCAAAGCGCCACCTGTCGGCGAAGTTCTCGCAACCCGGCTCCGGGCCCTGGGCGAGCGGATCCGCGCTCATCGCGAGCGCCAGAAGATCAGCGCCACGCTGGCCGCGGAGGCAGCGGGCATGTCCCGGGTGACCTTGCACCGCATCGAGCGCGGCGAGCCTTCCGTGACCATGGGCGCCTACCTGAGCGCCATCGACGCTGTCGGGCTGCAGCTGGAGCTTCGGGATCCGCAGGCACTCCCGGCCACGGCCGACATCGCCAGCCTGCCGCAACGTGTGCGGCTGGCAGATTTTCCCCAGCTCGAGGGCCTGGCCTGGCACCTGCACGGTGTGGGCGAACTGAGCCCGGCGGAGGCCTTGAGCCTCTACGAACGCAACTGGCGGCATATCGACCGCCGTGGCATGGAGCCGGCCGAGCGTGCCTTGCTCCAGGCCCTGGTGGACCGGCTGGGCGGAGGGCGCCTGCTTGTTTGAGCGCCCGCATCACCGCCGTATCGCGGCCGTCCTGGCGGCGCTGGACGCTGACCTGCTGGCGGCGAACGGCTGCCTCTTCGGTGGCGGCAGCGCCATGGCGCTGCGCTACGGTGAGTACCGCGAGTCGGTCGACATCGACTTCCTGGTCGCCAGGGTCGAGGGCTATCGCCAGTTGCGCCAGCGGCTGACCAGCCCCGAGGGCCTGCGTGCCATCACCCGGGCCGGCCAGGTGCTGAGCCAGACCCGCGAGGTGCGCGCCGACCAGTACGGCATCCGCACCCTGCTGCAGGTCGACGGCGTCGGCATCAAGTTCGAGATCGTGCTCGAGCGCCGCATCGAGCTGGAAGCCCCGGGTACGGGCGACCGCCTGTGCGGCGTGGCCACGCTGACGCCGCTCGACATGGCGACGAGCAAGCTGCTGGCCAATTCCGACCGCTGGCGCGACGACGCCGTGATGAGCCGTGATCTCATCGACCTGGCGATGATGGCGCCGCCCAGGGCCCTGCTGAAAGAGGCCATGGCCAAGGCCCGAGGCGCCTACGGCGACAGCGTGGCTGCCGACCTGGCCAGCGCCGTCGAGGACCTGCGTGCGCGGCCTCATCGACTGGACCAGTGCATGCAGGCGATGGCCATGACCACCGTGTCCAAGGCGGCGCTGTGGGCCCGCATCAAGGCGCTGGTGCGCTAGCGGGCAAGGCGCTGCGGCTGCCCGGCGCTGGCGCAGCGCCGGGGCGTGCGCCAGCAGGAGACCCGGACGAGTCGGCGGCGACGCGCCGCGCCGTCTCGGCTTCAGCCTGTAGTGGCTCCCCGACCTGGGCTCGAACCAGGGACCTGCGGATTAACAGCGAGCTTTCCGGGTCGCAACACCTGCGACACGCGAGCACAAGGCCTAGGAAATCAACAACTTAGCCGACTGTGTCCGACTTCGCCCGACACCCGCCGACCGCTCGGCAAGGCTGCTCTACTGACAGGTTTACTGACAGCCCTACCGTGTGCCAATGATACCCGAGGGGCCTGAGCAAGGCCAGCGGCGCACAGCGCGCGCTGTGCGCCGGCGTCTGCCCCCCTTGCGCCCCAGGCTCGTGCGCGCCTGCCGGGGGGAGCTGCAAAGCGTGCGAGTGGACGCAGCAGGAGCTCGCTGACATCCTGGAGCGCCTGCTGCGGCTCATCAGGCGAGCTCATCAGCGAGCTCATCGCCGGCAAGCGCGCCATCACGCCGCAGACCGCCAAGGGGCTCGCCGACGCGCTCGGCACCTCGCCCGACCACTGGATGAAGCTCGAGAGCCAATAGCCATAGCCAATAGCCAGTACCCGCTCTCGAAGGTCAAGCCGCCCCGTGACGACGCGCGCGCGCAAGGCCCGCGCCTGTGCGGCAAGCTCCCCGTGCGAGAGAAGCGCGTGACCGGCGGCTACGGGTGGACCCTCATGCCGATGGAGCAGCGCACTGCCTACCTGGCGGCCCTCGAGCGGGCCAGCTCCCACGCAGACCTCCCACGCAGACCTTGGGCCCCTGGCAAGGTTCTTTGCCGACCTGCTTTGTGAACAGAGCGCGGCGCCCTTGCCAAGGCCCAAGGGGGCTTGCCCAGCCTGAAGCCAGGCGGCGACGAAAAGGGCCTCCCCGAGGTTCGGGGAGGCCCAATGAGTTGGATGGAGACCTCGGGCCTGAGCGTTGTCCTTACCCTGTGGCCTCTGCCGCCGCAGAAGACGGCTTCGCAATCTTTGCCGCCTCGAAGGCAATGATGAGCAGCGTCCCAGTGGGCTTGCCCTCACGAGAGAGGTAGAAGTCCGTCTTGAGCTTGCCGGTGACTTTGACAAAGTCGCCCTTGTCGAGCATCGGCTTGTTCGGGGTAATGACTCTCACGCTGTACCAGGTCGGCAGCGTATCCACCCCGCGCTGGCTCTCCGCCAGGCGGAACTCGAAGTAATCCTTGTTCGTGGTCTTGCTGCGCTTGCGCTCGGGTTGGGTCGCGACGTTGCCGAAAACTTGCATCTGATGTCCTCACGGTTCATGTGACCGGGCACAGCGGGTGCTGGGCCCTGCTTCGTATAGGCACCGAGTCGCAATCAGTGCGTCAACCCCGCCCTGTCCACCGCCAGTGCGGGCAGTGCGACCGAGACGCTGACACCCACCACGTTGCGACCAGCCACGATGCTCGGGATGGCCTCGCATCGGCCCAGCGTGGGTAGCGCTCTCGGCAGTGCAGCGATTCCTCGCCACGGCGTCTGGCGGTCTACGGGTTCGACGAAGCGCTGGACCGGCTCGGACCTCTGGCGGCTCACCTGACCGAAGATGACAAGCGCAGCGACACCACCGTCTCGGCCGAACATGAGCCCACAGGGCTCACCGGCGCCCACTGCTGGCAGGAAGTCCCGAACCGAGCGGCTCCAGGTCGGCAGCATGAGCCGATGCCGGTAGTCGTCGAGCGGGTGCGTGAAAGGGCGGCGTGGTGAAGCCCCTGCGTCGACCTGAATCGCACCGAGGCGCTATGGCAACTCCAGGGCCGCCGCGCGCTTTCTCGTGCAGTCACCGTCTCTTGTGGGCATTGCACTGGTGTGGGCGAGAAAAAGGGCCCTGCGCAGGAGGGCTCTGTGCAAGAGGGCTCTGCGGAGAGGCCCAGGGCAGGGTGCCTGGAGGGCGAGCGTAGGGAAGGACGTTGTCGCCAAACCACCCACGGGTGCTGTGCCCGCTACGACCATCGAGCCGCACGCGCGGCAGCCATACCGGCAGCTCGTGCACTAGCACATGCCCGGCAAGCACGTCGACCAGACGGACCCGCCCGTCGGCCAACGACTGCTTGACCGTCAGCAAGACTTCGAAGCATCTCTCCCCCTTCGGCAACAGCCGGCGCCGGCCCTCGGCCAGCCCGACCGCAGCGGTCCCGACCGCCACGGCCGCCAGGCTTGCAAGCACCCGTTGTCGAATGCGTTCGGTGCGAGTGTGGATGACGACACGGCGCAGAGGAAGTCCGAGCGCCGTCGGCGCGCCGACGGACAGCACCAAAGCTCGCAAAGTGGCCGCGCGGTCGGAGCCACGGGCGCTGCGGTCCACTTCAAACCAGGTCAGGCCGCCATCGGGCTCCCGCGCGGCGGCGTCAGGGCGCAGCTGCACTCGGCGGCGCTTTCGGCTCGTCACGGCATGCACCAGCAGCACGCCCTGCGCGGGCTCTTCATTCGACTTGGCCCGCTCGGCCAGCGCCCTCAGCAGCTCAGGCTCCGTCCACGCCTGCAGGCCTCGGGCTTCGGCACACAGGACCAGGAACTGCGCCCAGAGACGGTGCTCGGGGTTCGTCATGTCGGTCACGCGCCGAACGGAGGCGGATGCCTCCACGCCGCGGTCCTCGAGCCAGTGGGCACCTCGCTGGGTCAAGCCGTAAACCGTCATGAAGCGGTCGGTGCGGTATCGAGCCAGCAGCCCCGCCTTGACCAGGCCACGAACGGCGCGTTGCGCAGCGCTCAGAGCGGCCTTGAACGGCCGCTCGGCGAAGCAGTGCACCGCCACGTCGATGGTGCGAATGACGCGAAACCGCTCCACCAGCGTCAGCGACCGCAGCCAGATGGCTTGCTGCAGCGGCCAGGCGCCGACCCAGGCCGTGATGCCACGTGGCACAGGTTGCCGCTGTCCCTGTGAACGACTGGCGTGTGCAGCAGTGGCCGCCAGCAGGTGGGCACCAGGGCAGGCGGTGTCCGCCTCCTGGGCATCGGTGCGTGCCCCCTCGGGCAGGCGGGCGTTGTCTACGTGGTGCATGTCATTGGTTCGCGGGTTTCGACAAGGTTGTTGCCGGCGCTTGAAGCAGCAGTCCGCTGCCTTCGGTCTCGCGCCAGCCATACCTCGTCTAGCGAACGGGTGCGCGCTCGCGCAACCCGTTCACAAGACCCAGCACACCTCGCGAGTCCAGCCAGCCGTTCGGTGCGAGCGAGATGGACGGGCGCACGGCCTTCCGTGGGCAGGGGGCAGCTGTCCTTCCCCCACGGAAGACCTCGCACGCCTGGGGGCGTGCGTCGCCCGCGTTTTCGTCGCGACGTCCAACCAGGCCACTGCTCCGTCGCCGGCTGCGCCGGTGCGAACCGCCGCCGCCCCGTAACCTGCTTTTCAAAGCCCAACGACTCATCGGGCGGCTTGCCCAACTCTTCTTCCGGCAGGCCGTGCTGCCGCGGCTTGCCCCAAGCGCGGGAGGCCGATGTGCTCTCGCCCGCGCTCGGGGCCCCGGCCGTGCGGGCACCGCATGCGGTGCCGCATTCATCGATGCTGGCCTGCGCAGGGTCGGCGGCGGTTCGCACCGCCTTGCCGGCCCAGTCGCGAGCAGGCCGACCCTCAAAGCCGTTCACCGAGGGCGTCGGTGCCCTCCTGCACGACGCCGAGCCTTCGCCCGATGCCCGCCGCTGGACGCGGCGCCGTCCGTCCTCTGGTTCGTCGAGGAGCGGGCGCTTTGTGCCGTCGGGCCGGTCGTGGCGAGAAGGCGTGCTCTGCGATGGTGAGGGCCCCATCGCCCTGCGGGCAGCGCGTTCGTCTCGCGGGTGCAGCCGCATAGCAAGGTGTGACCCAGCGCTTTGTCCATCGGTGACTACACGTCGTATCCCTCAACCACCATGGAGTCACCATGCACAAGAAGACCCGCGGCAAGACCGCCTGCCTCTACCGTTCCCGCTGGGTGCCCAAGGGCACCGAGGGCAACACCCACGGCTACGCCGTGCAGACCTTCGTCGGCAGCCTCTCCGTCGATGCCTGCTCGCTGCCCACTGAGCTGGCGTCTCGGCTGACCGAGCAGGAGCGCCTGTACGTCGAGACGTCGATTTGCCGTCCAGCTCGCGAGGCCGCCGAACAGGCGCGCCGCGAGGCCCAGCAGCGCGAAGCCGACCCGCTTTGGCGTTTGGCCGAGGCTGCCCGGCTGGTGGACGAGTCAGAACAGCGCAGCCAGCAACGGCGAGTGCCGCGCGAGAGGGTCCAAGCCGTTCGCAACGCCCTGTCGCGCGTTCAGGTGCTCGACTCTGTCGAGCCGCCCACGCCTGACCCGCGGCCTGACCCGCTGCAGGATGCTCTCACCGCCGTTCGCGCCGCAGCCACCGCTGTCCGCGCTGGTGCCTACGGCCGGGCCCCGGAGAGGGGCGTTCGCTCGACCTACCCCTATCGGCTGTGGTCGGACATCTTGGAGGCGGTCAGCGGGACCGATAGCGGGCCGACCGGCAGCCTGATGCGGGCCCTGCAAGACCGGGGATTTGCGAAGACCAAGCAGCGATGACCCGTTTTGGCGCTGGTGACCACACCCTCCCGGCTGCCAAAGCTCACCAACTCCCCCGCCTCCCCCAAGGGCAGGCGCTGCCAGTCCAGCCCAGGGCCGCACTCGCGTCAGGGCGCTCCTCGAGCGCTCTTCGGGGACACGGATAAACCGCCGACCTAGACGTGCCAGCTGGAGCCGATTCGTGGCGCCAGCGGGCACGAGCGGGCGCTGCCGGTCGTTCTCGTGCTCCGACCACCGGCGTGGAGCATTCACTATGTCTGAAATGAAGCCCGTCCTCGACCTCGGGGACCTCGCCGCCGTCCTGAAACGGAGCCCTGAGACCATCCGCAAGGACCTGCGGCGCAACCCAGCGGCCGTGCCGCCGCGTCTGCGCATCCAGGGGACCCGGCTGCTGCGCTGGCTTGCCGCTGATGTCGAGGCCTGGCTGACCCAGCGCGTGGAGGGCCGGCACCATGGCTGACGGACTGAAGAACCCGTTTTCCCGTCCACTCAACATCGGCTACATGCTGCGCAACCAGCCGCCGCCGCTGGACCACGTGCTGCCAGGGCTGCCGGCCCGCTCGTGCGGTCTCGTCGTTGGCCCTGGCGCAGCGAGCAAGACGATGCTGGTGCTGCAAATGGCCGTTGCGATGGCCACCGGCACGCCGCTGCTCGGCGGCCTTGTGGGTGGCGTCCCCGGGCGAGCCCAGAAGCCCGCTCGCGTCGTGCTGGTTCTCGCCGAGGAATCGGCCGAGGTCGTATGGCAACGCCTGCATGCCATCGCGAGTGTCCAACTGGCGTCGTGCGACATTGACCCTGAGCAGGCAGCGGAGCTTCTCGAGCAGCACCTCGTCATCCACGCGCTGGCCGGCGGCGACCAGGTCAACCTGCTCAGCGACACCTGGAAAAAGACGCCCGCCGGCGACCTGCTGCGTCGTGCCTGCGAGGGTGCCCGGCTGGTGGTGCTCGACCCCGTCCGCGACTTTCACAACGCCGACGAGAACGACTCGACAGCGATGAAGGCGCTCGCTCGTCATATCGCGAGCTATGCGAAGTCGACTGGGGCCGCCTGGCTGCTGGTCCACCATGCCAGTCGGGCCGCTGCACTGCAGGGCTACGGCGGCAGCGCCGACGCGAGCCGAGGGTCCACGGCGCTGAGCAATGCCGTGCGCTGGCAGCTCAACCTTAGCCGTCCGACTCGTGAAGCAGCAAAGCAGCACGGCCTGAAACCCGACAGTCTGCACAAGCATGTGCTGCTCGATGTACCGAAGGCAAACTACGTCGAGTCCGTCGGCTCGATGGTGGTCAGGCGAGGGCCGCACGGCGTGCTGGTGCCCGCCGGGGAGGTTGCATGAGCCGCCACAAGACGGCCCTCGTCGCGACCCCGCCCCGTGTTGTTCGGCTCGCGCAGCCCTTCGGGCTGTGCCAGCTGTTCAGGCCACTGGCCAAGGACGGCACGCCCCGACCGACGCTGAACGAACAGTTCGAGTACGCCGGCGTGACTCTGCGCTTCAGTGCGCGGGAGGCGCTGGGCGCGCCCGAGCAGACGCTGCTGCTGGCGCTGCTGGAGCTGGCGCATGAGCAGCACCGGCGCCGGCCCGCCGAGCACAAGCTGGACGAGACCGACCAAAGCGCGGTCGGCGCCCAGCTGTGGTCCACGCTGCACGTCGGCACCACTGCGCCATTCGTTGACGCCCCTTCCACGCTGATGCTCCACTGCAGCTGGAGCGAGTTGCATCGCCGCTGCGGCTCCTCCAGCGTGGGCGGTGCGGTGACGGAGAACCGTCGGCAGTCGCTGGCTCGGCTGTGCGAGGTGACGGTGTGGGAGCGCATCGAATCGACGCGCACGCTTCGCTCCTGCCAGCTGGTGAGCTGGCTGGTCGGAGACGACCAGCGTGTCCACGTCGCGCTCAACCACCGACTCGCAGCCGCGCTGCTGTCGCCGGGCTATGCCCAGGTGCTGCTGTCCGAGCGGCTCGAGCTACCCTCGCAGACGGCAATGCTGGTCCACGCCTTCCTGTCGACGTGTCTCAGCCTGGGCAAGACGATGTCCATCGGGCCTGCGGCTCTGGTTCAACGGCTGTGGCCGTCTGGCAGTGTCACCGTCCCGGCCAGCACTCAGCGGCGGCGCCTCAGCGACGTGCGAGCGGCGCTGCGAGCCATCGGCAGGCTGGAGCGCTGGCGGGTCGAACTGGGCGCCACGGCCGCGACCGTCCGCCGCATCGTCCCGAAAGCCAGCGCCCCGGTCGCCACCAGGGAAGTCACCCTCCCTGCGACGCCCGGGCGGCGAACTGCCGCCGGGCAGCCCGTTCGCGATATGACGAAGCCAGGACATTTCACGGTTCCGGACTCGTCATATGGCGAGCAGCCCTTCTGGCAGAAATTGAGCCCCCACCAGCATCTGCCGGGAAATGACGATGGCGGTACTACTTCTCAATAGGCAAGAGTGCCTACAACGGCAAGACCGGGCCATCGCGGCCCGGCCTGCCGTGGCGGGTGAGGCGCCCGACTCGGCAAGAACGATTGACCATCCCTCCTTGTTCCGCCTTCCCAGCGGTCTTGCCTCGCGGGGAGGCGCCAGAGCACCCGGCGGCGGCTGTGCCGTTGCTCGAGCGCTCGATGTCGGCGCGCTCGGTGGCAGTTTTGCAGCAGAGGCAGGTACGGACTGCTCGCGAGCTTCGAGTACTTGGTTGGGTCAATGACAGGGTTCTCCTTTGCACTTGGCCTGGAGGACCGTGGAGCGACACCCCCGAAGCATGTCCGAGTCGTCCCGCCAGATTACGGCGTGCAATAGCGTTACATTTGCGCTACTCAAACGCTGGACGTCCCGATGGAACGAAAGACAGAAACCCTCAACCTTCGGGTCTCGCCCGAGTTGAAGGAACTGATTCGCTTGGCTGCGGACCGCGAGCACCGAACACTGGCGAACTTCATCGAAGTACTGGTTCGCAAGCACTGCGATGAGCATCGCATCCATGTCCAGCTCAAGCAGCCACCGCGCCGCTGAGCGAACAACACAGGAGGAGCCGTGGACGTCTTCGATTTCCGAAAACACCTTGTCGGCGAATACGAGCAGTTCACGCGCAGCTTCACCCGCATTCGGTCCGACGACATCAAGGCGTTCGTCGACCGCGAGTACGACAGCCAGCGTTATTGGCCTGAGCCGCTCATTCAAATCAACCCCAACTACCGACCGGGTGGCACGGTCGATGAGCTTGTCCAGGCTGGTCAGCTCAGCCCGGAGTGCTCGAGCATCTTTCGACTGGGAAAGTCGGCCAGTTCGGCTGGCATGACGCTGCCGCTGCACAAGCACCAGGCCGAGGCAATCAGCCTGGCGTTGGCTGGCGAGAGTTACGTCCTGACCACCGGCACGGGCTCTGGCAAGTCCCTCGCCTATTTCATCCCCATCGTCGACACCTGCCTCAAGGCGAAGAAGGCCGACTCGACGCCACGTACCCGCGCCATCGTCATCTACCCGATGAATGCGTTGGCCAACTCCCAGCTCGAGGAGCTGAAGAAGTTCCTGGGCTCGGACCCCGCTACCCGAGCTGTGACCTTCGGCCGCTACACCGGGCAAGAGTCAGAGGATGAGCGGCAGGCCATGGCTGCGACGCCGCCTGACATCCTCCTGACCAACTTCATGATGCTCGAGCTGCTGATGACCCGGCAGAACGACATCGACAAAGCCGTGATGCGCAACGCCAAGGGCTTGCGCTTCCTGGTTCTCGACGAGCTGCACACGTACCGCGGACGCCAGGGCGCTGACGTCGCGCTGCTGGTGCGGCGGGTGCGGCAAGCGCTGTCTGACGAGCTCATCTGCATCGGCACCTCGGCCACGATGGCGTCCGAAGGCACGCAGATGGAGCGCAACGCCGTGGTTGCGAAGGTGGCCCGGCGGCTGTTCGGCACGGCCATCGCGGACCGCAACGTCATCACCGAGACCTTGCGCCGCACGACGCCTGAGGACCAGACGCTCGCTACCGTGCGCAGCAAGCTTGGGGCGGCCATCCGTGCCGGCGTGCCGATGGACCTCGGCTTCGAGGCCATGGCTGCGCATCCGATGTCGGTCTGGGTCGAGCTCACCCTGGGCCTGACCTACGAGGACGACAAGCCGCGCCGGGCTCGTCCGCGCACCCTGGCGGATGCTTCACAACTGCTGCACGAAACCGCTGGCGAGTCCGTCGAGAGCTGCCTGGCCTATCTGCAGCAGTTCATGCTGCGCGCCTACGCAGTCACGGATGGCGCAGGCAAGAGCCTGTTCGCGTTCAAGCTGCACCAGTTCGTTGCCGGCGGCGGCAAGGTCTACACGACCCTCGAAGCGCCAGGCCAGCGGGCCATCACGCTGGATGGACAGCAGTTCGTCTCCGGCGACGATGACCGACAGCGGCGCTACTACCACGTGCACTTTTGCCGCGACTGCGGCCAGGAGTACATCCCTGTCTGGGACACCGACGGCCCCGAGGGTCGAGGCTTTGACGTCCGCAGCATCGACGAGCGGCAACACGACGACGAGCAGGTCAAGTTCGGCTTCCTGATGCCCGACGGTCGCGGTCTGTGGGAGCCAGAAGCTCTGGAGCGCTACCCCGAGACGTGGCTGGAAGAACGGGCCAATGGCGAGTGGCGCATCAAGTCGGGTCAGCGCAAGTTCATGCCGCAAGCCGTCACGGTCCGACCTGACGGTGTCACGACCACGGACGCGGGCCTGCAGGCCTGGTTCATCCCCGGTGCGTTCCGCTTCTGCTTGGCCTGCGGGGTCTCGCACACCTTGTCTGGCAAGGATGCCTTGCGCCTGACCTCGCTGTCGGGCGAGGGCCGAAGCTCCGCTACCACCATGCTCACCTTGTCGGCGCTGCGCTACCTGTACGAGCAGGACCAGCAGCTCTCCGCCGAGGCGAAGAAGGTCCTGGGCTTTTCCGACAACCGGCAGGATGCCGCACTGCAGGCGGGCCACTTCAACGACTTCCTGCAGGTGCTGCTGACCCGCGCCGCGCTGCTGTCGGCCGTGCAAAAGGGTGGCGTGCAAAAGGGTGGCGGCCGGGCGCTGTCCGAGGGCGAGGTCACCAATGCGGTCTTCGAAGCCCTGGGGTTCCACCGCGATGACCCGGCTGTGCGCGCCGAGTACATGCAGCAGCCCGAGGTCAAGGGCAACACGCGCCGGCAGGTCCAGGAGGCCATGCGCGGCATCCTGGGCTATCGCACCTACTTCGACCTGCGGCGCGGCTGGCGCTTCAACAACCCCAACCTCGAACAGTTAGGCCTGGTCCGCATTGGCTACCAGGACATCGATGACCTGGCTGCCGACGCCGCGGAGTGGGCTGAGGCGCCGCTGGTCCTGCAGGTCGCGAAGCCCGCCGAGAGAGCCGTCGTGCTTCGTGCCTTGTTCGAGTTCATGCGCCAGGGGCTTTGCATCGCCACGCGCTACCTCGACCGCACCGCGCTCGAGCAGCTGCGCACGCAGAGCTACGCCAACCTGCGCGAGCCGTGGGGCTTCACCGAGGACGAACGCCCCGTGCCGGCCCGCTGGTTCGTCACTTCTCGTCCCAAGGAAGAGGCCGACCGCCGCGGCCGCCGTGTGCAGCTGGAAGACTTCCTGGTCATCGGCTCCAGCCGCTCGCGCCTGGGGAGGCTGCTGCGCCAGGGCAGCACCTGGGGCGGCGGCAACCCTCACCACAAGGACATCAATGACCAGACCTACCCGGACCTCATCGCAGCCTTGCTCGAGGCCGCGGAATCCTACGGCCTGGTCAAGCGCGAAGAGACCGACGTTGGCCTCTCTGGCTGGCAGCTCAACGGCACCGCGCTGCTGTGGGAGGTCGGCTCGGGCCAGAGCCAGCGCCAAGGCGGGGACAACGAGTTCTTCCGTGGCCTGTACCGCAACATCGCAGGGCTGTTGGACAGTCCAGTGCACCAGCTCTTCGAGTTCGAGGCGCGCGAACACACCGCCCAGGTGGAGCAGGACGACCGGCTCGAGCGTGAGGCCCGCTTCCGCTTCACGGACAAGGACCGCGACGAGTGGCGTAAGAAGAACGGCGCCGAGCTGGAATGGCTGCCGGTGCTGTTTTGCTCGCCCACCATGGAGCTGGGCGTCGACATTTCGTCGCTGAACACCGTCTACATGCGCAACGTGCCGCCGACTCCAGCGAATTATGCGCAGCGCAGTGGCCGGGCCGGCCGTGCGGGCCAGCCCGCACTCGTCATCACCTACTGCGCCAGCCAGTCACCGCACGACCAGTACTACTTCCGAGACCCTGTGCGAATGGTGCATGGGCAGGTCAACGCACCGACCCTGGACTTGGCCAACCTGGAGCTGGTCAAGAGCCACATGCACGCCATCTGGCTGGCCGAGACGGGCAAGCAGCTGGGCAACAGCGTGCGCGACCTGCTGGACATGAACGAGCCGGAGTCGCTGCCCATCAACGAGGACATGGCCACCGACCTCGACCAAGCTGCGGCCAAGCGTCGTGCCCACGAGCGCGGCCTGCGCGTCCTGTCGATGCTGGCCAACGAGCTCACGCCGCGCAACGCCCCCTGGTACACCGACCACTGGGCGGAATCGGTATTCCAGCGCGCGTACCAGGAGTTCGACGGTGCTCTGCAACGCTGGCGCGACCTCTACCGTGCCACCGCCCAGGCCATCGAGCTCAACTTCAAGATAGAGAACAACCCCGCTGCCAGCGAACGCGAGCGGCGCGAGGCCCAACAACGGCACAACGAAGCACGCAAGCAGCGCGACCTGCTGCTGGCCGGCGACAGCGCCTTCAACTCGGACTTCTACACCTACCGCTACCTGGCCTCTCAGGGCTTCCTGCCGGGCTACAACTTCCCCCGCTTGCCGCTGCTGGCCTACCTGCCCGCGCGCCGCGGCTCCATCGGTCGCGAGAGCTTCCTGTCGCGACCGCGCTTCCTGGCGCTGGGAGAGTTCGGCCCCTACAGCCTCATCTACCACGAGGGCAGCCAGTACCGCGTGACGAAGGCCTTGCTCACCATCACCAGCCAGGACCAGGTCAACGAGGGCGCGCGTCTGTCCACCGAGGTGGCACGCCTGTGCCCATCGTGTGGCTATGGTCACTTCCGGTCCCAGCGCGATGCCGACCGCTGCGTCTCCTGTAACGCCTCGCTGGCAGAAGCCCAAGCGGTAAAGAACCTCTATCGCATCGAAAACGTCTCGACCAAGCGCGCCGAGCGCATCACCGCCAACGAGGAAGAGCGCGTGCGCCAGGGCTACGAGGTGCAGACCACCCTGCAGTTCGCCCAGGCCGAGGGCAAGCTGCAGATGGTCACCACAGTGGTCGAGGATGGCCAGGGGCCCCTGCTCGAAATGCAGTACGGCCCGGCGGCCACCGTCTGGCGCATGAACTTCGGTTGGCGCCGCCGCAAAGACAAGGCCATCCAGGGCTTCATGATGAACCCGGTGACTGGCCACTGGGTGGGCGGTGTAGACGGCGGCGACGGCGAGAGGGAAGCCGAGGGCGAGGCGCCGCCTGACAGGACACCCCCGCAGCGCATCGTTCCCTATGTCGAAGACCGGCGCAACATCCTCATCGTGCGCCCGCACCCTCGCCTGGGCGAGCTCGCAGCCGAAACGCTGACGACGCTGCAGTACGCGCTCAAGCGCGGTATCGAGGCGGTTTACCAGCTCGAAGAGAGCGAGCTCATGGCCGAGCCCTTGCCGACGCGGGACAACCGCCAGTCCATCCTGTTGTTCGAGGCAGCCGAAGGCGGCGCGGGCGTCTTGACGCGTCTGGCCACCGAGCCGGAGGCTCTGTCAGCCGTTGCCTCGAAGGCCTTGGAGGTCCTGCACTTCCGGGCGCCGCCGGCTGGCCAGCCCTGGTCTCGCCAGACGCTGACCGAAGAGCTCGGCCACGACGGCAAGCCTCTGTGCGAGGCTGGCTGCTACCGCTGCTTGCTGTCGTACTACAACCAGCCCGACCACACGCTCATCGACCGCAAGGACCAGGGCGCCGGCGGGCTGCTGCTCGACATCCTGTGCCGTCTGACCCAGGCGCATGCCCACCAAGGCACGCAAGGGCGTAGGCCCGAAGAGCATGACGCTCAACTCGCGCGCACCGCGGGCAGCTCGCTCGAGCGGGCCTGGCTGGACCATGTGAGCGAGCACGGCTACCGCAAGCCCGACCGTGGCCAGCACAGCATCGCCGGCGCCAAGGCCTGTGCCGACTTCTTCTACGACGACCTCAACCTCGCCGTCTTCATCGACGGGCCGCACCACGAAGCCGAAGCTCAAAAGTCCAGGGACGCCGCCATCGACGGCGCGCTCGACGAGCTCGGTGTCCTGGTGGTGCGCTTCCCCAAGGAAGTGGCTCGCTGGCCCGACATCTTCAAGAACAACGCCGACCTCTTCGGTCCTGGCAAGCCCTGATTCGACATGAGCTCTCCTACGCCGGAGTTTCTCCCGGGCAGCCTCGTTGCGGCCCGTGGCCGCGAGTGGATAGTCCTGCCTGAGTCGGACGGGGAAACCTTGCGCCTGCGTCCGCTGGGCGGCGGAGAGCGCGACGAGACCCTCGTCTACCTCCCGCTGGAGCGCCAGCCCGTTCAGTCAGCCACCTTCCCGTGGCCCACGGTCGAGCAGGCGCGCACCCACGCCGCCAGTCAGCTGCTGCTGGATGCGCTGCAGCTCAAGCTGCGCAGCGGAGCCGGTCCGTTTCGCAGCTTCGGCAACATCGCCGTCGAGCCGCGCGCCTACCAGTTGGTGCCGTTGCTGATGGCCCTCAAGTTGCCGACAGTTCGGCTGCTGATTGCCGACGATGTGGGCATCGGCAAGACCATCGAGGGCGGCCTCATCGCACGCGAGTTGCTCGACCGAGGCGAGGTCCAGCGCGTGGCCGTGCTGTGTCCGCCCCATCTTTGCGAACAGTGGCAACGCGAGCTGGCCTCGCGGTTCCATATCCCGGCGGTCGTGGTCCGCTCGAACACCGCCGACCGTCTGGAGCGCGACCTCCCGCCCGGTACATCGCTGTTCGATGCGCACCCGTACACCGTAGTCAGCCTCGACTACATCAAGTCCGAGCGCCGCCGCGAGGCCTTCCAGCGGTTTTGCCCAGAGTTCGTCATCGTGGACGAAGCCCACACCTGTACCCAGGCCGGGCAGGGGCGCCAGCAGCGCTATCAGCTCCTGAAGGGTCTCGCCGCACAGGCCGACCGCCACCTGGTTCTGCTCACTGCCACACCGCACAGCGGCGACGAAGAGGCCTTCTTCAACCTGCTGGGACTGCTGCGCAGCGACTTCACCCAGCTGCGCGACCTGCCCAGCGGTCAGCGCAGCGACCTCCGCGAGGCCCTCTCCCGGCACTTCGTCCAGCGTCGCCGGCCCGACATCGCCGAGTGGCAGGACTCGTCGATGTTCCCAGACCGAAAGTCCGCCGAGGTGACGTACCGGCTGACGGGCGCCTGGGGTCAGCTCTTCAACGACGTGCTGGCCTACGCCCGCGAACTGGTCGAGCGCTCCGAAGGCCAAGGTCTGCGCGAACAGCGCATGAACTGGTGGGCGGCCCTTGCGCTGCTGCGCTGCATCTCGTCGTCACCGGCAGCCGCCGTCAATGCACTGCGCACCCGTCTTCAGGGCGCCCACGCCGAGGCTGGCGCCGACCTGGCCAGCTCACTCGAGGAGTTCGAAGCCCAGGTCAGCGACCGGGTGTTGGACGGCACCGACGACGCGCTGTCGAGCGACGACCTCGAGCCCGCAGCCCAGACCGAAGACAGCCAGCGGCTCGAGGCGCTGATGGCCAGCGCTGCAGCCCTGGCTGGTCAGCAGAACGACCCCAAGCTCGCCAAGCTCCAGGAACACGTGGCATTGTTGTTGAAGGACGGTTTCCAGCCCGTCGTCTTCTGCCGCTACATCGCCACAGCGCACTACGTCGCTGCGGCCCTGCAAGAGAGGTTTACGACCGCCACCGTCAAGGCGGTGACCGGTGAACTCACGCCCGACGAGCGCGAGGCCGCAGTTGAGCAACTCGGCGACAGCGACGCCCGCGTCCTGGTGGCTACCGACTGCCTGTCGGAGGGTGTCAACCTTCAGGGCCTGTTGACTGCCGTCGTTCACTACGACCTGAGCTGGAACCCTACCCGGCATGAGCAACGCGAGGGCCGGGTGGACCGCTTTGGTCAGAAGGCGCGTGAAGTGCGCAGCACGATGCTCTACGGGGAGGACAACCCGGTCGATGGCGCCGTGCTTCAAGTCATCCTCAGGAAGGCCGAGAGCATCCGCAAGGAACTGGGCGTTCTGGTGCCGATGCCCGACGACCAGGGCAGGCTCACACAGGCCTTGATGAATGCGGTGCTGCTGCGCAAGGGCGCACCGCTGAACGCACAGTCCCAGCTCGACCTCTTCGGTGAGCCCGCCAAGGAAATCGACCTGGCCTGGCAGAGCGCCAAGGAGAAAGCCAAGCAGAACCGCTCCATCTTTGCCCAGCGGCGCTTGAAGCCAGAAGACGTGCTGCCCGAATGGCGCAAGTCCGCCGCCGCATTGGGCGGTGAGGCCGAGGTGAAGCGCTTCGTCAGCCGCGCCGCAGCCCAGCTCGGCGCGCCGCTGCAGGCGGTCAAGCAGCACTACAAGCTGCTCACCGAGCACCTGCCTTCGGCCGTGCGTGAGCGCCTGGCCGCCGAAGGCCTGGCCGCCACCCTGCGCATCGACTTCCACCAGCCGGCCGCACCAGGCACCACCTTTGTGCACCGTACGCATCCGCTGGTGTCGGTGCTGGCCGACACGCTGCTGGAACAGGCGCTGGACGACCCCGATACCGCTGCGGAAGAAGCCGCGGTCGCCCGCGCCGGTGCTGCCTTCGTGCAGGGCGTGTCGCTCAAGACCACCGTGCTGCTGCTGCGCATCCGTCACCAGCTCACCGTCTCATTCGGCAGTCAGACCCGGCTTCTGATGTGTGAAGAGGCGGTCGCCGTGGCCGCCAGCGGCTCGGCGCCCTTCTCCGAACTCGCGCCCGAAATGACCCGCCAACTGCTGGGCGCAACCGCTACCCGCAACATGCCCGCGTCGCTGCGCGAGCGCCAACTGCAGACCGCCCTCGACGCCTTGCCAGGCTGGCTGCCTCAACTCGAGGCCATCGCCAAGGCCCGCGCCCAGGCGCTGCTGGCCGACCATCGCCGGGTGCGCGAAGCCGCCGAGGGGCGCGGCAGCTACCAGGTGACGGCCAGCCTGCCAGTCGACGTGATGGGTCTGTACGTGCTGCTGCCGGACATGGCGGCGGGCGCCAACGCCATGGGAGCCTGAGACCATGGCCAGACGCCTCACCCACCAGCTCGCCTACCGTGCCATCCGCATCGAAGGCGGCCTCATCCCCGCCGAGGAGCTGACCCGCCTGACCCTGCTGGCCGACGCCAAGGCCACCGAGCAGACCGAGAGCCACTATCGAATCGCCCGCGGCCTGAAGCTGCGTGACGAAATCGCCCGCGACTTCAAGATTGCACTCACCCTCTGGCAGGACTTCCAGGCCCTGCGCCGCCGACAGGACGTGCAAGCGCATGAGGTCACGGTGCGCGAATGGCTGCTGCCGCTGCTGCGCGACGTGCTGCACTTCCACGACGTGGCCCGCTGCGCTGTCATCGAGCGCGCCGGCCACCAGTTCGCCATCGGCCATGCGGGCAACGGTGGCCGCGTGCCGCTGGTCTTCGCCAGTTTCGACCAGCCGCTGGATGCGCCTGCAGCGCGCTTCGGCGAGACCAACCCCGACACCGGCAAGACCCGCCGCCGCAGCCCCTTCATGCTGGCCCAGGAGGCGCTGAACGCCAGCGACTCGTCCCTCTGGGCCATCGTCAGCAACGGCCTGACGCTGCGCATCCTGCGCGACAACGCCAGCCTGACCCGCCCGGCCTACATCGAGGTCGACCTCGAAGCGCTCTTCAACGAAGAGCTGCTGGCCGACTTCAGCGCCTTCTGGCTGCTGGCCCACGCCAGCCGCTTTGGCACGGCTGAAGCACCGCCCAGCGACTGCTCCTGGGAGCGCTGGCGGGCGGCTGGCCAGCAGGCCGGCGTCACCGTGCGCGGCAAGCTGCGCTACCAGGTGGCCGAGGCGCTGCGTGCCCTGGGCACGGGCTTTCTCTCGCACCCGGCCAATGGGGCGCTGCGCTCCGCCCTGCAGGCCGCTGAAGGTGGCTACGACCGCCAGGCCTTCTTCGAAGAGCTGCTGCGGCTGGTCTACCGGCTCATCTTCCTGGCAACCGTGGAAGACCGCCGTGACCGCGGCACGGGCGAGCGCCTGGTCTTCACGCCGGACGCCGCCGACGATGCCAAGGCCCGCTATCTGGCCGGGTACTCCATGACGTGGCTGCGCGAGCGGGCCGTACGCCGCAGCCAGCACGACCGCCATGCCGACCTCTGGCAGGCGCTGACCATCAGCTTCGGCTCACTGGCACGCGGTGAGCCAGCCTTGGGCCTACCGGCACTGGGTGGCTTGTTCGACACCGACCAGTGCCCCCGCTTGGACGCCGCCCAGCTCGACAACCGCCACCTCCTGTCCGCCGTATTCCAACTCGGCTGGTTCCGCGCCGATGGCGGGCTGTCGCGCGTCAACTATCGCGACATGGGCCCCGAAGAACTGGGCAGCGTGTACGAGAGCCTGCTGGAGATGGTGCCCGACCTGCAGGGCCTGGCCTTGCCTGCCACAGCCCGGCTGGCCTTCGTCGGTGATGACGAGTCCGACGTCAGCACCAAAGGCAACACCCGAAAGCTCACCGGCAGCTATTACACGCCCGACAGCCTGGTGCAGGAGCTCATCAAGAGCGCGCTGGAGCCTGTCATCGCGCAGACGGTGAAGGCAAACCCAGAGCGCCCGGTCGAGGCGCTGCTGTCGCTCACCATCTGCGACCCCGCCTGCGGCAGCGGCCACTTCCTGCTGTCGGCGGCCCGCCGCCTGGCTGACGAGGTGGCGCTGCACCGTGCCGCCGCAGAGCGCGAAGGCGGCGCGCCCACGCCGGCTGACTACCGCCATGCCCTGCGCGACGTGGTCAGTCGCTGCATCTACGGCGTCGACAAGAACCCGATGGCCATCCAATTGGCCAAGACGGCACTGTGGCTGGAAGCCTACTCGCCCGACCGGCCGCTGAGCTTCGTCGACCACCACCTGCGCGTGGGCGACGCGCTGCTGGGCGTGCTCGACCCCAAGGTGCTGGAAAACGGCATCCCCGACGAGGCCTACGCCGCCCTTTCGGGTGACGACAAGGAAGTCGCCAAGGCGCTGAAGAAGCAGAACAAGGCCGACCTGAAGAGCTGGCGGCGTATTGCGAGCGGCGACCTGCTCACCCAGGCGGGCCTCGCTGCGCAGGCGGTCAGCGTGGAGACGCTGGACGATGACACGCCAGAGCACCTGGCCGTCAAGCGCCAAGCCTGGTCGGCGGCGGAGAAGCAAGCCAGACGAAGCACCTTCGCGCGGCTGGCCGACACCTACGTGGCCGCCTTCCTGGCGCCCAAGCTCGCAGATGCCAGTGACCTCGTGCCACTGTCCGGCTACCTGTGGGGCGTCCTTAGCGGCCAGCCGCCCAGGGCGGAGGTAGAAAGCGCTGCGGAGGGGCTATGCCGCCAACATGGCGTCTTCCACTGGTGGCTGGCTTTTCCGCAGGTGGCGGCCAGAGGCGGCTTTAGCGTGATGCTGGGCAACCCGCCGTGGGAGCAGCTGCAACTGAGCGAAGAAGAGTTCTTTGCGTCCCGCGCTCCATCGGTGGCAGCGCTTGCCGGAGAAAGGCGCAAGCGCGCCATCGCCGAGTTGGAGCACAGCGCCCCATGGCTATGGGAACAATTCAATGACACCAAGCGGCAGTACGACGCGGCGAACGCCTATTTTCGTGCGGGTGGTCGTTTCCCGTTGACGGCGTTCGGAAAACTCAATACCTATGCTCTATTTGCCGAGACCTTTCTGCAGGCCACCGCCCCGAGCGGTCGCGCCGGCTTCATCGTGCCCACGGGCATCGCCACCGACGACTCCACCAAAGCCTACTTCGGCCACATCGCCAGCCAGGGGCGTCTGGCGAGTCTGTACGACTTTGAGAACCGCGAGGCGGTGTTCCCCGCCATCGACAGCCGCATCAAGTTCTCGCTGCTCACGCTGGGAGCAACCCCCCGAGCCGAGTTCGTCTGCTTTGCGACCCAAGTCGAGCACCTGCTGGACGCGCGCCGGCGCTTCGCCCTCACCCCAGAAGAGTTCAGCCTTATCAACCCCAACACCCGCACCTGCCCGGTGTTTCGCAGCGAGCGCGACGCCGAGCTGACCAAAAAGCTCTACCGCGCGGCACCCGTGCTCATCCGCGAGGCCGTCACCGACGACGCCGGCAACGTCCTAGAGCCCGAGGTCAACCCGTGGGGCATTTCGTTCTCGCAAGGGCTGTTCAATATGACCAGCGACAGCGGCTTGTTTGTGGACGCCCCTGCCGCCCCCGGCCGGCCCATCCGCCTGCCGTTGTACGAAGCGAAGATGATTCACCAGTTCGACCACCGCTGGGCCACCTACGTGGACGCAGGCAGCGGCGCGGCGGGCGAGGTGGCAACCGCTGATGTGAGCGATGCCCAGAAGGCCGACCCTGCCTACGCCGTGCGCCCGCGCTACTGGGTCGACGAGCACGAAGTGCTGGCCCGCATCGCCCGCGTGCCCGCGCGCGTGGCCCGTGCCTGGCTGGCGCTGCATGCGGCGCTCGACGCGCAGGGGAGCAACCGACATCAGTCCTTAGACACGGCGCAGGCGGAGCTGCAACTGGCGCTGGCGCAATGGGTGGTCGGTGAACTCTTCCACTCCACGGCAGGGCCGGCCCCGGCTGCGGACGGGTGGACCGCCCATGAGGCACTAAGCTTCATCGTCCCGGTTGAGCAACAACTTCGCGCCCGCTTCCCAACACTCGACGCCGCGCTGCGCGGCGAGGGCCTCACGACAAAGAAGGCGCTGACCGAGTTCCCGAAGTGGGCGCAGCAGAATCGCGAGGCCCGTTTGTCTGAGACCGAGCTGACGGCCTTGGCTGAGGCGCTGCGCGCCAGCCGCCCGGCCGAGGCCCTGCGCGCTCTGCTGGACGACTGGATGGACCGCCGCAGCCCGCAGTGGTTGATGGGTTGGCGTCGAAACGCGCGGACCACTGACGAGCGCACCACTATTGCGACGGTCATGCCGAGGACTGCGCAGGGCGACAGTGTCTTCCTCTTCTCATTCCCGAGCGATGCAGAAGCTGAAGCCTGCGCAGCCCTGCTCGCCTGTCTCGACTCACTTCCATTTGATTTCGTCGCTCGCCAGAAAGTTGGAGGCATCAACTACAGCTTCTACTTCATGAAGCAATTGCCTGTGCTGCCTCGGGACCGCTACACGGAAGTTGACCTCGGGTTCATCGTCCCCCGCGTCCTCGAACTCACCTACACCGCGCACGACCTGGAGGCCTGGGGCCAGAACCTCGCCGCCTACGACCCGCGCCCTGCAGCCGAACAAGGCCGCCCCTACACCTGGAACCCCGAGCGCCGCGCCCACCTGCGCGCCGAACTCGACGCCTACTACGCCCGCCTCTACGGCCTCACCCGCGACGAGCTGCGCTATATCCTCGACCCCAAAGACGTGCTGGGCACCGACTACCCCAGCGAAACCTTCCGCGTGCTCAAAGAAGGCGAGCTGCGCACCCACGGCGAGTACCGCACGCGGCGGCTGGTGCTGCAAGCTTGGGACCAGCAGAACAACCACTGACCACAGGGAGTGCCCATGGACTGGAACAAACTTCTGTCGACGAAGCGGCTGGGACGAGCTGCCGGACCTGACGATGCACCACCCCCGCGAACGGAGTTCACGCGGGACTACGACCGAATCATCTTCAGCTCGGCTTTCAGACGCCTGCAGGACAAGACGCAGGTCTTCCCCCTGGCGAAAAGTGACTATGTCCGCACCCGATTGACCCACAGCCTGGAGGTTGCCAGTGTGGGCCGCTCGCTCGGCATGCTGGCCGCCGAGGTAATTGCCCAGAAGCAGCCCGAGTTGAGGTCAGTCGTACTGCCTCACGACGTCGGAACCATCTTAGCAACAGCCTGCTTGGCGCACGACATTGGCAACCCGCCCTTTGGGCATGCGGGTGAGTCGGCCATCCAGGAGTGGTTCGAGGGCAACCGTGCCATCGACGGGCTCAGCGGCGCCGAGCGCATGGACTTGTTGAAGTTCGAAGGCAACGCGCAGGGCTTTCGGACCCTGTGCACGGTGCAGCAGGCCCCCCAGCGCGGCGGCCTGCAGCTCACCTGTGCCGTGCTCGGCACGTTCACCAAATACCCACGGGCGTCAGAGGTGGATGAGGCGCAAAGGAGCGGCGTCAGCGGGAAGAAGTTCGGCTTCATGCAAAGCGAGGCGGTTCTCTTCCAGGAGCTCGCAGAGGAACTGGGCTTGATTCGAAAGTCCGGAACGGCGAAAGCTTGGCACCGACACCCGCTCGCATTCCTGGTTGAAGCTGCCGACGACATTTGCTACCACGTGATGGACGTCGAGGATGGCTACAAGGCGGGCTGCATCTCGTTCGAAGAGATTTCGGACCTGCACAAACCTTGGCTCTCGGACGAGCGCTGGAAGCGTGGGGAGGGAATTGAGGACCTGGGACGCCGAGTAGAGTACTTCCGAGCCGTTTCGGTCGATGCCATGGTCAGGGCAGCGGTGATGGCGTTCGCCGACAACTACGACGGGCTCATGGATGGGGCGTTTGACGAGGAGCTGACCGCGAAGGTGGAGCACTGTCAAGAGCTCAAGGCGTTCAAGACGCTCGCCAGAGAAAAGGTCTACTGCGTCCGACCCGTGGTGGAGATTGAGGCATGCGGCTTCGAGGTTATCGGCGGATTGTTGGAAGCCTTTGTGGCCGCCATCAACGCGAAGGCGACAAAGTCTGGAACCGGCAAGGGTCGCACGCGCACTTTGCTCAGTCTAATGCCCAAGAGCAGGGTAGAACTCGAGCGGCTGAATACCTACGAAAGAACGCTGCTCGCGACCGACTTTGTGTCTGGCATGACCGACTCCTTTGCCGTCGAGCTGTACCAGCGCATCCGGGGAATCTCGCTGCCATGAGCGGTGCAAGCCCACACCTGCTGCGCAACCCAGAAGTTGTCGCCTACCTCTGGGTGTATGCCGATGAGGCAGGCGACGTATCGCGCGTTGCCGGCAAAGCTTATGTACTCGACGGCTCTGACCGGCAGAAACTTGACGTCCTGCGCCGCCCGGCCATCACTGACTTCTTGTCTACCGAGTGGATGCCCATTACAGAGAGCTTTGGAGTGGTAGGACCGGACGGCGAGCGTCTGCGCTGCGCCCAGCTGTCCGTGCTTTCGCATGAGTATTCGAAGTTGGCGCTAGTTGGTCCCTTGCTTAAGAATCTGGCGAGTTCCGTGCCGAAACAACTGCATGAGGTCAATGACGAGTATCGACGCTTCAAGTTGCAGATACCAGAACTACCGTTGACGGTTCTGACAGTCGTCATCGAGTATTCCGACGTTCGACTGGTGCGGATGCGGAGCAACTGAGGCGCGAGAGTATCACCATGCCCCAGCCACAGCAGCAGTCAGCCCGCGGTCGACGGCGGCTCGTTGATGTTTGTCCATACATCACGGAACGCGACCGATACCCGCTCCCCCTCAGCAAGCATCGCTACCTGCATCCAGATGGGCGCCGGCTCATCACCACGTGGTTTGACCGTGCATGGCTCATGAGAGGCGATGACGCGTTGGCATTTGAAGGCTTCGTCTTCGCATGGATATCGGTGAATGCATGGGCCGCGTGTGTGACCGGCGAGGACCGTGACCGCGAGTACATGGACAGGCTCGCCCATGACCCGGGGCTTCGAGCAGCCTTTGACAACCTCAGGGCCAGCAGCGCTGACTTCGAGCAGGAATCAGATGCGTTCTTTCGGCTCTTGCCCATCTTCAAGGCTCAGCAACTTCGTCGCAATGGCATCCATCTCGACGAGCGTGTCCAGCGCGAGGAGCGCATCCGACGCTATTTCGATGCCGGACTCACGGAGTTCGAGCCGGAGTGCGCCAGGCTTCACCTGGACCGAGGAGAGGCCATCCCTAGAGACTGGCCCCACTTCATTCAGGCGGTCTACCGTGTTCGGTGCAACCTCTTTCACGGTGAGAAGTCGGCGCACTCCGAGATGGACCACCGCATCGTCCAGACGGCCTTGTTGAGCCTGACGGCTTTCTTCCGCGAAGTCCACATTCTTTGATGCCATGAGCGAAACCCTCTTCAAAGAAGTCCGCTACACCCTCGGCGGCCTGGTGAACGGTATCAGCATGGGCCAGATTGGCCTGCCAGATATCCAGCGCCCATTCGTCTGGAGTAACGCCAAGGTCCGCGACCTGTTTGACTCGATGTACCGCGGCTACCCGGTGGGCTTCTTCCTGTTCTGGGAGACCGGCGCGGAGGGTGTCGATACCAAGGTCATCGGTGATACCAACAAGCAGAAAATGCCTTCTCTGCTCATCGTCGATGGGCAGCAGCGGTTGACCTCGCTCTACGCGGTCATCCGGCGCGAGGCGGTTCTGCGGGAAAACTTCGAGCGCGAGCACATCCGCATCGCTTTCCGGCCCCAGAATGGAACATTCGCGGTGCCCGATGCGACCACCGAGCGAGACCCGGAGTTCATCCTCGACGTATCCGAGGTATTTCGGACTGACACATTCGAGTTTGTCTCCGACTACCTTGAGCGCCTTCGTTCGTCCCGCGAGGTCGGCAAGGATGAGGAACGCGTCATTGCTAAGGCAATTGGCCGATTGGCAAAACTTACCGACTTCCCCTTCATCGCCCTGGAGCTGTCGCAGCAGTGCACCGAAGAGCAGGTGGCCGACGTCTTCGTGCGCATCAACAGCGAAGGCAAGAAGCTCAACCAGTCGGACTTCATCCTGACGCTCATGTCGGTCTTCTGGGACGACGGGCGCACCGAGCTGGAGACCTTCTGCCGTGCCGCGCGGCAGCCCGGGCCTGCTGGGCTGGCCAGCCCGTTTAACGCCATCTTTCAGCCTGACCCTGACCACCTGCTGCGGGTCGACGTCGGCGTCGCGTTCCGGCGTGCACGGCTGGAGCATGTGTATTCACTGCTGCGAGGAAGGGACCTCTCTACGGGCGAATCCAGCCCCGAGAAGCGGGCCAACCAGTTCGGCAAGCTGCGCGATGCGCAGGCACGGGTGTTGAACCTGACGAACTGGGCCAACTTCCTGAACGTTGTACGTGCAGCGGGCTATCGCAGCGCCAAGCACATTAGCTCGGTGAACGCGCTGGTGTTCGCCTACCAGTTGTACCTGCTGGGGCGCACCGAGTACGGCGTGGAGGGCTTCAGGCTCAAGAACGCTATTGCCCGTTGGCTCTTCATGTCGCTGCTGACGGGGCGTTTCACGTCGTCGCCGGAGTCGCGGATGGAGCAGGACTTGGCTGAGCTGCGGGACATTAGCTCAGCCGAGCAGTTCCTTGCGCGGCTGGCTACAGTGGAGTCGGCGACGCTGACGGACGACTACTGGACCAAGACCCTGCCGCTCGACTTGGCCACCTCAGCAGGGCGCAGCCCGGCGTTGTTCGGCTTCTATGCCGCGCAGACCTTACTGGACGCCCGCGCGCTGTTCTCGTCCATGAGGGTGGTTGACCTACTGGACCCGCCGGCCCAGGGGAAGAAAAAGTCGCTCGAACGACATCACCTCTTCCCGCGTCAGTATCTGAAAGGCAAGGGTGTGGAAAGCGTCCGCGATATCAACCAGATTGCCAACTACACGCTGGTCGAGTGGGACGACAACATCGCCATCTCGGACGCACCGCCCAGCCACTATTGGCCCAAATATGCGAAGCGCTTTGACCCCGAGCCCTTGGCGGCCATGATGCGCTGGCATGCCTTGCCGGCGGACTGGTGGACGCTGAGCTATGAGGACTTCCTCTTGGCACGGCGACCGCTGATTGCGGATGTGATTCGGCACGGGTACCAGCGGCTATGCCACGTCGACAACGCAAGACCGAGCTTACAAGGAAGCAACGAAACTGGAACACCAGTAATGACATGAACCCCTCCAAGCCAGCCCCGCCACGCAGGTCTGCTGACGTCCTTCCAGAGGTTGTCTTCACGCCGACGAACGACAATGCGGCGGCTGCGCTTGTGGAAGACCGTTGCGCCGTCCGGTGCTGCCACCTGCAGCTCTGGCTGGAATACCAACTCGTCGTCCTTAGGGCGACGGCCAGCTGTCGCCCGGGCGTTGACGAGGAACGGCGACACCACCCAGTCGCCGTCCAAGCGGCGGACGCGGCCGCGAACAACGACGTCGGGCTGGCTTGGGTCCGCGGCCATCGAGGCGATGTCGCCCTCGACCAGCAGCACGTGCAGAGCCTAGCCACCCATTGGGTACCGCTTCCAGACCATCTTGGGGTTGCCCGCTGCGGTGGTGACCGTCTCGCCCTTCTCCTTAGCGTAACGGCCCCAACGCGGCGTGCAGGTTTCAGCTACGGTGCAGGTCAGCCCGATGTTCGCGGGCGCCAGCGAGTCCATTGGCAGCGCCTGGTCGTCTGCACCGCCATCTTTCACCGTGCCCGCTCCGTCAGACGCCAGAGAATCAGACTCGGCAGGGCGGACGACGCTGTACCGGGGCGCAAGCTGACCGATGAGATACCTGTCCTAAACCCGAGTCTCGTCGACCTCTTCGGCGCGGGACCGGCGGCCGGGCCCAGCAGGTCCGTGACGACCAAGTCCTCAAGCTCGGCTTGCACCGTCGTTGGCTTCGGGACTGCAGCGGTGAGGGGAGCGGTCGGGCTCGCGGACTAATTCGACACGCCACCGGTACTCATCCTGCGGTCCTCTTGGTTCTTTGACTAAGCTGCATCTAATTTAAGACATACGGCAGAATTGGACAGCAACAACTGGCCTGTAGAGGCGACGATGCCAACATCGAGTTTTCTCCATCTAAGTTCCAGCTTGGCCTGTGACCTCGCTCATGGGGCCCGGCGTCGGGTGGTCTACTGCGCGCCCGGCTTGCAGCAACCCCTCGCTGCCGCTCTGGTGAACTGTCGTCGGCAATTAGGCCGTGAGGCTGTGCGCGTTGTTCTGGACGTCGCCGACTCGACAGCCAGGATGGGCTACGGTGATTTCGACGCCGTGTCCCTTCTGATAGAAGGCGACGTGGATGTCCGAGTGGAGGCGGGGCTTCGGGCCTGTGTTCTAGTGTGCGATGACGTCGGCTACGCCTTCTTCACGCCACCGATGTTGGTGGAGACCCAAGACGACCAACACGTCGGACCGAACGCCCTAGCCATGCATCCGGCCCAAGTGCAAGCTGTGCTTGATGCCATATTTCCCCCCACGCCGCCAGTGGGTCAACCGCCTGCTCCGCAGGTGGGGAAGGAGCAACTGACCAGTTCGCAGATGCAGCAGGTAAAGGAATCGCTGGACGCCAATCCACCGCAGAAGTTCGACCTCGCGCGAAAGGTTAACGTCTTCAATGCCTTCATCGAGTTTGTCGAACTTCGCCTGACCGGCCTCCACATCGCGCGACATACGGTGCAATTACCCCGCGACTTGGTGCTGGCACTCAGCGACGACGCAACGGCCAAACGTCTGTTGACGACGTTCAAGCTAGTGAGCGACGAGAGCAAGGTAGCGAAGGAGGCTGTCGAAGTCGACCAGCGTGTTCGTACGCTGCGGGAGCGCTACATCCGCTCGCTTGGCGATGGGCTCGGCAGCGTCATCCTTCGCAGCAAGCGGCAGGAGTTCGCGGCCGAGGTCAAGAGCATCCGCGGGGCAATCGAAAAGTTCCAGGCCAAGGTGCTTGAGCGCTTGGATAAGGAGCTATCCGATTCGCGCAAGAAGCTTGTTGAGGGCTTGCTGCCCGCGGCCAAGAAGTCGATTCCTCCTGCGTTGCAGGCTCAGGTCAGCGGCAGGCCGACGGTGGAAGTGCTCCGCCGCTATCTAGACGACGAACTCACCCGTGTTTTTCCGGAAGCCCGGGCGCTCATTGGCGAGATGAAGCTGGAGTGGGTACCGAAGGGCGTGACCTACGAAACGCTGAGCAACCCCGAGTTCCAAGAGCGCGTGCGAGCAGCCTTCCCCTACGAGAACTGGGACAAGCCGTTTCGGGAGTTCGAGGCTGTGCCGGCGGACGGGCGAACCAGTTCGTTGTTCGACTGAAGATTGGGAGCAAGTTTGGCAACGTTTGACTTCACCAGGATTCGTGGCACTCCGAAGAGCCGGAATGACAGCTTCGAAGCACTTGCAGTCCAGCTGTTTCGAGTCTTCCTTCAACCGCCGGCTGGTTCGACATTTGTCAGCTTGCGGGGTGACGGCGGCGACGGAGGCGTAGAGGCGTACTTCCGCAAGCCCGATGGGCGCGTCGCAGGCGTCCAGGCCAAGTACTTCTTCCAGCTAGGAAATGCAGAGCTGCGTCAGATTGAAGACTCGCTAACCACGGCACTGAAGAACCATCCTTCGCTGTCAGAGTACTGGGTGTACATCCCGTTTGACTTGACCGGTCGGGTCGCGGCAGGGGCCAGAGGTAAGAGCCAAGCTGAGCGCTTCGAGGAGTGGAAGAACAAGGTCGAGGCTACGACAAGGGCTGCGGGCTCAGCGCTTTCATTGACGTTGTGCACGGCTACGGTCATTTGGGCGCAGATTCAGGAATCTGACCCACACGGCGGCAAGCGCCGATACTGGTTTGACGAATCCATACTGACGCAAGCGCAAGTTCAGCAGTGCTTAGACGACGCGATTGCCTTCGCCGGACCACGATATACGGCCGCGCTGGACGTCGTAACAGGTGCGCATGTCGGTCTGGACTTCTTCGGCGGCATCGGTGACTTCGCGGCCTGGCGCGATGATTCGCTAGCGCCGGTGATTGCCGAACTCCGCTCTCTCCTGGGACGGGGTGACAAGGCACTTGAAATCTTGGGGGAGCCTGATGCCTCCAGTGTGCGTTCGACCCTCGAGGCGGTCATCGAGGCCAGCGAGCGCATGACCGATGTCTACTCGGTGGCATCCGACGCTGCTGCCGTGAAGCAAGGGCTGTCCAACGTGCTACCGCTGCTGACCAAGGCCCGCGATGCCCAGGAACAGGCCTTCAATGCCGAGCACGGTAAGAACCGCGACAGCCCATCATTTCGACAGTTCCACGCCGAGTACATGTGCGCCTTCCCGGCGGGTGAGATGGATGCGGCACGCGAGTGGGAGCAGGCGGCGCTGGAGCTCCAGACAGCGCTCTCTTCGCCCGAAATGGGCGCGGCCACCATGCATTCTTTGCTGCTAGTCGGCCCGGCCGGCATCGGAAAGACGCACTCCATCGTGAGCGCGGCCCTACGTAGACTTGCACGGGGTGGATACTCGTTGGTCGTCTTCGGCGACGACTTTGGACGAAGCGAGCCGTGGGAGGTTATACGCAGCAAGTTAGGGTTCGGCGCCGATGTAGCGCGTTCGGCTCTTTTCGAATGTCTACAGGCATGCGCAGATAACACAGAGCTGCCCTTTGTTATCTACATCGACGCGCTCAACGAGAGTCCGCTGGACGCTCGGTGGAAGAGCAAGTTGCCGGAGCTTTTGGCCCAGTGTGCTCCGTACGCTGGCATCAAGGTCTGCGTCTCGACTCGCGACACCTATCGCAACCTCGTCGTCGATGCACGCTTCCCTGGCTATGCGTTTAAGCATTCGGGGTTTGCAGGACATGAGTTCGAAGCCATTTGTCACCAGTCGGCGTAATCCGGCCACCCGTAGTCGGCATATTCCGGCCAGTAGAGGCGGTGCCGTTGGGAATCTCGAAGCACCCTTTTGAAGGCGCTATTTTGCAGCCTTGACGGAGGTCTTTGCG
>Ga0208609_100126_pt1 | contig 35791 bp, 31 predicted proteins | sample SubbioR11_8A_Apr_FD_184813 | JGI IMG/M metagenome (GOLD analysis project Ga0208609, IMG submission 184813) | Serpentinite rock and fluid subsurface biosphere microbial communities from McLaughlin Reserve, California, USA - CR11_8A_Apr (SPAdes) | ecosystem: Environmental > Terrestrial > Deep...
GTTGCGACGCCGCCGCGCGAAGCCACATCCAGGCCCAGCACGCTGGTCGGCCCGGTGCCCGCGAACTGGGGCCAGGCGGCCGGCACACTGCGGCCCAGGTTCGGGTTACCTGTACGCGCGAAGTTTGTCCAGTAGGTGGCCATCGCCGTCTGCAGCGCACGCTGCTCGTCATTGGCGAGGGGACGGAGGTTGAAAAGGTACTGCAGTTCGTAGGAGTGACCCGCGCCCTGGGCGAAGCTGATCGGGGTGCCGTCGGTGCGGGCGCTGATCGATGGCAGCGCGGTGCGGTCGCGGAACTCGTACAGGAAGACAGGTTGCGCCGGCACCTGGTTGGCCATGCGCTGAGTCGCGCGCAAGGCCCGGCAGGAGAAGACGAGGGCCGTGCCGAGCGCGGTCGCGGCGAGCGACGAGTTGCCACCGAAGTCGCTGATCGGATAGGCCGCGGCCCAGGCCAGGTTGCCGAAGGTGGCGCCAACGTAGGCCTCGAAGGCCGCTTGCGTATTCGCGAGCGGTGGCTGTCCCAACTCGCGGATCGCGACGAACAGGCTCCACTCGTCAAGGGTGGTGCCGTTGATCACCGGCACCCTGTGGTTGTCACCGTCGACAAAGGCCTGACGTACCGACTTCGGCAGTATCACGCCGTCGACGGCTGGTACCGGGCTGGAGAGCCTCTGGTTGAATGCAACCGCGAGTTGGTTGCGGACCACCGATTCCGGCAGCCCGCGCAGGCACTGTGCGGTGACAGTGCCCCCCGGACAGGTGATGCCGGCAGCAAGGAGCGCATTATCTACGATCACTGTGCTGACGCTCCTCAACAGGGCCGCCGTGGGCTGGGTGTCGCTGTAGTTCCCACTCATCACGATCGCCTTGTCAAACAAGCCCGCTGAAAGCGGCGAGGCGAGGTGGGTCATGACGCTGAAGCCACCCGCCGACTCACCGAAGATCGTGACATTGTTCCTGTCGCCACCGAAGCCAGCGATATTGGCACGGATCCAGCGCAGGGCGGCCTGCTGGTCCATGATGCCATAGTTGCCGACTTGGCCGCCCGTGCTTTCAAGCGCAGGATGACCAAGAAATCCCATGGCGCCGAGCCGGTAGGCCACGTTGACGACGATCACGCCGTTGCGGACCATCGGTGACGGGTCGGCCCAGGTAATCGACCCCCCGGTGTTGAACGCGCCGCCATGGAACCATACCAACACTGGCAGGTCGATTCCACCGCCGGCCGGACGATGGACATCGAGGTATAAACAATCCTCGGAATCGTTCTGCAGACGAAACGGACTCGCTCGAGTCTGCAAGCAGGGCGCGGCGGAAGCTTCGGCCGCCCGTGGAACCGGCCAACTTGCCGGATCTGCAGGCGGTTGCCAACGCCGCTCGCCAGTCGGCGGGGCGGCAAATGGAATCGCAAAGAAGCTTTGCATCTCGGCACGGTCGACACCAATCACCGTGCCATGTTGCGTGTCAACGCGAGGGCGATCGTCGCCAACGCCACCGCAGGCAGCGAGGGCGCCCAATGCAATGACGACCAAGGTGATGCATAGACCGCGGGAGAGTTGGGTCAAATGAGTATTCACTGGACCACCTTTCGGCTCGCTGAGGTTGCCTCCAAATATTGTTGGTGGAGGAGCCATCGCAGGCATCAGACTCCTGAACCTGATTCATGGTGAAAGAGCTTGGCAGTCCGGTCTATCGCTTCGGCGACAAGATCGTTCAGGGTTTTCCATACCGAACAGACCTACCGCTGGCCCTGACCTTGCACCTTGCGCCAAGCCGATCCGGCAAGTCCGGCGTGCGCTGCAGTCGCCGGATGCCCCCCGCGTCAGAATGGCTGCGGCCTCGATAGACCGCGAGCACGGCGCAGCCTCCTGCACAGGTGCTCTGCCGGACCTGCTGCCCCGGACCGGGCCGCCGAGGGCCGCCAGCGACCGGTTGATCGCCGGCGGCTTCAGGCCGCAGGCTTGACCGCGCGCACCATCTGCATCGCCGAGCCGATCAGGGCGCCGACCTCCGTCATGTTGGAAGGCACGATCAGGGTGGTGGTGGCGTCGGCGGCCACTCGGGCGTAAGCCTCCATGGCCTTCTCGGCCACCTTGAGCTGCACCGCGGCTTCGCCACCGTCGCAGCGGATGGCGCGGGCGATGTGCTCGATGGCAGCAGCCGAGGCTTCGGCCACGGTCAGGATCGCCGCTGCCTGGCCCTGGGCCAGGTTGATGGCCGCCTGGCGCTCGCCCTCGGAGCGCGCGATCGAGGCTTCGCGCTCGCCGTTGGCGATGTTGATCTGCTCCTGCTTGCGGCCTTCGGAAGCGGCGATCAGGGCGCGCTTCTCGCGCTCGGCCGTGATCTGGGCTTGCATCGAGCGCAGAATCTCGGCCGGCGGGGTCAGGTCCTTGATCTCGTAGCGCAGCACCTTGACGCCCCAGTTCAGCGCCGCCTCGTCGATGGCGGCCACCACCTGGGCGTTGATGATCTCGCGCTCCTCGAAAGTCTTGTCGAGTTCCATGCGCCCGATGATGCTGCGCAGCGTGGTCTGGGCCAGTTGCGTGATGGCCAGGATGTAGTTGGACGAGCCGTAGCTGGCGCGCATCGGGTCGGTGACCTGGAAGTAGAGGACCCCGTCGACCTTGAGCTGGGTGTTGTCCTTGGAGATGCAGACCTGTTCCGGCACGTCGAGCGGAATTTCCTTGAGGCTGTGCTTGTAGGCCACGCGGTCGATGAAGGGCACCACAAAGTTGAGCCCGGGCCCGAGCGTGGCCGCGTACTTGCCCAGGCGCTCCTTGACCCAGGCGTTCTGCTGCGGCACGACCTGGACCGATCGAACGACAAAGAAGATGGCGATGATGGCGGCGGCCAGGGCGATGAATTCCATGAACGGACTCCTTTCGGGGGTCGAGGCGGGGACTGGGGGGGTTGCCGAGCCGGTCTCGCGCGACACCCCGGCGGGTTTACGCGGGTGGCGGGTTGCCGGGCTCGGCCCTGGGCGGGGGGGCAGCGGCTGCGGGCGCAGGCTCGGCAGCGGCCAGCGGCTGCACGATCAGGGTGCTGCCCTGGACCTGCACGATGCGGTAGCGCCCGTTGCTGCTGGCGGCGCAGCCCTCCTGCAGCTGCACCGCCCAGTCGGCCCCGCGGTAGCGCACATTGGCCATGCCGCCGGGCTCCCAGTTCTGAATGCCGATTACCTGCCCGATGTCAAGGTTGATGTCGGGGTTGCGCTCGGACGGCGCCTGAACCGGGTGCCTGGCGCGCCGGCGCTGCCACCAGGCCACCGCGCCAGCGCCCACCACGGCGGCACTGAGCAGCTGGCCCGTCAAGTCCAGCCCGGCGTGGGCCGCCAGCGCACCGGCGACCAGGCCCAGGGCCAGCATCAGCAGGAAGAATGTCCCGGTGAACAGCTCCAGCACCAGGACGACGCCAACCAGCAGCCACCAAACCATCCAATCCGTCATGCCCGACCCCGATCCGGAACGATCAGGGGTCAGCATACCCCCCCGCGTCAGAAAAGCGGCCGTCTCCGATAAACAACCCCGGGACGGCAGCGCACAGGCACCCCCTGCACCGAGGTCGCCAGCGGCAACCTGCTCCGGTCGGCGCGCACCGGGCCGGCGGCGAGCGACCGGCTGCAGACGGCGCCCGGCGGGGAGCAGTTCATGACCGCCGCGCCGCCAGGCGGGTCGGCCGCGGCCGGCCCCGGCAGCGGCCTACACTGCAGCCTGCATCGACGCCCCCGCCTGCCATGCCCGCCTACGTCATCGGCCACATCCTCGTCAAGGACGCAGCCCTGTGGGCCGAGTACAGGAGCCGGGTCCCGGCCACGCTGGCCCCCTGGCAGGGCGAGGTGCTGGCGCGCGGCAGCCGGCTCGCCGCGCTCAGCGGCGAGGCGGCGCACACCGACATGGTGGTGATCCGCTTCCCTGACGCCACCGCGCTGCGCGGCTGGCACGACTCGCCGGCCTACCAGGCCCTGGTGCCGCTGCGCCTGCGCGCCGCCGAGGTGCAGCTGGTCGGCTACGAGGGCGCCTGAGCGCCGCCCGGCCCCAGCCGGCGCTGCCGGGCTGCGGCTTGCGCCGGATCGCGGTCGCCGGCGGTGGCGACGACGCCGACGCTACCTGCGGCCAGCAGCGCATGCACCTGGGCCGGCGTCGGCAGCGGCGCCACGGCGCCGTAACCGGTGGTCGAGAGGGCGGCCGCGGCGTTGGCGTAGACGGCCGCCGCGCGCAGATCGTCGCCGGCGGCCAGGCGGGCCAGCAGCGCACCGCACAGCGCGTCGCCGGCGCCGGTGGCGTCGACCGTCGCGACGCGGTGGCCGGCGAGGTCGATGGCCCGTGCGCCGTCGTGTACGCGCAGGCCCTGCGCGCCGCGCTTGACCAGCGCGAGCGGCACGCCCGCGCCGAGCAGCCAGGTGCAGGCAGCGTCGGCATCGGCGCAGCCGAACAGCGCGTCCATCTCGTCGACGGTGGTGAAGACCAGGTCGGCCAGCGTCAGGGCCTCGCGCAGCACCGCGCGCGCACGCGCCAGCGGCCACAGCCGCAGCCTCAGGTTGAAGTCCAGGCTGACGCGCGCGCCGGCGCGGCGCGCCGTGGCCAGGGCCTCGAGCACCGTGTCGCAGGCCTGCGTCGAGATGGCCAGGCTGATGCCCGAGGCGTGCACGAAGCGGGCCTGGGCCAGCGTCGCGGCCGGCACGTCGGCGGGGCGCAGGCCGCTGGCCGCCGACCCCGCGCGCAGGTACGAGAACTCGTGGCCCGCCTCGCCATGGCTGACGAAGTAGACGCCGGTGGGCGCGGCCTCGTCGGTGAGCACGTACCGGGCATCGACGCCCTCGCGCGCCCAGAGTGCGCGCAGGGCACGCCCGAAGGGGTCGGCGCCGACGCGCGAGACATAGGCGGTGCGCGCGCCGCTGCGCGCGGCGGCGATCACGGCGTTGGAGGTGTCGCCCCCGAAGCCGCAGCGGTAGTCCGGGTCGCCGGGCTGGCGCTGGTTGAACTCGATCAGCGGCTCGCCGATCGCGACCAGGTCGTGGCCCGCCTCGGCGCCGGCGGCGTGCCGGGGTTCAACGCCGGCCGTCAACGCTCGCCTCCGGCAGCGCGAGCCCGAGCAGGGCCGCCGTGCGGCGCAGCTCGGCGCCGGTGACGTCGGGCAGCGCCAGCGGTGCCGCGGGGGCCGCGGCCGCGCGGCCCTGTTCGATCTCGCCGGGCACCCAGATGCGGTCGACGCCGTGCGCGGCGGGCAGCTCGCGCACCCGCTGCAGGGTCTGCGCCGCGCGGCGCAGGAAGGTCTCGCGCTCGCCGAACACGGCGACGTCGAAGACGACGAAGAAGTGACCGACCTGCTGCGGCTGGGCCAGCCGCTCGTACAGCGGCACGATGTCCGGGCCGACCTGACCGCCGGGCAGCAGGCCGGCCAGCAGCTCGATGGCGATCGACAGCCCGGCGCCCTTGGGCCCGCCGAAGGGCAGCAAGGCGCCGGCCAGGGCCAGCCGCGGATCGGTGGTCGCGCGCCCTTCGGCGTCGACCGCCCAGCCCTCGGGGATGGCCTCGCCACGCTCGGCAGCGGCCTTGATCTTGGCGTGCGCCGCGACGCTGGTGGCGAAGTCGATGATGAACGGCTGCTCGGCCGTCGGCACGCCGATGGCCATCGGGTTGGTGCCGAGGAACTTGGCGCGCGCTCCCCAGGGCGCGACCTGGGCGTCGGCGTTGCTCATCGCCAGTGCCGCGCAGCCGTGGTCGGTGGCGCGTTGCACCAGCCAGGCCAGCATCCCGCAGTGGTGGCTGTTGCGCACCCCGACCACACCCACGCCGTGGCGCGCGGCGCGCTCGACGGCAAGATCGATCGCCGCCGCCGCCGCGGCGATGCCCAGCCCCGCGCGGGCGTCGAGCACCGCCACCGCACCGACGTCGCGCTCGGCCACCGGCGTCGCGCGTCCGTCGATCGAGCCGGCGCGCAGGCGGTCGACGTAGACGCCCAGCCGCAGGCTGCCGTGCGAGTGCACGCCGCGCTCGTCGGCGGCGACCAGCGACTGCGCGCAGGTCTGCGCTGCCGGCGCCGCGGCGCCGGCAGCCTGCAGCGCATCGGCGCAGAACGACCGCAACTGCGACCGGGCGATCACCACCGCGGGCGCGCCGGCGGCATCCAACGCAAGGCTCATGAACGCCCCAGCTCGCGGTGCACCGCGCGCCGCTGCTCGACCAGGTTGAGCACCTCGTAGGCCCGCTCGCCGGCACGCCGGAACGCGGCGATGTCGACGTCCTCGATGATGGTCATGCCGCGCGTGCGCAGCTGCGGCCGGATCTCGGCCTCGAGCTGCTGGATTCGCCGCGTGGTCTCGAGCCCGGCGCGGTCGGCCTCCTCGACGAGGACCTGCTGCAGCTCGCGCGGCAGGCTGTCGAAGAAGCGCGCGCTGACGACCTGGAAGTTGACCAGCGTGATGTGGCGCGTCTCGTTGGCGTAGCGCAGCACCTCCCAGAAGCGGCCGGCCGGGATGTTGTTGTGGACCAGCTCGACGCCGTCGATCGCGCGTTGCTGCAGGGCCGGGAACATCTCGCCGAAGGCCATCGCCACCGGCGTCGCGCCGAGCGCGCGGATCGACTCCTGCCAGACCGGCGCCGGCGGCGTGCGGATGCGCAGGCCGCGCAGGTCGTCGGGGCGGCGCACCGGGCGGTTGGTGAAGAAGTGACGATGGCCCTGCACCCAGCCGAACGACAGCACGCGCAGGCCGTGGCGCTGGGCGAGCTCGTCGGTCCACTGCCGCACCGTCGCCGACTCGCGCAGCCGCGCCACCTCGTCGACGCTGTCGACGAAATACGGCGCGTTGAGCACCGCGATGCCGGGCACGAAGTTGCCCAGCCGCGCGGCGTCGGTGTTCTGGCCCAGCGGCGCGCCCTGGCGCAGCTGCTCGATGATGTCCTCCTCGCGGCCGAGCTGGGCGCTGTGGAAGACCTCGATGCGCAGCGCGCCGCGGCTGCGCTCGTCGACCCGGCGCGCCCAGGTCATGAAGCCCTCGTGGTACGGCTCGGCCGGGCCGAGCACGTGGTTGTAGCGGATCGTGAAGCGCTGCTGCGCCGCCACCGAAGCCACGCCAAGCCCGGCGGCAGCCGCCACGCCCAGCTGCAGGCACACCCGGCGTCTGACCTTGTCCATCGACAGTCTCCTGAAGTGATGAGGATTGCGCAGCCGCCCACCGGCGCCCCGGCACGGGTGGCTGCGATCGCACCCGAGGCAGCCCGCCGGCACTGCGCGAGGCCTTGATCGAATGCCGAAGCAATGTAACACTACAGAACCTGAGACAACAACATGTTCTATAGCATGGAACCAGAGACACCCCACACGACGCCCCCGGGCGACGCGGCGAGCGAGGCAGCCCTCACCCACCGCTCGCTGGTGCGCGGCATCGCGGTGCTCGAGATCGTCGCTGCGGCCCGCCAGCCGCTGACCCTGGCCGAAGTCGCCACGCACGCCGGGCTGCCGCGCAGCACCACGCACCAGCTGCTGCGCACCCTCGCCGCGCTGGGCCATGTCCGGCAGGACGCCGCCACCCGGGCCTGGACGCCGACCGAGCGCCTGCACCATCTGCTCGAGCGCGACTGGGACCCCGAGCGCATCGGCGAGATGGCGCAGCCCTGGCTCGAGGAGCTCTCGCGCCTGACCGGCACCGGCAGCAGCGTCGCCGTCTGGACCCAGGGCAAGGTGCTGATCGTCGCCAAGCGCGAGAGCGACGGCCCGGTGCGCGTCGCGCAGGACGTCGGCGCGCTGCGCCCGCTGCACTGCACCGCGGTCGGCAAGGCGATCGCGGCGTGGCTGCCGCCCGCGGTCCTCGAGCAGGCGCTGCGCGGCGTGCGGCTCGAGCGCCACACCGCCAAGACCCTCACCACCCGCGAGGCCCTGGCCGCCGAGCTCAGGCGCGTGCGCGCCGCCGGCCACGCGATCGACGACGAAGAGATGTACGAAGGCCTGCGCTGCGTCGCGATGCCGGTGTTCGGCGCGCGCGCCCAGGTGCTGGCCTCGATGTGCGCGGTCGGCCCGCGCCAGCAGATCACCCGCGACAAGATCGCGCGGATACGCCCGGTGCTGGCGCGGCTGGCGCGCGGCCTGTCGGAACAGCTCGGCTACGAACGGCCGTCGGTGCAACAGATCACCCTCGTGAGGAAAGCATGACCCAGACATCCCTATCGCTGGCCGGTGCGAGCGCACTGGTCGTCGGCGGCGGCAGCGGCATCGGCCGCGCGATCGCCCTCGGGCTCGCGCGCGCCGGCGCCGACGTGCATGTCGGCGGCCGCCGGCTGCCGGCGCTCGAATCGACCTGCGCCGAGCTGCGCGCGCTCGGCCGCCGCAGCCGGGCCTTCGCGCTCGACGCGACCCGCATCGACTCGCTGCCCGGGGTCGTCGATGCGGTCGAGCACGGCGTCGGCCTGCCCGACGTGCTGGTCAACGCCCAGGGCGTGATGGCGCTGGGCAAGGCCGAGGACTACACCGCGGCCGACTACGACCGCATCATGGACACCAACCTCAAGAGCGTCTGGTTCTGCTGCACCGCGTTCGGGCGGCGCATGCTCGAGCGCGGCAGCGGCAGCATCGTCAACATCGCCTCGCTGGCCTCGTTCCGCGGCTTCCCCGGCAATGGCATCTACTGCATGAGCAAGCACGGCGTGCGCGCGCTGACCGAGACGCTGGCCGCCGAATGGGCGCCGCGCGGCGTGCGCGTCAACGCCATCGCCCCCGGCTTCTTCCTGACCGACCTCAACCGCGACGCGATGAGCCAGGAGCGCAAGGCCCGCGCGCTGGCCCGCACCCCGATGCAGCGCTTCGGAGAGCTCGACGAGCTGGCCGGTGCCGCGGTCTACCTCGCTTCGCCGGCGGCGTCGTACGTGACCGGCACCACGCTGCCGGTCGACGGCGGCTTCCTGGCGATGGGCATGTGATGAGCGCCACCGGCACCGCGGCTGCGCCGCCGCTGTCGACATCGCCGCTGTACCGCGCGTTGTGCGCCGCCGAAGTCGGCATCGCCGGCAGCTTCCTGGTGGCGATGGTCCTGCTGATCTTCGGCGGCGCGGTCGCCCGCGCGCTGCACCACCCGGTGGTCTGGACCACCGACCTGGCCACCGCACTGTTTGCCTGGGCGTGCTTCCTCTGCGCCGACATCGCCTGGCGGCGCGACGCGCTGATGTCGATCGTCTGGCTCGCCCACCGGCTGCCGCCGCGGCTGCGCGACGCGCTGCGCTGGTTCAACTACGCGCTCATCTCGGCTTTCCTGCTGTTTGCCGTCGTGATGGGCTGCTGGCTGTCGTGGGTCAGCCGCGCGCGCACCTTCCAGGGCATGCCCGAGGTCAGCTACTCGTGGGTGACGATGAGCATGCCGGTGGGGGCCGCGCTGCTGTTGCTGACCACCGTGCTCAAGTTCCGCGCCGAATGGCGTACCCGCCATGTGCCCGCGCCCGCCGCCGGCGTCGCCACCGCCGGCGTGGCGGCGGTCGACCCCGCACCGCCGCGCTGAAACCCCTACCAGAATCGTCCTGCCATGCTGCTCGTCGCCATCGCCTTCGTCCTGCTCGTGCTGCTGGGCATGCCGGTGGCCTTCGCCATCGGCATCTCGGGCATGCTGTTCTTCCTGCAGAACCCGTTCCTGCCGATCACGATGCCGATCCAGTTGACCGTCACGCAGACGCAGAACTTCGCGCTGCTGGCGGTGCCGCTGTTCATCATCGCCGGCAACCTGCTCAACCACAGCGGTATCACCGAGCGGCTGATGCGCCTGGCCACGGTGATCACCGGCCGCCTGCGCGGCGGCCTCGCGCAGGTCACGATCTCGTTGTCGGCGCTGATGGGCGGCGTCTCCGGCTCGAGCATCGCCGATGCCGCCATGCAAAGCCGCATGCTCGGCGGCGAGATGGTGCGCCGCGGCTTTCCGCGTGGCTTCAGCGCGGCGATCATCGCCTGGAGCTCGCTGCTGACGCCGATCATCCCGCCGGGCATCGGCTTCATCCTCTACGGCTCGATCGGCCAGGTCTCGATCGGGCGGCTGTTCGCCGCCGGGCTGCTGCCGGCGCTGCTGCTGTGGCTGGTGCTGGCCGTAGCGGTCAGCCTGATCGCGCGGCGCAAGGGCTGGCCGCCCGAGCTGGCGCGGCGGCCGCGGCCGCGCGAAGTCGGCAGCGCGATCTGGAGCAGCGGCTTCGCGATCCTGTTTCCGATCATCCTGCTGGTCGGCCTGCGCTTTGGCGTCTTCACGCCCTCCGAGATCGGCGCCTTCGCCGTCGTCTACGCGGTCGCCGTGGGCGTGCTGGCGCACCGCCAGCTCAACGCGCGCAACGCCGGCGAGGCCCTGCACAGCAGCATGGCCGACATCGGCGCGGTGATGTTCCTGATCGCCATGTCGGCCATCCTGGGATACGGCATCGTCTTCGAGCGCGTGCCCGACGCGGCCTCGTCGGCCATCCTCGGCCTGACCACCGACCCGGTGGTCATCATGCTGCTCGTCGTCGCGCTGCTGGTGGTCGCCGGCATGGTGGTCGACGGCTCGATCCTGATCATCATGCTCACGCCGATCCTGCTGCCGCTGGCCCGCCAGGCCGGCATCGACCCGGTGCACTTCGGCGTGATCTTCGTGATCGGCGCGACGCTGAGCAACTACACGCCACCGGTGGGCGCGGCGATGTACGCGGTGTGCTCGATCCTGCGCTGCACGGTCGCCGAGTACACCCGCGCCTCGCTGCCGCTGGTCGCCGCGGTGCTGCTGGCGCTCGGACTGCTGATCCTGGTCCCCGAGATCTCGCTGTGGCTGCCGAACCTGATGTTCGGCGTCGACTGAGGACGCTGCGCCCTCAGCGCCCGGCCTGCTCGCGCAGCGCCTTCAGCCGCTGCCAGAAGCGCGGCTCCTGGGTGGTGGCGAAGTTCACGCGCATCAGCGTGGTCCGGCGCGGGCGGGCGTGAAACAGGGTTCCGGGCGCGGTCAGCCAGCCCTCGTCGAACAGCGCGCGGGCCAGCACCTCGGTGTCGCAGCCGACGTCGACCCAGCCGAACAGCCCCGCCGGCGGCGCGACGAAGCGGCAGCCGGCGACCTGCGCGAGGCGCACCGAGCGGCCGCGCGCCGCATCGAGCAGGGCCGTCACTCGCTCGGCATGGCGGCGCATCAAGCCCTGCTCGAGGCACAGCGCGACGGCGTCCTCCAGCGCGCCGGGCGTCGACAGCGTGGTCAGCAGCTTGGTGTCGACGAAGCGCTCGGCCAGCGCCGCCGGCGCTGCCAGGAAGCCCACGCGCCACTGCGGCGTCAGCACCTTCGAGAAGCCCGAGACCAGGATCGTGCGCCGCAGCCCGTCGAGCTGGGCCAGGCGAGTGGCGTGCGGCGGCGCGAGCCAGGCGTAGGTGTCGTCCTCGACGATCGTCAGGCCGTGCTCGTCGGCCAGGCGCAGGATCTGGTGCGCGCAAGCCGGCGTCAGGCTGGCGCCGGTGGGGTTGTGCAGCACGCTGACCGTCACGTACAGGCGCGGCCGGTGCTCGCGCAGCAGGGCGGCCATCACCGCGAGGTCGGGGCCGCCGTCGGTGCCCGGCCCCGCGGCAACCCTGGGCACGGGCAGCAGCCGCATGCCCATGCGCGTGAGCCGCGCGTACTCGACCGCCCAGCCCGGCTCGTCGACCAGCACCGCATCGCCCGGCTGCAGCAGCGTGCGGCTGACGAGGTCGAGGGCCTGCGTGGCGCCGACCGTGGTCACGATCTGCTGCGCGCTGGCGGCCACGCCCAGGTCAGCCAGCCGCTGCACCAGCGCCTGGCGCAGGCGCGGGCTGCCGGCCGGATCGCCATAGCGCAGCCAGGCCTCGGGCTGCTGGCACACCCGCCGCAGCGTGCGCTGCAGCAGCGGGGCGTCGAGCCAGGCCTCGGGCAGCGTGCCCATGCCCGGCGCCGGCGGCCCACCCTGGGCCTGGAACATGCTGCGGATCAGCGCGGTGGCGTCGACCGGCGCCGGAGCGCCCGCTGCGCCAGCGGCCGCCGCCGGCGGCCGTGGCCCCGCGGCCGGCTCGCGCACGAAGAAGCCGCGCTGCGGCCGCGCCTGCACCAGGCCGCGCGCCTGCAGCAGGTCGTAGGCACCGACGACGGTCGAGGGGCTGACGCCGTGGCGGCGCGCGCAGTCGCGCACCGAGGGCAGCCGCGTGCCGGGGCCGAGCAGGCGCTGCTCGATGCGCTGGGCAAAGCGCGCGGCCAGCTGCGCGGCGAGGCTGTCGGCGCGCGGGGCCGTGGTGGCTTCGGGCGGGGTCGCGGGGCTGGGCTGTATCGCCGGCATGACCAGTACAGTTTGCTGTCTGTGCCGGCAAGTGTATGGTGTCTGTGCTGAGGCACGGGCCTAGACTGCAAGGCATCATGCCGCTGCTGCCCTGGCCCGCAACCGCCGCCCTGCCGGCCCTCGCCCCCGCGCCGGCTTCGGCGCCCGGACCACGGACCCCGCCGGCCACGGCGCCGAGGGCCGCCGCGGCCCGGATGGCGTCGTGGTGAGCGCGGCCTCCGATGTGCAGCGCGGCCTGGCCCTCGGCACGCTGGGTGTGGCGATGTTCGCGCTGACGCTGCCGATGACCCGCCTGGCCGTCGGCGATCGCGCCGACCCGCAGCTCGATCCCGCCTTCGTCACCGCCGGTCGCGCCGCGGTGGCCGGGCTGCTGAGCGCAGCCTGGCTGGGCTGGCTTCGCGTGCGGCCGCCGGCGCGCAAACACTGGGGCGCGCTGGCCCTGAGCGCGCTCGGCACCGTGCTCGGCTTCCCGCTGTTCCTGGCGCTGGCGCTGCGCGAGGTCGAGGCGATGCACGCGGCGGTGGTCACCGGCGTGCTGCCGCTGGCCACCGCGCTGGTCGGCGCGCTGGTGCTGCGGCAGCGGCCCTCGGCGGGCTTCTGGGCCTGTGCCGTGGCCGGCTGCGCGCTGGTACTGGCCTACGCCGGCTGGCAGGGCGGCGGGCGGCTCTCGGCGGGCGACGGCTGGCTGCTGCTGGCGGTGTTGTCGGCCGCGGGTGGCTATGTGGCCGGCGCCCGGGTGGCGGCGGCGATGCCGGCTTCGCAGGTGATCTGCTGGGTGCTGGTCGGCTCGCTGCCGTTCACGCTGCCGATCGCGCTGGCCACGCTGCCGCTGGCGCCGGTGCAGGCCTCGGCCTGGGTCGGCTTTGCCTATGTGTCGGTATTCTCGATGTGGCTGGGCTTCTTCGCCTGGTACCGCGGCCTCGCGCTCGGCGGTGTCGTGCGCGTGAGCCAGGTGCAACTGGTGCAGCCCTTCCTCGCGCTGCTGGCCGCGGTGCCGCTGCTCGGCGAGCGGCTCGATGGCGCGACACTCGCGTTCGCCGTGGCGGTGATCGCCGTCGTGATGCTGGGCAGGCGCATGCCGGTGCGCGCTGCCACCCCTTGATGGAGCCCCGATGACCTGGACCCTGGCCCGCCGCGCCGAGCGGCTCGAGCCCTCGACGATCCGCGAGATCCTGAAGATCACCGAACGCCCGGGCATCATCAGCCTGGCCGGTGGCCTGCCTGCGGCCGAGACCTTCCCGGTGGCCGCGATGCGCGAGGCCACCGAGCGCGTGCTGCGCGACACCCCGCGCGAGGCCCTGCAGTACGCCGCCAGCGAAGGCTACCCGCCGCTGCGCGAATGGGTGGCAGCCGAGGTGGCGTCGATGGGCATCGTGGCCGACGCCGACCAGGTGCTGATCACCGCCGGCTCGCAGCAGGGGCTCGATCTGGTCGGCAAGGTGCTGATCGACCCCGGCAGCCGCGTCGCGGTCGAGTCACCCACCTACCTCGGCGCCTTGCAGGCCTACGCGCCGTACGAGCCGGCGTTCGTCGCGGTCGAGGGCGACGACGAAGGCCCGCTGCCCGATGCGCTGGCCGCGGCCGCGGGCGCGCGCTTCCTGTACCTGCTGCCAAACTTCCAGAACCCGACCGGCCGCTGCCTGGGCGCCGGGCGCCGGCAGGCGATCGCCGCACGCGCTGCGCAGCTCGGCCTGCCGGTCGTCGAGGACAACCCCTACGGCGACCTGTGGTTCGACCGCCCGCCCCCGCCGCCGGTGTCGGCCACGATGGGCGAGCAGGCGCTCTACCTCGGCTCGTTCTCGAAGGTGCTGGCGCCGGGCCTGCGCCTGGGCTATGTGGTGGCGCCCAAGGCGATGTACCCGAAGCTGCTGCAGGCCAAGCAGGCCGCCGACCTGCACACCCCCGGCTTCAACCAGCGCGTGGTCCACGAGGTGATCAAGGATGGCTTCCTGCGCGAGCATGTGCCGACCATCCGCGCGCGCTACAAGGCGCAGCGCGACGCGATGCGCGCGGCGCTCGAGCAGCACCTGGGCGGGCTGGCGCGCTGGAGCCCGCCGGCCGGTGGCATGTTCTTCTGGCTCGAGCTGCAGCCCGGCATCGACGCCACCGCGCTGCTGCCGGCCGCGGTGGCGGCTGGCGTGGCCTTCGTCCCCGGCGCGACCTTCTTCCCGCAGGGCGGGCACGCGAACACGCTGCGCCTGAGCTTCGTCACCGTGCCGCCGGCGCGCATCGAGGACGGCGTGGCCACGCTGGCGCGCGTGATCCGCGAGGCCACCCGATGAGCCGCCCGCGCGCATACGCGCAGGTCGACGTCTTCACCGACCGGGCCTGCCACGGCAACGGCCTGGCGGTGGTGCTCGACGGCGAGGGCCTGAGCGCCGCGCAGATGCAGCGCTTCACCGACTGGACGCAGCTCTCCGAGGCCACCTTCGTGCTGCCGCCGACGCAGCCCGGCGCGGACTATCGCGTGCGCATCTTCTGCCCCGGCCGCGAACTGCCCTTTGCCGGTCACCCCACGCTGGGCAGTTGCCACGCCTGGCTCGAAGCCGGCAGCCGGCCGCAGGTTCCGCAGGTGGTGCAGGAATGCGGCGTCGGCCTGGTGCGCATCCGGCGCGACGGCCCGCGGCTGGCCTTCGCCGCGCCGCCGCTGCGCCAGGGCGGCGCCCTGCCCGCAGCGCGCATCGAGCAGCTCGCGCAGGCGCTGCGCCTGTCACGCGCCGCCGTCGTCGCCGGCGCCTGGTGCGACAACGGCCCGGGCTGGCAGGCCCTGCTGCTCGAGAGCGCCGAGCAGGTGCTCGCGCTGCAGCCCGACCGCGCTGCGCTCGAAGGGCTCGAGGTCGGCGTGATCGGCCCGCATGCGGCGTGCAGCGCACTGGCCTTCGAGGTGCGGGCCTTCTTCCCCGGCGCCAACGGCCCCATCGAAGACCCGGTGACCGGCAGCCTCAACGCCGCGCTGGCGCAGTGGCTGATCGGCGCCGGGCTGGCGCCCGAGCGCTACGTGGTCCGCCAGGGCACCGCGCTCGGCCGCGACGGCCGGGTGTTCGTCGAGCGCGAAGGCGCCGACATCTGGATCGGCGGCGAGAGCGTGTCGTGCATCCGCGGTACCGTCACGCTGTGAGCCCCGCCCGGCCGCCCGCTGGGGCTCATGGCGGCCCGGCGGGAGCGGCCGCAGACCCGAGGGCGCGCGCAACCCCTGCTTTCGACCAGCTCGTCCCGGCCATGCCATGACCGAAGAACTGTTCCGCGACGACGCCACGCTGCTCGAGTGCAGCGCGACCGTGCTCGCCGTCGACGACCTGGGCCTGGTGCTCGACCGCACCGTGTTCTACCCGCTCGGCGGCGGGCAGGCCGGCGACAGCGGCATGCTCGTCACCATGGCCGGCGCGACGCTGGCGATCGCCGATACGCGCAAGCACCCGGGCCTGGCCGGCGCGATCGCGCATGTGCCGGCGGCCGGTGCCGACCTGGCGGCCTTCGCGCCCGGCACCCGGGTGAGCGCGCGCATCGACGCCGCGCGCCGCCAGGCGCACCGACGCTTCCACACCGCGACGCACCTGCTGTGCGCGCTGGTGCCGCACCCGGTCGACGGCTGCAGCATCACCGCCGCTTATGCCCGGCTGGACTTCCATATGTCCGAGCCGCTCGACAAGGACGCCCTCAACACCGGCCTTGCGCGGCTGGTGGCGGCGGCGCACCCGGTGCGCCAGCGCTGGATCGACGAGGCCGAGCTCGACGCCAACCCGGGCCTGGTGCGCAGCATGCGCGTGCAGCCGCCGCGCACCGCTTCGGGCCTGGGCCGCGTGCGGGTGGTCGAGATCGAGGGCGTCGACGCGCAGCCCTGCGGCGGCACGCATGTGGCCCACACCGCCGAGATCGGCGCCGTGGTGGTCACCAAGGTCGAGAAGAAGTCGGCGATGACGCGGCGCGTCGTGCTCGGCTTTGCGTGAGTGGCCGCCGGGGCCGCATGCCACCGGCGTGCGGGCGGTGGGCGGCGCGGCGACGCGGCGCGCCGCGCGTCAGCGCGCGCGCTCGCGCCGCGCAGCGGGCTTCGAGGCGGGCTTCGACGCCGGCCGCGCGGCTGCCCTCGGGGCCAGCGGCTGCGCCAGCCGCGCGCCGCCCTCGCGCGGCGGCAGGCCGGTGTGCTGCGTCAGCAGCCGCCCGCGCGGGGGTGCGGCCGGTGCGGCTGCGGCGGCCGGCGTCGAGTGCTTGCGCCGCGGGCTGAGGTAGCCGCTGCCCGCGGCCGGCTGGTAGGCCGGAATCAACTGATGCTTGCCGCTGCCGATCAGGTCGGCGCGGCCCAGCGCGCGCAGCGCCTCGCGCAGCAGCGGCCAGTTGGCCGGGTCGTGCCAGCGCAGGAAGGCCTTGTGCAGCCGCCGCCGGCGCTCGCCGCGCACGACGTCGACGCGCTCGGCGCGCGCGTCGCGGTGGATGCCCTTGAGCGGGTTCAGACCCGAGTGGTACATCGCCGTCGCGCTGGCCATCGGGCTTGGGTAGAAGGTCTGCACCTGGTCGGCGCGAAAGCCATTGCGCTTGAGCCACAGCGCGAGGTTCATCATGTCCTCGTCGCTGGTGCCGGGGTGCGCGGCGATGAAGTACGGCACCAGGAACTGCTCCTTGCCCGCCTGCTTCGAGTACTTGTCGAACATCGCCTTGAAGCGGTCGTAGCTGCCGATGCCGGGCTTCATCATCCTGGCCAGCGGGCCGGCCTCGGTGTGCTCGGGGGCGATCTTCAGGTAGCCCCCGACATGGTGCGTGACGAGCTCCTGCACGTACTCGGGCGAGGTGACGGCGAGGTCGTAGCGCAGGCCCGAGCCGATCAGCACCTTCTTGACGCCGGGCAGCGCGCGGGCCTGGCGGTAGAGCCGCACCAGCGGGCCGTGGTCGGTGTCGAGGTTGGCGCAGATGCCGGGCCAGACGCAGCTGGGCTTGCGGCAGGCGGCCTCGATCGCGCGGCTCTTGCAGGCCAGCCGGTACATGTTGGCGGTCGGCCCGCCGAGGTCGCTGACCACCCCGGTGAAGCCCGCCACGCGGTCGCGCATGGCCTCGATCTCGCGCAGGATGCTCGCCTCGCTGCGGCTCTGGATGATGCGGCCCTCGTGCTCGGTGATCGAGCAGAAGCTGCAGCCACCGAAGCAGCCGCGCATGATGTTGACCGAGAAGCGGATCATCTCCCAGGCCGGGATCTTGGTCGGCCCGTCGTGGCGGCCCTGGGCGTCGGCGTAGCGCGGGTGCGGCGCGCGCGCGTAGGGCAGGTCGAACACGGCGTCCATCTCGGCGGTGGCGAGCGGGATCGGCGGCGGGTTGATCCAGACGTCGCGCTCGCCATGGCGCTGGACCAGCGCGCGGGCATTGCCGGGGTTGGTCTCGAGGTGCAGCACGCGGCTGGCGTGGGCGTAGAGCACCGGGTCGGCCCTGACCTGCTCGTAGGCCGGCAGGCGGATCACGGTGCGCTCGCGCGGGGTCGCGACGGCACGCGCGCCGACCTGCGCGGCCTTGGCCAGCGGGCGGCGCACGATCCTGATCGGCTGCGCCGGGACTTCGGCCCGGCCGGGATCGGCAGCGGGCGCCGGCGGCGCCGGCTCGGCCACCGCGCAGGCGCCGCCGCGCTCGGCGGCCACCTCGTCGGTCGTCAGGTACGGGTTGACCAGCGCGTCGACCTTGCCCGGCGCGTCGACCGCGGTCGAGTCGACCTCGAACCAGCCGGCCAGCGCCGGGTCGTCGGGCCGGCGCAGGAAGGCGCTGCCGCGCACGTCGGTGATGCTCGCCGCCGGCTCGCGCCGCGCCAGGCGGTGGGCGATCTCGACGATCGCGCGCTCGGCGTTGCCGTAGAGCAGCCAGTCGGCCTTGGCGTCGGCCAGGATCGAGCGGCGCACCTTGTCCTGCCAGTAGTCGTAGTGCGCGATGCGGCGCAGGCTGGCCTCGATGCCGCCGAGCACGATCGGCACCCCCGCGTAGGCCTCGCGGCAGCGCTGCGCGTAGACGATGCTCGCGCGGTCGGGCCGCCGGCCGCCGACGTCGCCGGGGGTGTAGGCGTCGTCGCTGCGGATCTTGCGCTCGGCGGTGTAGCGGTTGATCATCGAGTCCATGTTCCCGGCAGTCACGCCGAAGAACAGCGTCGGGCGGCCCAGCGCCCTGAACGGCTCGGCCGACTGCCAGTCGGGCTGGGCGATGATGCCCACCCGAAAGCCCTGGGCCTCGAGCACGCGGCCGATCACCGCCATGCCGAAGCTCGGGTGGTCGACATAGGCGTCGCCGGTGACGATGACGACGTCGCAGGCGTCCCAGCCGAGGGCGTCCATCTCGGCGCGGCTGGTCGGCAGGAACGGCGCGGGGCCCAGCCGCTTGGCCCAGTACGGCCGCCAGCTGTCGAGCGCCCGCGCGGCGGGCATGCCGGGCGGGGGCGTCGTGCGGGGGGGTGTGGACGTGGTCATGGTCTGGCCGCGCGGCGTGCGCGGGGGCCGCGATTGTCGCCGCCGCCGCCCCGGCGTGCCGGCGTGAGGGCAGGCCGCCCCCGCACCCCGTCCCACACCCCCCGAACTCCGAGGGTGCCGACGGGATCAGCCACTGGCACACTGGCGGGACATGCCCGCTGCCGCTGCCCCACCCGCCCCACCCGCCCCGCCTGCACGGGCGCGCCCCCGCACCGCGCTGCGGCGGCTGGGTGCCTGCGCGCTGATGCTCGGTGCCGCGCTGGCCGCCGCGGCGCAGCCGGCGCCCGCCCTGCTGCCCGGCGCCGACGAATCGGCGCTGCTGCGCAGCTACCGCGCCGAGGCCCTGGCCTACGAGCATGGCGAGGGCGTGCCGCGCGACGGCGCGCGCGCCGCGGCCATGCACTGCCGCGCCGCCCGCCTGGGCGACGCGCGCTCGCAGTTTGCGCTGGGCTGGATCCACGCCAACGGCCGCGGCGTGCCGCGCGACGACGCGCTGGCGGCGTACTTCTTCCGCGCCGCCGCCGACCAGGGCATCGAGCAGGCCGCGCACCTGCTCGCACGGCTGCCCGCGCCGGTGAGCGAGACCCCCGAGTGCATGCGCGAGCCGGTCGCGCTGGCCGTGCGCGTGCAGCCGCGCCCGCCGCCGCTGGCCGCACCGGCGGCCGTCGTGCTGGCGCCGGTGCCGCGGCCGCAGCTTGTCGAGCTGCGCCGGCGCGCGCCGCAGCCCATCGTCGACCTCGTCGAGGCGTTGGCGCCGGCGTACCAGCTCGACCCCGACCTGGTGCTGGCCATCATCCAGGCCGAGTCGAACTTCGACCCGCTCGCGCGCTCGCCGAAGAACGCCCAGGGGCTGATGCAGCTCATCCCCGACACCGCCGAGCGCTTCAACGTGCGCAGCGCCTTCGACCCGCTGCAGAACGTGCGCGGCGGCATGGCCTACCTGCGCTGGCTGCTGGCCTACTTCGAAGGCGACCTGATCCTGGTCACCGCCGCCTACAACGCCGGCGAAGGCGCCGTCGAGCGCTACCGCGGCATCCCGCCGTTTCGCGAGACCCGCGACTACGTGCGCCGCGTGCTCGGCACCCTGGGCGCCGTCAGCCACCCCTTCGACGCCAGCGTCAGCGCGCCTTCGGACCTGCTGCGCACGCGCCGGGCCGCCGCGCGCTGAAGCCTCCGCGGCTACCGCAGCCGCCGCAGCCAGCGCAGCCGGTGGGGCTGCGCGCGCAGCGCGCTCAAGCCGCCGCCGCGGGCGGCGCGGCGGCAGCAGCCGGGTTCAGGTCGGGGTTGAACGCGACCTCCCACAGGTGGCCATCGGGGTCCTGGAAGTAGCCGGCATAGCCGCCCCAGAAGGCCGGCTGCGCCGGCTTGACGACCTTGGCGCCGGCACGCTCGGCCAGCGCCATGACCGCATCGACCTCGGCCGCCGAGCCCACGTTGTGGGCCAGCGAGAAACCCGTCGGGCTCGGCGGCCCGGGCGCGAGCCCGGTGTCCGCCGCCAGGCTGCTGCGCGGCCAGAGGGCCAGCCGCAGCCCGGACTCGAGCTCGAAGAAGACCACGGCGCCGAGCTCGAACTCGGCCCCCATGATGCCCGCGGTCGGCCAGCCCAGCCCGTCGCGGTAGAACGCGAGCGCCCGCTCGAGGTCGGCGACGCCGAGGGTGACGAGGCTGATGCGGGGGCGCATGGGAGCGGGGCCGAGGGGATTGGCTGCGAATGGAAGACGCCGCGACGACGTTGCCGACCTGACCCGCGCCGCCTGCCTGCGTGCCGAGGATACGGGCTTCGCCAAAACACCGCGGCTGGCTGGGCTGAGGCCAGGGTCAAGGCCGACCTGAATGACGCCCCTGTCGGCATGTTGACCGCCCCGCTTATCCATTGGCCCCAGCGGCCCGCACGCTCAGGATTGCCCCGGCAGCCTCAGGCTCAGGGTTCAGCCGGATGCCTGCGGCGGCGGCGATCTGGCTATAGTTTAGATCTGAACGATTTTTGCCAGACGCACCCGCCTCTGACACATGCCGTCCGATCGAGGACAAGGAGACGAACCGATGAATGCGCCTATCACCCGCCGCGGCGTGCTGGCCGCCGGCACCGCGCTCGCTGCGGCATCGCTCGGCACGCCTGCCTTCGCCCAGGGCTCGCCCCTGCGCATCGGCGTGATCACGACGCTCTCCGGGCCTGGCGGCTATCTGGGCGCCGATGCACGGGATGCACTGCTGCTGGCGGCCGAGATGGCCGACGGGCGACTCGGCGGCGTGCCGGTGCGGTTCGTGGTCGAGGACGACGCCCTGCGCCCCGCGCTGGGCAAGCAGATCGCCGAGCGATTGATCCGCAACGAGCGCATCCGCCTCTTCACCGGCGTGATCTTCTCGAACGTGCTCGGCGCCGTCGCACCGGACGTGCTCGACGGCAACGGCGTCTATGTGTCGTGCAACGCCGGCCCGTCCAACTTCGCCGGCCGCGAATGCCACCGGAACTATTTCGTGATCTCCTGGCAGAACGACAACCTGCACGAATCCGCAGGGGCGCTGGCGAACATCATGGCCTACCGGCGGGTGTTCATCCTGGCGCCGAACTACCAGGCCGGGCGCGACGCGCTGGCCGGCTTCAGGCGCCTGTTCCAGGGCACGGTGACCAACGAGGTCTACACCCGCCTCGACCAGACCGATTACGCGGCCGAGATGGCGCAGATCCGCGCCGCGCGGCCCGATGCCGTGTACCACTTCCACCCGGGCGGCCTCGGCATCGCCTTCATCCGCCAGTATGCGCAGGCCGGGCTGCTCGGCACCATCCCGCAGGTGCTGCCGGCGCCGTCCATGAGCACCGTCACGCTGGCCGCGGTCGGCGACGCGGCCGAGGGGGTGAATCTCTCGGCCCACTGGAATGCCGACTTCGACAACCAGCCCAGCCGCCGCTTCGTGGCCGCCTTCCGGCAGCGCTACAACCGCGTGCCGACCATCTACGCGCAGCAGGCCTTCGACACCGCGCTGGCCATCGGCGCTGCACTGCGCGGCGCGGGCGGCACGGTGGACAACACCGAGGCGTTCCGTACGGCGATGCTTCGGGCCGACTTCCAGTCGACCCGCGGCAACTTCCGCTTTGGTCCCAACCAGCATCCGATTCAGGACTGGTTCGCCGTGAAGATCGAACGCGTGGGCGGGCAACTCACCCATGTCACCAAGCGCCGGATTCTGGAGAGCCACGCCGACGCCCACGCCGGCCAGTGCCGCATCTGACCTGACACCGCCGGGATCCTCGCGTGGCCCTGCTCCTGGAGCAGTTGCTCAACGGCGTCCAGTTCGGCGTCATGCTGTTCCTGCTGGCCGCCGGGCTGACGCTGGTGTTCGGCATCATGGGCATCATCAACCTTGCCCATGGCTCGCTCTACATGATCGGCGCCTTCGCCGCGGCCTGGGTCGCGGCGCAGACGGGCAGCGTGCTGCTCGCGCTGCTCGGCGGGCTTGCCGCCGCCGCGGTGGTCGGCATGGCGGTCGAGTATGTCGTGCTGCGCCGGCTCTATGCGCGCGACCATCTCGACCAGGTGCTCGCCACGTTCGGGCTGATCCTGTTCTTCAACCAGGGCATGACCATCCTGTTCGGCCGCCAGCCGCTGTTCGTGGATCTGCCGGAGTTCCTCTCCGGCGCAGTAGAGGTCCTGCCCGGCGTACCCTACCCGGTGTACCGGCTGCTGATCATCGCCGTCGGGCTGCTCGTCGCGTTCGGGCTCTGGCTGCTGATCCAGAAGACACGCATCGGCATGCTCGTGCGTGCCGGCGCCACGCATCGCGAGATGGTGCGGGCGCTCGGCGTGGATATCCGCCTGCTCTACACGCTGGTGTTCGGGCTGGGCGCGCTGCTCGCTGGCCTGGCTGGCGTGATGGCGGGTCCGGTGTACTCCGTCAATGTGGGCATGGGCGAGCAGATCCTGATCCTCACCTTCGTCGTGGTGGTGATCGGCGGCCTCGGCTCGATCCGCGGCGCGATGTACGGTGCGCTCCTGGTCGGGATCGTCGACACGCTGCTGCGTGCCTATGCACCCGGGCTGCTGCGCGTCGTGATGGACGCGTCGCAGGCCGATATGCTCGGCGCCGGTCTCGCCTCGATGGGCGTCTATCTGCTGATGGCGCTGGTGCTGCTGCTGCGCCCGCGCGGCCTGTTCCCCGCCCATGCGTGAGCGCGTCGTCCTCGCGCTGCTGCTGGTGGCCGCGATCGCGCTGCCCTGGATCGCGGAGGCGCTGGGCACGCCGGCCACCACCGGGGTCGCCACCCGAATCGCGATCTATGCGATCGCCGCAGCGTCGCTGAACCTGATCCTTGGCTACGGCGGGCTCGTCTCCTTGGGGCATGCGGCGTACTTCGGGCTGGGCGGCTACACCGTCGGCATCCTGTGGGCGCATTCCCGGTCGGGCGAGCCGTTCCTCGGAATCATTCCCGGCACGGCGGAACTGCTGATCACCTTCCCGGCCGCGTTGCTGGTCGGCGGGGTTTCGGCAGCGATCATCGGCGCGCTGTCGCTGCGCACCTCGGGCGTCCAGTTCATCATGATCACGCTCGCCTTTGCGCAGATGGTGTTCTTCCTGTTCGTCTCGCTCGCCGTCTATGGGGGCGACGACGGGTTGATGGTGCGCCGGCCCAACGAGTTGCTGGGCCTCGACTTGCGCGATCCGGCGACGATGTACTGGCTTGCGCTCGGCACGCTGGTGTTCTGGTTGTGGCTGATGGGGCGCATCGTGCGCTCGCGCTTCGGTCGCGTGCTCGAAGGCGTGCGGCAGAACGAGCGACGAATGGCGGCGATCGGCGTCCCGACCTACGCCTACAAGCTCGTGGCCTTCACCATCTCGGGCATGGCCTGCGCTGCCGCGGGTGCGCTGTGGGCCAACTATGCGCGCTTCGTCAGCCCCGACATGATGCATTGGACGAAGTCGGGCGAGTTCATGGTCATGGTGATTCTGGGGGGCATCAGCACGCTGCTCGGCCCCGTGCTCGGCGCCGCCGCGCTGGTCGGGCTGGAGTACACGCTTTCCGGGTTCACCGAGCACTGGAAGTTCATACTCGGGCCGATCCTGATCGTCATCGTGCTGTTCGGGCGCAAGGGGCTGATGAGCCTGTTCGGCCGTTGGGGGTCTGGTCGTGGCTGAGCCGGTGCTCGCCATCCGCAATCTCGTCAAGCGCTTTGGCGGCCTGGCGGCGACCGATGACCTGACGCTCGAGGTGCGGCCCGGCGAACTGCATGCGCTGATCGGCCCGAACGGTGCCGGCAAGACGACGGTGATCGGCCAGATCTGCGGGGAAATCGCCCCCGACTCCGGCCGCATCTTGTTCGAAGGCACGGACATCACGCGTCTGGGCTTCGCGCAGCGGGTGAAGCGTGGCCTGTCGCGCACCTTCCAGATCGTGCAACTGCTCGACAACGACACCGCACTCGAGAATGTGGCGCTTGCCGTTCAAGCGGCGCAGGGTCATTCCTTCCGCTTCTGGCGCAACGCCCGGCTGGACCGCAGCATCACCAACCCGGCGCACGCGCTGCTCGCGCAGGTCGGCCTGTCGCAGGAGCGCGCGCGGGTGCCCGTCTCCGACTTGAGCCATGGCGAGCGCAAGCAGCTCGAGCTCGCGATCGCCCTCGCGCCGAGCCCCAGGCTGTTGCTGCTCGACGAGCCGATGGCCGGGCTCGGTGCCGCAGAGTCGCTGCGCATGACCGAGGTGCTGCTCGCGCTCAAGGGCCGCATCCCGATGCTGCTCGTCGAGCACGACATGGACGCGGTATTCGCGCTCGCCGACCGCGTGTCGGTGCTGGTCTACGGCCGCTGCATCGCCTCGGGCCCACCGGATGCGGTCCGCGCCGATCCCACGGTGCGCGAGGCGTACCTGACCGAGGAGGACGGCCACTGATGCTGGAGGTCGCCTCGCTCCACGCCGGCTACGGCCGCAGCGAAGTGCTGTTCGACGTCAACCTCTCGATCGGCGAGGGCGAGGTCGTCACGCTGCTCGGCCGCAACGGCATGGGCAAGACGACGACGGTGCGTGCAATCATGGGGCTCAACCCGCCGCGCGGCGGCGCCGTTCGATTCCAGGGCCGCGACGTCGCTGGCCTGCCACCTGATGCGATAGCGCGCCTGGGCGTCGGCCTCGTGCCGGAAGGCCGCCAGGTATTCCCCACGCTGACAGTGCGCGAGAATCTGGTCGCCACCGCCTCGAACCGCAGCGGTAGCGCCACACCCTGGAACCTGCCGGAGGTGTTCGCCTTGTTCCCCAGCCTGCAGGAACGCGCGCAGCAGATGGCCCGCACGCTCTCGGGCGGCGAACAGCAGATGCTCGCGATCGGCCGGGCCTTGATGACCAACCCGCGCCTGCTGATCCTCGACGAGGCGACCGAGGGCCTGGCCCCCGTGATCCGGGCCGAGATCTGGGCGACGCTTGCCAAGCTCAAGCATCGTGGGCAGGCCATCCTCGTCATCGACAAGAACCTCGCGGCGCTGGCCAAGCTGGCCGACCGCCATGTGGTGCTGGAGAAGGGCCGCACCGTCTGGTCGGGCAGCAGCGCCGACCTGCGTGCCCAGGCGCAGCGCGTCCGGGGATGGATCGGCGTATGAGCTGGCAGGACAGACCGCGCGAGTGGCTCGATCGCGAGTACAACGCGCGCGCCACGGTACCCGACATCTTTCCGATTCTCGCCAGGGGCCGCGCAAGGACCGACGCCGCCAAGGCCGCACTGCGTTGGCAGCGGCTGGCCTACGGGCTGACCGAGCCGGAACGGCTCGACATCTACCCCGCCGCCGCCATCGGGCCTGCACCGGTGTTCGTCTATATCCACGGTGGCTACTGGCGCCTGCTCGACGCCGACGATTCCGGCTTCATGGCGCCAGCCTTCAGTGCGCTGGGCGCCGTCACGGTCGCGCTCAACTATGCGCTTGCGCCGAGCGTGACCCTCGAGGAGATCGTGCGCCAAAGCCGCGCGGCGCTGACCTGGATGCATCAGCACATCGCGCGCTTCGGTGGCGACCCGCAGCGAATCCACGTCGCCGGGTCGAGCGCCGGTGGGCACCTCGCCGCCCTGCTCGCGCGCGAGGATGGCGTGGCCGGCGCGACCCTGCTTTCGGGCCTGCTGGACGTGGAGCCGCTCGTGCACTGCCATGTCAACGACTGGCTGCACCTGACGCCCGGGAGGGCGCGCGCGCTGTCGCCGCGGCAGCTCCCGCCGCCGCCCGCGGGCCGCCCGCTGATCTTCAGCGTCGCGGCCAACGAGACCGCGGAGTTCAAGCGCCAGACCTCCGACCACGCGGAGTACTGCCGCAGCGCCGGCTGCGACGTGACGGTCGTGGAGGCACCAGCGGCGTCCAACCACTTCGACCTGCCCTACGAACTCTGCGACCACGGCACGCCGCTGCTGCGCGCCGTACGCCGCGCGATGGGCATCCAGGAGGACTGACGTGGCCAGTGCACATGTGGACACCTTCGCCGCCGATCACCTGCCACCTCGTGAACAGTGGCCGGAGTTCGTCTTCGACGGCCCCGAACTGCAGTTTCCCGAGCAGCTCAACTGCGCGAACGAACTGCTCGACTGCTGGGTGGCGGCCGGGCAGGGCCAGCGCCCGTGCATGCAGGGTGCCGGCGTGCGCTGGACCTATGCCGAGTTGCAGGCCCAGGCCAACCGCATCGCTCGCGTGCTGGTCGAGGACATGGGCATGGTGGCGGGCAACCGCGTGCTGCTGCGCGGCCCGAACTCGCCGATGCTTGCCGCCTGCTGGTTTGGCATCGTCAAGGCCGGCGGTATCGTGGTCGGCAGCATGCCGCTTCTGCGCGCCAAGGAGCTGACACAGATCATCGCCAAGGCGGCCATCAGCCACGCTCTGTGCGACGCGCGGCTGGCCGAGGAGCTGGCCCTCGCGCAGCGCGATTGCCCGACCCTGCAGCGCGTGCTGCACTTCAATGGCGACGCGGCTGACGGCCTCGAAGCCCGCGCCGCCGGCAAGCCGGCGGTGTTCGACAACGTGCCGACCCGTTGCGACGACACCTGCCTCATCGCTTTCACCTCGGGCACCACCGGCCAGCCGAAGGCCACCCTGCACTTCCACCGCAACGTGATGGCGGCCTGCGCCTGCTGGCCCAGACATGTGCTCAGGCCAACGCAGGACGACGTCTTCATCGGCAGTCCGCCGCTGGCCTTCACTTTCGGACTCGGCGGGCTGCTGCTGTTTCCGCTGTCGGTCGGCGCCTCGACGGTGCTGATCGAGCGGCCCTCGCCCGAGGCGCTACCGGCGGCGATCACGCAGTACCGTGCCAGCGTGCTGTTCACCGCACCGACCTCGTACCGCGCGATGGCGGCGCAACTCGCCGATCACGACCTGTCCTCCCTGCGCCGATGCGTTGCCGCAGGTGAGGCGCTGCCCGCAGCGACGCGCAAGCTCTGGAAGGACGCCACCGGCATCGAGATCATCGACGGCATAGGAACGACCGAACTGCTGCACATCTTCATTTCGCACGACGAGGCCCACGCCCGACCGGGTGCGACCGGTACCGTCGTGCCGGGTTACACCGCCTGCGTGATTGACGATGAGGGTCGGCCGCTTCCGCCCGGTCAGGTCGGACGCCTGGCAGTCAAGGGGCCGACCGGCTGCCGCTACCTCGCCGACCCGCGCCAGACGCAGTACGTGCAGCGCGGCTGGAACGTGACCGGCGACGCCTACCTGATCGACGCCGACGGCTACTTCGTCTACCAGGCCCGCACTGACGACATGATCATCAGCGCTGGCTACAGCATCGCCGGCCCGGAGGTAGAAAGCGCGTTGCTGCTGCACCCCAAGGTGGCCGAGTGCGGTGTGGTCGGCGTGGATGACGAAGGGCGTGGCCAGATCGTCAAGGCCTTCGTCGTGCTCAAGCCCGGTGCTGCGCCGTCGCCCGAACTGGTGCGTGAACTGCAGGACTTCGTCAAGCAGGCGATCGCCCCCTACAAGTACCCGCGGGCCATCGAGTTCCGCGACGCGCTGCCGCGGACTGAAACAGGCAAGTTGCAGCGCTTCAGACTGCGGCAGGCATGATCGGCCCTGCCCGCCGTTGTCCGGCCCGGAGGAGCCGATGGTGATGCCTGAACTCAAACCGGCAGCAAGACTTGCCCTGGATCATGAAAGCATGGGCCTGGAGGCCCGTGTTTCGCAGGCGGACCACCAGTCATTGCGCGTATGGCTACGGCTGTTGTCCTGCAGTACGGAGATCGAAGCGGAGATCCGTCGACGGCTGCGCAAGCAGTTCAACATGGCGCTGGCCCGCTTCGACTACCTGGCACAACTGCATCGACATCCTGATGGGTTGAGCATGCGCGTGTTGTCACGCTACCTGATGGTGACGGGCGGCAATGTCACCGGCCTGACCGACGACCTGGAGCGAGAGGGTCTCGTTTTGCGCGAGGTGTCGTCGGAGGATCGACGCTCCTTCCTGGTCAAGCTCACCCCCAAGGGCCGCAAGACGTTCGAGCAGGTGGCATCCGTGCATGAGGGCTGGGTCGTCGAACTCTTCGCGGGCTTGAAGGCGGGTGAGCGAGATCAACTCAACGAACTGCTCGGACGACTGCGTCTGCATCTGGCCAGTACCCTGAAGGCCGTTCGCGAGCAAAAGCCCTCGGCCAAACGGAACACGACACCTTGATTGTCCTTTCTCAAGGAACCTAATCAGAACCTGCAATGCCAGTTTGCACGCCAGTGGAGATCAGTCAAGGAAAGCTCGAAGAGCACAGGAGCTGTCGTCTGGCGGAGCAGAAGCGAGATTCTAGACAACCGGTCCGCCGGATGCTCGGCTGCAGCTTGCTTGTGCAGCGTATCCCTCAGCCACTTCTTGGCAATTCTCTCAGGGGCACATTCCCATGCAAGTCCTACTTCCGCCCGGCTGGCCGCGCCCCAAGGGCTATGCCAATGGCGTGACCGCCAAGGGGCGTCTGGTCTTCGTGGCCGGCATGGTCGGCTGGGATGCGAATGGTGTTTTCCAGACCGACGATCTTGCGGGTCAGGTTCGTCAAGCTCTACAGAACATCGTCGACGTACTCGAGGAGGGCGATGCGAAGCCGGAGCATATCGTGCGCATGACCTGGTACCTGACCGACAGGCGTGCCTATATGGCGGCCTATCCGGCAATCGGCAAGGCGTTCCGGGAAATCATCGGCAGCTTCAACGCCGCCATGACTGCGGTTGAGGTCAGCGCCTTGATCGAAGACCGCGCCAAGGTCGAGATCGAGGTCACTGCTGTCGTTCCAGACTGACCGCCGCGTGGGGCCGCCAAGCAGACGGTTGGCAGACCCTGGCGCCCCCCGCGTCGGTTGCCGACGAGGCCGGCGGGGTCGCATTCGGAGAATCGGATGCGATGGGCGGTCTCGAAGCGCTGGCTCGGCAGGGTGGTCACCTCTGCAATTCCACACTCAATCGGTCCGCGTGCTCCGCTGCGCGCGCAGCAGTTCGCGCGCGATGATGAGTTGCTGCACTTCGGTCGCACCCTCATAGATGCGCAGCGCACGGATCTCGCGGTAGAGGCGCTCCACCGGCTGCTCGCACACCACACCAAGTCCGCCGTGCATCTGGAGCGCCGCGTCGATGACCTGCTGGGCATTCTCGGTCGCAGTCATCTTGGCCATCGCGGCTTCTCGCGTGACCCGCTGTCCCTGGTCGCGCTGCCAGGCGGCGCGGTAAGTCAGCAGCGCGGCGCTGTCGATGGCCGTCGCCATCTGCGCGAGCTTGGCCTGCGTGATCTGGAAGTCGGCCAGCACACCGTTGAACATGCGGCGCGTCTGGGCGCGCTGCAGCGCCTCGTCCAGCGCCCGCCGGGCCAGGCCCAGTGCAGCGGCGGCCACCGAGGTGCGGAAGACGTCGAGCGTTCGCATCGCCACCTTGAAGCCCTCGCCGGCGGCTCCCACGCGCTGGTCCGCAGCAACTCGACAGTCGGTGAAGCGCAGCCGAGCCAGCGGGTGTGGCGCGATCACCTGGATGCGTTCGGCGACCTCGAAGCCCGGCGTTCCGGCGTCGACAATGAACGCGCTGATGCCGCGCGCCCCGGGCGCCTCTGCGGTGCGGACGAACACGACGTAGAAGTCGGCGATGCCACCATTGGAGATCCAGGTCTTCTCGCCGTTCAGGACATAGTGGCTTCCATCCGCACGGCCCGCACAGGCGATCGCAGCCACGTCCGAGCCGGCGTCGGGCTCCGACAGTGCGAAGGCGCCGATCGCCCGGCCAGTGGCCACGCGCCTGAGGTACTTGCTGCGCTGTTCGGGGGTGCCGTGCAACGAGATGGCCCCCGAGCCCAGGCCCTGCATAGCGAATGCGAAGTCCGCCAGGCCCGAATGGCGCGCCAGCGTCTCGCGGATCAGGCAGACGACGCGCGTGTCGATGGCCTCGCCAGCGCCACCGTCGGCGGAGCCGGCAACAGCATGACGCAGCCAGCCGCCCGCTCCCAGCGACTCGACCAGCGCGCGGCACTCGGCGTCCACGTCGTGCCCGTAGGTTCGAGGCAGGTGCTGGGCCGCCCACAGCTCGAGTGCGCGGGCCAGCTCGCGGTGACGCGGCTCGAAGAAGGGCCAGTCAAGGTAGGACGTATCGGCCATGTCAGTTGCCCTCGAACCTGGGCTTCTGCCTGGCCGCAAAGGCGTGATAGGCCCTCGAGAAATCCTCGGTGAGCATGCAGAGCGCCTGGGCCTGCGCCTCCGCCTCGATGGCCTGTTCGATGGTCATGGCCCATTCCTGGTGCAGCATGGTCTTGGTGATGCCGTTGGCAAAGCTCGGACCCTCGGCCAGTTGCGCGGCCATCGCCTGGCTCTGACTCAGCAGCTCCTCGGGCAGGCAAAGACGGTTGAAGAAGCCCCAGCGCTCGCCTTCCTCCCCGCCCAGGCTGCGCCCGGTATACAACAGCTCGCTGGCGCGGCCCTGACCGACGATGCGCGGCAGCATGGCGCAGGCGCCCATGTCGCAGCCGGCCAGTCCGACGCGGTTGAAGAGGAAGGCCGTCTTGCTGCGCGCCGTTCCCAGGCGCAGATCGGAGGCCATCGCAAGAATGGCGCCGGCGCCGGCGCACACGCCGTCCACCGCAGCCACGATGGGTTGCGGGCAGGTGCGCATGGTCTTGACCAGTTCCCCGGTCATGCGCGTGAACATCAGGAGTTCGGGCGCCTTCAGCCGCACCAGCGGCCCGATGATCTCGTGCACGTCGCCGCCGGAGCAGAAGTTGTCGCCGGCGCCGATGACCACGACAGCCCTGACGTCGGGTGCCCACTTGAGCTGATGAAACAGGTCACGCAGTTCGGCGTAGCTGTCGAAGGTCAGCGGATTCTTGCGCGCCGGGCGGTTGAGCGTGATGGTGGCCACGCTGCCCTGCACCGCCCAGAGGAAGTGGCGCGCCTGGTAGTCGGCCATGGGTCTGCGGTTGCCGGCCAGCAGAGAAGGGTCGATGCGTTGGTCGTTGCTCATCACAGGGTCTCCGGGTGGTCATGCGTGGGCCGCACGCGCGGGGGCTGCCGATCGATCCGCGGCCAGAAGCCGAGCAAGGTTGCGTCGTGCCGAGGCAAGGTTGCCTTGTCTCATGCTGCGGCCATCACCGGTTCACATGACTTCGCCGCCGGACACCGACACGGCCTGCCCGGTCACGGCCCCGGCCCCCTCGCCGCAGAGCCAGGCCACGGCATCGGCGACCTCCACCGGCTGGACCAACCGGCCCTGGGGATTCGATCTGACAAACTCCGCGCGCGCCTCGTCGGCGCTGCGCCCGGTCTTGGCGACGACCCGCTGGACACTGGCGCGCACCAGGTCGGTGTCCGTGTATCCCGGGCACACGGCGTTGACCGTGATGCCCTTGGTGGCCAGTTCCAGCGCCAGCGCGCGCGTCAGGCCGACCACGCCATGCTTGGCCGCGCAGTAGGCCGAGACGTAGGCATACCCCACCTGCCCGGCGGTACTGGCGACGTTGACGATGCGGCCCCAGCCCGACACCAGCATGCCCGGCAGGACCGCTTGCGTGCAGATCATGGTGCCGGTCAGGTTGACGTCGAGCATGCGTCGCCACAGCGCGGCATCGGTCTTCAGGAAGGGCGCGCTTTCAGCCTGCCCGGCGTTGTTGACCAGCACCTCCACCCGGCCGAAGCGGGCCTGAGCCGCGGTCAGCGCAGCCGCGACCTGCCCCGCATCGGACACATCGGCGACCACCGCATGCAGCTGCTGCGGCGCTTCGGCGACCAGCGCCTGGACCACGTCGAGGCGACGACCGAGCACCGTCACGCGCAGGCCCCGGCCCACCAGCGACAGCGCCACGGCCGCGCCGATGCCACGCCCACCACCGGTCACCAGAGCGTGGCGGACGGCGGCTGCGTTGGCCGGTTGCAGGCTCGCATGCATGCCGGTCACGCCTTGCCTGCGACAGCCTTCTCGCGCGCGAAGTTCGCTTCCAGCTGCAACTTTGCCGCGCGGTACTGCTTCGGCCAACTGATCTCGGTGAAGCCGATCTTCGCGGCCTCGGTCAAAGTCCACGCCGGGTTGGCGAGGTGCGGACGTGCAATGGCGCACAGGTCGGCACGGCCGGCGCCGACGATGCTGTTGACATGGTCGGCCTCGCTGATCGCGCCGACTGCGATCGTCGCGATACCGGCCTCCTGGCGCACGCGGTCGGCGAACGGCGTCTGGAACATCCGGCCGAACGTGATCCGCTCCCTCTTGCTGACTTGGCCCGACGAGCAGTCGATCAGGTCGGCGCCGGCGGCCTTGAATGCGCGGGCGATCTCGACCGCGTCGGCTGGCGTCGTGCCGCCCTCGACCCAGTCGTGCGCCGAGATGCGCACCGACATCGGCAAGTGCTGCGGCCAGACCTCGCGCACCGCGCAAAACACCTCCAGCGGATAGCGCAGCCGGTTCGCCAGCGAGCCGCCATAGGTGTCGTCGCGCCTGTTGGTCAGTGGCGAGATGAACGACGACAGCAGGTAGCCATGCGCGCAGTGCAACTCCAGCCAGTCGAAGCCGGCCTGCGCGGCGCGGCGCGCGGCAGCGACGAAGTCAGTCTTCACGCGGTCCATGTCGGCGCGGGTCATCATGCGCGAGCACTGACTCTCGCCTTCCAGATACTGCTGCGCAGAGGCGCTGATCAGTGGCCAGTTCGGCTCGGTGTCGTGCGCGGCCAACGGCTTGTCGATGCCGTCCCAGGCGCGGCGCGTCGAGCCCTTGGCACCGGCGTGGCCGATCTGCAGCGCGATCTTGGCGTCGGTGTTGACGTGCACCCAGTCGACGATCCGCTTCCAGGCCGCGCCTTGGACGTCGTTCCACAGGCCAGGGCAACCCGGGGTGATGCGGGCGTCGGCGCTGGTGCAGGTCATCTCGGCCATCACCAGGCCGGCGCCGCCCATCGCGCGCGCCCCGAGGTGCACCAGATGGTAGTCTCCCGGCACCCCGTCGACCGCCGAGTACTGCGCCATCGGCGAGACCACCACGCGATTCTTCAGCGTCACCGAGCGCGCCGTATATGGCGTGAACATCGGCGGCACCGCGGGCAGCGCGGGGTCGCGGTCGAGCTTCGCGCGTTGCGCGAACCAGCGCTCGTAGCCCTCCAGCCAGCCCTGGTCGCGCAACCGCAGGTTCTCGTGGCTGATGCGCTGACTGCGAGTCAGCAGCGAGTACATGAACTGCTCCGGCTCGAGCTGGTCGCAGTAGCGTGCACCGCAGACCTCGAACCACTCCATCGCGTTCCAGGCGGCGTTCTGCAGCCGCAGCGTCTCGATGCTGCGGGCCGCCTGGTAGTGGCCCAGCACCGTGGCGAGCGCGGCCGGGTCGTCGCCGTGCACCTTGAACTGCTGCACCAACTCGATCGCATCCTCGAGCGCGAGCTTGGTGCCCGAGCCGATCGCGAAGTGCGCGGTGTGCACCGCGTCACCCATCAGCACCACGTGGCTGCCGTGGCGGTTCTTCAGCCACCACTGGTCGCAGACCACGCGCTGGAAGTTCAGCCAGGCCGAGCCGCGCAGGTGACGCGCGTTGGTCATCAGCCGCTCGCCCTGCAGGTTCTGCGCGAACAGCCGCTCGCAGAAGTCGATGGATTGCTGCGGGTCGGCGCGGTCCAAGCCATGCGCCAGCCAGACATGCTCGGGGCACTCGACGATGAAGGTGGAGGTGCTTGCGTCGAACCTGTAGATGTGCGCCTGGACCCAGCCATGCTCGGTCCTGCGGAAGTCGAAGGTGAAGGCATCGTAGAGCTTGTGCGTTCCCAGCCAGATGTAGCGGTTGGGCCGCACGACGATGTCCGGCTTGAAATGCTCCGGGTACCTCGAGCGGATCCTGGAGGAGACACCGTCGCAGGCGACGATCAGGTCGGCATCCGGGTAGTCCTCGTCCGAGTCGACCTCGGCGTCGAACACCAGCCTGACGCCGAGCTGCTCGCAGCGCTCCTGCAGGACGTTGAGCAGCTTCTTGCGGCCGATGCCGACGAAGCCATGCCCGCTCGAGCGGATACGCCGGCCCTTGAACAGCAACTCGATGTCGTCCCAGTGGTTGAAGGCCTCCTGGATCCTGTCGGCGGTCTCGCGGTCCCAGCGGCGCATGTTGTCCATGGTGGCGTCGGAGAACACCACGCCCCAGCCGAAGGTGTCATAGGGCTTGTTTCGCTCGACGACGACGATGTCATGAGCGGGATTGAGCTTCTTCATCAGAAGCCCGAAATACAGGCCCGCCGGACCACCGCCGATGCATGCGATCTTCATGAGCTGCCCTTCGATAGGTCGATTCGCGAAAAGCCGTCCGGCCACGCGCCATTTTAGTTTAGTTCTCAAGTGATCGTGCGGCTCGAGTCGCCGCCGGACCGCCGCCACGGCGGACCCGTCTGCGCCCGCTACCCCGCCCGCGCGACCAGCAGGCAGACCGCGCGCGCCTCGATCGCGCGGCCTTCGCCGACCGGGCCCATCTGCTCGGCGGTCTTGGCCTTGACGTTGACCTGCGCGGTGGCCACGCCCAGCGCCTGGGCCAGGCGGGCGCGCATCGCCGGGATGTGCGGCGCCATCTTCGGCGCCTGCGCGACGATGGTCGCGTCGACGTTGGCCAGCGCCCAGCCGGCGGCGTGCACGCGCCGCAGGGCCTCGGCGAGCAACTGCAGCGAGTCGGCGCCGGCAAAGGCCGGGTCGGTGTCGGGGAAGTGCCGGCCGATGTCGCCGAGGCCGGCAGCGCCGAGCAGCGCGTCGGTGATCGCGTGGGCCAGCGCGTCGGCGTCGGAATGGCCGAGCAGGCCGTGGCTGTGCGGCACGCTGACGCCGCCGAGGACCAGCGGCCGGCCGGCGACCAGCGCGTGGGTGTCCCAGCCCTCGCCGATGCGCAGCGGCGCGCCCAGGGCCGGGGTGGCCGGCGCCTGCTCGCGCGCGGCCAGCAGGCGCTCGGCGAGCGCGAAGTCCGGCGCCCAGGTGAGCTTGAAGTTTTCGGCCGGCGCAGCGACCAGCCGCGGCGCCAGCCCGAGCGCCTCGACGGCGCCGGCCTCGTCGGTCACGCCCTCGCCGGCGGCGGCCAGCGCGCGGCGCAGCAGCCCGAGGCGAAACATCTGCGGCGTCTGCGCCGCCCACTTGCCGCGGCGGTCGACGCTGGCGCGCACGCGCAGGTCGTCGTCGGCCTGCTTGAGGGTGTCGGCCAGCGGCTGCGCCAGCAGGCCGCCGACGGCGTCGTCGAGGCAGGCGTCGATCAGCGCGTCGACCCAGGCCGGCTGCAGCAGGCAGCGGGCGGCGTCGTGGACCAGCACCCAGTCGTCGGCGTGCGCGCCGCGGCGCTGCAGCTCGGCCAGCCCGGCAGCGACGCTGGCCGCCCGTGTCGCGCCGCCGACGCGCGCGACCCAGCCGCGCGCGCCGGCGAAGCCCGGCACCGCGGCTTCGAAGCCGCTGTCGTCGCCGGCCAGCACGACCAGCGTCGCGTGCAGGCGCGGCACGGCCGCCAGCGCGGCCAGCGTGTGCGCGACCAGCGCGCGGCCGGCCAGCACCTCGTACTGCTTGGGCCCGCGCGTGCCGGCGCGGCTGCCGTTGCCGGCACAGGGCACGAGCGCGTAGAGGCGCGGCGCGGGCGTCGTCATCGGGGGTTGCAGGGAGCGTTTGTGCCAGCCGGCAGTTTCGCACCGCGGCGGCC